>JGI24140J50213_10000589_pt1 | contig 16749 bp, 14 predicted proteins | sample BarGraIncu00222A_FD_50213 | JGI IMG/M metagenome (IMG submission 50213)
TTACGGATCAGAAGGTTGGGGGTTCGAATCCCTCCGGGCGCGCTCTGTTGAGACAGACGATCCAGGCCCTGACCAGCGGAAGCGCTGGCTGGGGCCGTGTTCGTTTCTCTTCTACTTGAGCCGGGTTACGACCATGTGCTGTTTGTCGACCGGCAGGGCCGGGTCGCGGAAGGGTCGATCCGGAACATCGCCTGGTGGGGCGGGCAGACGGTTATCTTCCCCGCTGCCAATGTCCTTCCGGGAATCACGATGAGCCTTATTGGAAAGGGTCTGCAGCAGATTAGCGTGCCGATCGCGACGCGACCCCTGCTCCTTGAGGATCTCGGGAGTTATGCGAGGGGCCGCGGCCATGTACTCCGTTTGCTACCGGCAGCCGATCGGAAGCATCAACGGGGCGGGGTTCGACGTTGGCGGGGAGTTTGACGCTGCGTTACAGAGGGCTTGGGCTGCCGTCCCGGCAGACGTCACGTAGGGTCCGTCAGCTGCGGTTCGCAGTCCCCACCCAGACGCGAGCTACCTCGTTAGCTGTCTCGCTGGGGATCGGTGACCGGTCAGGGGACCTNGCCGCGCGCACGACGCATGAATATTGACGAGACAAACGAGGACAGCACCGCCGCCAACACCCCTCAGATAGCGCAAGTGCGCTTGTCTGAAGCAAATAGCGCAGATCCAGAAGGGGTACGCGGCCGTTGTTCGGCGAGGGGACCACGACATGAGGTTGATGACCACGACCAACGTCTCGGTGGACGCCGTGATGCAGTGATTAGGATTAGGCGAACCGGACGAAGACCGCAGCGGTGGCTTCGAGCGCGGCGGACGGGCCATACCGCTTCTTGACACCGAGACCCGGGACTATTTCAACCAGATCTACGGCGGCGCGGCCGCGTTCCTGTTCGGCCGGCGAACGTACCAGATCTTCGCCAGCTCCTGGGGAGCGATGACCGACCCGAGCACGAACCCGATCGCCGCCCCGCTGAACAGCCGGCCCAAGTACGTGGCATCGACTGGCCTCACCGACTCAAAGTGGGCGGGCACGACTGTCCTGACCGGCGACGTCGCCGCGGCCATCGGTGATCTGAAGACACATCAAGACGGCGCACTGCTGGTGCCCGGCAGCGGTGCCCTCGTCCGATGGCTGCTCGCCAACGACCTGGTCGACCAGCTCAACCTGCTCACCTTTCCCGTCATGGTCGGCCAGGGCACACGGCTGCTGCCCGATTCCGGTCCGGACATCGCGCTCGACCTGGTCAACTCGCGGACCACTTCCCGGGGCATAACTATCCAGACCTATCGGCCTGTTGGGCGCCCGGGGTACGCAACGTCCACGGCCGACCCTAAGCACGTGACCTAGCCGCGCCGACCCGAGATCGCGTCGCAGAGGGCACCCAAGTCCGTCCGCGCCGCGTCGGCGCGCGGGCGCGAGTCCTGCTCACGGTGAACAACAGAGGGTACGGCGAGCCATGGCGCGTCCACCTCTCTGTTGATCAAGCGCCAGGTCCTGCACCCACGCAACTCGGTTCCAAGCAGGAACTGATCGATAAGCAACCGCGGTTCTGGGGTTGTTAGCCGGCGGTTCGACCCTGACTGCGGCCTGTGAGGCCGTCAGAGTGCACGAGCAACTGGCCGTTAAATGGCGCCAAGCAACAGGTGGGCGGATCCCGCGCAAACGGCGCGCGCCGTCAGGCCGATATCTGTCCCTGGAGGAACGGCCACAGATCGCCGACCTGTACCTGGGTGGGGCCGGTGTGCGGGCGATCGCCGTCGGGGTCGGCCTCTCGGCATCGACGGTCGTGAGCTGCGCCGCAACGGTTCCGCGCCGACGCAGCGACGACTCGGGAAGTACGCCCCGTACGCGGCACACAAGTAGTTGGGACTACTGGTGGTTAGTTGGTAGCAGGGCTACAACCGGTAGTAGCCGGAGACGTCTACTACCAGCTGGACTGTGCCCGCAGAACCGTTGTACAGCAGGACTGCGCCGTCCGCGCCGACCCGGGTGAGCACCAGGTTGGGGATCGTCTGTCCGCGCACGAAGTTTAGGTTCGACGCGGTCGGGCGAGTAGTCGCAGTGCCATACACGATCAGATAGCCGGCTGCGGTCGGGGAGACAGCTGTCACGTTCAGTGCGACGGCCGATGCTCCTGACGCGGGCACGCCTCCGTGCCCGGCAACCTGCAGACGGACCGTTGCGCCCGGCGGCACCGACGTGGCCACAGTCGCTGGGAAGATGCGTCGAATGACCGACGGCGCACCCCACACCGCGATGACGTGGACGAACGTTCCCGTCTTCTGGGCCTCGATCATCTGCCCTGAGCCGATGTAGAGAGCCACGTGGTAGGTGGCCCCGGGGGTCCCCCAGAAGAGAAGGTCACCCGACAGCGCAACGCCCAGGCCGAGGGTGCCGGACCGGGACACTGCGGTCCCCTGCTTCTCCTGGCCAGTGGTTATCCGTGCAAGCGTCACTCCGGCCTTCGCGTACTCATACTGGACCGAGGCCGAGCAGTCGAACCCGACTGTGTTCGCCCCCTGCGCGATCCCGCGGGATGGGCCGGCCGGGGTGCCTCCACCGTAGGAGTACGGGACGCCAAGGATCGACCTCGCTGCTGCGACGACGAGCGCGACCTTCGGGTTGGCGGCGGGCGGGCTGGTGCGGGTGTCCAGCAGCCGGACCGGGGCCAGCGTTCCGAAGGCACCAGAAACGGCCGGGGCACCCGCCGCGTAGTATCCGGCGACGTCGGCGCTCAGCGTTAAGGTGCCGGAAGAACCGTTGAACAGCACCACCCGCCCACCGACGCCGACCCCGACAACGACCATATTTGTGCTGGCGCGATTCGGTGTGAAGTTCAGGTTAGACGCGACCGGGCGGGACACTCCGGCCGGGTAAACAGTGACAACACCCGCGCTCGTGGGTGCTGTAGCAGTCACGGTCAGCGTGACTGCGCCGACACCCGTCGCCGGCACCCCACCGGCGCCCGCCACCAGCAGACTCACCGAGGCTCCTGCGGAAACAGCCGCCTTGGGGGCGCCCACCCCTGCGGCGGTGTCTAGCACGCTAACCGGAGTCAGCGACGTGAACGTCCCCGCCGCCGTGGCCGGGCCGGAAAGATAGTAGCCCGAGACGTCGGCGACCAGGTGGACTGTGCCACCAGAGACGTTGGCCAACGAGACCTTGCCGTCGGTGCCGACTCGGGAGACAACCATGTTGGGTACCGTCTGGGCCGCCGCAAAGCTCACACTAGTCGTGGCCGGGCGGGCGGTCCCGTCGGCGAACACCGTGATGTGCCCGGCCGCAGTAGGAGCTGCCACGGTGACGTTCAGCACAACCGAGCCGGCGCCGGTCGTCGGCACGCCGCCACGGCCTGCGACCTGGAGGCTCAGGGTGGCACCAGCGGAGAGCGCGGCCGGTGTGCCCGTGGCCAGACCCAGCCCAGTACGCGTGTCCAGCAGCCGGGAGGGGGCCAGCGCGCTAAAACCTCCGGGGGTGGTTACTGCCGCGGCCGCAGCCGGAGCTGCGTTGGACAACACGAGGGGGGCCATGGACAGGAGCACGACCAGGGGGGTGCGCCACCAGGCGGACTTCGGATGCGCGGGGTGCTCCATGGCGAGACTTCCCTTGAGGGCTGTCGCTGACAGCAGGTCAGGGGCTGGGCCCTGCGGGTATGCGTCATGGGCTGAGGACTCACCCGCAGGCGAGCGCCGGCCTGTGGGACTGCGGGGGTGTCGAGGTAGGTCTTGTTGGACCATGACCGAAGGACGGCGAACCGAGAGGGCCTGTCGCGGTCGTCCTGCTCAACCGACGTTACCCGCGGGCCGACAGCTGTTACCGCCGTTTCGACGAGTTCAGCCCACAGGTACGAGGAGTCCTGCCCACAGGTACTAGGGCGTGTCGTCCATTCGGGCGACCGCTGCGAGCCGTTTCGCGACGCGCCACGCCGGCCGACGACAACCCGATCGTGACCTTCGGGCCAGCCACTGTTGACCTGGCCGCCCGACGCGTCACGCTCACCCATGGCGCCTCCCACATCGAGGTGAGGCTTACGCCAACCGAATGGCACCTTCTCGAGGTCATGCTGCGCCACCCCGGCAAACTCATCAGCCAGCGGCAGCTGCTCACCGAAGTGTGGGGACCCGGCTACGAAACCGCCGGTGGAAACCTGAGGTTGTACATGGCCCAACTGCGGCGCAAGCTCGAAACGAACCCGGGCCGCCCCCGCCACCTACTCACCGAACCAGGCATGGGCTACCGATTCCAACCAGACGATCAACCCGATACAAAACCCTGACTGTCAACGCCGCGCGGATCATCCCCAACCGCAAGGCAGGGCGCGCTGTAGACGCTCGATGGGTGCCAGCATCGCAGGGACAGCAGAGACCGGGTGCTCCACAAGTCGTCGCCTGTCACCCGGCGTCGGGTGTCAGCGCGGTCGCCTCGAGATTCCGGCCAATACCCAGAGATCCTTTCGAGGCCCGTGATCGTCAGGGCGCCCAGTAGCACCTCCCTCCCGAAGACACTCCCACTGCCTGCGCCCGGCGTCCGGCATCGCCCAGTACCGTCAAGCCATGGTTCGCACCCGCTGCTACATCAACGGCGTCCTGACCGACACCGACTTCAACGCCGACCAGCTCTCCGAACACCTCGAGGAACCCGGCGCCGTGGTATGGGTTGACATGCTCGAACCCCGCGCCGACGAGCTGGCCCTGATCGCCGACGAGCTCGAGCTCCACGAATTAGCTGTCGAAGACGCGATCCACGCCCACCAGCGGCCCAAGCTGGACCGTTACCCCGATCATGCGTTCTTGTCCGCATACGCCGTACGCTTCGACCCGCACACGGCACAGCTGAGCACCCACGAGCTCGCCGCATTCATCACCCCGCGCGCGCTGGTCACGGTCCGCGAAGATGACGGCATTGACATCGAGGCCGTCATGGCGCGCTGGGACTCGACCAGCGACCTGGCCAAGTACGGCGTCGCGTTCCTCGTGCACGGGCTTCTGGACTATGTCGTGGACACCCACTTTCAGTCAGTCCAGCAGCTCGACGAGGAGATCGAGAACCTCGAAGACCTGTTATTCGCCACCAACGCCGAACAGCAAGACGTGCAACACCGCTCCTTCGAACTACGCAAGAGCCTGGTCCTGTTGCGCCGGTTTGTCCTGCCCATGCGCGAAGTCCTCAACACCCTCATGCGCCGCGACCTACACCTCGTTCAGGAGCCCATGAGCCCCTACTTCCAGGACATATACGACCACGTCCTGCGAGCCACGGAATGGACCGAAAGCCTGCGAGACCTCGTCACCAGCGTGCTGGAGACCAACCTGACGATTCAAGGCAACCGGCTCAACGTCATCACGAAGAAAGTGACCAGTTGGGCCGCTATCATCGCCGTGCCCACCGCGATCACCGGCTTCTACGGTCAGAACGTCCCCTACCCCGGCTTCGCCCAGAAGACCGGCCTCTACGCCTCGACCCTGATCATCATCGTGCTGTCGGGATTCCTCTACTGGCTCTTCAAACGGAAAGACTGGCTCTAAGACTCGCTCGCCGCAGCCCAACGAGCGCCCTTGCGTTCGGCAAATGGCTCATGCCGCGGATCGGACCACCTCTAGCGTCCACGGTAGACACCGCCTTCTTGCGGATTGCACTGTTGCCCTGATGGCGGCCGCTGAGTGTCCCGTAACGGAACCTCGCGGCGGTCAACAAGAGGGGTTGCCCCAGCCCCGCAGCGATCTGCGTAAAGGGATCCCGGACCGGTTGTTCCGAAGCGGTGTTATCTCGTGCGGTTGACCATGTAGAGCGGGATGAAGAGGATCCACATTAGTAGGCAAGCTACGAACCACGTTGCCGGCGTCTCTACGACGAGTGCGCCGATCCGTACCACGACGGGTGCTCCCTGATTGGCACGTTGCTTGGAGTCCGCGTAGAACCACAGGTCGATCGCGAGAATCACCAGGACCACTAGTACTGGGACGAGCGCCGCTGGCATGTCACAACCATATGTCCGCGTGCCACGTTCGGTGAGCGTCGGCCATCCGCGACCGGAATTCGTCAGACATCCCAGGTTCTTTGACGTCAAGCCGCGGCTGTTCTGAGGTGTGCTCAGGCGGTGTGTCGTCGTGCGGGTGGGTGTTGAGGCAGCCGTGCAGGATGCCGACGAGCCAGTTGGCCAGTGTTCCCGGCCCGCAGTTGTTGGTAGTAGCTCCTGGCGCCCGGTGATCCACGCATCGCGCAGAAAGCCCATTGTCGGAGTGCGTCGGCTAGTGCCGGTTGCGTGCATACCGTGCCAGCACGACTTTCCTGGTGCCGGAGGCCCGGGTGATTGGTGAGGTGCCGGCGTAGTTCTTCGTGCTTTGCCGTCGACCGAGCGGCGAAGGCGGTGGGCCAGGGTTTGCCGGGACGATATCCGGCAACCCGAGCCGCGGTCCCTGTGGCCTACCTGCCACAGAGACCAGGGAGTCTCGGGTATTCTCGGGTTGTCGGATCTGGATGTTGAGCCTGCCGCCTGCCGGGCGAACCCGATCTCTATTCGCTTCCTAAGGAGTTCATGCGCGTGTCGCAATACCATATCGATGCGGTCGATCCCACGGTCAGAAATTCGTCTCAGACACTCGAGCTCGAGTCCGTCGGAAACAACAAGCGAGTACTCGATGTCGGTTGTGCCACGGGTTTTCTCGGCGAGGCACTCGCCGCGCAGGGGTGCACCGTCACCGGGGTCGAGTCCGATCCGCAGGCCGCCCTGAAGGCGCGCGCTCACCTCGACGAGGTCGTCGAGGCGGATCTGAACGCCACGGCAATCGCCGACCTGTTCCCCGGTCGCGAGTTTGACGCGATCGTCTTCGGCGACGTCCTCGAGCACCTTATGGACCCCGATGCTGTGCTGGGCTCCGCCGTGAAGCTACTGGCGGCGGGCGGCATCGTGGTCATGTCCATCCCCAACGTGGCCCACGGCTCACTGAGGCTGGCCCTGTTGCAGGGGCGCTGGGACTATCGCGAGACGGGACTACTTGACCGCACGCACCGTCGATTCTTCACCCGCGAGGCGGTCGCGCGGATGGTGGCCGAGGCGGGACTACATATTACCGGGCTGTGGGGGACGGTGCTGGATCCCCTCGGGTGCGAGGTGGAGATCGATGACGAGTCGCTGCCAGGGGCCATTGTGGAATGGGTCCGCCGCCAGCCCGACGCGCTGACCTACCAATTCGTGGTGCGCGCCGAGTTCGGCCGGGCCGAGGGTTCGCCCGTTCCGAAGCTGATCCCCGCGATCGAGCTGCCGGCCGCGGACGACGTGCACTCGGCGCGGTGGGCACTTCAGGCCCGCGAGCGGCACATTCTGGACGAAGAGGTCCCCGATCTACGCAGGCGCATCCTGACGCTGCGCGACCACGCCATCGGCGCGGAGGCGGCTGTCGCGGTAGCCCAAGCCGAGGCTGAGGCCGCCAACGCCGGAATGCANGGCGCGGCCGCCGAGTTGGCTGCGGTAAAGGCTTCGCACACCTGGCGCGTCGGGCGGCTCGTGACATCCCCCCTGAGCCTGGTTAAACGCGCCCTGCGCCACCCATGAGCACCCGTGCCCCGTTCTTCTCGGTCCTGACCCCGGTCTACGACCCACCGCTGGAGGCTTTGAGCGCGGCAATCGAGTCGGTCCGTGCCCAGAGCTTTGGTGACTGGGAGCTGATCCTTGTCGACGACGCATCACCCTCCGAGGCCGTGCGTGCCTTGCTCGCACGGGTGGCTGCGGGTGACACACGCATCACGGTGATCCAGCGATCCAGCAATGGTGGGATCGTGCAGTCCTCGAACGACGCGATCAAGGCAGCCCGCGGGCAGTTCCTCGTCCTGCTTGACCATGACGACGTCATCGTCTCGCACGCGCTCGAGAGCGTGCACCAAGCTCTCGCACAGTCTCCGGATGCGGACTACGTCTACTCCGACGAGGACAAGATCGACGCCAACGGGCAGCACTATGGGCAGTTCCGCAAGCCCGACTGGTCGCCGGAGCGCCTGCGTGGGCAGATGTACACCTGTCACCTCTCGGTGCTGCGGACCTCGCTGGTGCGCGAGGTGGGTGGGTTTCGTGCCGGCTATGACGGCTCTCAGGACCATGACCTCGTGCTACGGGTGACCGAGCGCGCCCGGCGCGTGGTACATATCCCGGAGGTCCTGTACCACTGGCGTGTGGTGCCCGGCTCCGCGGCCGGTGATACCGCGGCCAAGCCGTATGCGTGGGTCGCGGGACTTCGCGCGGTGCAGGACCAGCTCGACCGCCTGGCGATCCCGGGCAAGGCCTCCCGTGGCCGTGTGCCTGGAACCTACCGGATCGAGCGCGTTGCCGACCTCGACACGTCCGTGAGTGTCATCATCCCGACGCGCGGTGGGTCCGGCATGGTCTGGGGGGAACGGCGCTGCTTCGTGCTCGAGGCCGTGGCCTCTGTCTTGGCTCATACACGCCTGCGCCGGTTGCAGCTCGTGGTCGTCTACGACCTGGGCACCCCGGTGGAGGTACTTCAGGGGCTGCGTCAGCTCGCCGGGGACCGCCTCGTCTTAGTGCCGTTCGCCGAGACGTTTAACTTCAGTGCCAAGTGTAACGCCGGCTTCGTCGCCTCAACCGGAGACGTCGTCGTTCTGCTCAACGACGACATCCAGGTCATCACCGAGGACTTCCTCGAGCAGCTCATCGCCCCGCTAGCCGAACCCGATGTTGGGATGACCGGTGCTCGCCTCCTGTTCGCGGACGGCCGTCTCCAACACGCCGGCCACGTGTACGAGGACGGGCACCTACGCCACGCCCTCCTGGGGGCCTCAGCCGACGACCCGGGCCCGTTCGCCTCGCTGTGGGTCAGCCGCGAGTGCTCGGGACTCACGGCCGCGTGCGTCGCTCTGCGCCGGGCAACCTACGAGGAGGTCGGCGGGCTGTGTGAGGCGCTGCCGGGCAACTTCAACGACGTCGACTTCTCGTTCAAGGTACGCCGCACCGGCGGGCGTCTGCTGTGGCTGGCAGGTGTCGAGTTGTACCACTTCGAGTCACAGACCAGGGAGCGGGTCGTGCACCAGTGGGAGTACGACCTCGTCATCCGCCGGTGGGGCACAATTAGCCGCGACCCCTACCTGCCGAACAACTGCCTGGGATAACCGGTGCCGTTGCGCCTCCCAGCGGCCTGAGCCGCTAGGAACCGTGCTCACAGGACGGCGAACTGTGCGTGCGCCGACAGGGCGCCACGGGAGCGGCCGTCGCCTTCGACCGAGAACTCTGCGGCCAGGGGGACCGCGTCCATCTCGGTCCTGTCGGCGTCGGTCAGGGATGCCTGCACCGAGTACTCGCCCTCGCCGAGGGCCAGCTGACCAAGGTGGAACTCGAAGCGGCCCGTGCCTATCTGCCGAGGCAGACGGATCCCGAGCAGACGGGTGTTGGTGCCGTACAGCACGATCCCCATCGGAGTGGAGATGCCGATCCCGATCTCATAGCCCTCCAGCGGGGATGCCGCGTCAATCTCGACGGCCACCGTCAGGCCTTCGCCAGCCAAGAGCNCCGGGTGACCGATCGCGCCGGAGTCAGAACGCAGGGCGACCCCGGTGAAGTGGGCGCGCTGGGATCTGATCGGCTCGTCGCTCGTGCTCTCGGCGCGCTCGACCTCCTGGTGCCGGGTCGCTTCGAAGTCAGCCCGCAGGACCTTCAGGGCCTCCCGTGGCTTACCTCGGCCGAGACCTTCCCGTGCTCCAGCACGACAGCCCGGTCGCAGAACTCAGCCACCTGGTCGAGCCCGTGCGTGACGAGCACGATCGTGCGCCGTTCGTGGTGGAAGCCATGGATGCGTTCGAGGCACTTGCGCTGGAACAGCTCGTCGCCCACCGCGAGCACTTCATCGACGAGAAGGATGTCCGGGTCGACTTGCACGGCGATCGCAAAAGCCAGCCGCACGTACATGCCGGATGAGTGGAACTTCACCTGGGTATCGATGAAGCGCTCGATCCCGGAGAACTCCACCAGCGCGTCGAAGTGACGATCGGTCTGCTTCCTGGTCAGTCCCAGGATTGACGCGTTCAGGTAGACGTTGTCGCGGCCGGTCAGGTCAGGGTGGAAGCCAGCGCCGTCTCGGTCATCTTGGTGAGCTATCGCGGCGCTGAGGACATGAGCGCTTGCCTGAGACACTTCGACCAGGTCGAGTGGCCCACCGTCACTTGACCTCCTGGTGGTCGACAACGACTCGGAGACGGTAGGGCCGCAGAGATCCGTGCCGGGTGTGCGCGTGCAGGTGCCGCCTTTCGGCACGTCAGGTGCCCGTGGGTCCCAGGATAGGTCGCCGTGGATGGTCAGGACGACCACGGTGTGAGCGCGCCTTCGCGTGTGGGTGATGTGGCCGGGCGCAGGGCGTAGAAGAACATCAGGGCCGACCGGCCGTTCGCTGCAGACGTGGTGCGAGCACGAAGAACGCGGGGTAAGCCTTGCACGTACCAGTTGGCTGGGGCGTTTCGGCGGTGGCCCAGCGGTGCGCGCAGACGTCGAGCAGCCCGGCTCCTGCTAGAGACACCATGAGACCGTGCTGCTCATAGCGCCGGCGGCCTCGGGCTAGCGGCGCGGGTCAGGTACGAGCGTGTCGGGGATCACCAGCACGCGTGCCATTTGGGAGGCCCTGGTGGTGACCGCGAACCGAACCCCTGAGTCTGTGCGCCACCACGGCGGGCTCCCCGCCCACAGGTACGAGGTGATGCCGCCTCCTTGGCTCATCACGAAGACTAGCGCGACAACGGCACCGACGGCTGCGCCCGGGCGCGCCGGCGCGCGGAACATCGAGATCAGCTGCGCCAGCGTGAGGCAAGCGAGGCCGACAATGACCGGGAGCAGCACAAGCACGTAACGCCCCTGGATTCCAACCGGCTGGCCCAGCCGCGCATAGTCCGAGTAGTTCTGGGCGAAGAGCACCAGGGTGTACAGCCCTGTTGCGCCAAGCAGCAGCCCCGCGCCGCGAACCCTTCGCAGCACGATGATCGATAACGCGACCAGGGCGAGCACGACGGGGACCACCCATGTCAACACAGCGCCGAACACATGAGGACCCAGGGACGTCCTGATGACCCCGTCGGACCCTAGGGTGCCGATGAGGGTGAGGTAGCGCATCATCAGCGGGATCCATTGGTGGATGAGGTAGCCGGCCGCCCCGGACACAGAAAGCCCCACGCCGGGGTGGGCCAGAGCCAGTTGGCTGTTCCTCGCCGCAGGCGCGTACATCGAGCAGATGTCGGCGGGATGAACGGCCAGGCACGACGGCAGGGGCGTCCGGTAGCGAAGGATGTTGAGTCCGTAACGCTCGAGCACGAGGGCGCACGCCACCAAGGCACCCAGTGCCAGCGCCGCGCGGGCCTTGGCGACACCTCGCTGGGGCTCAAGGAAGAAGTCCCGTACGGAGGGCCGGGGGCCATGGCGCAGCATGGGGACCTGCCTGACCAGCAGACCCACGACAACGACCGGGGCAATGGCCATGGACGCGTACTGGGTGACCGAGGCAAGGCCGCCGACCAGAAGAACCCTCAGCCACAGACCCAGATCGAACCGATCGGCCTTATACAGCTTCAGCCCATAGTAGAAAAAAGCGGTGGCGAGGAGCATCAGCAGGTTGTCGTAGTTCAGCGTCCCCGCGAGGAAGACCATCAGTGGCATGATCGCGACGACCGCCAGAGCAACGTTGGCTGTCACCGGCCCGGCGCCGAGCTCGCGAAAGAGGCGCCAAGCGTAGACGAGGGCTCCCAAGACGGCAAGGACCGAGAACAGTCGAAGCGCCACGAGGGTGACCCCGGCGCCGAGCCCCAGCCCCTCAAGGGCGCGGTAGGGGAAGCTGAGCAGGTAGTGGTACAGATACGAGTCGTAGCGCGTGACGTCCCCCACCGCCCCGTCAGCGGTGGACTGATGGATGAAGAAGGGTGTCCAGCGGGTGCTGAAGTCCTTGATCGCCGTCAGGTGGTACTGCTCGTCGTAGAGGCCGAAACTGGCCGTCACAGCAACCCAGCTAGCCTGCAGCGCAAAGAAGGCCACAATGGCAATGGTCACCGGCACCGATCCCAGCAGGCGAAGGGTGCGCGCAGCGCTGCTGCCATTCTCCAACTGCGGCGCGTTGGTTGACTTGGCGGTGATTGGCACAGTGGGCTCAGCGCTCATCCCTGGCTACTTTATCTCTGATCAAACTGGAAGGTCGACATCTGCACCGTCGACCGGCGGCGGTAAGCCGAGGTGTTCGGCAAACGCTGGGGGCCAGCCCCAGGTCCGCGCCATCTTCACCCAAGATGACCCCAATCCCACAACGGCTGCGACTTCTCGGGCTCGACAGCTTTGCACGGGCCGACGGGCCACCGCGGCAAGCCGCCAGGCCACCCTGAAGACTCACTTCTGGCCTGCGCAGACACCTGAAGTCAGAGCGAAGGCAGTCCCGATAGCTGATGAGCCGGGCCACCTCGACGCGGCACACGGCCGCGGTGCGCCAACGGGCCTGCTCGTGCAGGGTACCGGGTAGCGAACGCACCCACACCCCTAAGACGGGTCTTCGTGACTGGGCGCAGCTCTGACTTGCGCAGGGCTGCCCGAGCAGACCCGACCTGATCCAGAGCAGGGTCGGCTTCGCGAGCTGGCGCCGTTGACGCACGCGATCGTGGGGACCGATCTGACTGGTAACAGGAAGATGGTGGCGGTGAACGACCATGATTCGAAGGTCCTTGCTCCCGGACGTTCCGCTGGCGGGCGTGGGATCTTGGTTGGTGCTGGACTGGGGCGGGCCAGAAGCGAGTGCGGGTCGTGCCATTGTTGACCATACCGACCCTGCGTTGTGGGTTCACGAAGCTGTTGCCCAGGACGGAAGTCAGGCCATCTACTGCCTAACCCAGTGGTACCAGCGTCGCCTCGCTGACAGGTCGGGTCCTGCTGCCGGGGCTGGTCCGCTCGGCTGCGTATGACGAACGCCGTTACCCCCCAAGATGACCAACCGAATGGTGAACCGAATTCGCGGTGGTGAGGGTCGGCGGGATCAGGCTGAACGGGTCAGTGCTCGAGAACATGGGAGTGCAGGCCCCGATGCTGTTCCCTAGCATCTCGTGCTTCTGGTACCGACCTGATTCCGAGATGATGGCGCGTGAGGTTCTCAACACCGGCGAGGTTGGCTACGTGACGGCACGACACCGATACCATTTGACCGCCGCATTGAAGTGAGCTCTTGTGGATCTGCAGCCGACCCAGCCGGTCGTGGTGTTATGAGTAACTCGACCGATTCTGGAACTTGAGGAGTAGCGATGGCCGATCTCGTCGGTGCGCTCGACCAAGGAACCACCAGTACCCGGTTCATGCTGTTTGACCACGGCGGCAACGAGGTCGGCAGACATCAGCTCGAGCACGAGCAGATCCTGCCGCGGGCCGGCTGGGTTGAGCACAGCCCGGTCGAGATCTGGGAGCGCGCCCGCTCGGTGATCCAGACCACGATGATCAGGGCGGGACTGGTCGCCTCCGACCTGGCCGCTATCGGTGTCGCCAACCAGCGCGAGACGACCGTGGTCTGGAACAAGAAGACTGGCCGTCCCTACTACAACGCCATCGTGTGGCAGGACACTCGCACGGACCGGATCGCCAGCGCGCTGGAAAGCCAGGGTAAGGGCGAGGTGATTCGCCAGAAGGCGGGGCTACCACCGGCGACCTACTTCTCCGGCGGGAAGATCCAGTGGATCTTGGAGAACGTCCCCGGGGTTCGCGGCGCCGCGCAAGCAGGTGAGGCACTGTTCGGCAACACTGACAGCTGGGTGATGTGGAATCTCACGGGAGGCGTCGACGGTGGGGTGCATGTCACTGACGTCACCAATGCCAGCAGAACCATGTTGATGAACCTGCAGACGATGGACTGGGATGAGGAGCTGCTCGGCTTCTTCGACATCCCCGCTGCGATGCTGCCCCAGATCAGGCCCTCCTCGGACCCGAACCCGTACGGGGAGCTCACGGCACCGGCGGGGTTCGCTGGTATCCCGCTAACAGGCATCCTCGGCGACCAACAGGCGGCGATGTTCGGTCAGGTTTGCTTCGCGCCGGGGGAGGCCAAGAACACCTACGGAACCGGCAACTTCATGCTGCTCAACACCGGAGCCGAGCTGGTCCGCAGCAAGAACGGGCTGCTCAGCACCGTCTGCTATCAGGTGGGCTCCGACAAGCCGGTGTATGCCCTGGAGGGCTCCATCGCGGTCACCGGGTCGGCGGTGCAGTGGCTGCGCGACCAGCTGGGCATCATCTCTGGCGCTGGCGAGATCGAGGCTCTGGCTGCCAGCGTCCACGACAACGGCGGCATCTACTTCGTGCCTGCCTTCTCTGGGCTCTTCGCGCCCTACTGGCGCAGCGACGCCCGCGGTGCCATCGTCGGTCTGTCCCGTTTCAACACCAACGCCCACCTGGCCCGGGCCACCCTGGAGTCGATCTGTTACCAGAGCCGTGACGTCTCCGAGGCGATGGAGGCCGACTCCGGAGTTCACCTGAAGGTGCTCAAAGTCGACGGTGGTGTCACGGTCAACAACCTGTGCATGCAGTTGCAGGCCAATGTCCTGGGGGTGCCCGTAAGCCGGCCGGTGGTCGCCGAGACCACCGCCTTGGGCGCGGCCTACGCCGCCGGACTGGCCGTGGGGTTCTGGCGGGACACCGACGAGCTGCGGGAGAACTGGAACGAGTCCAAACGCTGGACGCCGCAATGGTCGGACCAGCAACGGGCAACGGGATACGCCGGCTGGAAGAAGGCTGTCGAACGAACCCTTGACTGGGTCGACGTCACATGATCGGGAACTACAACGTCGGGGGGTTTGGGGCAGACCGCGGCTGGACCCACGCGACCTCTGTTGGGTGGGAACCGCCGACCTGGGAACCGCCCCCCTGAGCCGGCCNGGCGTTCCAAAGCGCTGACCGCAGCGCGCCAACACCCAACCCGGCAATCTCCCGCTCTGCCCGTCGGCGGCTGTCAGGTCCAGGTCAGTGTTCGGTGGAGGGTGGTTAACCGCGGGCGGGCCGGTATCCGGGTGCGCACACACCCGCGTCGCGCCTATGGCAACACCCAAGCCACGGGGCAGGAGCTGCCCAACGTTTCCAGCGGTGCAGGCGTCTTCAACCGGGGCACGATCCCATGGGTCGCTGCGCCAGAATGTCCAGCGTTTTCCCGCAAAGCCCCCGGCTGAAGGGTTCCACTGCCGTAAGTTCGCAAGTGTGAAGCGGAATTACGCGGTCATCTGCTCGGCGCTGGCTGGGCTGGCCATCATCAGCGGCTGCGGGCACAGCGCGGCGGTAAAGCGGGTGGCGGTTGTCGTTGTCCCCACTACTCGAACCGTGACACCGTCGAGGCCGCCGGTGGTCCGGAAGATCGTTTGGCCGCTGACTGGTCTGGCGGTCTCGCGAACGCCGACAGAGCCAGCGCTTTCGGTCAAGATCGACAACGCGCCTGCCGCCCGCCCGCAGTCGGGGCTTGACCGCGCCGACCTGGTCTTCGAGTGCCTGGTTGAGGGCGGCATGAGTCGGTTCCTGGCCGTGTATCAGTCGCATAGTGTGGCCGAACTGGGACCTATCCGGTCGGCTCGCCCCGTCGATGGAGCGCTGTTGAACGCACTGAACGGCGGAATCTTCGCCTACTCGGGGGCAGCGACCGGCGAGATTGCGCCCGCGAAGGCCTATTCGGCCTCGTTCTTGCTCAGCAACGATGACGATCCGGTTCCGTTCTATCGGCTGGGGTCCCGCTTCGCACCTGAGAACGTGTACTCCTCAAGCGCGAACCTTCGCGCGGAAGCCGCGCGCAAATCAGCCCACCCCGGCCTGCCTCGCCCACTCTTCACCTACGGGCCCGTCGTGCCCGGCTCGCCCACCTCACGTCAGCTGTCAGTGGTGGTCGGCGGCAGTGCCTCAGCCTCATGGGTCTACGCCGGCGGATCCTGGCTGAGGTCAGAGAACGGAAGCCCCCACCTGCTCGCCAACGGACAACAGATCCGAGCCACGAACGTCGTGGTGCTGCGCGTCCAGGTGACACACTCAGGAATTATCGACGCCGCCGGTAACGAGGACCCCTTCGTGCTCGCCTGGGGCAGCGGAGCCGCCGAGGTCTTCCGCAACGGCGTTGTAGAACACGGGCGCTGGAGCCGCCCCTCGATAGCCAACGCCTACCGGTTTACATCCGCGGCAGGCGGCCCGCTGACGCTCGCTGCCGGGCCCACCTGGATCGAGCTCATCCCAGCAAATGGTTCCGTCTCACCCGGCTGAGCCGGGCTAGCTGATCTTTCTGCGCCTGTTCTGTGCGTCAGTATGGGCGACGTCGGTAGATGGGCTGACGAGACATGTCCTTATTGTTACCGGCACGTCCCGCGGCTAAGGCGCACCCGTGCCGTAACTTCGACTACGTGAAGCGAACATCCGTAGCGGCCTGCGCGGCGTTGGCCGCGCTCGTGCTCGCCAGTGGCTGTTCCGGTGGCGTGGCGGGCAGTTCAGCCGTGGGTAGTAGTTCGCCTGCAACCTACCGATGGCCCCTGACCGGCCAGGTTGCCCCTAAGGCGCCGACCCGGCCGGCCCTTTCGGTCAAGATCGACAACGCCCCCGCCGCTCACCCGCAGTCTGGGCTGAACCAGGCCGACNTGGTCTTCGAGTGCCTCGTTGAAGGCGGCCTGACTCGCTTCCTGGCCGTCTACCAGTCGCAAGGCGCAGCCGTGGTCGGACCCATCCGGTCGGCTCGCCCGGTCGACGGGGCGCTGTTGCGGGCACTGAACGGCGGGAT
>JGI24140J50213_10000592_pt1 | contig 16703 bp, 9 predicted proteins | sample BarGraIncu00222A_FD_50213 | JGI IMG/M metagenome (IMG submission 50213)
GCACCTGGAAATTTAAAATGGATCCTCAGGATCTGGGGGTCAAAGAGAGTTGGTTCAATCAGTCTTTTTCTGAGACAATTGCGCTTCCGGCATCCATGACTGAAAAAGGATTGGGCGATCCTGTCACGCTAAAGACAAACTGGACAGCCAGTCTATACGACAGTTCATGGTATTTCAACCCCCGTATGGAGAAATACCGTCAGCCCGGCAATCTGAAATTCCCATTCTTTCTCACGCCCGTGAAATATTATGTGGGTGCAGCCTGGTATCAAAAAGAGGTTAAAATACCTTCAGAATGGACCGGGAAAAGGGTGTTGCTTTCTATTGAACGTGTTCATTGGGAATCCACTGTCTGGATTGACGGGAAACCAATTGGCATGCAAAACAGCCTGAGTGTTCCTCATCAGTATAATCTGGCCGATGGTTTGACTCCCGGAAAACACATCATTACCATTCGAGTCGACAACCGTTTGAAAGAGATTAATCCTGGCCGGGATTCACACAGTGTGACAGATCAGACCCAGGGCAACTGGAACGGAATAGTCGGGAAAATGAACCTGACTGCAACAACACCAACCTATTTTGAAGATGTAAGATTGTTTCCAAACCTGACTTCAAAAACCGTGTATGCTATCATCAGATTGAAAAGTTCAACCGGGAAGATTGGTCGCGGAACCATGAATTTCAGAGTTAGAGCTATAAATTCTGATAACAGTCAATTTATAAATCCTCTTTCTATTGTTTACAGTTTTAAAAACGCAGATACTGTCTTTACAGTTGCCTTCCCAATGGGCGATAAGTTTGAAAAATGGGATGAATTTAATCCCATTTGCTACCAAATGAACCTTTCATTGACCAATGAAAAAAATGAAATAGATACCAGAAGCGTTGTTTTTGGGATGCGTGAATTCAAAGCCAATGGCACCCGCTTTGCGATCAATGGCAAAACCACTTTCCTTCGCGGAACTGTCGAAAACTGTGATTTTCCTCTGACGGGATATCCTCCTGAAGACGAGGCTTCCTGGGCACGTGTCTTTAAAATCTGCAAGTCTTACGGATTGAACCACATGCGCTTTCATTCATACTGTCCTCCCGAAGCTGCTTTCCTGGCAGCAGACAAAGCAGGAATATATCTTCATGTTGAAGGGCCAAGCTGGTGTAATCATGGCACATCTCTTGGAAGTGGCAAGCCTATCGATAAATATCTGATAGAAGAAACCGAACGGATTCTCAAAGAATATGGCAATCATCCTTCATTCTGTATGATGGCCTATGGCAATGAGCCCAGCGGAAACTACGTTCCTTATCTGAACGACTGGATTACCTATTTCAAAAAACGCGATCCAAGACATTTGTATACAGGTGCAGCAATAGGAGGGAGCTGGAAAATTATTCCAAACAGCGAATACATGGTCCGTGCCAAGCCACGGGGGTTGCCATGGAACAAGTTGCCTCAAACGATGTTCGACTTCGCAGATAAGCTTGAAGACCTGAAAGTACCTTATGTCTCTCATGAAGTTGGACAATATTGTGCTTTCCCCGATTTTAGTGAAATCAAAAAATATACCGGTCCGTTGAAGGCATTGAACTTTGAATTGTTTCAGGAAGATCTGAAAGATCAGGGCATGGGTGATCAGGGACATGATTTTATGATGGCATCCGGAAAATTACAAACAATATGTTATAAGGCCGAAATCGAAGCGGCTTTACGTACTCCCGGATTTGCCGGTTTCGAGTTATTATCACTCAATGACTATTCCGGACAGGGAACAGCGTTTGTCGGGATGCTAAATGTGTTTTGGGAAGAAAAAGGATATCTTTCATCTCCCGAATTCACTAAATTCTGCAATCAGGTAGTACCACTTGCCAGAATACCCAAATTTGTATATACCAATAATGAGACCTTTAAAACGACTATTGAAGTTGCAAATTTCTCAGGAAAGGACCTTACAAATGAGAAGTCAACCTGGAAAATAACATCTAAAAGTGGTGGCGTTATTGCAAAAGGAACTTTCAACAAACCATCAATTCCTCAAGGTAATTGCATCCCTTTGGATTCAATCAGTCTCAATTTGTCTGTAATACAAAAAGCAGAAAAATTAAATGTTGAAGTTTCTGTGGGTTCCTATTCCAATAACTGGGATTTTTGGGTATATCCCCAAACAGTTACAATTCCTGAAACCGGGATCTATTCCTGCACGCAGCTTGATGCTGAGGCATTGGCAACGCTTGAAAAAGGAGGCAAAGTATATCTTAATGTTGCCGGAAAAGTTGAAAGCGGCAAAGATGTCATCCAGACATTCACACCGGTATTCTGGAATACCTCATGGTTCAAAATGAAGCCACCTCACACTACCGGTTTCCTTTGTGATCCTTTGAATCCGGCGTTTGCTAATTTCCCGACCGAATTTCACAGCAATCTCCAATGGTGGGAAATCGTTCAGAATGCACAGGTCATGCAACTGGACAACTTCCCAAAACAGTTCAAATCAATTCTGCAACCCATCGATACGTGGTTCCTGAACAGGAAACTCGCTATGATTTTTGAAGCAAAAGTGGGTAATGGAAAGTTACTGGTCTGTAGCGCCGATCTGCAAAACAATCTTGACAAGCGTCCTGCAGCTCGTCAATTATTGTACAGTTTGAAGACATACATGAATTCAACATCCTTTAATCCTAAGCAAAATTTGTCTGAAGCAAATATTCGTTCTATATTTGAAAAACAAAACACAAAAGTATTTGATACGCATTCTACAGACAGTCCGGATGAATTAAAAAAAGGTTCGAAATAACTATTAAAAAATTGAAATATGAAACAACTTTTTAGCGTCGTTTTTCTTGTGTTTATCTTGTTCACCATGCAAGCACAGACAACAAAAACAGATTTAGCATGGCCTCCGATAACCAAAGAGACCAAACCCTGGACCCGTTGGTGGTGGTTGGGCAGTGCCGTTGATAAAGAGAGCCTTACATATCGACTGGACGAAATGGCAAAAGCCGGTTTGGGTGGTGTTGAGATCACTCCGATATATGGAACCAAGGGTTTTGAGAAAAAGTTTATCGATTTTCTTTCACCGGCTTGGATGGAAATTTTGAAACATACCATCAACGAAGGGAAACGTTTGAACCTGGGAATCGATATGAATACCGGTACAGGTTGGCCATTTGGAGGACCGAAAGTAACGCTGGAAGATGCTGCTTCGAGATATGTCATTCAGACTTACCCATTGACTGCAGGAACAAAACTAGCAACTAAGATTGAAGTCACTAATGCAAAACAAAAAGAGGGAGCAACACTTCAAAGTGTAGTTGCCTATTCTGAAAAGAATGAAAAAATCGATCTGACTACAAAAGTTACCGATGGTACCCTCGACTGGACAGCTCCTGAAGGAAACTGGAAGATCTATGCCCTGTTCAATGGCAAAACGATGCAAAAAGTAAAAAGAGCAGCTCCCGGAGGAGAAGGATTGGTAATGGATCACTATTCGGAAAAAGCCGTTACAGGTTATCTGAATATGTTTGAAACAGCATTTTTGAACAGTAAATGCCCAATGCCCAATACCTTTTTCAATGACTCTTATGAAGTCTATGGTGCTGACTGGTCATCAACATTGTTGGATGAATTTGAAAAACGGCGCGGCTACAGGCTGCAGTATTTTCTTCCTGCATTTTCTGGCGAAGGTGATAAAGATATTGTCGCCAGGGTAAAGAGTGATTACAGAGAAACTGTATCAGATATGCTGTTAAATAACTTCACCAGGACATGGACCGACTGGGCTCATAAAATGGGGAGCATAACACGTAACCAGGCTCACGGATCACCCGGTAATCTGATCGATTTATACGGAACTGTAGATATTCCTGAATGCGAATCATTTGGTTTCACACCATTTCCTATTCCTGGATACCGTGCCGATTCAGGTGACTATAAATTAAGCGATTCTGACCCGATGGTGCAAAAATTTGCATCCTCTGCTGCTCATATTACAGGAAAAAAATATGCTTCCTCCGAATCATTTACCTGGCTAACCGAACATTTCAAAACCAGTTTATTTCAGTGTAAGGCTGAATTGGATCAGTTATTGACTTCCGGTGTGAACCATGTCTATTTTCATGGCACACCCTATTCGCCAAAAGATGCTCCATGGCCGGGCTGGCAATTCTATGCAGCCGTCAACTTTTCTTCCTACAACACGATCTTCAAGGCAATGCCTGATTTCACATCATACATTGCCAGAAGCCAGTCATTCTTACAAGAAGGTGAGCCGGACAATGAAATTTTGCTCTACTGGCCTATTTACGACACCTGGAACAATGACAGTGGCCCCAACTTCCTTGCTTTTGCCATCAATTCTTCCAAGAACTGGATGAAACCAACCAATTTTTCGATCCTTGCACGTCAACTCAGATCAAAAGGATATGATTTTGACTATATCTCTGATAATTTCATCGGACAATCCAAGGTTGTCAATGGTTTGATCAAGACTCCGGGAACCAGTTACAAGACTTTGATTGTACCTTCGTGTAAGTTTATGCCTGTTGAGACAATGGCCAATCTGGTAAGATTAATGAACGATGGAGCCAATGTGATTTTCATGGATAAACTTCCTGAAGATGTTCCGGGATTAGGAAATCTGGTTCGTCGCAGAAATCAGCTTCAACAAATTATTTCGTTATTGCCTGTCAAGTCATTTGAACAGGACATTGCAACTCCAATGGAAAAAGGAAAGCTGATAACCGGTAAAAATATCGACAAGTTATTGTCCTACTGTAATGTGTATCATGAAACGCTTTCTCTGGAAGGTTTGAGATACATCAGACGTAAAAATGAAACCGGGTTCCATTATTTTATCTCCAATTTGGATGGAAAAGAGGTCAATGGTTGGATTTCACTTAGCGTACCTGCAAAATCGATCGTATTGTTTGATCCATTGAGCGGCGTTTCGGGTGTGACGAAGGTAAAGACGGTGGACAACAAGTCTCAGGTTTATCTCCATCTGAAACCGGGCCAGTCTATCATCGTTAAAACCTATGACACAAAGGTTGTAACGGGTACAGCATTCCCTGAGTTCAATAATGCGGGCCAACCTGTTGAATTAAAAGGCAAATGGAATTTGGAATTTAAAGATGCCGTTCCCGCTATCAAAGATAAATACACGCTTGACAACCTTGTATCATGGACAACGCTGTCTGATCAACTGAAAATATTTGCAGGAACGGGCAGTTATTCTCTCGATTTTGAGATGCCGGAAGGAAAAGCAGATGACTGGATGCTCGATCTTGGCAAGATTTGCGAAAGTGCACAGGTAACCCTGAACGGTCAAAAAGTTGGAACCGTATGGAGTCTTCCTTTCGAAATCCCTGTTGGAAAATTCCTGAAAAAAGGCACCAATCACATCGAAATCGATGTTACCAATCTGCCTGCCAACAAGATTGCTGATATGGATCGCCGGAAAGTTGAATGGAAAATCTTTTACGAAATCAATTTCGTAAATGTTTTGTATGCTCCATTTGATGCTTCAAACTGGAAAATTATGCCGTCAGGTTTAATCGGTCCCGTGAAACTGGTACCATTGACAAAATAAGAAACTGTTCAAATTTCGTTTTTTCATTTGCCCGTAGGGCATTAATATCAATAGAAATAAATCGCACCCTCCATTTTTGCCCGTAGGGCATTAACATTAAAGGTTGATCCCCAACGGGGAAAAGGTTGATATTGAAGATGTTTCTATTGATATTAATGCCCTACGGGCAAATTTAAACAGTCTCTAGATATTTTCAACTAATTGTGACAGTAAAAAGCCATTGATGTTCATTGATTTAAAAACAGTTGACATCAGTGGCTTTTTATTATATATTCCCGGAATATTCTTTAAATACTTCCATAATACTCCCATATAATTATCTTCTATCCCAAAAAATTGCAGTTTACATGCCGAATTATTCCCGTATGTAAGCCGTATCAGCTCATACGGCATAAATACGGTTAAGATACGGTTAAGATACTGCCTAAATACGGCTATTATGGGAGTTATACGGGAGTTATCCGGGAGTATTCAAAGGATATTCAAGGAGATAACGATTTATGTTTTTCGGGAAAAGTTGTCAATTTTGGATTTCGTTTTTCCTCCTTTTGTAAAGTTACAATAGAAATGAATGGTTTTGACAACAACCCTGCTATTTTTTTATCCTTCCGGTAAGCTTACCATCAAGATTAAAGCCAATAAAAAGTATCTGGTTACTTCGTTTTTTTAAGGGTGTATTCGAATTTAATCTGGCCTTCTAAACTTTTGCGTTCGACTTTGACCTTTAGGATGGAGTCATTAATTCGCTTATAGGTTATCCGGTTAGGATAATTGTTGCCATTATTGGCAAACACCAATGTATCGGTCGTTTTCGAAGTCATCACAAAATCCTGTGTAAGTCCTTCATCGGTTTGTTCTTCTATTTCGCTGATAAAATAAATAGAATCGTTCCGACGAACAATTTTAGGCCGTTCCTCTACCAGACTATCTGATAATGAGGGTGCATAAGAAAGTCCTTCATATAGCGTATCATTTACACGCTTCCACACCTCGGAATAATTTTGGACATCAGTACTGACCCATTTTCCTTCTATCCATTGCAGCTTATTGAAAATCTTCTTTGCGTCACCCTGCGAATTGCTGCAACCACTAATCACTAAAATAACGACAATAGCCGTAAATAATCTTATTCTATTCATGATAATTGTATAGACTAATTAATAAAACGGTTTAAGAGTCTTTTAGTTGAATGAAAACTAAAAAAAACAGATAATATTTCAAGTGAATGCAATGCATTCATTTCTTTGAATAATTCTGCAAAGTTAATTATATTCCTGATGATATTTGATCAGCCCTTCAATTGGTGAACGCAGGATGATTCCGACCTCAATATCCAGGTGTTTGGCTTCTTCGCGTAAAAAATCACCAAGGAAAAATGCGATTGATCCTACAAGGTTGAGTGTCAGTTTCTGGTAATCCGGGCATTTGCAAACCTGATATTTGAGATATGCATGGAATTCTTTTCTGATCAGATTTTGGATATAGGGATGTTCTTTGTGGAAACTGAGGAACTCGCAATAGGCAGCAAGAAAACGGTTTGGATGTGGTTTACGATAAACGGCATCGAGCACTACGTTCAATTCAGGATGATAGCGTTCCTCAAAAGCGACTTTGATTTCAACCGGCATCTCTTCTTTAAAATATTCTCTGATCAGTGTTGTTCCGAATCGTGCACCGCTGCCTTCATCAGCAATCACATAACCTAAAGAAGCGACGCATTCTACAACTTTTTTACCATCATAATATACAGAGTTCGAGCCAGTTCCAAGGATGCCGGCAATTCCACTTTCATGACCAAAAAGTGCGCGTGCTGCCCCTAAAGTGTCTCCCGTGACTTCAATTTTCTCCGCATTTGGGAATGCTTTTTTACATGCAATATAAATGATCTGACTATTTTCCTCGCTGGCGCAACCGGAACCATAAAAGAATATTTTTTTAACTTCCAGAAAATCAATCTCAGGTATCAGTTTAGTGTTCAAAACATTATAGATCTCTTCGGTTTTGATGAAATATGGATTGAATCCGATGGTTCTAAATTTCTTAATTTCATTGTTGTTATCATACCACCACCATTCTGTCTTGGTTGATCCACTATCTGCAACTAAAATCATATTATGTGTATTTCTAAAGATTTTGGAGAAATTGTGATTTGTATTTGTTTGATATATTGGGAATTAACTTTTTAAAAAGATCTCATTTGCGTATCAACTCAATAATAAAAGGAGTTTAGGTAAAAAGATGATAACACCAACAATTGCAGCAGCTACAGATACGATCAGGACCGCACCTGCTGCTGTATCTTTGATGATTTCAGCACGTTTATCGTATTCCGTAAACCGGGCATCACACAATAATTCTATCGAGGTGTTTATTGCTTCGGCAGCAAAGACAATTCCGATACAAATTAATATGGCAATCCATTCAATTTGTGAAATGGAGAAACAGACCCCAAGTAAAATCGCGATGAATGCAAAAGCCAGATGAATCCAGGCATTGTGCTGAGTACGCAGTAGATATAAAATTCCGCGATATGCATACACAAAGCTTTGGAGTCGCTTCCTTGAACTGAATACGTTTTTATTCGCGTCAATCATATGATTAATAATGATGATGTTATAAAGTGCAAAGGTAAAAAGAAATAATACTTATTTAGGGGTAAATGATTTTTATTAAAATTGAAATAACTATCGAAATTTAAAAATAATAATATTGTTGATGGGTTAAGATATTTTTGGGCTTCAAAAGAGGACAAATTATATATATATTTGTATATTGCAAGCTGAAGTTGGCCTGAAAAGGAAGACTTTGTATAATCGTGAATTTAATTACTTTATCCCGGTGATATATGATAGACGAACCAAAAAAATTCAATATTCTGCTGGTCGATGACCGACCTGAAAATCTGGTTACACTTGAGGGAATACTTGAAAGTCCTGAATTAAACATCTTCAAAGCTTTTTCCGGAAATGAAGCTTTGAGTTTAATGTTTGAAACCGATTTTGCGTTGGTATTATTGGATGTTCAAATGCCGATAATGGATGGTTTTGAGACTGCTGAAATCATGCGGAGTTCTGAACGTACCAGAAATGTTCCAATTATTTTTGTTACCGCCATCAGTACTGAACGAAAACATATCTTTAAAGGATATGAAAAAGGTGCTGTCGATTATCTTTACAAGCCACTTGATCTTGAAATATTAAAGAGTAAAATAAAAGCATATATTGAGTTTTTTAAGCACAAAGAGGAGCTGATTGCCACAGCAGCAAAGCTTGAAAAGACTATTGACGAACTGAATAATGCCAGAGTCATAGCAGAAGAAGCAACTAAGGCTAAAAGTTCGTTTCTCGCAAATATGAGCCATGAAATCAGAACACCGTTAAACGGGATAATCGGAATGGCCGAGCTGATTTTGATGGATGAACTTCCCGATCTTCAAAGAGAACGATTGATTGATTTGAAATCTTCGTCTGAATCGTTGCTTGAAATCATCAATGAAATTTTGGATATTTCTAAGATTGAAGCCGATAAACTTGAGCTGGAAACTGTCAATTTCAGTTTGCGCAAGATGATCGAAAAGAGTGTAAGATTGCTTGCTGTCAAAGCTTTTGAAAAGAATGTTGAGATGGTATGCCGCATCGATCCTGCTTTGCCTGATTATTTTATCGGCGATCCTTTGCGTATTCGGCAAATATTGATAAACCTGCTTGGGAATGCAATCAAATTTACACATTCAGGTTATGTAGGCGTTTTTGTTGACCATGTTGGTACAGTCAGCAATAATTTAGCAATAAGATTCTCGATAAAAGATACAGGGATTGGTATCGAGGACGATCAGGTTCATTTAATTTTTCAGTCCTATTTTCAGGAAGAAAATTCAACTACCAGAAATTATGGTGGAACAGGATTAGGCCTTACTATTTCAAAGAAACTGGTTGAAATGATGGGTGGCGAAATTGGTGTTCAGAGTAAAAAAGGCGAAGGGAGCGAATTTTTCTTTAATATCGTTTTGAATCGTGCTGAAGGAGATGATAGCTTTTATCAACCTGACTTGTCCACAATAAAAAACAACTTTAAAGTTTTACTCGTTGATGACAATCCTGTAGTTCAACAATCAATCAGCGAAATTTTGAAACTCTGGGGAATATCGTGTAATATTGTTTCATCCTGTCAGGAATGCGAATCACAAAATAAACTTGATAAAGAAGTTTATGATCTTGCTTTGATTGATAGTGAAATGTTGTTGGACAATCATGATATGACTTTGGCGATGATGAATGAAAGTTTATCACTTGTCAACGGAGGCAAAATTGTAGTGTTGGGTTCTAATTTGTCGGCTATACAGATTGGTAAACTAAAACAATTGGGCATTCAGCTATTTATCAATAAGCCTGTTCTGCAATCAGATCTCAATAATCTTTTTGGCAGAATGAACAGCGTGATTGTGCCAGAAAACCTTGAGCACAAAACTATAAAAATTGAATCTAAAACAGAAGATGTATCTGATAATGCAGATAAGATACGGATTTTGTTGGCTGAAGATCAACCAATCAACAGAAAGATTGTCATCGGACTGCTTAAAAGATATGACTGGCAAATTTTGATAGCCGAAAATGGAGAAGAGGCTGTTGAAAAATATTCGTCCGAGCACTTTGATTTAATCTTAATGGATGTCCAAATGCCCAAAATGGATGGGTTTGAAGCCACTAGACAGATCAGACAAATGGAAGAAAAAAGTGGTTCAAGAATTCCTATTATTGCAATGACAGCTCATGCAATGAAAGGTGACAAAGAGAAATGTCTTGAATCGGGAATGGATTATTATATTACTAAACCCGTTGATTCTAAGGAACTCATTGAACTCATTCAAAAGGTTGTAAAAGTTTAAGGATTTTTGTAAATCTTCAAGACAACCTGACTTAATCAAAATAAATATTATATAAGCAGAAATATTATGCGTGAGCAAAATGAAATAAATAACTCTTCCTGGGATAATAAAAAAAAATATTTCATAACGCAATCAATGCATATTGGAGTTGGTAAAGGTCTGTTTCTTTGGTTTCTGGCACTTTCGTTTATTCCATTGGCAACAGTCAGTTATATTAACTATTTGAATTCATTTGGTGGTTTAACCATTGTTACCCAAAAGTCTTTGACTACGAGTTCTAAACTCAGGGCTCAATACTTAGATTCGTATTTTAAGAATATTGTAAATACGCTTGAAATTCAATCAGATGAAAAATCGAATGTAGATTATTTAAAGAAATTGAATAGTGAATTAGATCGTACAGGGTTGACAGCTGACCGATTTGTTCATTCTGATTTCTGGAAAAAACAATACAATGAAAACAGACCCAAATTTGCCAAAATCAGGGAAATTGAAAAATATCAGGATATCTATATGTTGGATAAATCCGGTAATATTTTGTTTTCACTTAGTCAGAATGATGATTTAGGTACAAATGTTTTTGATGGAAAATATTCTCATACCCGGTTTGCCCAATCCTGTAAAACTGTACTGGAAAAAAACAAGGCTACATTTTCTGATCTCGAATTTTACCCTGCAGAAAACAATTTGTTGTGTGGATTATTTGGAATGCCTGTACATGATGAAAAGAGCAATATAATAGGCATTCTGGCTGTTCAGATCAGGATTGATCAGATAAAATCGATCATGAGATCCGATCTGGGGCTTGGAGAAACAGGTGCATCTTATGTTGTAGGTGAAGATTTATTGGCTCGTGTAGGATCTCGTTTTGAGAATGATTCGGTTATATTACGCAAACCAGTCATCCATGATTTGTCTAAAAAATGGAGTGCTAATATTCATGGCAACATCGGAAACAATGACTCTATCAACATTATCCTGAACGAGAAAATGGGTAATTATGCCAATAATAGTAATGTCTGGGTTTATGGTATTTATCGTAATCTCAATGTGTTAGCTGATTTAGGCGTTCATTGGGCTGTGTTTGAAGAAATTGAACATACCGAAACTTTTGCTTTTACAAAACAAATTTACCGCACTGTCAGAGATTCATTAGTCATTACTTTTTTTCTGGTAATAATTTTTTCTATTCTTATTGTCAGGTATACCGTCAAGCCAATTAAACTTTTATCTTCATGGGCAAAGCAGGTTGCCCGGGGTGAACTTATCAGTAAGAATATTCCGGCTCCTAAAAACGAAGTTGGAGAAATGAAAGATTCATTTAACCAGATGGTTGAATGGGTTCAGAGTATTGCTGATGTAGCACTCTCGATTTCAAAAGGGGATTTCAGTAAAAATGTAACGGTCAGGAGTGATAAAGATGTCCTGGGTCAATCTATGAATGAAATGATTTCCAGTTTCAGGTCTGTGGTTAACCAGGCTAATCAGATCGCAAAAGGTGACTATACTGCCAATATCGTTCCCAGAAGCGAAATGGATACACTTGGTGTTGCCCTGTTTCAGATGACTGAGATATTGAGAAAAAACGATCTGGAAATAAATACACAGGTCTGGCTAAAGACGGGACTGTCTACTTTAAGTGAGCGGATGAGTCGTAAACGTGATCTGAAAGAACTTTCGGACGACATTATCGTTTTTATTTCAGAATTTCTTGAGGCAAAACCGGCATTATTGTATTTGCCTGATCCAATTCAAAATTGCCTGAATATTCAGAGTAGTTATGCTCTATTTGATCCTGAGAGGAAGTTCGTGTCATACAAATTTGGAGAGGGGTTAATCGGTCAGGTGGCCCTAAATATGACTCCACTTGAAATGACACAAATTAACAGGGAATCGTTACCGTCATTAGAATTGGGCACTGAGCAATTAGCACCATCCTCCTATTATTTCTTTCCTATCGTTTATGAGGGTGTTTTAGTTTGTGTCATCCAATTGGGTACACAGGATCCACTGAATGAATTGCAGAAATTGTTTCTCAAATCTGCAACTGAAAGCATAGCGCTTGCTGTGAATATGGCAATTTCTAATAGCAAAAACAGTAAACTTCTATCGGAGTCACAAAATCAAAAAGAATTACTTCAGGTTCAGCAGGAAGAATTGCGCCAGACTAATGAAGAATTAGAAGAGCAGACAAAAGCGCTCAAAATGTCGGAAGAGAATCTTCAGCATCAAAAAGAAGAACTGAGTGTCATTAACGAAGAACTGGAAGAGCGAAGCCGTGCATTGGAAAGAGAAAAAGAGACCATCAAGGTAATCAATGTGGAACTCAGAGATATCCAGGGTGAATTAGTAAAGAAGGCCAAGGATCTTGAGATGGCAAGTAAATACAAATCTGAGTTCTTAGCCAATATGTCGCATGAACTGAGGACTCCTTTAAACAGTATTCTGGTACTTTCTCAGTTGATGTCTGATAATGCTTCAGGAAACCTTAGCGATAAACAGGTAGAGTTTGCAAAGACCATTCATTCTTCCGGATCCGAATTGCTTTCACTGATCAATGAAATACTCGATCTTTCTAAAGTTGAAGCCGGGAAAATTGATGTTGTGATTGAGCGGTTTTCATTAAGCGTATTTGGTGAACAGATCAATCGCATCATTCAACCTCTTACACGTAAAAAAGGACTGAATTTTTCTATTATTATTGATGAATCTCTTCCTGAATATATCTTTAATGATTCACAAAGGGTCCAACAGATTCTTCGAAATCTTTTATCAAACTCAGTGAAATTTACAGAACAGGGATTTGTAAAACTCAAAATTTCTAGACCTGGCAGTGAATTTCAAGGCAGAACAGGTCTCAAACCTGATGAAACCATAGCCTTTGAAGTAAATGATAGTGGGATTGGAATTCCTAATGAGAAACTTAAACTGATATTTAATGCTTTTCAACAGGCTGAAGGAACTACAAACCGGAAATATGGCGGGACTGGATTGGGACTGACTATTTCAAAGAGTTTTGCTGATATATTAGGTGGTGAAATTATTGTTAAGAGTGAAGAGGGAGGGGGATCAACATTTATCTTATATCTGCCTGAAAAACTTGATCTCAAAAAAGTGCTTAAGGATGCTGAAGAAAATGTTGCAAGTAAGGAATTGTTAGTTGGTGCAAATACATTTAATCTCATTAAACATAAAGATATCGTTGAGGCTGAAATAGGTTCCAACGATACTTCTGAAGAGGTTAAGAAGAAAGCAAAGAGTAAGAAAGCGGTTTCTTCTAATGAGCCCCTCACGGATGGTTTCCCTCCTTTACCGGATGGATTGTTTGATGACAGGAATACAATAAAATCAGGTGATAAATTTATTCTAGTTATTGAAGATGATACTACGTTCTTAAAGATAATGTATGATCTTTCAACCGCACGTGGTTTTAAATGTCTAATGGCCGCAGATGGCGAAACAGGATTGTATTTTGCCGATATGTTTAATCCAAGTGCCATTATTCTTGATATTGGTTTACCGGGAATTGATGGTTTTGAAGTCATGGAGCGTTTAAAGGTTAATTCTCAGACACGACATATCCCGGTGCATTTTGTTTCTGCGATCGATAAAAATCAGGAGGCAATGCGTATGGGTGCTATTGGATATCTTACTAAGCCTGTAAGCCTTGATATGCTCAATGAGGCATTTACAAAGATCGAAGAGACTATTTCGAAAAGTGTAAAACGTCTTTTGGTTGTAGATGATGAAGAGATCATGCGGAAAAGCATTGTCGGTTTGGTTGATGGTAAAGATGTTCAGACTGTTGCAGTAGAATCGGGTGAAGAGGCCATAAAAAGATTGCAGGACGAAGAATTTGATTGTGTTGTTCTGGATCTTGGATTGAAAGATATGTCAGGTTTTGAGGTACTTGAAATGATTCGTAGCGATAAGAGATTATCAAAAATACCAATAATCGTTTATACTGGAAAAGATCTGAACCGGACTGAAGAGCTTATGTTGAAAAAACTTTCTGACAGTATAATTATTAAGGGAGCACGCTCTCCCGAACGATTGCTGGCTGAGACAACACTATTTCTGCATCGGGTTGAAGCAAACTTACCCAAAGAAAAACAGGTTTTATTGAATATTTCCGGAGATAAGGATGCTGTATTTCATGACAAGAAAATACTGGTAGTTGATGATGATATGCGAAATGTATTTGCAATCTCTGCTGTATTGGAAGATAAGGGACTGACGATCATTGCTGCGAAAAACGGAAAAGAGGGGATAGATAAATTATTTAAAAACGATGATATCGACCTGGTGCTGATGGATATAATGATGCCGGAAATGGATGGTTATGAAGCAATGCAATTGATCAGGAAAGATAAAAGATTTACAAGACTACCGATTATTGCTTTAACTGCCAAGGCAATGAAAGACGACCGACAGAAATGTATTGATTCAGGTGCAAATGACTATCTGACAAAACCATTTGATCCGGGGAAACTTATCTCTATGCTGAGGGTTTGGTTATATAGATAATTATTTAGTAATAATTGAAATGTGGAAGAAAATATTGAGAACATTAATATCGAGATAAAACTGTTTTTAGAAGCGATATTTCAAAAATATGGCTATGATTTCAGGAATTATTCTTTGGCACATATTAAGCGAAGAATTCTTCATAGGTTAACGATTTCACATATCGAGAGCATCTCTATTATGCAGGACAGAATATTGAGGGATCCTGATTTCTTGCAACAGATACTTCTTGACTTTTCTATCAATGTTACTGAAATGTTCAGGGACCCGGATTTCTATATGGCGATCAGGAAAGAGGTAATCCCGGTTTTGAAAACATACCCTTTTATTAAAATCTGGCATGCAGGTTGTGCAACAGGGGAAGAAGTTTTTTCTATGGCAATATTATTGCAGGAAGAAGGACTTCTTGATAAAACGCAGATATATGCAACTGATTTCAATCAAAGGGTGCTTAAGCATGCTAAAGAAGGTATTTATTCAGTTGAAAATGTCAAAGAATATACACAGAATTACTTGCGGGCAGGTGGAAAAGAGAGCTTTTCTGATTATTATACCGCACACTACGACAGGGTGATCATGAATAAAAACCTTTGTGAAAATGTCCTGTTTGCTCATCATAACCTGGTAACTGATAATGTTTTCAGTGAGGTTAATATGGTGGTCTGCAGAAATGTTTTGATCTATTTTGAACGGGTGCTTCAAAACAGAGTAGTCGGGTTGTTTAAAGATAGTCTGCTTTCAGGAGGAATCCTTTGTTTAGGTTCTAAAGAAAGTTTGCAGTTCAATGAATATGCTCCACTCTTTTCTCCATTGGTTGCCAAAGAAAAAATCTATCGCAAAAACTATATGCTTCCAAATCTTTTTGAAGAATAAACATTAGAAAATTCATTGTTAGTATGGATTACAAAATTATCGTTATTGGAACATCAGCCGGTGGAATGGATGCATTAAAAAAAATACTTCCTTTGTTTCCTCCTGCTTTTCCTGTGCCGATTGTTATTGTACAACACGTAAGTTCTCTATCGAACGGATTCATGATTCAATTTCTAAACAGCATCTCTTCGATTAGGGTGAAGGAAGCAGAAGAAAAGGAATCACTCAATGCTTCCACTGTTTACTTTGCTCCTCCAAATTATCATTTATTGATTGAAGATGACCATACACTATCTCTTTCTGTCGAAAAGAAAGTCAATTATGCCAGACCCAGTATAGATGTCCTTTTTGATAGTGCTGCATATGCCTATGGTAAATCAATCATTGGAGTAGTTTTGACAGGTGCCAATAATGATGGTGCAAAGGGATTGGCGAACATTAAAAAAGCCGGTGGATTTACTATCGTTCAAAGCCCCGAGACTGCATATGCAGATTCAATGCCTAGGACTGCTATTGCAGAATCCACTCCTGACCTGATAATTCCACTCGAAGAGATAGGTTTAGTGCTACGTGATCTATTTATGAAAAAACCTAACCTGTTCATATGATAAGGATTGTATGTTAACATGACCTCAATATCATTTAATAATTGAGAAGTGTGGGTTTTTTTAATAAAAAAGTTTGGAGGAAAATAAAATTAGGCTATCTTTGCACACGCAATCAGCAGCTATGAGAGCTGTGTAGAGCTAAGAGGATCGGTAGTTCAGTTGGTTAGAATACGTGCCTGTCACGCATGTGGTCGCGGGTTCGAGTCCCGTCCGGTCCGCCAGCAA
>JGI24140J50213_10000597_pt1 | contig 16664 bp, 16 predicted proteins | sample BarGraIncu00222A_FD_50213 | JGI IMG/M metagenome (IMG submission 50213)
CTGGCGGCGATCTGAAAGCCCACCAGCACCCCGAGCGCCACCACGAACAGCGCGGTGCTGGCCAGGTAGCCCCACTGCAGCGTCATCGAAAGGGTATCGCCGGCTGTCTCGCCCAGCGTGGTTGCGGCGATTTTGACGATCCAGAACGCGAGCGTGACCTCGGGAACCTTGCTCAGCGATGCCGTCATGTCAGTTCGCATTCCGCTTTTTCCCCTGGTGGCGACCAGCTCGCGCCTGTTCTGTTCTCTAGGGTGTTTTCAACAGGCCGCCCGTTCCATTTCAAGCGATATCACGTCTTGTTTCTTAGCCCGCTGCGGACGTTGAGTGAACGGTGAGAATATGGCCAAATGCTTGTCGGTCTCATAACCTTCAAGCGCGCCCGGTAGCCATAGCGACCCACGCAAAAATGGCAACTTGAGAAAAAGAGCGGAACATAAATGGCACCCAAATCACCGAAAGGTGCAGGTCATGCGAACGGCGCCAAACGCAAGCTGTCGCGCCGGCAAATATTGGGGGAGGGCAGCGCCCTGCTGGGCGGCGCGCTGGCGAGCGGGGTCGCCGGACAGCAGGCCGTTGCGGGGACGGCGACGACCAACGCCGACAATTTGCCGCCCAATGTTCCGGAATGGATGAAGGCGCCCGGCGATCCCATGGGAAGCCAGCTTTATGGCACGCCTTCGCCGTTCGAGAAGAACGTCGTCAAGAACATCTCGAAAAAACTGCCGCAATACATATCCGCTGCGGGACGGACCCCGCTGCAGGATCTCGATGGCATCATCACGCCGAACGGGCTGTTCTACGAACGCCATCACGGCGGCGTTCCCACGATCGATCCCGAGCAGCATCGGCTGATGCTGCATGGCCTGGTGGACAGACCTTTGATTTTTACGATGGAAGACATCCGCCGCTTTCCGTCGGAATCCCGGATCCACTTTATCGAATGTTCCGGCAACCCGGTCTACACCAAGCCTTACGGCAAGACCGCTTCCGACCTTGTCGGGCTGGTGAGCTGCGCGGAGTGGACCGGGGTCAGCCTGAAGCTTGTCTTGCAGGAAGCGGGAGTACGCCCTGAAGCCAAATGGCTGGTAGCCGAAGGCGCCGATGCGGCGGCGTTGACGCGCAGCGTTCCGATCGACAAATGTCTTGACGATGCGATGCTGGTGTATAGCCAGAACGGCGAGCGGCTGCGTCCGCAGCAGGGCTATCCGCTGCGGCTGCTGCTGCCCGGCTTCGAAGGCAACATGAACGTGAAATGGCTGCGCCGTCTGAAGGCCGTTGAGGAGCCGGTCTATTCCCGGGAAGAAACATCGAAATACACCGACCTGATGCCGGATGGCACCGCGCGGGAATTCACATTTTACATGGAGGCGAAGTCCATCGTCACCCGACCATCGGGCGGGCAGAAGCTGAGCACGACCGGCTTCCATGAGATTACCGGCATTGCCTGGAGCGGTCATGGCAAGATCAAGCGCGTTGATGTCTCGGTCGATGGCGGCAAGAACTGGCAGGTCGCGAAATTGGAGGAACCGGTTCTCACCCGCGCACTGACCCGCTTTCGGCTGCCGTGGCACTGGGACGGTCAACCCGCCGTGATCCAGAGCCGTGCGATCGATGAGACCGATTATGTGCAGCCGACATTTGCGGAACTGCTGGCGGTTCGTGGCGAGAACTCATTCTACCACAACAATGCGATTCAGCCGTGGCGCATCGATGCGCAGGGGCAGGTTACCAATGCGAATGCCTGAGCTTGGTTGGGCAACACTGATCGCCGTCGGACTTGGGTTGTCGGCGCCGGCCTGCGCCCAGAACCCCTACGGCATCGGGCGAACGGCGACGGCTGCGGAAATTGCCGGCTGGAATATCGATATTGGCCGCGACGGCGCGAACCTGCCGCCCGGAAGCGGCAGCGTTGCCCATGGCCATGAGGTGTTCGAACAGCAATGCGTGGCCTGCCATGGCGAGAAGGGCGAGGGCGGCGTCGGCGATCGCCTGGTCGGCGGTCAGGGCACCATTGCGACGTCAAAGCCGATCAAGACCGTCGGCAGCTACTGGCCCTATGCCCCGACGCTGTTCGATTATATTCGCCGCGCCATGCCGCAGAACGCGCCGCAATCGCTCAGTAATGACGATGTCTATGCGGTCTCCGCCTACATCCTTCATCTGAACGGCCTGCTGCCAGCCGATGCGACGCTCGACGCCCGCGCGCTAAGCGCGATCAAGATGCCAAACCGGGGCATGTTCACCCGCGACCCACGGCCCGACGTTAAAAATCCGGCATGCGTGACGGGTTGCTGACGCAACCGGATTGCTGAAGTAACGGGCACGTCGCTGTTCGCGGTTGGAACAGGCGTGTCCGCCATCATTTATATGCATTTCGTTCAGAGCATATTCATGCGCTCTCGGTCAGATTGATTGACAGGGATCATGATGCGAGGGCACTGCATGTGTCGTCGTGTCGAACACTCCGGATCAATTCGGATGCAGCCGGCGGCGCACGATAAACTTCCCAGGACTGGTAAATTTGCAAGATTGGTAAATTTACAGGATCGGTCGAGTAGATGAGCGAACCAGACATCTTGAATCCATCTTGCCGCGGCTGGCCGGCCGCAGCGCTGGGGCGTGTAGCGCTCATGGTCGCCGGATTTCTTGGCGTTGCCGCGGCGCAAGCGGGCGAATTGAACCTTCATGACATGATGCTGCTCGATCGGCTGACCTGGGGCATCAATGCCTCAAGTGCCGCGCATCTGCAGGCCGTGGGTGTCGATCGCTGGCTTGGCGAGCAATTGCATCCGGCTGCCGNTGTCGTTTTGCCCGATGCGGCTCAAAAACAAATCGAGGCCATGCCGGATGTTCACAAGTTTCCGTTCGACATCGCGGTAGCATTTGATCAGCAGGGCAAGGCTGCCAACCAGATTACCGATCCCGACCTGAAGAAGGCCGCGCAGCAGGCTTATCAGCAGGCCATGAACGATCGGGGCAGACAGGCGGTGGCGCGCAGTATCCTGCGCGCGCTCTACGCGCCGGATCAATTGCGCGAACGCATGACATGGTTCTGGTTCAATCATTTCAACGTGCATCAAAACAAGGCGAACATTCGTATCATCGTCGGCGACTATGAAAGCCGCGCCATTCGGCCATTTGCGCTCGGCAAGTTCCACGACCTGCTCACCGCCACGCTGTATCATCCGGCGATGCTGCGGTATCTCGACAATGCCGACAATGCCGCAGGGCATCTCAACGAGAATTACGCCCGCGAGATCATGGAACTGCATACCATGGGGGTCGGCTCGGGTTACACGCAGTCGGANGTCGAGGNNCTGGCGCGCATCTTGACGGGCCTCGGGATCNATCTGAAGCCGGAGGATCCCAAGCTCAAACCTGAATTGCAATCGCAGCTCGTACGCGAGGGCGCATTCGAATTCAATCCCGCCCGACATGACTACGGCGACAAGACTTTCCTGGGCCACCTGATCAAGGGACGCGGGCTGGCGGAGGTCGACGAGGCAGTCGATATCCTGGTTCGCCATCCGGCGACCGCGACGCATCTGTCCAGGCAGATCGCGACGTATTTTATTTCGGAAAATCCACCGGATCCGCTGGTGCAGCGGATGGCGCAAACCTTCAAGGCGACCGACGGCGATATATCGGCGGTGCTTTCCACCATGATTCATGCGCCGGAGTTTGCCGCGTCATTGAAGTCCGGTTCGAAATTCAAGGATCCGGTGCGATACGTGTTCTCGGCGGTTCGCCTCGCCTATGACGACAAGGTGATCCTGAACACGGCGCCGATCCAGAATTGGCTGAACCGTCTTGGCGAGGGATTGTTCAATCATGAGACGCCGGACGGCTACGCGATGACCTCGGCATCCTGGAACGGACCGGGACAGATGATGTTACGTTTCGAGATCGCGCGGCAAATCGGCTCCGGCTCTTCGGGCCTGTTCAAGCCGGAAGGACCGAACACGCTCGATCAGCCGGCATTCCCACTGATTCAGAATTCGCTCTACTTCAATGGACTGCGGCAGACCTTGGGTTCGACAACGCTGGCCGCACTCGATCAGGCGATCTCGCCGCAGGATTGGAATACGCTGTTTCTGTCGTCGCCCGAGTTCATGCGCTAAACCAATGCAGCAGGATCGCACGATGAATCGCCGTGATCTGATCAAGGCCTTTGCCGCAGTAGCTCCCCTGACCGTGGCCGGCCGCGTCTGGGCCGCACCCGCAACCGATGCGCGGCTGCTGGTGGTGTTCCTGCGCGGCGCTTACGACGCCGCCAACGTCGTCGTGCCGGTGTCGAGCGACTTCTACCATAATTCGCGGCCGTCCCTCGGTATTGCCAAGCCTGACGCCGGCAATCCGAATTCCGCATTGTCGCTGGGCGCCGACTGGGGGCTGCATCCGGTATTGCGGGACAGCATCTACCCGCTTTGGGCCAAGCGGGAGATCGCGTTTGTGCCGTTTGCCGGCACTTCCGATGATCTGACGCGGAGCCACTTCGAGACCCAGGACACGATCGAACTCGGCCAGTCGACCGGAGGATCCCGCGATTATCGCTCGGGCTTCATGAACAGGCTTGCCACCGAGCTGGCGCGCGCCAAGCCGATCTCCTTCACCGACCAGCTTCCGCTGATCTTTCGCGGCAAGTCCCAGATTCCGAATATCGGGCTCAACAGCGTGGGCAAGCCGGGCGTCGACGATCGCCAGGCCCGGCTCATCAAGAATATGTACGCGCAAAGCGATCTGGCTTCCTCGGTGTCGGAAGGATTTAGAATCCGGGACGATGTCTACCGCTCGATCTCGGAGGAAATGACCGCGGCCAATCGTGGCGCGGTGTCGCCGCGCGGCTTCGAACTGTCAGCGCGCCGCATCGGCCGGCTGATGCGCGAGCAGTTCAACCTCGGCTTTGTCGATGTCGGCGGCTGGGATACCCATGTCAATCAGGGCGGAGCCACCGGCTATCTCGCCGATCGCCTCGGCGAACTTGGCCGCGCGCTGGCCGGTTTTTCCGAAGAAATCGGACCGGCGGGATGGCGGGATACCGTGGTGGTCGTGATCTCCGAGTTCGGACGCACATTCCGGGAGAACGGCGACCACGGCACCGATCATGGCCACGGTAGCGTCTACTGGGTGATGGGAGGCGGAATCAATGGCGGTCGCATCCTCGGCGAACAGGTCAAGATCGACTAGGCCAATCTTTTTCAAAACCGGGACTATCCCGTCCTGACGGATTATCGTGCGATGTTCGCAGGGCTGTTCCAGCGCATGTTCGGGCTGGAACAGCCGAGCGTTCAGCGCATTTTCGCCGGCGTCCATCCGGCTGAATTGGGATTGGTCTAGGACGCGTCATCGTCAGCGCGCCGTCGAGACCTCAAAGGCGGGGCAGCGTCGATGAAAGATGAAAGCGGCGCTCCGGCGCCATCGGTCGAGCCGTCGCATCGCGGCTATGATTCGCGACCGATCCCCGATCGTCTGCTGGCGATATTTCTGGCTGTTCTCGTGGTGGCGCTGGTGCTTGGCTATCTGTTCCTGAACAAGCTGGTGGATATCTCGAGCCAGGAGGACTGTGCGCTGGCTCATCGCAAAAACTGCGCAAGCGAATTGCCGTCCGATCGCTGAAGCAAAGCTGTTTTGCCAAGCGTTCGCACATCGTTTGACAATTGGTAGAACGGAGGATTCGTGCCACGGTTGGGTCTGAAGCGACGCTTGGGATTGCGCGCCGAAGACAGTCAACGGTCAAGCAAGTGAGATAGATGGCAGAACAAGTCTTGCGGGAGCAGGCGGCCGAACCGGATCCGCCGGCCGTTATGGGCAGCGGTGGTGTTGTTAGTCGTGGCACCCTCGCCGTTACCATCGGCAACATGCTCGAGTTCTACGACTTCATTACCTACAGCTTTTTTGCCATCCAGATTGGCCACACGTTTTTCCCCTCGCAAAGCCAGTTTGCCAGCCTGATGTTGTCGCTGGCGACGTTTGGCGCGGGCTTCATTACCCGGCCGATTGGCGGATTGGTGATCGGGTCCTATTCCGACCGCGCGGGCCGGCGGCCGGCGATGATCCTGAGCTTTGTGATGATGGGGTCTGCCATCATTGTATTGGCGCTGACGCCCTCCTACGAATCCATCGGCATCGCCGCGCCGATCATCGCGATCGTCGCGCGCATGGTTCAGGGATTTTCGCTCGGCGGTGAAGTCGGGCCGACCACGGCCTATTTGATGGAAGCGGCGGCGCCCGGCAGGCGGGGGATCGCGGTTTCGTGGCAGCCTGTGAGCCAGCAAATCGCCGCAACCACCGGTGCACTGGTCGGTTTCGTGCTCTCGCAGTTGATGAGTAGCGCGGCGCTCGAATCCTATGGCTGGCGCATCGCCTTTCTGCTCGGCGCGATTTGCCTGCCGTTCGGTCTGTGGCTGCGCACCGGCTTGCCGGAGACGATACATCTGCACGAGACCGATACCGCGCTGGCGCCGACCGGCAGCAAGCCGCTCGGTGTCGTGCGTACCCATGCGCGAATTATCGTCCTCGGTTTGCTCGTGCTGGCGAGTGGCACCATCATCACTTACGTCACCCAGTACATGACCACCTATGCCAAGAATACGTTGCAAGTCGGGACCGATCTCGCCTTCGCCACAACGGTTGTCAGCAACGGTCTGGGTATTGTCGGTGCGCTTTGCGGTGGCTTGCTGGCAGACCGCATCGGGCGATGGCCGGTAATGGTGTGGCCGCAGCTCGTCGCGCTGTTGTTGACGTATCCGGTGTTCCTGTGGATCGTGGAAACGCGCAGCCCGTGGGCGTTGCTGGGTGGCTTCGGAGTCCTGTCCCTGATCGGCAGCATTCCCTATACCGCTTTCTATGTGGCGCTGACGGAAGGCCTGCCCAAGAAAATCCGTGGTGGCACCCTGGCGACGATCTATGCGGTCGCCATTGCTACCTTCGGCGGCACCGCGCAACTGATCGTCACCTGGCTGATTCACGCGACCGGCAATGCGCTGGCGCCGGCCTGGTACATGCTGTTTGCAGGCACGGTCGGACTGGTCGCCATGGTGATGATGCGCGAAACGGCGCCGGGGAAGCGGTAGCGGGCCGCCAGTCGTCTGGATGTCGCATTCCCGGGCAATAGTTTATACAGTCAATTTTTCGCATTGGACGGCACATTGAGCGAAAATCGAACGGCGGAGGTCGGCGAAGTGACGCAGCAGGCTCCGCAGGGCAAGCTGTCCATTCTGGGTCTATCGGCGTTGGGTATCGTGTTCGGCGATATCGGGACCAGTCCGCTTTATACCTTCAAGACCATTCTCGGTACCGCTGCGGCCCCGTCAGAGGCCGCCACCGTATTGGGTGCGCTTTCGCTGGTGCTCTGGACTCTCTTCATCATCACGACCGTGAAATATGTCTCATTCGCCATGCGCGTCGACAATGACGGCGAGGGCGGCATCCTGGCCCTGATGGCCCTGTTGGGCGTGAAGAAGCAGCGGCGGCCGACCATCGTGGCCTTCGGCCTGTTCGGAGCGGCTCTTATTTACGGCGACGGCGCGATCACACCGGCGATTTCGGTGCTGTCGGCGCTGGAGGGCCTGAACATGGCGACTCCCGCACTGCAGCCCTATGTCGTTCCCGCCGCGGTCGCGATCCTGCTCGCGCTGTTCGCCATCCAGTCGCAGGGAACGGCGACCATCGGTCGCTTCTTCGGCCCGATCATGCTGTTCTGGTTCTGCGCTATCGCAGTGATGGGGATTTGGGGCATCGTGCAGCATCCTTCGGTGCTCGCCGCGCTCAATCCTGTCTATGGCTTTTCCTATTTGTTCTCAAATGGCGCTACCGGCTTTCTGGTGCTGGGCGCGGTGTTTCTCTGCGTCACCGGCGCCGAGGCGCTCTATGCCGATATGGGCCATTTCGGCAAGGGGCCGATCCGGCTGGCGTGGTTTGCGGTCGTCTTTCCAAGCCTGATCCTGAACTATGCCGGGCAGGCGGGAATAGTGCTCGAGGGCGCCCCGACCGACGGCAATATCTTCTTTCGGCTTTGTCCCGGGCCGCTGCTGATACCACTGATCGTGCTGGCGACCGTGGCGACCATCATTGCCAGTCAATCGATCATCACCGGTGCTTTCTCGATGACCCGCCAGGCGATCCAACTGGGCTGGCTGCCGCGACTGCGCATCAAGCAGACCTCGTCGGAGGGTTACGGGCAGATCTACGTCGGCGTCGTCAACTGGCTGCTGATGATCGTGACCGTCGGCCTGACCATCGGATTTGGTAAATCCGATAATCTGGCGGCCGCCTACGGCATCGCTGTTTCGCTGACGATGCTGATGACGTCGGCGCTGCTTTTCATTGCGATGCGCGAGATTTGGGGCTGGAGCATATTGGCTGCCGGTTCGGTCGCGACCTGCTTTCTGGTCATCGACAGCGCTTTCTTCCTTGCCAATCTCACCAAGGTCGCCGAAGGCGGCTATATCCCGCTGATCCTGGCCATCTCGGTTTACGGCCTGATGTGGGTCTGGCACCGTGGGGCCGCGGCGGTGATGGCTCGCATGCATGAATACCTGATTCCGATTCCGGAATTCATGAAGGACATCGAATCCAAAGGCATCCCTCGCGTTCCCGGCACTGCCGTGTTCATGACCCGGACCGAGAGGGACACGCCGCCGGTGATGGTTTGGCACGTCAAGCATAACCGCGCGCTGCATGAGCATCTGTTCGTGCTGCGCGTCGAAATCCTGTCGGTGCCGTGGGTGACGTCCGGGAACCGGATCGCAATCGAGGAAGTTGCGAAGAATTTTTGGCGCGCGGAAGCGCGTTTCGGCTTCATGGAGCGGCCCCATATTCCAGCACTCCTCACCGCCAGTAAATCGCTGGGGTGCACGATCGATCTCGACGACGTCACGTATTACGTCGGCCATGAAACGGTGATCGGCCGCGAGGACGGCTCGGGCCTGTCTAAATGGCAGGAGGAGATCTTCGCCGTGATGGAGCGCAACGCCATCCATGTCAGCGACTTCTTTAGCCTGCCGACCGATCAGGTCGTCGAGATCGGGCGCCAGGTTTCGATCTAGTCTCGGCCGTAAAATCCGACTAGCATCAGATCATGTTGGAAAAGCTGCCGAAGAGACTGGCCGTAATTTGTGCCATCGCGCGAGGGGGACACGCCATAAACAGGCCAGCGGTCGCTTTGGCGGCGCTGGCGATATTTGGTGTCGTAGGTTGCGGTGCTGCCTTCGCGCAAAAATCTGGTCCGGCTTCCGCGCCGACAGCGCCGGTGTCCGATTCATTTCCAACCTGGGCCTATCCGTGGGCTCCGGATTTTAAAGTCCCGCCCGATAATGGCGGTGCAACGCACGTTCCTGACAGTACCGCCAGCTTTACGGTCACGCAGGAACGCGATCTCTTCTTCGTGCCGGACTGGCATCCGGGCGATCATGCTCCGATGCCTGACATCGTCGCGCGCGGTCGGCGGCCTGATGTGCGGGCCTGCGGCTCCTGTCATCGCGCCGAAGGGACTGGCGGTCCGGAGAATGCAAGCCTTGCCGGTCTTTCCGCCACCTATATCGCCCAGCAGATGGCCGACTTCAAAAGCGGCGCCCGCAAGTTCGCGGGCCCGCAGGAAGGTCCGGTCCTGACGATGATCGCGATCGCCAAGGCCGCTACCGATGCCGAGGTGCAGGCCGCGGCCGCCTATTTTTCCGCGCTGAAGCCGAAGCCGATCATCAAGGTCGTCGAGACCGACACGGTTTCGGTGACGCAGATTGCGCGCTTTTTCTACACGACCGTGGCAAATGGCGGCACCGAGCCGATCGGCCGGCGCATCGTCGAGGTTCCGGTGGATCTCGAGCAGTTCGAACATCGCGACTCGCGTTCGCGGTTCACGGCCTACGTTCCGATCGGAAGCATTGCCAGGGGCGAAGCGCTGGCGAAAACCGGTGCATCGGGCAAAACGATCCCTTGCGCCGGATGCCACGGCCCGGGCCTCAACGGCATCGGCGCCATTCCCGGAATCGCCGGACGCTCGCCGAGCTATATCGTGCGGCAGATATATAATTTCCAGCAGCAGGCGCGGAACGGAAGCGCCGGCGCGCTGATGATGCCGGTCGTGGAAAAACTATCACATGATGACATGATTGCGCTCGCGGCCTATGTGTCGTCCTTGCAACCCTGAACTCAGTCCGGAGATAGTTCCGCAGATTCAATCAAAGCCGGATCAATTAATCCGGTGACGGGCGCGCCAAACAAGCCTATGGCAATTGAACGATTGTCCGAGCCGGAGCTTGAATCGGTATGGGACGACGTTGAACAGCAAGGAAGCTGCCATGACCGGTCACATGCCGCCAATCCCTCCGGGGAATCGAAGCAACAAGGGACCTAAATCTGCCGACGCAGATGCCGCTCGCGATACCTCGGCGAAGGAAGCTCATACACAAAATACCGCCGAACAAGGCGACACCGCCAACATCAAGCAGAACACGACCAATAAGGGCTTCTTTCAGGGCCGGCGCGTGAAGTAGTGGCCGCTTGGCCAGCGAAGAAAGACTTAGCCGGCGAAAAAAGACCACGTCAACGCGGCCACGGCCAAAGCCATGAGCGCGGTGCCGATCCAGCCGATGACGATCAGCAAGAACCGGGCCTTGAATCGGCCCATCAGGCGTGAATTCGCGACGATCACCATCATCATGGCCATGATCGGAACCGCGACAATGCCGTTGAGCACGGCGCTCCACACCAGCATGTGAATGGCGTCGATTCCGGTAAAGCCCAGTCCGAACCCGATAACGGTAGCCGCTGCGATGATGGTATAGAACCCCACTGCATCGGGAGCCTTTGCTTCGAGTGTTGCAGGCCATCCGAATGCTTCAGATACCCCATAGGCCGCCGAGCCCGCCAGCACCGGTATCGCCAGCATACCGGTACCGATAATGCCGAGAGCGAAAAGCAAGAAGGTAAAGTCACCCGCCAGCGGTCTTAGCGCTTCGGCCGCCTGGGTTGCCGAATTGATGTTGGTAACTCCGCCGGCATTCAAAACGGCGGCGGTGGTCAGGATGATGGAAAAGGCAATCACGTTGGAGAATATCATTCCAACGGTGGTATCGATTCCGATGCGGTCAAGCTCGGTAACGCCGCCTCTGGTCAGTTCACGCAGCGGACGGTCTATCTTGCCCTGATTCATTTCCTCGACTTCTTGCGAAGCCTGCCAGAAAAACAAATAGGGGCTTATCGTGGTGCCGAGAACAGCCACCACCATCAGGAAATAATCGGCATTGATGATGGGCCTGGGCCAGATCGCCGCGAGCAATGCAGTGCTCCAAGGGATCTTCACGGTGAGCGCGGTTGCTACATAGGCGAATAGCGTGAGCGTCATGAATTTCAGCACCGGGGCATATCGGCGATACGGAACGAAGACCTGCAGCAAGGTGGATGCCGACGCGAAAATCAGGGCATGTTCGTGATCGAGCCCACCAATGACCAGCGAGAGGGACTCTCCCATCGCCGCGATGTCGGCCGCGATGTTGAATGTGTTGGCCGCCACCAGAAGAAAAATCAGCGCCAGCACCAGCCAGCGCGGCGCCACTTCCATGACATTGGCGGCGAGGCCCTTGCCGGTAACCCTGCCGATCCGCGCGCTCACCAACTGGATCGCGATCATGAACGGTGTGGTGAGAAATACCGTCCACAGCAGGCCGTAACCAAATTGTGCGCCGGCTTGCGAATAAGTCGCGATGCCCGACGGGTCGTCGTCAGCGGCACCGGTCACCAGTCCCGGACCAAGCAGCCGAAGCAGCATGTTGCGGGGTTTGCTGGTCTGCCGGCGATTGGGTTCGGTCATGAAAAGCTTTGGCGTTTGAGATGAATTAAATTGGCAATCGCTTAGCTCAGGGACATTCGCTATTTTGCACCGGCAATCAAGAAAATTTATGCCTCCCGGGCATTCGGGCAGATGATCTTTCAAAAGGGGTTGCCGTGGTCGACACCATCAAATCGGAGCCGTCGGGTAAATCAGACGCGGCGCGCCGAATTGCGCTGCTCGGTGCGCCCATCGATATCGGCGCGTCGCAGCGCGGAACCTTGATGGGCCCTGCGGCGCTGCGAACGGCCGGTCTTCTGACCGTGCTCGACGGGCTGGCGTGTGAAGTGAGCGATCAGGGCGACATCTCGATCCGAGGGGTGGCCGAGCTCGCTGACCTTCCGCCTGACAATGCGAAGCACTACCGGGAAATCCAGCGCTGGACCCGGGAACTAAGTGCGCGGGCCTATGAGCTGGCGCGATCCGGCGCGATCCCGATCTTTCTCGGCGGCGACCACACCCTCTCGATGGGTTCAGCGAACGGCGTGGCCCGCCACTGGCGCGAAGCTGGCCGCGAGCTTTTCGTGTTATGGCTGGATGCGCATGCGGACTACAACACGCCGGCGACAACGCAATCCGGCAACATGCACGGCATGTCGGCGGCATTTTTGTGCGGGGAGCCGGGGCTGGATTGCCTTTTGGGCGACGAGCCGCGCGCATCGATCAAGCCCGATCAACTAGAATTATTCGGCATACGTTCGATCGACAGACTGGAAAAGGACTTGCTGCGTGATCGCCGCATCAGCGTGGCCGACATGCGGCAGATCGACGAGTTCGGCGTCGGGGTGCTGATCCGCCGCGTGATCGAAAAAGTGCGGGCCCGCGACGGCGTGCTGCATGTCAGTTTTGACGTCGATTTTCTTGACCCGGGCCTCGCGCCCGGGGTCGGCACCACGGTGCCGGGCGGCGCGACCTATCGCGAGGCGCATCTGGTGATGGAAATGCTGCATGATTGCGGGCTGGTTCGTTCCGTTGATATCGTGGAGCTCAATCCGTTCCTCGACGAGCGGGGCCGCACGGCGCGCACCGCGGTCGAACTGATCGGCAGCCTGTTTGGCCAGCAGATAACCGACCGGCCAACCCCGACCAATGCCTTCGGGCCAGGCGATTGAGGCGTGATTTGAACGCCGAGTTGGAAGGGATCGGACGCTCTCTGGAGTGGCCGGTTCAAGAACCCCAGAATTGTTCCCGAAAACAGCTCTCGGAGGACAACGGCTGTTGCGGAACTTTCGCTCTCGCCGCGATTTGTTTCACGAGAGAAATCGTTCAAGGCATATTCGATGAGCGCATATTCGATGAGCACGGATCTCTCAAAAAACAAAGCCCGTTTCGAGCGAGGGGCTCGCAGTCCTGTCGCATACGCGGTGGCGGTCGCCGTCTTCGGTTTGCTGTCGATGCTGATTGTCGATCACGGTCCGTGGAGTCGTCCCCACGTGCAGACTGCGGAGGCGCACTATGCCACCACGAGTGCTGCCGCGAGAGCCGCCGGAGCGAAGGTGACGCCAACAATGCCCAAGCCGGAACTCGAACCGGTCGTCCCCGGTCCGAAGCCAGTGCAACCGGCGAACCCAGCGACACCATAGACTTTGACGTTTGTTAGCAGCTGGCGACCATCTCCCCACCCTGTGCGCGAAGCCGATTTTGTTCAGCCTTCGCGATCGTGCAAATGTCTCTGCGCCCGTTCGCGTCAGCGAACACTGACAAACGCGGCCCATATGGCGGCCAGTATGGCGCCGGCCAAAACATAGGAGGGGTGATCGCAAAACGTGCTGCCGTATTGGCACATCTGCACGCCCAGGCTGCCGATTTCATTGTTGCCGGCTGCATAGAACAGACCGGCCAGCACAGCCAGCACTGCGGCCACGAAATACATCAGACGCCCCCCATGCAGAAATGACCATTGAGTCGCACGCGACGACATACCCTCTCATATATCCGCCGCGCTGTCGCCGCCCCAAGAAAAAACTTGCCCAAGAAAAAACTTGCCACGTCGGGCAAATCACCTGCATATGTTCACCATCGCAAGAATTCAGCCCGCGCCGGGAAATCGGTCGCGGGCTTTTTGATTCGGACGGCGATCCGCATTCACGGGCGCATTCACCCTGCCGCCAGCGCATTGCCGCCAGACGCGCCCCCAAGGGTCGCCGTCCGAACCTCTCAGAGCGTTTTCCGGCGAAAGCCTGCGCCGGACTTGATCCGGGGTGGATACCGGTTCGCGTGAAGAAAACGCGTCAAATAAAGAAGTAGAGCCTTTTCCGATTCCATCGGAACAAAGGCCCTAGCCAGCTCCCGTGTTCGCGCGGCCCGTTGGCGCGCCCCACCACAACAACGAACGATCATGAAACAGGCCAGCATGACGACTTACCTGATATCATCGCCTTTCCTAACGGGCCTGGTCATGCTGCACTTGTAGGCGCCACTCGAAATCGATCTTTCGGAAAGTTTGATAATCGCGTCACCTTGCTCCGTGCTTTGCTCTCGAGATACGCACGCTGTGCATTTGCGGGGCAGTAGGAAGCCGGGTAGTCCGGGTCCATGAATTTTCCATTGAGCGTCTTTCGGAAGACGATCCTCTTCTCGTCTATTTTCTTCAGCAGCATGACTTCCTTGAAGATTTTCTCGTCGGGCTCTTTGAGAAATGCTGCGAGATTGTAGTCGTCGCAGGTCATGTCGAGCCTGATGGTGCCTGGGCCCGTATCCGTGAGCCGTGTGACTTTGCAGTTCCATTCGTAGCCGCTGATCGTGCGCTCGGCCAACTTGACGCAGAGGACTGCTCGGCGCTCATCCGCTGGCGAGGTTGATGTAGAGAAGGGCCCCGTCATGGGACCTCTCGGATTCCCGTTCAATCCGTCCCGATAAGGGCCGTTACCAAATCCGGCCACTGCGGTTTTTCAAAACCAGCCATTGACGATGGAAACCGGCAACTACCAAAGTCCGAGGCGGGGCTTAAAGCGATTATTACCAAAGCTCGCTACACCGGCAGCCCCTACCATCGATCGCCCGGCGAAGCGATATCCGGGCGCGCATCACGTGTGTTCCCGGATATCGCTTCGCTCACCCGGGCTACAATCACTTCGGTAACTTGGCCGCGATAATAGCATCCGCGTTCGATCACTTTGCGGCTTTTTGCTGCGCGCGTATCTTCTGAACATCCTCGCTGCAATAAGACAATTTCTGAGGAGGGTCGGTTGAATTACCGTTCTTGGTCTTTTGAACAAGGATGGTCTTGTCGTCGATCTTATTCAGAACGATGGTTTCCGGGCTTGGCGGCGCAAGAGTCGAGCCACGATCTCCAGGCCAGACGATCGCGCCTTGGGCGTTCGGCTGCTGACTGCAGGTTGCGAACAACCGGATCTCGTTTGGCTGATCGCGAATGAAGGTCACGCTGCACATGTCGGAGCCAATCGAAATCGATCTCTCGGAAAGTTCGATAATCGCGTCGCCGTCTTTTTGACAATGGTCATTCAAATTTGTGCCTGATGTCGCGTAGACACCGTCTTGCGGGCGCCATGGGCTCTGCTTCAACTTTTCCTCCATGACCTTTTGTCCGGCTTCTGCCTTGCTCTGTGCTTTGCTCTCGAGATACGCACGCTGTGCATCGGGGGGGCAGTAGGAAGCCGGGTATTCCTGGTACTTGAATTTTCCATTGACCGTCTTTCGAAAGGCGATCCTCTTCTCGTCTATCTTCTTCAGCAGCATGACCTCCTTGAAGATCTTATCCTCGGGCTCGTTGAGAGATGCTGCGAGATTGTAGTCGTCGCAGGTCATGTCGAGCCTGATGGCGCCTGGGGCAGTATCTGTGAGCCGGCTGACCTTGCAGTTCCATTCGGAACCGCTGATCGCGCTTTCGGCCAACTCGACGATGAAGCCTTGAAACTCGCCGCAAGCGTTTTCAAAATCCTTGCCAGGGACCGCATAGATGCCTGCCTTCGGACGCCATTTTGGCGTTGCCGGCGCCGCGGTGTCCTGCGCGAGCGCAGGCAGGCCTGTGACCAGCAGGCCCATGATGGAGAAGGCCGCTTGCTTGAAAGCATGATGACGCTTTTGTCTTCGTTTCAACGCACCTCTCCGGAACGGGCGCCCATTCGTAGCCAGCAATGCGCCGGGACTGATTGCAGTCCGGGACATAGGATAACCGGTCAGCCAAAGGTTGAGCAACCGGTAGCTACGGAGAATTCTGCCGCAGCGATACGGAAGCATTTCGCATCAGCGGAATAGCACAACACAATGGAGATCGGTTATGTCTTGGGAAGATATCATGCGACGCGTGCTACCCCCGATCGGTCGCGTGTCGCCTCACATCACCGGTTTAGCGGGCAAATACGGAGCTGGGTGTAAATTTTGGAAGCGGGACGCACCTCTCTCACGGGAGGCATGTCGGCGTCGATTTCAATTATTTCGGCGGGAGGACGGCGAGGCTTAATCTAAGCCACCCTGAACTGCACTCGCCCGTTGACGGCATCGTGATAAACGCGGGGCAGGGCACAGTAGGGAGAATAGCCATCAAGGACAAGGATGGCTTTATCCACGAGATTTTGCATAGCGATAAGCGGCATGTCGCGATCGGTGACCCCGTCGTTGCGGGTCAGTTGATCGGCACGATGGGCAATACCGGGACGCACGACCAGCACGTTCACTATCAATTGAAAGATCCCGCCGGCAACGACATCAATCCAAGCGCTTTCTGGGATCAGCAAGGCCCGGTCGACCCCAATCCAACCCCGCCGGCCTATCTTCAGGAATACCAGCAATATTTGCAGGGCACTGGCGGCAACGAATTTGGGGGTGCTCCGACTCCGCCCAATAATGGTCCTTCGCCCAGTCGATCGGCTTCTTT
>JGI24140J50213_10000599_pt1 | contig 16627 bp, 13 predicted proteins | sample BarGraIncu00222A_FD_50213 | JGI IMG/M metagenome (IMG submission 50213)
ACCATTCGGAGACACATCTCGTGGGCCGCATGGATGGCTGAGGGCGGCGGTTCTTGGCGCCAATGACGGGATCATCTCGACAGCAAGCCTGATCGTAGGCGTTGCAGCAGCGGCTGCCACACAGAACGATGTACTGATCGCAGGCGTGGCGGGTCTAGTCCCTCGGTATCACCGCTGGGATCGGCAAGCTATTCGGCACGATTATCTGATGCCGCGCGAATTCCATGGCTTTAGGCTATAACTTCCTCACTTGATTCATTGCTATCGCAGCAATACGGAGGCGAGAGTCCACTCAAGCAAGCCCCGCCGATGCGCGATGTCTATGCCCGGTTTGCGCCGAGAGAACTGCGGGCGGAATTGAGGGAGGGCATGGTTTCCAAGCACCGGGCGATGCCACAGATCGATTTTTCCGACGAAGATACCGATGCGATACTTGCCTATCTCTATGCTCTCGCGGTCAAAAAACGCTGATCTCGGATCTACCCGCGGCGGCGTCCGGACGGGTGAAGGCGGAACTTCTGCAGGAGCTCTTGGTCGCAGCCGGACGCACAAAACATCCAGAGTTCCATCATGTTTTGACGACGAGGGCGGTGGAGGTCCTCCGGGGCGCCAGTCAGGAAACGGTCATTCAGACGAAGCTTTTCAGAGCGCCTCGCACGTTCCCAGCATCTAAGGCCGCTCAATCCTCACCGCGAGGACGACTTGAAAGGCGTGCGATCTTCGCAATGCGGTCGAGCCATCGTTGAACTCGATCTAGCCCCGCACGGTCGACGTGCAAGCGCTTATNTTGGCTCTTCGCGATGCCAAGCTTCTCCAGGGTGTGCTGCATCGCCGTTATCTGCGGGGGTAGCAAGTCGAAGTGCTGGCTGAGCTCATCATGTGTTCGAGGCGCCAGTGCAAGCAATTCCACGAAATGTCGCGCGGCGAGATTGGCTAAGCCTGCAGGATCGCCGTGAGGCCTTCTTCCTCTGAAGCTGCCAAGTCGTCCATCCCACAGTCCCCCTTAACCCCCCGGGGGTAGCGTGCTCGAATTCCCTTAATGATTTGATTTCATGGCGTTGTGTCAGTGCAAGAATCTGCCCATCTGACCGCGCCCAATGCAGGAATCTGCCAATGTCCCTCGAAAACTCCTGAAAAAATCATTTCCAAAAATGATCTTATTTCAATCGCTTAGTGGGGTAGTGTTAATGTAGGAATCATCCAACCCGTGCAGAAATCAACCAACCGCTACATCCGCCCAAGCCTCGATGGTTCCCTAGCAGAGACGGCCTAGCGTCCCTTGAAGCGTGCCTTGCGCCGCTCCAGGAACGCCGCGACGCCTTCCTTGTGATCCTCGGTCAGGCTCGCCAACGCGAACTGGTCGACGTCCATGTGGCTGGCGAGGTCGTCGAGCGCATGCGCCAAACGATTGACGGTGAGCTTGGTCATGGCGACCGACAGCGGTGGTTGGGCCGCGACTTTGGCGGCGAGGGTCATCGCGGCATCGAAGGCCTTGCCGGGATCGGCCACCTCCTCCACCAGACCCCATTCATAGGCNTCNGNGGCNCTGATGCGCTGGTCGGCCAGGATCACCGCCTGTTTGGTGCGCGCCGGTCCCATCAGATGCAGCATGCGGGGAATGCTTTGCCAGCTCATGTTCATGCCAAGGCCGATTTCGGGCACGCGGATATGGGCGTCGCGGGCCATGACCCGAAAGTCGAGCGCGACCGCCAGCGCCACGCCGCCGCCAATACAGAAGCCCTCGATGGCGCCGATGGTAATCTGCTCCATCTCCTGCCAGGCGCGGGTCAGCCGCGGTCCCAGTTTCAGATGCCGGCGCAGGTTGCCGATATCCATGGTGCTGCGCGACCGGCCTTCGGCATCCTTTAAGTCGAAACCGGCGCTGAACGATTTGTTGCCGCCGGTGAGCACCACGGCCGAGGTATCGGCGTCGTCCTCGAAGCTGCGCGCCACCTCGGTGAGCTGACGCTGCGCTTCCGGCGAAAGCGCATTGAGGCCGTCGCCACGGTCGAAGCGCACCACGGCGACGCGGCCGTCCGGACCAAGGCCCTTTTCGATGGTCACAAATTCAGCCAATCCAATACCTCCTTGCCCGTGCTGTCTGCAAAATGCTAGCAGTTCCTGCGCCTCGACATCGACAGAATATTGCGGCTATCCTCGCCCCATGACCGATCATGATCACGACCATCATCACCACCACGATCAGGACCATTCGGAACTGTCCGAGACCGAGCTGCGCGTCCGTGCGCTTGAGACCATCCTGACCGAAAAAGGTTATGTCGATCCCGCCGCACTCGATGCCATTATCCAGGCCTACGAGACAAAAATCGGACCCCATAACGGCGCACAAGTGGTTGCCAAAGCCTGGTCCGACCCTGCTTTCAAGCGCGCGTTGCTGGAGGACGCCACCAAGGCCGTGANCGCGCTTGGTCATGTCAGCCGGGTCGGCGATCATCTCGTCGCGGTCGAGAACACGCCGCAGCGCCACAACATGATCGTGTGTACGCTGTGCTCCTGTTACCCTTGGGAAATACTGGGACTACCGCCGGTCTGGTACAAGGCCGCACCCTACCGTTCCCGCGCCGTCAAGGACCCGCGGGGCGTGCTCGCCGACTTCGGCATCACGCTGCCCAGGGAAACCGAGATCCGGGTATGGGATTCGACCGCTGAGACCCGCTTCCTGGTGTTGCCGATGCGCCCCGAGGGCACCGACGGCTGGAGCGAGCAGCAGCTCGCCGGGCTCGTGACGCGCGACTCGATGATCGGCACGGGATTCCCGAAAACGCCGGGCGCGCCATCATGAATGGCGTGCATGACATGGGCGGCATGGACGGTTTCGGGAAGGTCGAACCGGAGCCCAACGAGCCGATGTTTCACACCGAATGGGAAGCTCGCGTGCTGGCAATGGTGCGTGCGATGGGGGCAGCAGGCGCGTTTAACATCGATACCTCCCGCTTCTATCGGGAGATGCTGCCGCCCGATGTTTATCTCACTAGTTCATATTACAGGAAATGGCTGCTAGGGCTTGAAGACCTCTTGATCGACAAGGGCTACATCGCGGCCGCGGAATTCGCTTCCGGCCACGCGCCGGAACCGGCAAAACCGCTCAAGCACGGCAAGTTCACACCTGCTGACGTCGAGCGCGTCATGGTCCGCGGCAAATTCGGACGCCCGGCGCCCGCCCCGGCGAAGTTCAAGCCAGGCGATCGCGTGCGTGCAAAGAACATTCATCCGGCAACACACACCAGGTTGCCCCGCTACGCACGCGGCCATGTCGGCGTGGTCGAGCGTGACTACGGCTGTCAGGTTTTTCCGGACTCGGCTGCAATGGAAACCGGTGAGAACCCGCAATGGCTCTACACCGTGGTGTTCGATGCAGCCGAGCTATGGGGGCCGGACGCTGATCCGACGTCAAAGGTATCCATTGATGCGTTTGAGCCGTATCTGGAGCCGGCGTGATGGATGCGGCCGCAACTCAGGCGACCAGCGCCCTGCCCGGTATCCCGCGCGATGACGACGGGCCGGTGTTTCGCGAACCGTGGGAAGCGCAGACCTTTGCCATGGCGCTGGCCCTGCATGGGCATGGGCTATTCACCTGGAATGAATGGGCGGCCACGCTTGCAGAAGAAATCAGGCGCGCGCAGCAAGGCGGCGATCCCGACACCGGCGAAACCTATTATCGGCACTGGCTCGCCACACTGGAGAGGCTGATCGCCGAAAAGGGTGTAGCCACTTGCGAAACCCTGCACCGCTATCGCGACGCCTGGGACCATGCCGCGGATCGCACGCCGCATGGGTCGCCGATCGAATTGAAGCCTGAAGATTTTAGCTAGACAGCTCGCCGTTGCGAGGAGCGGCACTTACGCCGACCGCTCGGCATATTCCTGCCAGCCTTTGGCGCGCAGCGCGCAGGCCGGACATTCACCGCAGCCATAACCCCACGCGTGCCGGGCACCGCGTTCGCCGAGATAGCAGGTGTGGGAGTGTTCGCGGATCAGGTCGACCAGCCCTGTCCCGCCAAGCTCGTTCGCCAGCTTCCACGTGCTGGCCTTGTCCAGCCACATCAGCGGCGTGTGCAACTCGAACTGCTTGTTCATCCCGAGATTAAGCGCGACCTGTAGCGCCTTGATGGTGTCGTCGCGGCAATCCGGATAGCCGGAATAATCGGTCTCGCACATGCCGCCGACGATGTGCCGGATACCCCGCCGGTAGGCCAGCGCCGCCGCGAATGTCAGAAACACCAGATTGCGGCCGGGCACGAAGGTGTTGGGCAGACCGTCCTCGCCCATCGCAATCGCGACATCGCGCGTCAGCGCGGTGTCGGAAATCGTGGCCAGGGTCGGAATCTCCAAGGTGTGGCTGTCGCCGAGTTTCGCGGCCCAGTCGGTGCGCAACGACTTCATGCCTGCCAGNAGATCGTCGCGGCAGGCAAGCTCGATGGCATGACGCTGCCCATAATTGAAGCCGAGCNTTTCGACGCGCCCAAAGCGTTGCAGCGCCCAGGCGAGGCAGGTGGCGGAATCCTGTCCGCCGGAGAACAGCACCAGCGCGGTTTCGGTTGGCGATAGCTCATTCATGGCCGTGGCCATAGCACTCCTCGACCGGGAGGCCAATCGGTGGAAATGGCTGCCAGTCCGGCTCGTTTCGCTGGGATCGGCGCGCATCTTGCGGCATATAGGCCCCTCAACTCCAGGCTTCGGTGCTCCATGACCCCTTCCCGCGATATTTCACGTCTGCTCGAGATCATGGCGACGCTGCGAACGCCCGGCAGCGGCTGCCCGTGGGACCTCGAACAGGATTTTGCGAGTATCGCACCCTACACCATCGAGGAGGCCTATGAAGTCGCCGACGCCATCGCGCGCGGCGACCTCGACGATTTGCGTGACGAACTCGGCGATCTCCTGCTGCAGGTGGTGTTTCACGCCCGCATGGCGGAAGAACTGAATGCATTCTCGTTCGGCGACGTGGTCGAGGCCATCACGCGCAAGATGATCCGACGGCATCCGCATGTCTTTGCCGACAAGGATGGACGGCTGACGCCCTCGGACGTCAAGGGCGCCTGGGACCGCATCAAGGCCGAGGAGAAGGCCGAACGCGCGGCGCGGCGGCCGAGCGAGGAAACGGCGCGCAAATCACTGCTGTCGGGCGTGAAAGCAGGGCAGCCGGCTTTGACTCGCGCAATGGAATTGCAGCGCAAGGCTTCCAGCGTCGGCTTCGACTGGAACGATCCGCGCGCGGTGCTGCACAAGATCCGCGAAGAGGCCGACGAGATCGAGGCGGCGCTCGACCGTGGCGACGCCGATGAACTCGCCGCGGAAACCGGTGATCTCCTGTTCGCGTTGGTCAATCTGGCGCGACACGTCGGCGCCGATCCCGATATGGCGCTGCGCGGCACCAATGCCAAATTCGAACGTCGCTTTGGTTACATCGAGCAACAGCTCGATGCACAGGGGCGTTCGCTCGAGAGCGCTTCGCTAATGGAAATGGACGCGCTGTGGAATGACGCGAAGCTCAAGGAGAAGGCGGCTTCAGCTGCAGCTGCATCTATCCGAACCGAACCAAGTCGCCGGTGAATGTCACCGGCATTATAGGTGCACTCCTTCCGCACCAGGCCGTCGAGAGAATGAAGCAATTCAGACCGGATGCGGCACGGCATCGAAGCGATGGACGACGATGTCGCGCTTGGTTTCATCGACGCGCACGGTCATTGCGAAGCGGCCGTCGTGAAACTCCTTGTTGAGGATTTCCGAATTGCGATGCAGCCAGCTGATGCCGGCGCCGTCGGCGGCGTCGATCGACAGGTCCAGCGTCGAACGGCTTGATGCGAGCCGGTCCTCGATCGCAGCCAACAGCGCGTCGATCCCCTCCCCGGTTTCGGCGGAGACCAGGAAACACGGTCGCTCCGGCGGGCGGCGGGCGGCGATATTTCCAAGATTTTCGCGTTCTTCGAGCGAGAAGCGATCGATCTTGTTCCAGACTTCGAGGATGCGCTGCCCCGCGTCGGGATCGATCCCAAGCTGGCGCAACACGGTATCGACGTCGCGCTGCTGCGCATCCGCATCTTCATGCGAGATGTCGCGGATGTGGAGAATGACATCGGCTTCCAGCACTTCTTCCAGCGTCGCGCGAAATGCCGCAACCAGTTGGGTCGGCAGACTCGAGATGAACCCGACGGTGTCTGACAGCATCGCCTTTCCGCCATGCGGCAGGCGCAGCGCGCGCAATGTCGGATCGAGCGTCGCAAACAGCATGTCGGCGGCCTGCACGTCGGCACGGGTCAGGCGATTAAAAAGCGTCGACTTTCCGGCATTGGTATAACCAACCAGCGCCACAACGCGGTAAGGCACCCGCTGCCGGCCAGCGCGATGCAGCCGTCGCGTCGCCTGAACTTTCTTGATTTCATTTTCAAGGCGCGCGATGCGATCGCCGATCAGGCGGCGATCCGCTTCAATTTGCGTTTCGCCAGGACCACCCATGAACCCGAAGCCGCCGCGCTGGCGCTCCAGATGGGTCCACGATCGCACCAGGCGGCTGCGCTGATAGTTCAAATGCGCAAGCTCGACTTGCAGCGCGCCTTCCTTGGTCTTGGCGCGGCGACCGAAGATTTCGAGGATCAGGCCTGTGCGGTCGAGGACCTTGGTATTCCAGGCTTTCTCGAGGTTGCGCTGCTGGATCGGCGACAATGCGCAATCCATCACCACCAGNTCGATTTCCTCTCCGGCAATAAGCCCGACGATCTCTTCGACCTTGCCCTTGCCGAGATACGTCGCCGGCCTGATCTGACTGACCGGCGCGATGAGCGCCTCCGCGATCGTCAGATCGATAGCGCGCGCGAGGCCGACGGCTTCCTCAAGCCGCGCCTCGGAACCACGCATGGCATGATGATCCGATTGCGCATCGGGATCGCCGCGGCGCATACGTAAATAGGGGCCGATGACGATCACCCGCCCGGTTGCCTTGCCCTCTGCCGACCTCGGGCGGTCGGCACCCCCTTCAAGATCGCGGGGTTCCAATCAGATCACTCTCAAGCTGGAGCATCCTCGCCGCCCTCGAACAGCTGGATAGGAGCGCCGGGCATGATGGTCGAGATCGCGTGCTTGTAGACAAGCTGCGAATGACCGTCGCGCCGAAGCAGCAGGCAGAAATTGTCGAACCAGGTGACAATGCCTTGCAGCTTCACTCCATTGACCAGAAAGATCGTCAGTGGCGTTTTTGTTTTGCGAACATGATTGAGGAAGGTGTCCTGTAGATTTTGTGCGCGGTCTGCCGCCATTGTTTTTATCCCGCTTGTTGCTTCTTTTTATTGAACCAGACGTAGCCCTCTTGCGGAGCATCCCCCGGTTGCCGGTTTCCCCTGAGATCCCCCTCCGGGAGCACGACGGTGTGATTAGAAGGCAGGCTTGGTTTTTAGGCAAGCCGGTTTGCGCCTCACCCCGCCAAACACAGCGGCATTTCTTGGGAAAACCCCGGAAAAGCACCTAAATTTATTTACAACCGCATGAACCGCACTCGCAGGTGGGCATTCATCCGACGCCGAGCGCCTTGAGCTTACGATGCAGCGCCGATCGCTCCATGCCGACAAATTCGGCGGTACGGGAAATGTTGCCGGAAAAGCGGCTGATCTGGGCGATCAGATAATCGCGCTCGAACACTTCCCGCGCCTCCCGCAGCGGCAAACCCATGATGTGTTCGCCGTTGTTGCTTGTCGGCATTGCCGGCACCATCGAGCCGACGTCTTGCGGCAGCATATCGGCGGTGATGATCACCTCCGGGCCGCCGCCTGCCAGAATCATCACCCGCTCGACATTGTTGCGAAGCTGCCGGACATTCCCGGGCCAGACATGGGATTGCAATACCGCCATCGCATCCTGGCCGATCTGGCGCTTCGGCAAGCCGGTGGCGACCGAGATCTGATCCATGAAATAATCGATCAGTTCCGGAATATCCTCGCGGCGCTCCGACAGCGGCGGCACACGGATGGGTACCACCGACAGCCGATGATAGAGATCCTCGCGGAACCGGCCTTCGGCGATCTCCTCTTCCAGATTGCGTGCGGTCGAGGAAATGATGCGGACGTCGACATGGACCTTGGTTGTACCCCCCGACCGCTGGAACGTTTGATCGACCAGCACCCGCAGAATCTTGTTCTGGGTTTCGCGGGGCATGTCGCCGATTTCATCGATAAAGAGAGTGCCGCCATGGGCTTCTTCCAAGGCCCCCGCCTTGCGCTGTTGCTCGCCATTGGCCTGCTCGATGCCGAACAACTCGACTTCCATGCGCTCCGGCGTAATCGCCGCGGCGTTGATGACAACGAAGGGCCCCTCGGCGCGACCTGACGTGTTGTGCAGCGTGCGTGCGGCCAGTTCCTTGCCCGCTCCCGAAGGGCCGACGATCAGGATTCGGCTATTGGCCTTGGCCGCGCGCTCAATGGTCTGGCGCAGTTGATTCATGCAGGCGGAGCGTCCGGTCAGCACGCCCGCAGCCGGCGCGAGTTGCTTGAGTTCCTTCACTTCGCGCTTCAGACGGGAGGTTTCCAGCGCCCGGGTCGCGACCAGAATGAGGCGGTCAGACTTGAAGGGCTTTTCGATGAAGTCGTATGCGCCGCGCTTGATCGCCGCGACCGCGGTTTCGATGTTGCCGTGTCCGGAAATCATCACTACCGGCACCTCGGCGTGATCCCGCTTTATCTGCTCCAGCAACTGCAATCCGTCGAGCTTGCTGCCCTGCAGCCAGATGTCGAGAAACACCAGATTCGGACGTCGATTGGCGATTTCAGCCAGCGCCGAATCGCTGTCGCGCGCGGTCCGCGTGGTGAAACCCTCGTCTTCAAGAATGCCGGCAACCAGATCCCGAATATCTGCTTCGTCGTCGACAATCAAAATGTCATTTGCCATGGGTCACGCCTGTCTTGTCAGTTGCCTGTTGCGGCTTCGATTTTTGTTTCGTTGTTAGTCGCGTCTGCCGGCTCAACGGTTCCGGATGCCGGTTGTTTTGTTTCGGGAGCCTGCTCCTTTGCTTCGGGCTTCGGTGCATGGCCCGATATCGCAAAGCGCAACCGCATCCAGGCCCCCCGCGAGCCCGGGCGGAAGTCCCCGGCATCATTGAGTTCGATCCGGCCGCCATGGTCTTCCAGCACGCGACCGACGATCGCAAGACCAAGCCCGGTGCCTTTTTCGCGCGTCGTGACGTAGGGTTCCAGCAGACGCGCCCGGCTCACCTTCGGCAGGCCGATGCCGTTATCGATGACATCGATCACGATGTCATCGTTGTCGCGCGCAGCGATGACATCAATACGACCCTTCCCGAGCGTCTCGGCCGGAACGGCCTCGATAGCTTCGGTTGCGTTCTTGATGATGTTGGTCAGGGCTTGCGAAATCAGCCGCCGGTCGAACTGCGCCCGCAACGGCTCGTCCTTGATCTCGGCTTCGATGTCGATGTCGGGATGTCCGACCCGCATCAGGAACACGGCCTGCCGCACGGTGTCGGCTACGTCCTCGCCTTCGATCACCGGCTTTGGCATTCGCGCGAAGCGCGAGAATTCATCCACCATGCGCCTGATGTCATCGACCTGCCGCACGATGGTATCGGTGCATTGCTCGAAGACGGCCTTGTCCTCGGTGATCACCTTGCCAAACTTGCGTCGAATGCGTTCGGCCGAAAGCTGGATCGGCGTCAGTGGATTCTTGATCTCGTGCGCGATGCGGCGGGCAACGTCTCCCCACGCCGAGGTCCGCTGCGCGGAAACCAGTTCGGTAATGTCGTCGAGCGTGATGATGTAGCTGTCGCGCGACTGGCTGGTCTGCTCGGCGCTGACGCGAACCGAAAGGTTGCGTTCATGGCCGTCGCGGCTGATCGTGATCTGCCCCTGTACCAGCCGCTGCGTGCCCTCCCGCGCGGTTTTCATCATGTCGTCGAGTTCGGGCAGCACGTCCGACAGCGGATGCCCCAACGTCTCCGATTCCGCGTGACCGATCAGTTTCTCGGCTGACCGGTTGAGAATGCCGACGCTGCCGGAAGCATCGACACCGATGATGCCGGCGCTTGCCGACGACAACACCGCCTCGATGAACCGCCGGCGGCTGTCGATCAGATCGCTTGCGTTTACCAGTTCGTCGCGCTGGGTGCGCAACTCCTGCGTCATCTTGTTGAAAGTCTCGCCGAGTTGTGCGAGATCGCCCTCCGAGCGATGGACCGGCACCTGGACGTGCAGATCGCCGGTCGAGACGACATTGGCGGCGCTCATCAAGCGGCGTATCGGCGCCACCAGCCAGTTGGCGAAATTCAGCCCGATCAGAATCGAGGCTGTCAGGATCGTCAGTGCAATCACGGCAAACATCAGCGCGAAGTTCACCTGAATGCCGAGCCGGCGCGACTCGATCTCGGCATATTCGGCGGCACTTGCCTCAGTTTGCTTGAGCTGTGCGACCACGCGCGGATCGAGCAGACGCGCCACGTACAGGAAGGTGTCGCTGAAGGCCCGCAGCCGAATCACGGCCCCGACGTAGTTCTCTTCCGGCAACACCGCGATCTCAGGCTCGGTTTCCTTCACATTATTGAGGAAATCCGCCGGCGGCGGCGCGAAGGACAGTCGAGTGCCGGTTTGCGCCTTCTCCAGAATGTTGTCGTCCTTGTCGATCAACATCGCGCCCGGAAGGTCACGCGAGGCCGCACTTGCCGTCAGAAGCTCAAGGAACGTTCTGCGATCCTGGTCGTACAGCGGCCGGGCGTGATTGAGATCGTTGGCCATGCCGAGAATGTCGCCGCGGATAAGCTGCGCGTGTTCCTGCATGTACGCGCGGGCAATGATTACCGAATTCTGGATCACCTCGCGGGTCGGACCGGAAAACAGCCGATCGAAACCGCGATCGATGGTCACATTGGCGACGAGCGATACCAGCACCGCCGGCAACACCGCGATGATCGAAAACAGGCTTACAATCTGAACGTGCAGTCTCGCCGCCGCCCGGCCGCGACGGCGGGCCTGCACCACCTGCCAGACTTCTCGGATGATGATGCCGACCAGCAACAGAATGGTAGCCGTATTGATCAGCAAAAATGAAATGACAACTTCCGGTGTCGGCTGGATTCGCGTGAGGCCGGTGAGCACCACAAAGGTGAGGAAGGTCGATAGCAGGGCGAGGCCAACCGCAAACGGCGCCAGGAACCTCCTCAGGGGCCCCCCTTTGGATTCGGCGAACGTCGGATCGAGCGATGGAGCCGAGGTTTCTGCGCTGGTCATTCCGGCAAAGGGCAAAAGGGTAGCTGAAGGGCTTCCGCTTGCCGGATTATACCGACAGCAGACTGATGCATTCATATCACAATGTTGCCAAATTGCGACAATTCCGCGGCGTCCACTACCGTTGAGATCGACGGTACCGGGCAGCCTTTGGAGCTTTGGTAGGCGGGTGGGCTGCGAAAGCCCCAGCCTCATTTCCCGATTTTGACCCGTTCGGCTCACGCAAGCCGGTATCCCCCATCAAGTGTCAGGAAGGCGTGAGCGGAATACGCGCCGCTAGCCGCCGCTCCGGTAAACTTGGATGTCCAGATCGCGAATCTTCTTCCGTAACGTGTTGCGGTTCAGTCCGAGCAAATCGGCGGCGCGGATTTGATTGCCCCGGGTGGCCGCCAGCGCCGCAGTCAGCAAGGGTACTTCGATCTCCCGGAGGATCCGGTGATAGAGGCCCGGCGGCGGCACACCATTCGGAAAACCCGAGAAATGCGATGACAGATAGGCTTCGACCGCGCCGCCGAGATTGTCGATGCCGTGATTTACGCTGCCGCCCGAAGCGACGGCGGGAGGGGCCAGTTCACCGTCGATGACAGAGCCTGTGATCACGTCCTGCGGGTACAAGGCCGCGAGCCGGCGCGCGAGATTTTCCAGTTCGCGCACATTGCCGGGCCAGCGATGCTGCTTCATGCGTTCCAGCGCCAGCGCGTCGAGTTTCTTTGGCGGCAGTCCGTCCTTCTCGGCCAGCGCGAAGAAATGCCGGATCAGGTCGGGTAAATCCTCGATCCGCTCGCGCAGCGGAGGTAAACGCAACGGCACGACGTTCAGGCGGAAGAACAAATCCTCACGGAACAGGCCCTGTTGAATCAGGATGCGCAGGTCCTTGTTGCTCGCAGCGACGATGCGCACATCGGTCTTGATCGGCGTGCGGCCACCCACCGTGGTATATTCGCCCTGTTGCAGTACCCGCAACAAACGGGTCTGCGCTTCCATCGGCATGTCGCCGATTTCGTCGAGAAACAGCGTGCCGCCCTCGGCCTGTTCAAACCGGCCCGAGGCACGGGTGTTGGCGCCGGTGAAGGCGCCGCGTTCATGACCGAACAGTTCGGACTCGATGAGATCGCGGGGAATCGCTGCCATGTTGACGGCGACGAACGGACCGCTGCGCCGCTTGCCATAATCATGCAACGCCCGCGCGACAAGCTCCTTGCCCGTGCCGGACTCGCCGGAGATCATGACCGTGAGGTCGGTCTGCATCAGGCGCGCCAGCACCCGATAGATTTCCTGCATCGCGGGCGAGCGGCCGACCAGCGGGATCGAGTCGAACTCGGCTTCATCGGCGTGACTGGCCGCCCGCTCCTTCGGCTCCGCCAGCGCGCGGCCGACGATGGCGATCAGCTCCTTCAGGTCGAACGGCTTTGGCAGATACTCGTAGGCGCCGCGCTCCGACGCACGGATCGCCGTCATGAATGTGTTCTGCGCGCTCATGACGATGACAGGCAGATTCGGTCGCATCTTTTTGATCCGCGGCAGCAGATCGAATGCGTTCTCGTCGGGCATCACCACGTCGGTAATGACCAGATCGCCCTCGCCCTGGCTCACCCAACGCCACAACGTCGCCGCGTTCCCGGTCAGCCGTACCTCATATCCGGCACGCGAGAGAGCCTGATTTAGGACCGTACGAATGGCCGTGTCATCGTCGGCGACAAGTATGCTACCTGCGGGCATCGCTATTCCTCATCTCGTGTTCTGTGAGGCATGCGACGACGTACCCGAAACGTCGTCGCGATTGCTTTGATCTAAGTGTTTGGCAGTGCTGAACATCGGCAGCAGCACGCGGAAAATGGTCTTCCGCGGCTGGGATTCGCATTCGATAATACCGCCGTGATCGCCGACGATTTTGGCCACCAGCGCAAGACCCAGCCCGCTGCCGGTCTGCTTGGTCGTGACGAACGGATCGAACAGGTTCGGGAGCAGGTCTTCCGGCACGCCGGGGCCGTTGTCCTTGACGCAGAATTCGAGCGGCAATGACACGCGCGATTTCTTTCCCGGCACCGACAAGCGAACGCCGGGACGGAACGCGGTCGTGAGTTGAATTTCAGCATCATTGCCGAGATCGACCACGGCTTCGGCGGCATTCTTGACCAGATTCAGAAATACCTGGATCAACTGGTCCTGGTTGGCGAGCACCGGTGGCAAGGACGGATCGTAGTCTTCGACGAAGCGGATGTTACGCGCAAACCCCGATTGCGCCAGTCGCTTGACGTGATCGAGCACTGAATGAATGTTGACGGCGCCGCGCGCCACCGGCCGATCGTCGCCGAACACTTCCATGCGGTCGACCAGCGTGACGATGCGGTCTGCCTCGTCGCAGATCAACCGCGTGAGCATGCGATCTTCCGATGAGGCGGCCTGCTCGAGCAGTTGCGCCGCGCCGCGGATGCCGGACAGCGGGTTCTTGATTTCATGCGCCAGCATGGCGGCCAGCGCAATCACCGACCGGGCCGCACTTCGATGCGTCAATTGGCGGTCCATCTTGTCCGCGATGGTGCGCTCCTGCAGCATCACAACGATATGCCCGGGACGTTCTGTCAGTGGCGCGACATGCAGGTCCACCTGGCGATCGCCGCCGATCCGCGGCGTGCCCAGATCAACCTTGTATTCGTTGACCGGTGAACCGCTGCTGCGCACCTGGTCGATCAGCGCCAGCAACGGGCTGCCGAACGGGACAAGTTCCTTGAGCGACTGACGCTGCAGAAACTGAGTCGAAATCTCGAAAAACGATTCCGCGGCCATATTGGCATCGACGATCTTGCCGTCCGGCGCGACCAGCAGCACCGGATTGGGCAATGCGTTCAGGATCGCCTCGCTATCGGACGGCGTCGGCCGGCGATTTTCTGCGGCTAAAGTCATGCGGCGGCGCTCCATGCAAAATCGTCGAATGCATCCTGAAGAGAGCGATGCACACGGTGCGGATCGTCGGATGTCAGAACCTTCTGTCGCCATGCTTTAAGCGTCGCCGCCGGCGCGCGGCTGCATTGGGCGGCAATTTCCAGCGCCCAGCCGAGATGCTTGCGTGCATGGCGAAGCCCGATGCGCAGTCCATAATGCGCGCAAACGTCATCATAGAGTGTGCGGAGATGGTCGAGTTGCTCTGCCAGCGAGGGCGCGGATTCGGCGATACCGGATTCGAGGCGGCGCCCGATCTGGCCGGGTAACCACGGCTGGCCCTGTGCGCCGCGGCCGACCATGACAGCGTCGGCACCAGACATTTCGAGCGCGGTCAGCGCCTTCTCAAACGATGTGATGTCGCCGTTGACGACGAGCGGAATGCCGATCGCATCCTTNACGGCGCGAACCGCGCTCCAATCGGCTTCGCCCTTNTAGAACTGGCAACGGGTGCGGCCATGCACCGAGATCAGCTGCACGCCNGCGGCCTCGGCGCGGCGCGCCAATTCCGGCGCGTTGAGGCAGCGATCATCCCAACCGAGCCGCATCTTCAGCGTCACCGGCACCTTTACGGCGGCAACCGTTGCCTCGATCAGGGTCAGCGCGTGATCGAGATCTCGCATCAATGCCGAACCAGACTGGCCGCCCGTCACATGACGCGCCGGACAGCCCATGTTGATATCGATAATGTCGGCGCCAGCGGCCTCCGCAATGCGCGCGCCTTCCGCCATCCAACCGACTTCGCAGCCCGCGAGTTGAACGACATGCGGGCCTATTCCGGTCGCCTCGCATCGCAACCGCGACATCGGGCGACCGTTGACAAGATCGCTGCTGGCGGTCATTTCCGAGACCACGAGTCCGGCGCCCAGAGCCGCGGCCAATCTCCGAAACGGCGCGTCGGTAATCCCCGACATCGGCGCGAGCAGGACCCGATTGGCGACCTCAATATCACCTATTTTCAATGGCTTAAGGCATGAGGTCGCCGGAACGGTCACGGAATTCTCGTTTTTCTGGCAGGCGCTTCATCGCGACCACCGAGACTCATTTTGAGCACAAATCTTGTGCAGTCAAGCGTCATGCCTACACTTTAGACAATTCTCGCGATCTTGCAAGTGCACTGCAGCAAAATATGCCTTTCCCACCGCTATCGGGAATTGTTCTGTTTTCGAGGGTCTGCATGATATGGGCAGTGCGTCAGCGAGCCTTGTGCTCCCCTCAGCAACCCAGAATCACCAATTATTGAGCCCAATGCCCAAAACAGAGCGGACCGCAGCCATCCTCGTCGCAGCCGGACGCGGGCTTCGTGCCGGATCGGGAGGTCCGAAGCAATACCGTTCGATCGGCGGACAGACCGTGATTTACCGGGCCATGAGACCGTTTTGCCGTCATCCGCAGGTCTTTGCCGTACAGCCGGTCTTGAATCCCGATGACATGGCAATGTTCAACGCGGCTGTCAGTGCGTTACGCCACGCGCCTCCGGCCAATGGCGGGGCTACCCGCCAGGCCTCGGTGCGTGCCGGACTGGAAGCGCTTGCCGATCAAAAGCCGGACATCGTTCTGATCCACGACGCAGCGCGGCCATTCGTCACGGCGGCGCTGATTTCGCGTGCGATCGATGCCGCCTCGGTCACCGGCGCGGCCGTTCCCGCGATACCCCTCACCGACACCGTCAAGCTGATCGACGGCGCCGGAAATGTCGAAGCAACGCCGGAGCGTTCGCGGTTACGAATCGCACAAACGCCGCAGGCGTTCCGGTTCGACGTGATTCTCGACGCCCATCGCCGCGCGGCAGCCGATGGCCTCAGCGACTTCACCGATGACGCAGCACTTGCCGAGTGGGCGGGATTGACGGTGGCAACCTTCGAAGGCGATCCTGCGAACATGAAGCTGACCACACCGGAAGATTTTGCCCGCGAAGAAGCCCGCCTTGGCGCCGCGCTGGGCGATGTCAGAACCGGGAGCGGCTATGATGTCCACGCCTTCGGCGACGGCGACCACCTGATGATCTGTGGCGTTCGCGTGCCGCACAGCCGCGGCTTTCTGGCGCATTCCGACGGTGATGTCGGCCTCCATGCGCTGGTCGACGCGATCCTCGGCGCGCTGGCCGACGGCGACATCGGTTCGCATTTCCCGCCGAGCGATCCGCAATGGAAGGGGGCCGCGTCGGACCGCTTTTTAAAATACGCGGTCGATCGCGTCACCGCGCGCGGCGGACGCATCGCCCATCTCGACGTCACCCTGATTTGCGAGCGCCCGAAAGTCGGACCCTATCGTGACGCCATGCGCGCGCGCATCGCCGAAATCACCGGTCTTGGTCCCTCACGCGTCGCCGTGAAAGCGACCACCAGCGAACGGCTCGGATTTACCGGCCGCGAGGAAGGCATCGCCGCGATGGCGAGCGCGACCATNCGCCTGCCNTGGGATGAAAAAGGTTGGGATGACAAAGGTTGG
>JGI24140J50213_10000600_pt1 | contig 16620 bp, 19 predicted proteins | sample BarGraIncu00222A_FD_50213 | JGI IMG/M metagenome (IMG submission 50213)
CCCGAGCAGACCGGCCGGGATGACCACCGCCACGACCGCCACAGCAGCCAGGATCAAGGGCAGCCGGTCGGCGCGGCGAGCAACACCGGTTGTCGTGGTCATGTTCACACCCTAAGTAGGCTCGACCCATGTCTCCAGTTGCAGCAGAAACCCCGCGCCTGCAGGACCTGGTCCACGCGTTCGCCCAGACCACCCAGGCCGTCCTCACCCTCGCCGGTGCCTGTAGCGATATCGACCTCGCCCAGCCCACCGAGTGTCCCGGATGGACGGTGCACGACCAGATAGCCCACGTCGCAGGCGTCGAGTCATTGCTGGCGGGACACACAGACCCACGGGTCCAGATGCCTCCGTACGAACACATCAGGAACGACCTCGGCAAGAAGGTGGAATTCGCCGTGGAGGTGCGGCGGGGACGCAGCGGCGCGGAGCTGGTCAGGGAGCTCGAAGACGTTCTGGCAGAACGACTTTCGACGCTTGGCGATCCCATGCTGACCTCAGACACCATCATTGCGGGACCGTTCGGTCCAGATCGCGCGGCGACGGTGCTGCTGCTGCGCACTTTCGATGTCTGGACTCACGAGCAGGACATCCGCAGTGCGCTCCAGCGACCCGGCGACCTGGACTCCCCCGCGGCTGCAGTGTGCGTCAACGCGGTCATGGATCAGCTGCCCAAACTGATCGCCAAAGGTGTCGCTCTTGCGCCCGGATACCCCGTTATCATCGACGTCACCGGTCCCCTTGCTGCCCGTGTGTGCGTTCGGGTCGAGACTGACAAGCAGGGCCGAGTCCGCGGTCATGCCGTATCCCAGGGGCCGCTGGATACTCCGGCGACAACCATCAGCCTGTCCACCGAAGCCTTCACGCGTCGATCTGCAGGCCGGCGTTCGGTGGCTGATACCGCATACCACGTGAGCGGAGACGCAACGATCGCTCGTCGCGTCCTGGAAGCCCTGGTGCTCACCCACTGACTGACAGGTTCTGACGAGTTCGTTAGTCGCGTCGGCCCACCACGCTTGGTTGCATCAAGCAAGTTGTTCTTGATAGTTGTATGGTGCAGGCAACTTTCTGGCAGCTGGGGGAAACGATGGCAATCAGCCTGGAGGGCGCAGCCCGGCTCAGCGTCGAGATGTCCCGCGTCATGAAGCTCTTCGGTTCCATGCGTCAGCACGCCCCCAAGGTGCATCCGGTAGTTGAGTCAGCGTCCTACCCGATCCTGTTCAGCCTCACTGCCGGGCCTCAGCGAGTGTCGATGTTGGCTGAGCACGTCTACTGCGACGTCTCCACAGTGAGCCGCCAGGTGACGACTTTGGTCTCCATCGGCGTGCTGGAGAAAGTGAGCGACCCCCGTGACGGCCGGGCCTGCATGGTCTCGCTCAGCAACGAGGGCGACGCGCTCGTCGAGCATCTGAAGGCCAGCCGCGGCGAGTGGTTTCGCCAGTTGCTGCAGGACTGGGAGCCCGCTGACGCGCAGGTACTCACCGACTATCTCCAGCGGTTTGCCGTGACCTTCGAGGTCCCCAAGATCACCCCTCTCCAGACGCCGAAGGCGCTGCCTCCCGTGCTGTCGACAACCAACACTTCCGAGGTGTCCAGATAATGGCAGTTGCCACCGCCCCAGCGCCCAGGGGGCACTGACTCACAACCAGATCCTGACCACCCTGGCCGGGCTGATGATGGGGATGTTTCTGGCCGCACTCGATCAGACGGTCGTCTCCTCCGCCATGCGCGTCATCGCCGACGACCTGCACAACCTCTCCGGACAGGCCTGGGTCATCACGGCATACCTGATCACCTCAACGATCGTGACGCCGTTGTACGGGAAGCTTTCGGACATCTATGGTCGCAAACCCTTCTTCGCTGCAGCCATCGTCATCTTCCTTTTCGGTTCGATCCTGTGCTCATTCGCCACTTCGATGCCGATGCTGGCGAGCTTCCGTGCCGTCCAGGGTCTGGGCGCCGGTGGACTCTTCTCCCTTGCTCTGGCCATCATCGGCGACATCGTGCCGCCTCGACAGCGCGCCAAGTGCCAGGGATACTTCCTCGCGGTGTTCGGCACCTCGAGCGTGCTGGGGCCGGTCGTTGGCGGCTTCTTCGCTGGTCAGTCGCAGATCCTGGGCATCACCTGCTGGCGCTGGGTCTTCCTTGTCAACGTGCCGATCGGCATCGCCGCGCTGTTCGTGGTCAACCACACGCTGCATCTTCGGCACACGCGCCCTGGACCACCGAATCGACTTCGGNGGCGCCATAGCGCTGACCGTGGGGCTGGTCCCGTTGCTTCTGGTGGCCGAGCAGGGTCGCACGTGGGGATGGGGATCCGGTCAGTCGGTGGCCTGTTACGGCATCGGGGTGGCGGGTGCCATCGCGTTCTTCCTGGTCGAGCGCTGGATGGGCGCAGAGGCACTGCTACCGCTGCGCCTGTTCACCAGCAAGACGGTGGGCGTCGCCTCCATCGCCTCAGTAGTCCTGGGCATGGGCATGTTCGGTGGGCTGGCCTGCCTGCCGCTCTACCTGCAGATCGTCAAGGGGGCGACCCCGACCAGCGCTGGCCTGATGCTCCTGCCGATGACCCTGGGCATGATGGGTGGCTCAANCATCTCGGGTCAGATCATCTCCAGGACGGGACAGTACCGGCAGTTCCCGATCATTGGATGCGGCCTGCTCATCGTCTCGCTCGTCGGGTTCCACTATGTCGGGGCCGATACCCCACTGTGGCAGACGATGATCCTGATGCTCTTCTTCGGTCTCGGGCTCGGCGGCAACACGCAGCCACTGACTCTGGCTGTGCAGAATGCCGTCTCCCCGCGCGACATCGGCGTGGCCACCTCATCGGCGACGTTCACGCGTCAGATCGGCGGCACGTTGGGCACCGCCAACTTCTTGTCCATCTTGTTCTCCGCGGTGCCTGACCGAATCGCGACCGCCTTCGGCACGGTCGCCCGGACCCATGGGTTCAGGCAGCGCTCAAGAGTCCGCAGACCCTCACCGGCAGCCCCGCGGCCAACACCGCATTCATCCACGGTTTGCAGCAGGCCAAGGCTGGCGGAGTCGGGGTGAACCCTTTGAACGACTCCTCGTTCATCCAGCAGCTCGACCCACGCCTGGCCAGACCATTCCTGATCGGCTTCTCCCAGGCGATGGACCTGGTGTTCCTGGTCGGCGCTTCCGTCATGGTGATCGCGTTCGTGGTCGTGTGGTTCCTGCCACATGTGGAGCTCCGAAGCGGTTCATCCTACGAGAGCCGAGGTGAGCAAGATGCGGCTGACGCGGCGTCAGTTCTCATGCGGGATGACGCGCTGCCCAGCCTCTCGCGCTGAGACCCTGTTGGCACCTACTCTTTCCCAAGGTGAAGAGGGTCGCTCCGGGGTAGAAAGGCGCCCTGGCTGACGGAAGAGGCTCGATGGACGCTGCTTCGCTTCTGACGCTGCTGCTGCTGGCGTTGGCACTGGCGGTCCAGCCTTGGTCGGTACTGGCGGGAGTTCTGCTGGTCACCTCCGGAGGCGGCGTCGTCAAAGAGGTGGCCTTTGTCGCAGGGTGGGTTCTGGCCCTGGCAGTCGTGGCAGTCGCCACGGTCGCCCTCTACCCGCAGACGCCGAACGCTGCAGCGAGCGCGTCGTGGACCAGCTGGGTACAGGTTGGCGCCGGGGTGGCACTGGGCGGCTGGTTGCTCGCAGGATCGCGGCGTCCGGCAACGGAGCCGGATACTCAGCCAGGGGAGCCACCTGCTCGGGGCTCGCAGCCGAAGTGGATGGCGCGACTGGACTCGATGTCACCACTGCCAGCCTTCGTTCTGGGCGCGTTCCTGCCCAACTATGCGGTGGTAGTGGCAGCTGTCGGCAATGTTGTGCAGGCAGGGCTTTCCCAGGCCTGGGCCGCTGTCGTCCTGGTCCTGTTCATCATGGTGGCCTCGGCTGGCGTGGCCGCACCATTGCTGTTGCTGGTATTCCGTCGGGATCAGGCCCCTGAGATCTACCAGAGATGGCGAGTCTGGCTGGTAGCCAATGGCCAGAAGCTTTTGACGCTCGTCCTGGCGGTGGTGGCCATTGTCCTGATGGCGAAGGGGATCGTTGGGCTGCTCACATGATCACTGGCTCGGCTCGTAGCCAACGTCTGCATGCGGCTTTCGTGGACAGAGCGCCGGCGGGGCCTCACGGAGCGGGTCGCAGCTCTCACAGCGGGACGGCAGCTCAACCCGTCAGCCGCAGGGGGCCCAGATAGCCGTCAGCCTCGTGTCTGGCGTCGCCCGGGTGGAGGCGATGTTGCTGGGACAGACGAACCGCCGGCAGCGCCCCGTTTGCCACATGGGAACCCGCCTCGCGATCTATGGGATATCCCGCCGTGGCATGCTCCTGCCGTGTCTGTGCCATGGTCGAACTTGTAGACCACGGTCGTGGCTGCGCGGGCAGCGTGGAAGGGACTTCGATGGGCATCGGACGTATCACCAGCTTCACGCGGGCAGGGCTTGTCTTCGACGTGCGTGACTCCGGGCCGCTCGACGGGACTCCCGTGATTCTCCTGCATGGATTCCCACAGGACTCTCGCTCTTGGGGGCCGGTCGCTGCGCTCCTGCAGGCGCGCGGCTACCGCACCATCGCGCCCGACCAGCGCGGCTACTCTCCAGGGGCCCGACCCCGCCCTCGTTTCGCGTACCGTCCCTCGGAACTGACCAAGGACATCGTTGAGCTCATCAGGGTCGCCGGCCTGGGGCCGGTACATCTGGTGGGGCATGACTGGGGGGCGGTGGTGGCGTGGGAACTTGCCGCCGAGCGACCGGATCTGCTCAGGTCACTTGCCGCCCTCTCTGTTCCGCATCCGGGCGCGTTCGCTCGGGCGATGTTCACGCGAAGCCAAAGACGGAAGTCCCGCTACATGCTCTTCTTCCAGTTGCCATGGTTACCGGAACGGCAACTCACGTCAGGAAGGTCATGGGAGCGCTCGTTGCGCGCGACCGGGATGTCTTCGGAGGCAGCCGCTCGTGACGCCGGGCGCCTTCGCGAACGCGGCGCCGCCCGCGGTGCGCTCAACTGGTACCGCGCGCTGGTGTTCTCCAGGCCTCGCGCCTTGCGGGCAAGGATCACCGTCCCCACCCTCTATGTGTGGAGCGATGGCGATAAGGCGATCGGACCGCAAGGCGCTGCGCTCACCCCACGTTTTGTCACCGCCCCCTACACGTTCGAGGTGCTTAAGGGCGTGAGTCACTGGATACCCGACGAAGCACCGGAACGGCTCGACACACTGCTAGCCACGCACTTCGTCGCCGCCCTTGCAAACGGGAACTGACCGTCTGCCATCGCCGTGGCCGGATCGGGCCTGCGCCGGCGTGAGCGACCGGGTCGTCTCGCAGGCTGAAAGCCGACTTAGCCCCAGACGAGAGCCTGGCCAGGGTCGTGCAGAATCGCTGCGATGTCGGCAAGGAAGCGTGAGCCCAGCTCACCGTCGACCATCCGGTGGTCGAACGAGAGGCTTAGCTGGGTGACCCAACGAGCCTTGATCTCGCCGTCGACCACCCAGGGCATCTGCCGAACCGCACCGAAGGCCAGGATCGCAGCCTCGCCCGGGTTCAGTATCGGAGTGCCGGTGTCGACACCGAACACCCCGACATTGGTGATTGTGATGGACCCACCGAACATGGAGGCCGGCTGCGTCTTGCCCTCACGGGCCGTCGACACCAGGTCGGCCATGGCGTCGGCCAGCTGCCGCAGCGACATCTGGTCCGCATCCTTGATATTGGGCACCATCAGCCCTCGGGGAGTCGCCGCAGCGATGCCGAGGTTGACGTAGTACTTGACCACGATCTCCTGTGCGACCTCGTCCCAGGTGGCGTTAATTCCGGGGTGTCGGCGACAGGCGATGATCAGCGCTTTGGCCACGACCAGCAGCGGGCTGACCTTCACGTCTCGGAACTCTCGATCGGTCCGCAGCCGGTCGACCAGACTCATGGTGTTGGTCACGTCTACGGTGATGAACTCGGTGACATGGGGGGCGGTGAACGCCGAGGTGACCATCGCCTGCGCGCTGACCTTGCGCACACCCTTGATCGGGATGCGGGTCTCGCGCTCGCCTGTCGCCGCAAAGGCAGGTGCCAGGTAACCGGCAGAGTCGCCGTTAGTCGCCGAGGCCGCACCACCACCTGCCGCATACGCCTCCACATCGCTGCGGGTGACGATGCCACCCTCACCGGATCCAAGGATCTGGGCAAGGTCGATGCCGTGGTCCTTGGCAAACTTGCGTACCGGCGGTTTGGCCAAAGGCTTGCTTCTATCGGTTCGCAGCGCGGAGACGGGCTCGGCGGCCAGGAGCTCGGATGCCGAAGGGGGCTTGGTCACCACGGCCTCGGACACGGCAGACTTGGTCACTGGTACCGCTGCCGGGGCCGGCACCCCTGCTGCACCCTTGCGAGGACGACGCTTGGTCTCGGCCACTCGCGGGCCGTAACCGACCAGCACAGCGACCCGGCCACCAGGGGCAGCGCCACCGATCTTGCCGGCCTCAATCTCTTCGTCACCACCGGAAGCCGTTTGCTTCAGTGTGCCGGCAACGGTCGTGCTGGGAGCAGAGGTCGCCGGTGCGGCCTCACCGCCTAACCCGTCATCAACCGAGATGACCGGGGTGCCGACCGCGACCGTGTCCCCCTCGGACACCAGCAGCGCGCTGACCGTGCCCGCATACGGTGACGGAAGCTCGACCAGAGACTTTGCCGTCTCGATCTCGACGAGAATATCGTTGACTTTGACAGCGTCCCCGACCTTGACCTTCCACGTCACGATCTCGGCCTCAAGGAGGCCCTCACCCGGGTCCGGGAGGTTGAAATGCTTTACAGCCATATCTATTAGTCCCGTTCGGTTTCAGTAAGCGAGAGCGCGGTCGACACCGTCAAGTACGCGATCCAGGTCAGGCAGGAAGTCTTCCTCGAGCCTGCTGGGCGGGTATGGCAGGTTGTACCCGCCCACCCGGATCACCGGGGACTCAAGGTGGTAGAAGCAGCGCGCCGAGATAGCCGCGGCGATCTCGGCCCCCATGCCCAGGAACGTCGAGGCCTCATGAGCCACGACCAGCCGGCCGGTCTTCTCCACCGAGGTTGCCAGAGCGTCCAAGTCTAGCGGGGACAGCGAGCGCAGGTCGATGACCTCGATGGACTTGCCCTCCTCGGCAGCTGCGGCGGCAGCATCCAGGCACACCTTAAGCATGGGGCCGTACGAAGCCAGGGTGAGGTGCTCGCCGGGACGCGCGATGGCGGCTTTGAACAACGGCCGAGGCGCCGAAGTCGCAGTCAGGTCCACCTCGCCCTTTTCGTGATAGCGGCGCTTTGGCTCGTAGAAGATGATCGGGTCATCGGACTCGATCGCCTGCTGGATCATCCAGTAGGCATCCTCGGTATTCGAACATGCGACCACCCGCAGGCCGGCCGTGTGGGCGAAGTACGCCTCGTTGGACTCGCTGTGGTGCTCCACGGCGCCGATGCCACCACCGACAGGGATGCGTATCACCATGGGCAGCTTGATCTTGCCCAGCGAACGGGCCCGCATCTTGGCGACCTGACACGTGATCTGGCTGAACGCAGGGTAGACGAACCCGTCGAACTGGATCTCCACGATGGGCCGGTAGCCCCGCAGCGCCATGCCAATGGCCGTGCCCACAATGCCGGACTCTGCCAGCGGGGTGTCGATGATGCGATCCTCGCCAAAGTCCTTCTGCAGGTTCTCGGTCACCCGGAACACGCCACCCAGCTTGCCGATGTCCTCGCCCATGATGACGACCTTGGGGTCGCGCTCCATGGCCCGTCGCAAGCCCGCGTTGATGGCCTTACCAATGGTTACCCTCGACATGTCAGTGCTCCCTCTCGAAGCTCTCGGCATAAGCAGCGAACCCTGCGCGCTCGGCTTCGATCAGCGGGTGCTCCTCGACGTAGATGTTGTCGAACATCGACAGCGGCTCGGGGTCAGGCATGGCCAGGCAACCTTGGCGCACCGTGGCAGCGAGTTCATCGGCCTCAACCTCGACCGCCTCAAAGAACTCTCTGTCGGCCTTGAGACTGGACGTCAAATAGGCCTTGAGCCGGGCGATGGGGTCCCGCAGCTTCCAGACCTCGACCTCCGCTGAGATGCGGTACTTGGTCGGGTCATCCGAGGTCGTGTGCGCACCCATCCGGTAGGTGAACGCCTCGATGAGCATCGGTCCCTGCCCGCTGCGGGCCGCGTTCAGTGCGGCCTTGGTCACCGCATAAACCGCCAGGACGTCGTTGCCGTCCACCCGGACACCGGGGAAGCCGAAGCCGCGTGCCCGTTGGTAGAGCGGGATCCGGGTCTGTCGTTCGACCGGCTGGGAGATGGCCCACTGGTTGTTCTGGCAGAAGAAGACGACCGGCGCGTTCATGGACGCCGCGTAGACGAAGGACTCGTTCACGTCGCCCTGGGCGCTGGCACCATCACCAAAGTAGGCAATAACGGCTGCGTCGCGATCGGGGTCCCCGCTGCCCACGGCATGGTCGTGCTGGATCCCCATCGCGTAACCCACCGCGTGCAGCGTCTGAGCGCCGATGACGACGGTGTAGAGGTGGAAATTGTTCTCGTTCGGGTCCCACCCACCATGGTTGACCCCGCGAAACATCCCCAGCAGATTGAGAGGGTTGACCCCGCGGCACCAGGCAACGCCATGCTCACGGTAGGTCGGGAAGGCGTAGTCCTGCGGGCGAAGCGCGCGCCCGGATCCGACCTGCGCTGCTTCCTGACCGAGCAGGCTGGCCCACAGACCGAGCTCACCTTGACGTTGCAGCGCGGTGGCCTCAGCATCGAACCGCCGGATAAGCACCTGGTCGCGATAGAAACCCCGCAGGTCATCGTCGGTGAGATCAGCGATGTATCGCGAGTATTCGGGATGTTCGACGCGCTCCCCCTCAGGGGTCAGCAGCTGGACGAACTCGGCTCCGCCGATGATCTCGGGGACTGGTGCAACCAACGCTGCGACGGCAGCGGCATCGACCGCTTCCGGTGGCATCGCGACTTCTTTGTCGCTCACAGGCACTCCTTCTTCGCGAACGCGGGATTACCGCCAGCTCGCCTCGGGCCATGAGCGCGCAGCGGGGTCTCCGCCCATCAAATGCTCTCACGGCAGGGACTCACGCGCGCGCGAGTGGCGGCGCTCACATTCCTTGCCAGCACACGGTACCTGCAGAAGACCTATCAAGGACGAATCGGGGTACTTGCTGCGATGTCTNGCGCCCACCTGGCAGCATGCCACTCTGCTCCGCCTAGAACGTACGCGCCACCAGAAAGTCGCGAGCGACGTTGAGTAGGAGGTCGTTCGCCTGCGTCTCGGCGATGGTGCACCGGGCCCCTTCTCCAGGAAATGCCCTCACCACCAAACCAGCCTTGTCGGCTGCAGCGGCAAACGCGCTCGTATCGGCGCCCAGCGGCAGCCAGACGAAGTTGGCCTGGGTTTGCGGCACGTGCCAGCCCAGGTAGCGCAGCTCAGCCACCACCCGCTCGCGCTCCGCCACGAGGGCGTCAACCCGTTCTTGCAGCTGGCCGACTGCGGCCAGGCTGGCAATCGCCGCCCGCTGAGCAATGGTGCTCACTCCGAACGGGACTGCCGTCTTGCGCAGGGCCTGTGCTACCGGCTCATGGGCCACCGCGTATCCCACCCGAAGTCCCGCCAGGCCATAGGCCTTGCTGAAGGTGCGCAGGATTGCGACGTTCGGCCGGCCCGCATAGGTCGCTAACCCGTCCGGAGCCCGCTTATCGGTGACGAACTCGACATAGGCCTCGTCGATGACCACCAGGATCTCATCGGGAACCGCCTCCAGGAACGAGTCGAGCTCTTCCTGATGCACGACCGGGCCGGTGGGATTGTTGGGCGTGCAGATCAGGATCAGGCGGGTGCGGGAAGTGATCGCTGCAGCCATCGCGGTGAGGTCATGGCGGGCATCGGCATCCAGGGGTACCTGGACCGAGACGGCACCGGCGACCGCCACCACGATGGGGTACGCCTCAAAGGAACGCCAGGCGTAGATGACCTCGTCGCCCGGGTCACAGGTGGCCGCGACGAGCTGGCCGAGCACGCCCACGCTGCCGGTGCCGGTGGCTATGTGCTCGCGCGGAACACCGTGGATCTGGGCGAGTGCATCCGTCAGTGCGGTCACGGCCATGTCCGGATACCGGTTCATCTGCGCGGCGGCCTGCGCGACAACCTCCAGGACCGCCGGCAACGGCGGGTACGGGTTCTCGTTGCTGCTGACCTTGTATGCCGCGCCCCCCTCACGCACCACTGCCGGCTTGCCGGGCTTGTATGCAGGGACGGCAGCCAGCGATTCGCGGAGACGAACTGTTGGGGTCATGGCAGAACTGTATGGCTCAGCCCAGTAAGAATCAGCCCCTGGTCCACCGACCGACGCCGGCGTGCCACGATGAGTCGATGAAGTCATTCGCGATCAAGGTCCTGGTCAACGGTGTTGCTCTGTGGGTGGCCGCCTCCGTGGTGTCNGGCATTCACCTCGCCGAGAACCAAGTCTCGGCCACCTCCCAGCTCGTGACGATCCTGTGGGTGGCCGTCATCTTCGGCCTCCTCAACGCCTTGATCAAGCCGATCATGACGATCTTGTCGCTGCCCATCATCATTTTGACCCTCGGGCTCTTCGCCCTGATCGTCAACGCAGCCATGCTGCAGCTGACCTCCTGGTTCGCCGGCCAGTTCAACCTGGCTTTCCACGTCGACCACTTCTTCTGGGACGCCGTGCTCGGCTCGATCGTCATCACCATCGTGTCCATGATCCTGAACGCGGTCCTGCCCGACGGCAACTGACCGGCCTGCACCGGCGACCTGATGGCCCCCGGACCTGGGGACGGCGCTGAGGGCACCGACCCCAGGTCTGGCACGACCGAAGGCTCACATGGCCCCGAGCTCATAGATCTCGACTGCGAAGTTGGCCGTTCCGTCGTCGAGGAAGGGGTGACCTCCCACGAGGTTCTTGGCCGCGTCCAGGTCAGGGGCCTCGACGATGGTGTAACCGTTGAGGTCACTGACGCTGCGGGTCGAGCCATCGGCCACCACTGCGGTGTTGCTTCCGGCGAAGGGCGCTCCGGGGTCGACAAGGGCTTGGCCCACCTTGCCCATCCAGGATTCCCATGCCTGCATGAGCTGGGCGCCCACCTCGGGGGTGATGTCGGCCTGCGGTGTTGCGGGGCCTTTGTACAACAGGATGAACTTTGCCATGACGTGCTCCTTTTCTTGTTCTCATGGGGAAACTTCTCAGGCCGCCGTTCGACCCGAGAAGGCTATGAGCCGGTCGAGGATGTCGGCGTCCGGCCCGACCTCCACGGCGTCGGCGAATGACCCGCTTTGACGGGCCTGCGGGGAGATGAGTGTGCGGGCAAGGTCCAGGACGTAGGTGCTGACCTCATCCGAAACGCGCAGCCGTTGGCCAGTGGCGACCGCGAAGTCCCAACCGTGAACCAGGAGCTCCACCGACAGGATGCTGGCCGCGAGGATGGCCGGCATCTCGCGCTGTCCTCGCTGCACGGTGCCCTCGAGTCCGCGCTTATCCCAGGCCTCCAGGGTCTGCTGGGCGGCGAATGCCACCCGCGACTCCACGGTGCCAGACTCAGCGTTGTTGACGACGCCGCCGGCCATCGCGCCAAGGCTGATCAGTGAGCCGATCAGGTGGTCGGCCAACTGGCCGATCGTGAACTCGCCGCATGGGGTGGGCCGATCGAGGTCGCCCTGGTGAATCGAGCGAAGGACGTTCTGGCAGATAGCCAGGGTGGCCTCGGCGGAGCTGAGCTGGTTGAGGTCGGCCGGCGCAGCCGCCCACTCGTCGGGGCCTGCGTCGCCCGTGGACGCGGCCCGCTCCAGGCGCTCGAAGAAGTGGTTCCAGCCCTCGAGGTGACTGGTCACCTGCTCATCGCTCAGACCGTCGTGTACCAGGCGGACCAGGGTGCCGCCCTCGGCGGGCTCAAGGGTGATGGTGACCGTCGAGGCATCCGGGGCCAGGTCCGGGCTCCCTTCCCACCCCCACCCGAAGACGATTCGCCGGCCCTGCTCCACCTCGACGAAGGTGCCCGTGGCCACGTGGCCTGGAATCACGGTCCAGCGGTACTGGCCACCAGCCCGCAGGTCAACCCGCGCCGATACCGTCTTCCAGCGACGCAGCCGGTCAGGTTCCGTGATCAGGGCGAACGCCTCATCTGTCGACACCGGCAGCAGGACGGTCTTCTCAGCAAGCATGGTGGTTCTCCTCTGGGAATGGGTACGTCACGGATCCGACGACCTGGCGGTCGCATCCGCGACCAGCAGGTCAAGCTCCTTGGTCCAGAACCGCTCAAGCTCCAGTCGCAGCTCCGACATGCCGGCGGGCAGCTCGCTGTAGATGCGCTGCCTACCCTGCTTACGGCTAGTTACGAGCCCCACCTCGGCGAGCACACCGAGATGTTGCGAGATCGCCGAGCGGGTCACTGTGAAATTGGCGGCCAGATCGTTGACCGTGCTTGGCCCTGACGCCAGCAGCCGCAGGATCCGGCGTCTCGTGGGCTCGGCGGCTGCGGACAGAACATCAGGCACCGAAAATACGTTAGTCGCCACTAACGCATTTGGCAACCATCGGAGGCAACCGGCTGACCCGACCTGGGCCACAGGTCATAGGCTGCTCAGCGACGAGGGCTCAATGCGCGACGCCGCCGCGACCTCGTCAGACCAGGAGGCGCTCATGCGTGCAGTAGTCGTCCATGAGATTGGTGGCCCGGAGGTGCTGAAGGCCGAGGACCTGCCTTCCCCAGAGCCTGGGCCAGGCGAGCTGCGCATCGATGTCGCCGCGGCGGGGGTCAACTTCATCGACGTGTACTTCCGCACCGGCGCCTACTCGATGCCGACCCCGTTCATCGTCGGCACAGAGGGTGCTGGGATCGTCAGCGCGGTCGGCAGCGCAGTGACTGGCTTCCGGGACGGTGAGCACGTGGCGTGGGCAATGGTCCCCGGCGCCGGGTATGCCGGCCAGGTCATCGTCCCGGCTGCGCGCGCGGTCCCGGTCCCCGCCGGCATCGACGACCAGACTGCCGCCGCCGTGCTCCTTCAGGGCCTGACCGCCCAGTACCTGACCCGCTCGACATACCCGGCGCGACCTGGTGAGACGGCCCTGGTGCATGCGGGCGCCGGCGGGGTGGGCCTGCTGCTGACGCAGGTGCTATCGAGTAAAGGCGTGCGAGTTATCACTACGACGTCAACCGAGCCCAAGGCGGCTCTTGCCCTGCAGGCGGGGGCCGACGAGGTCATCCGCTACGACAGCGAAGACGTCGCCAGGGAAGTCTCCCGTCTCACCGGTGCCCGTGGCGTCGACGTGGTCTACGACGGGGTCGGGCGGGCGACCTTCCAGGGCAGCATCGACAGCCTGCGCCCCCGCGGAATGCTCGTGTCCTATGGGTCTGCCAGCGGCAAGGTAGCGCCGGTGGATCCCGGGCTGCTGCAGTCCAAAGGCTCGCTTTTCTTCACCAGACCGACGCTGATGCACTATGTCGCCGACCGCGACGAGCTGCTGGAACGCTCACGCGAGCTGTTCGGCTGGGTCGCCTCCGGCGAAATCTCCGTGCGCGTCGGCTCCCGCTACACCGTTGACCAGGCGCGACAGGCGCACGAGGACCTCGAGGGCCGGCGTACAACCGGCAAGTCACTGGTCACCTTCTGAGCTGCATCCCGCCGTGCATGCAATCCGATCATGTGCGCACCGGCTCGCCGAACATCGTGGGTGGCCCCTGCCCCAACCACCCACAAGGGGGGCGCGCTACCTTGGTTGAGGCGCTGGCCACCCGCCACGCTCCACCTCACCCGAAGATTCGCCTCAACGCAACGAACCTGTCCGATCAGGGCCGTCACGTTGACCCTCCGGCGATGGTCAGCCGGCTCTGAGCCACGCCATCCCCAATCCGCTAGCTCCAGAACCGGCGGTCCCACCGCTGGGTGCCGATACGGGTGTCGACGCCTCGCCCCGGATGCACCACCGTCTGCCACGGAAGCGTGAACAGCCCGACCCGGATCGATGCCATCAGTGTCGAACGATCGGACGCCGGAAGATCCACTCCGCCCCAGCCGTTTGCCCCCAGTGTCTCGCCACTGAACACCGATGACAACGCCGGTACGTACCAGCACACAGCGCCAGGGGTGACCCCAGGAGTGGCCCTCGACTCCAGGCGCATACCGCCGATATTGAGCACCAGGCCCCTGGGGACGGTGCTCTGCGGCCGACGCTCGGGCTCTGTCTCCCGCCAGATGACCAGATCGTCCGTATGAAGATAGGTAACGGCCCCCGTCCGGTCAGCCAACGTGATCCCGGTTGCCACCGACTCGGGCCGCAGGCTGGTCCACAGGATCGCGCGAAGCCGGCGTGTCTCGCAGTGACCAAAGAGCTCCCCCACCGCGCCAGCTGGGTCTATCACAGCGCATTCGGTGTCGTCGCCGACGAACCAGACGTTTCGCTCGCCGCCAGGGGTCACCACACATTCCACCGCAGCCCTCGGGGGACGCACCGTGCTCACACTCCATAAGAGCACGCTCATAGGGCGCCGACAACAGGTGCGCCCGAGGCGGCATACGGTAGGTGCATGCGCGTTCTCGTCTGCGGAGGAGCCGGCTACATCGGCTCACACACCGTCATCCAGCTCCTTGCTGCCCACCACGAGGTCCTGGTCGTGGACAGCTTCGTCAACGCCAAGCCAGCGGTGATCAGCCGGCTCGAGTCGATCGTCGGCGAGCACGTCCCGGTCCACACGTTCGACCTGCGTGACGTTGACAAGACCGAGCACCTGTTCGCGAACGAGCAGATCGACGCGGTCATTCACTTCGCCGGACACAAGGCCGTGGGCGAGAGCGTCAAGAATCCGCTGAAGTACTACGACAACAACCTCGGCTCGACGTTCTCGCTGGTCCGGGCGATGGAACGCCACGCTGTCACCAAGCTCGTGTTCTCATCGTCAGCGACGGTCTACGGAGCCAGCGCGCCCGTGCCGATGAAAGAGGACTTCCCCACCTCGGCTACCAACCCGTATGGCTGGACCAAAGTGATGATCGAACAGGTCCTTCGCGACGTCGCACAGGCGCAACCGAGCTGGCGGGTCGCGGTTCTGCGCTACTTCAACCCGGTGGGCGCCCACCGGTCCGGCGCCATCGGCGAGGACCCGTCCGGGGTCCCCAACAACCTGCTTCCGTACCTCAGCCAGGTCGCCGTGGGTCGTCTCGAGAGGCTGCGCATCTTCGGCGATGACTACGACACGCCCGACGGCACCGCCCTTCGGGACTACATCCACGTGGAAGACCTCGCGGCCGGTCACGTTGCCGCCCTCGACCGGCTGTCTTCGACCACCCATACCGTCAGCACCTGGAACCTCGGCACCGGCACCGGCACAAGCGTTCTCGAGATCCTTCATGCCTTCGAGCGAGCCGTCGGCCGGGCGCTGCCCTACGAGGTCGTCGGGCGTCGCGCCGGAGATATCGCAGCCTCCTACGCAGACCCGGCGCGCGCCAATGCCGAGCTCAGCTGGAAAGCCACTCGAACAATTGACGACATGTGCACCGACTCCTGGCGCTGGCAGTCACAGAACCCGAGCGGTTACCCGGATATCTGAACCGAGCGAGCCCCTGAGTTGGGCCGGGTGACCAGGGAGTCACGTCCGAGAACGATCGACACGATGTTGGCCAGAGACTGCGTGCCCGGCGCCAGGTAGTGGTCGTGGTCTGTGACCCCGTTGGTGCCGAACACGGTGGCCCCAAAGCCGGGAGTGACCGGCAGGGTGCCGTGGCCGGCGCCCCACACCTGGAACGCGGGCACCCAGTCGATCCAGTCCTGGGCCGCCTGCCCTGCCCAGACGTGCGCCGCGGTGTGCAGGTCGGCAGCCTTCGAGACCCCCATACCCGGGCTGCCTACCACGACAATGTCCTTCACCTGCGATGGCAGCTTGGCGGCGGCCAGGCCGGCAACCACGGAGCCGTAACTGTGGCCGATTACCGTGATTCTGGCGTTCGGACGCATAATCGCCAGGTCCTCGGTGAATTCATCCAGGGCGGTTGCGCCGGCTCGCGCCAGCTCCTCGCGGGCCGCGGTGCGACCGACACCTTGTGGCGCGTCATACCCCAGCCAGGCGATCACGGCTACGTGCTTGCCTGGGGACGCTGCCGCCGTGGCGTCGTACAGTGCGAGCCCCTGAACCGCCGGGGCACGTGCTCGCACACCGTCAAGGCCGGTATTGAAGTTGTCAGCCGTGGTGGAGACCCCGGGCACCAGGACAGCAATCCGGTCGGCCGCCGCCAGGTCCCCGAACACCTCGACGACCCGCCCACTGCCCCGCGCGTCGAACGCCAGGAACTGCCTGCCATGACCGGTCCACTTCGCAAATGGTGCCCCGACAGCTTGCATAGCGCTCTGATTAAGGTCGTACATGCGCGTCAACGAAGCTGGGTTGCTCGGGCTCGGATCCCAGATGGGCTCGGACTGGCTCGCGATCGCCGGGCCTGGCGTGAACAACAGCATCGCGAGGGCAACCAGCAGAACGGCGGCTACGGAGGCGGCGCTGAGCGCTCTCCAGCACCACCTCATAGGTCTCCATCCCTGTCACGCCTGACGCCCCCCCAGTTAGGCGGACACACCTA
>JGI24140J50213_10000601_pt1 | contig 16570 bp, 15 predicted proteins | sample BarGraIncu00222A_FD_50213 | JGI IMG/M metagenome (IMG submission 50213)
GAGAACGCGTAGCTCAACAGGACGGACGGCCTTCGGCCGATGATGCCGTCGAGCCAGGTGACACCGAGCATGCCGAACAGCAACACGACGCCGCTGAAACCCCAGGCGGTCGCCGCNTGCAGCGGCGGAAATCCGGCATCGATCAGATAGGCAACCACCTGCGGCGANATCGCATACATCCCGATCGCGGTGAAAAAGAACGTGGAGAACAACGCCCAGAAGGCGTGGTGGCGCATCGCCCCNAGCAAGGTCCAGCCTTCGTCGGCGAGGTCGGCCGCGGCGCTCNTGGCGAGATGCGGCGAGCCGGTAGAGAACAGGCGCCACGGCAGCAGCAGCANCGGCAACAGCAGAAAGAGTGTCGCGCCGCCGAAAACCTGATAGGCGCCGCGCCAGCCGAGCTTGTCGATCAGGATTTGCGACGCCGGCAGCAGGATCAGCACGCCCGCGCCGGTCGCGGAATAGACGACGGCCATCGCGGTCGGCAATCGCGGTCCAAACCAGCGGCCGAGCAGGATCGAATTCGGAACGTTGCCGATGAGCGCAATGCCGAAGCCGACGCAAAGGCCGAGGCTCAACTGGAACTGCCAGAGCTGTTGGGCGTGGGCGGCGATCAGGAAGGCGCCGCCGAGCAGCAGCAGTCCGAGCGAATAGACGGCGCGGGGCCCGGACCGGTCGAACAGGCGGCCGATCAGGGGCGATGCCAGTCCGCCCGCCAGGGCTGCCAGCGAATACACCGAGACGACCTGCGCGCGGTCCCAGCCGAAGCTCTCCGAGATCGGCTTGAGGAAAACCGTGAAGCTCTCGCCGAGACCGCGGCCGATCACCGATAGCGCGAAGCAAAGTGCCAGCACGTTCAGCGCCACGCGCGCCGGCTTTAACGGCGCTTCGGTGTGCTCGGGCGGCGACTTCTGATCCATGACCCAACGCTCTTGGCTGCGATCGGGCGCAAAACCGGAACCCCAATTTTGCCGATTGCGCTCCCAAGGAGCGCGTTTCGGTCTCGACGAGCAAGGGTCTTGGGCGAATGCGCCTATGCAGGCTTGAGCAGAACGTGGCGTTTCTTGCCAAGCGATAGCTTGACCACGCCTTCCGGCGTGAGGTCGGCGAGCTTGAGCATCAACTTCTCGTCGGTGACCGCTGCGTCGTTGACGCGCAGTCCGCCGCCCTTGATCTGGCGGCGCGCCTCGCCATTCGACGCCACCAGGCCGGCCTTGACGAACAGCGCCAGCACGCCGGCGCCGGCTTCGAGCTCGGCGCGGGAAATCTCTATGGTCGGCAGGTTTTCGTCGATTGCGCCTTCCTCGAACGTCTGCCGCGCCGTCTCCGCCGCAACGCGCGCCGCATCGGCGCCGTGCAAAAGCGCGGTCGCGGCATCCGCCAGCGCTTTCTTGGCTTCGTTGATCTCGGCGCCCTGCAACGCCGCCAGCCGATCGATCTCGCCGAGCGGCAGCGTCGTGAACAGCTTGAGAAACTTGACGACATCGCCATCTTCGACGTTTCGCCAGTATTGCCAGAAATCATAGGGACTGAAGGCGTCGGCGTTGAGCCAGACCGCGCCTTGCGCAGTCTTGCCCATCTTGGCGCCCGATGCCGTCGTAAGCAGCGGCGTCGTCAGCGCGAACAATTGCGGCGTTCCCATGCGGCGGCCGAGGTCGACGCCGTTGACGATGTTGCCCCACTGGTCGGAGCCGCCCATCTGCAACCGGCAGCCGACCCGTCGCGACAATTCGACGAAGTCATAGGCCTGGCAGACCATGTAGTTGAACTCGATGAAGCTCATCTCCTGCTCGCGCTCGAGGCGCAGGCGCACGGAGTCCATCGTCAGCATGCGGTTGACCGAGAAATGCCGGCCGATGTCGCGCAGCATCTCGATCCAGTTCAGCTTGGTCAGCCATTCGGCATTGTCGAGCATGAGCGCATCATTGGCGCCGGATCCATAGCGCAGCACCTTGGCGAACACGCCGCGGATCGAGGCCTTGTTGGCTTCGATTTCCTCGATGCTGCGCAGCGCGCGTGATTCGTCCTTGCCGGAGGGATCGCCGACCATGGTGGTGCCGCCGCCCATGAGTGTGATCGGCTTGTTGCCGCTCTGCTGCAGCCAATGCAGCATCATCATGGTCAGGTAGTTGCCTATGTGCAGCGAAGGCGCGGTGCAGTCATAGCCGACATAGGCGATCGCCTGGCCTTTGGCGGCAAGCGCGTCGAGGCCGTCGAAATCGGAACATTGGTGGATGAAGCCGCGTTGCTGCAGCACATTGAGAAAATCTGATTTAAATGCAGTCATTTGTCGGCGACTCTGATCATTCTTACTTCACGGTATTTTCAGGGAATTGCGGAACCATCGTGGATTAGGGCTGCCGCCGGCGTGCGCGCTGTGGCATTATAAGATGTGCCTGTTTGACACAAGCTGGGCGTCAAGGGCAGGCGTCATGAGGGCCCCACGACAATGATGTTGACGGCGATCGGTCTGATGAGCGGCACCTCGCTCGACGGGGTCGACGTGGCATTGATCGAAACCGACGGCAAGCGGGTGAAGGCGTTTGGCCCCTCCGGTTACCGCGCCTACACGGACAACGAACGCGGGTTGCTGCGCCAGGCCCTGACCGAGGCCGTCCATCTGCCGCAGCGCGATGCGCGGCCGGGCATCCTGCGCGAAGCCGAGCGCGCGGTGACGGTCGCGCATGCCGAGGCGGTGGCCTCCTTTACCGCACAAAACCGCCTTTCGCGCGAGGATATCGACATTGTCGGATTTCACGGCCAGACCGTGTTGCACCGGCCGGCGCAGAAAATGACCGTACAGATCGGCGATGCGACGGCGCTGGCCAGAGCCATCCATATTCCGGTCATGCATGATTTCCGCGCCGCCGATGTCGCCGCCGGCGGCCAGGGCGCCCCGTTTGTGCCGGTCTATCACCGCGCGCTCGCCCAGTCGCTGCAGCGCGAGGGGCCGATGGTGGTCGTCAATATCGGCGGCGTCTCCAACATCACCTATATCGACGGCGCCGATACCTTGATCGCCTGCGATACCGGGCCCGGCAACGCGCTGCTGGATGACTACGTGTTCCGCACCATGGGCCAGCCGTTCGATTGCGAAGGCCGTTTGGCCGCGCAGGGAGCGGTGGACGTGGCATGGGTCGTTCGCGCCCTGGAACACCCCTTCTTTGCGCTGCCGCCCCCGAAATCGCTGGACCGCAACGATTTCGCCGGGCTGAGGCTGCGCGATATGCCACCGGCCGACGGCGCGGCGACCCTGACCGCCTTCACTGCCGAGGCCATCGCCCGGATCGCGCCGCTGTTGCCGAAAGTCCCAAACAGCTGGATTGTGGCAGGCGGCGGCGCCCGCAACCTCACCATGATGAGAATGCTGCGCGAACGGCTGGCACCGGCGACGGTCGAGGCCGCCGATGCGCTGGGCTGGTCGGCCGACGCCATCGAGGCGCAGGCCTTCGGCTTTCTGGCCGCGCGGGGCTTGAAAGGCCTGCCGCTCAGCTATCCCGCCACCACCGGCGTTCCGATCCCGATGACGGGTGGCGTGATCGCGAGACCGTGATCCGGTTGATCCAAGTGGTCCGACCTTGAAGTGCCCCAACCTTGACAGTTTAATGCAGATGCATTCAAATTAGATGCATCTGCATTAAGTTGTGAGATTGCGATGACCCCGACATTGAAACTGATCAGCCACAAGCTTTGTCCCTATGTGCAGCGCGCGGTGATCGCGCTGACCGAGAAGGGCGTTGGCTTCGAGCGGATCGACATCGATCTCGCCAACAAACCGGACTGGTTTCTGGCGATCTCTCCGCTCGGCAAGACGCCGGTGCTGCAGGTCGGCGACAAGGCGATCTTCGAATCGGCGGTCATCCTGGAATATCTCGAGGAGACGCAGCCGAAGCCGCTGCATCCGGCTGATGCCTTGATGCGCGCCGAGCATCGCGCGTGGATCGAATTTGGATCGGCGGTACTCAACGACATCGCCGGCTTTTACGCGGCGCCGGACCAAGCAACATTCAAGGTCAAGACCTCGCAACTTGAGCGGCGCCTTGCGCGGCTCGAAGCGCGAGCCGCAGCTTCGCCATGGTTCGACGGCGGAAGCTTCTCGCTGGTCGACGCGGTGTTTGGTCCGGTTTTTCGTTATTTCGATGTGTTCGACGAGATCGCAGACTTCGGAATTCTCGCGGGCAAGCCAAAACTGGTGCGCTGGCGCAAAGCGCTGGCAGCGCGGCCGTCAGTGCGCACGGCTGTCAGCGCCGATTATGCGGCGCTGCTTCGCGCATTTCTTGACGGGAGAAATTCCTGGATATCACGCCTTCAGGCTCGCCCCGCCGCCTGACATCGGCTGTCAGTGCGGTTCAGCGAACGTTGGCGAGCCGCATGTCGAGATAGCCGGTCACGGTTTCCATCAAAGGCTGCAGCTTGCCGTCGAAGAAATGGTTGGCGCCGGGGATGATCTGCTGGTCGATCACGATGCCCTTTTGGGTCTTCAGTTTTTCGACCAGCGTGTTGACGTCCTTGGGCGGCACCACGGCATCCTTCTCGCCGTGCACGATCAGGCCCGAGGACGGGCAGGGCGCCAGGAACGAGAAGTCATAGAGATTGGCGGGCGGCGCGATCGAGATAAAGCCCTCGACCTCCGGCCGGCGCATCAATAGCTGCATGCCGATCCAGGCGCCGAACGAGAAGCCCGCGACCCAGCAGGCACGTGCTTCCGGGTTGATGGTCTGCGCCCAATCGAGCGCGGAGGCGGCGTCCGAAAGCTCGCCGGTGCCGTGATCGAACGAGCCCTGGCTGCGGCCGACGCCGCGAAAGTTGAAGCGCAGCACCGAAAATCCGCGATGCGCGAAAGCGTAATAGCACTGGTAGATGATCTGATGATTCATCGTACCGTGAAACTGCGGATGCGGATGCAGCACCATCGCGATCGGCGCGTTCTTCTGTTTCGCCGGATGATAACGGCCTTCGAGGCGGCCTGCGGGGCCGGTGAAAATGACTTCAGGCATCAAGGATCCCTTGGCAAAATCGACCGCCTTCGTGCCGGCTTCATCTGGCGCTTTCGCAAATGAAGCCTGGCTAAGATAAAGGGGTGGATCAGGCGTCGTCTGGCTTGAGCGAACGACGCGCGGTGAACTGGTGGCCGCGTTCTAGCATGAGGCGAGGGGCAAAAAGCAAGCTTCTTGAACATCGGCAAGTGCATTCAAGGCGTTAGCGATTCGATTGCCGGAAGGCGGCGCGATCGCCAATTGCCATAAGAAGCGTCGCGGTCCACCGGCCGCACCGGCGCTTGAAAATCGCTCTATTAAGGTAATATGGTACTCAATGCCTGACCGGGTTTATCTCGACTGGAATGCGACCGCCCCACTTCGCCCCGAAGCGAGGCAGGCGATGGCTGTGGCTTGGGACATCAGCGGTAACCCGTCATCGGTCCATGCCGAAGGCCGCCAGGCCCGCGGACTGGTTGAGCAGACGAGGGCCACGATAGCTGGCGCGGTCGGTGCGCCGCCGCGAAGCGTTGTCTTTACCTCCGGTGGAACCGAGGCCAACGCGCTGGTGCTGACGCCGGGACTTCGTCGGGGGTCGGGCTTTCCGGTCAAGCGATTATTGGTTTCGGCCATCGAGCACGCTTCGGTACTCGTGGGCGGCCGATTCCAGGCCGAAACGATCGGCAGCGTTGGCGTCACCAGCGCCGGTCTGGTGGATCTGGACCGCTTGCGCGCGATGCTCGAGGGCGGTCCGCCCGCGCTGGTATCGGTGATGCTGGCCAACAATGAAACCGGCGCGGTGCAGCCGGTAGCGGAGGCGGCTGAAATCGTGCATTCGGCCGGCGGATTGCTGCATGTCGATGCAATCCAGGCGTTCGGAAAAATAGCTTTTGATATCAATGNGATGAATGCCGATCTGGTGACGCTTTCGGCGCACAAGATCGGCGGCCCCAAGGGGATCGGCGCCCTCGTTTTGGCCGAGGGGTTGCTGGGGCCAGAACCGCTGCTGCGCGGCGGCGGTCAGGAGTTGGGGCGACGGGCGGGCACGGAGAACGTGGCCGGCATTGCGGGATTCGGCGCCGCGGCCAGGGCAGCAATGCTGGTGCTGGAAAGGGACGCCATTCGGCTCAAAAACCTGCAAGACCGGCTTGAAAATGGCTTGCGGCAGACCCCGGGCGTGATCGTGTTCGCCGACGGAGTGGCCCGGCTGCCGAATACCACTCTCTTCACGGTTCCCGGACTGAGGGCGGAGACCGCGGTAATCGGCTTCGACCTTGCGGGAATAGCGGTTTCCTCGGGATCGGCTTGTTCTTCGGGCAAAGTACAGCCATCGCATGTACTGGAAGCCATGGGATTCGGGCCCGAACTCGCAGAGGGCGCGGTGCGGCTCAGTCTGGGCTGGTCCACGTCCGACGCGGACGTCGATCGCTGCCTTGAGGCTTGGCGAAAGCTGGCCGACACCNTACTTAGAGGGNTGCNACGAAACACGGCTTGAACGGTTCTAAGCAGGTGATTTCGTCCGCGAAACATCGTAATAGTCTTTCAGATTTGATCCACCGCGGTCCTTGAAACCGCGAGCGGAGGAAGAGAATGGCTGCCGTACAAGAGACGGTCGATCGGGTTCGCCGGATCGACGTCGATCAATATCGATATGGATTTGAGACCGTTATCGAGTCCGACAAGGCCCCGAAGGGGCTGTCGGAAGATACCGTCCGCTTCATTTCCGCAAAAAAGAACGAACCGGCCTGGATGCTGGAGTGGCGGCTTGAGGCGTATCGTCGCTGGCTGACCATGACCGAGCCGAAATGGGCGCGGGTCGACTATCCCAGGATCGATTACCAGGACCTCTATTACTATTCGGCGCCGAAGCCGAAGAAGGCGATCGGCTCGCTCGACGAGATCGATCCGGAAATCCTGAAGACCTACGAAAAACTCGGCATTCCCTTGCGCGAAGTCGAGGTGCTCGAAGGCGTGGTGCGCCCGGAAGGCGAGCGGCGCATCGCTGTCGACGCGGTGTTCGATTCGGTATCGGTTGCGACTACCTTCCAGAAGGAACTCAAGCAGGCCGGCGTAATCTTCATGCCGATCTCGGAGGCGATCCGGGAGCATCCGGAACTGGTGAAGAAATATCTAGGCACCGTGGTGCCGACCTCCGACAATTTCTTTGCAACGCTGAATTCGGCGGTGTTCTCCGACGGCTCGTTCGTCTACGTGCCGCCGGGCGTGCGCTGCCCGATGGAACTGTCGACCTATTTCCGCATCAACGAACGCAACACCGGCCAGTTCGAGCGCACCCTGATCATCGCCGACAAGGGCGCCTATGTCAGCTATCTCGAAGGCTGCACCGCGCCGCAGCGCGACGAAAACCAGTTGCACGCCGCTGTGGTCGAACTGGTCACGCTCGACGATGCCGAGATCAAATATTCGACGGTGCAGAACTGGTATCCCGGCAACTCCGAAGGCAAGGGCGGCATCTACAATTTCGTCACCAAGCGTGGCGATTGCCGCGGCAACAATTCAAAGATTTCCTGGACCCAGGTCGAGACCGGCTCCGCCATCACCTGGAAATATCCAAGCTGCATCCTGCGCGGCGACAATTCGCGCGGCGAATTCTATTCGATCGCGATTTCGAACGGCCACCAGCAGGTCGATTCCGGCACCAAGATGATTCATCTCGGCAAGAACACCACGAGCCGGATCATCTCCAAGGGTATCGCGGCTGGAGTCTCGCAGAACACCTATCGCGGCCTCGTCACCGCCCACCGCAAGGCCACCGGCGCGCGCAACTTTACGGCGTGCGATTCACTGCTGATCGGCGACAAATGCGGCGCGCACACCGTGCCGTATATCGAGGCGAAGAATTCGTCGGCGTTGTTTGAGCACGAGGCCACCACCTCGAAGATCTCCGAGGACGTGCTGTTCTACTGCGTGCAGCGCGGGCTGAGCCAGGAGGAGGCGGTCGGCCTGGTGGTCAATGGCTTCGTCAAGGACGTGCTGCAGCAATTGCCGATGGAATTCGCGGTCGAGGCACAGAAGCTGATCTCGATCTCGCTGGAGGGGAGCGTAGGCTGATGGTCGAGCCGGACAAGTATCTTCGGGGTATTCGTACCGACCTCGGAAAGATGGCGGATTGGATGCAGACGCTGAGCGTCGAGATGACGGCGATACGCCAGCATCTTGCAGGTGTCGTGACTATTCAAGAACACGACCACACCGACATTTCCGCCATCAAAGTTCGCCTCGATCGCATCGAGAAGCGCCTCGAACTGGCGGATTGAATTAAGGATAGAGTGTGATGCCATTGCTTGAAGTAAAAGACCTGCAAGTCCGTGTCGAGGAGCGCGAGATTCTCCACGGGCTTTCGCTCACCGTGAACAAGGGCGAGGTGCACGCCATCATGGGGCCGAACGGCTCCGGCAAATCGACGCTGTCACACGTGATTGCCGGCAAGCCGGGTTACGAAGTCACCGGCGGCGAGATCCTGTTCAACGGCGAGAACCTGCTGGAGATGTCGCCGAACGAGCGCTCTTCGAAGGGTATATTCCTGGCGTTCCAGTATCCGGTCGAAATCCCGGGTGTCGCCACCATGACCTTCCTGCGCACCGCGCTGAACGCCCAGCGCAAGGCGCGGGGCGAGAGCGAGTTCTCCACGCCGGATTTTCTCAAGAAGGTGCGCGCGGTCGCAGCCTCCCTTAACATTCCCCAGGACATGCTTCGCCGCGGCGTCAATGTCGGCTTCTCGGGCGGCGAGAAGAAACGCAACGAGATTTTGCAGATGGCGCTGTTCGAGCCGAGCCTGTGCATCCTCGACGAAATGGATTCCGGCCTCGACATCGACGCGCTGCGGGTCGCCGCCGACGGGGTCAATGCGCTGCGCTCGCCGGATCGGGCGATGGTGGTCATCACGCACTATCAGCGGTTGTTGAATTACATCGTGCCTGATTTCGTGCACGTGATGTCGAAGGGCCGGGTCGTCAAAAGCGGCGGCAAGGAACTGGCGCTGGAGCTCGAGGCCTCCGGCTACGCGCAGTTCGAAGACGCAGCCTGAGGCTGGACGGATTTGTAATGAACGTTGCACTGGTGAGATCTGAAGCAATGACCGAGGCGCCGCGCGATATCTTCGCCAGCGCGCGGGGCCGGCTGCCCGGCGCGGGCAAGGTCGCCGAAAAGCGCCAGCAGGCCTTCGATGCCTATGCGAGCATCGGTCTGCCGCATCGACGGATCGAGGACTGGAAATATACCGATCTGCGCATGTTGATGCGCGACGTGTTGCCGTTAGCGGAGGAACCGGACGCCGCAGCACTCAAGCGCGCCGGTGCGGTCCTGAAGCTGCATGCCATCGCGGGCGTGCGCCGGCTGGTGCTGGTGGACGGGGTATTCGCGCCGACGCTTTCGGATACCGCCGATCCGGAAAAGGGATTGGCGATCCGAACGCTGCGCGAGGTACTGGAAGCCGGCGATGCCGGCCTCCATGCGCAATTGTTTACGCCGGATACGTCAGATGCGATGGCGGCACTCAACAGCGCCATGATGACCGATGGCCTCGTAATCGAGATCGCCAACGAAGTCGCGCTGACACGGCCCCTGCATATCGTTCATATCGCCAGCGGGGCGGCGCCTGCAGCGATGTTCACGCGCTCGCTGATCCGGGTCGGCAAGCAGGTCCACGCAACGCTGGTTGAAAGCTATATCGCAGCAGATGCCGCCAAAACCTATCAGGTCCATGACTCGCTGGTGCTTGCCATCGGCGACGGCGCGCGGCTCGACCATGTCCGCTTGATCGAAGACGGCCGCGAAGCCTTCAACATCTCGTCGGCCGTGGTGTCGCTCGGCGCGAAGGCGCATTACAACACCTTCGGCATGACCAGCGGCGCGAATGTCAGCCGCTACCAGGCCGTCATCGCCTTTGCCGGCGAGGGCTCCCGCGTCGAGACCAATGGCGTCAATCTGCTCAACGGCCGCCAGCATGCCGACACCACGCTGTTCCTGGATCATGCAGTGCCGAATTGCGCGAGCCGCGAGATTTTCCGCGCGGTCGTCGACGATCGCGGACATTCGGTGTTTCAGGGCCGTATTATCGTTCGCCCCAAGGCGCAGAAGACCGACGCCAAGATGATGACGCGGGCCCTGCTGCTGTCCGACGAGGCCGAGGCCGACAACAAGCCTGAACTCGAAATTTTCGCCGACGACGTAACCTGCGGCCATGGCGCCACCACCGGCGCGCTTGACGAGAGCCTGTTGTTTTACTTGCGGGCGCGCGGGCTTTCCGAGAAGGAGGCCCAGGCGCTGCTGATCCAGGCGTTCGTCGGCGAGGCGATCGAATCGATCGCCGATGATACGTTGCGCGAACTTGCGATATTGGCGGCTGAACGCTGGCTGGCGGCACGAGGTTGATCATGCATCCGGCAGTCTCAAATGGTTCCTATGACGTAGCCCGGGTGCGGGAGGACTTCCCCGCGCTTGCGCTAAAGGTCTATGGCAAGCCGCTGGTCTATCTCGACAACGCCGCGTCCGCGCAGAAGCCTCTTGCGGTGCTCGACCGCATGACCGAGGCTTACAAAAGCGAATACGCCAATGTCCATCGCGGGCTGCATTATCTCGCCAATGCGGCGACGGAAGCCTATGAAGGCGGCCGCGCCAAGGTTGCGAAATTTCTCAATGCCGGACGAAACGAAGAGATCGTCTTTACCCGCAACGCCACCGAGGCGATCAACCTCGTGGCGTCGTCATGGGGCGAGCCGAACATCAAGGCCGGCGACGAGATCGTGCTCTCGATCATGGAGCATCATTCCAATATCGTGCCCTGGCATTTCCTCAGGGAACGTCACGGCGCCGTCATCAAATGGGCGCCGGTCGATGACGAAGGCAACTTCCTGATCGACGAGTTCGAGAAGCTCTTGACCGATCGCACCAAACTGGTGGCGATCACGCAGATGTCGAATGCGCTTGGCACCATCGTTCCGGTCAAGGACGTGGTCAGGATCGCCCATGCCCGCGGCATTCCGGTTTTGGTCGACGGCAGCCAGGCCGCCGTTCATCTGGCGATCGACGTCCGGGATATCGACTGCGATTTCTACGTCTTCACCGGCCACAAGCTCTATGGTCCGACCGGCATCGGCGTGCTCTATGCCAAGCACGCGCATCTGGTGGCGATGCGGCCCTACAATGGCGGCGGCGAGATGATCCGCGAGGTCGCAAAAGACTGGGTCACCTACGGCGATCCGCCGCACAAATTCGAGGCGGGAACGCCGGCGATCGTCGAGGCGGTGGGTCTTGGTGCGGCAATCGACTACGTCAATTCGATCGGCAAGGAACGCATTGCCGCGCATGAGCATGGCCTTCTGACCTACGCCCAGGAGCGCTTGCGTGAGATCAATTCGCTGCGCCTGATCGGCACCGCGCGCGGCAAGGGACCGGTGATTTCGTTCGAGATGAAGGGCGCGCATCCCCATGATGTGGCGACTGTCATCGACCGACAGGGCATCGCGGTGCGGGCCGGTACCCATTGCGTGATGCCGCTTTTAGAGCGGTTCAATGTCACGGCAACGTGCCGTGCCTCATTCGGGATGTATAATACCCGGGAAGAAGTCGACCATCTGGCGCAGGCGCTGATCAAGGCGCGGGAATTGTTCTCATGACCGACACAGTTGAAGCCAAGAATCGCGAAACCGAGAATGGCGAAGCCAAAACCAGCAACATGGAAACGCATTCGGCGTTGCCGCCGGAAGAAACCGAGCGGCTGGCTACCGAAATCGTCGCCGCGCTAAAGACGGTGTTCGATCCGGAAATTCCGGCCGATATCTATGAGCTCGGCCTGATCTACAAGGTTGACATCAAGGACGACCGCACCGTGGACGTCGAGATGACGCTCACGACGCCGAACTGTCCGGCAGCCGGCGAGTTGCCGACGATGGTGGAGAATGCGGTCGCAAGCGTTCCTGGCGTCGGCATCGTCAATGTCAATCTGGTCTGGGAACCGGCGTGGACACCGGACCGGATGACCGACGAGGCGCGCCTCGTGCTCAATATGTGGTGAAGTAACAGAGCGTTTTCGGGCGAAGTGGGTACCGGTTCGCTCAAGAAAACGCGTAACGACAAACGAGTGGAATGGCGTTTAACATCTCAAAGGCAGTGATCCGGCATTGAATTGCTGTCAGGACTGAACACATGACTCACATGACACCAGCATCACCAGCTCCCGTCGCCAAGCCGAAGCCGCGTCCGCGTCCGCAAGTGATGAAGCTAACGGAAGCGGCGGCGATGCGGATCGCCGAACTGACCAAACGCGCCGATTCGGAGATTGTGGGGTTGCGGGTAGGGATCAAAAACGGCGGCTGCGCCGGACAATCCTATACTGTCGAATATGCCCACGATGTCCGCCCCACGGACGAGGTGGTCGAGGACAAGGGCGTCAAGATTCTGGTCGATCCCAAGGCCGTGCTGTTCCTGTTGGGCACCGAGATGGACTACAAGGCCGACAAGATGCAGTCGCAGTTCATCTTCAACAATCCGAACCAGACCGGCGCCTGCGGCTGCGGTGAATCGGTGCAGCTTACGGCCGCCAAGGCTGAAAGCTGATCGCTAACTGCGGTTCGTCGGCGAATGCGGGGACGACGAAACGTGAGCGGCATCGCATGGACCGCGATTTCCTGATCGACCTGTTCGCAGACTTCGGGTCCGTGACGATCCGCCGGATGTTTTCCGGCTTCGGGATTTCCGTCGACGGCGTCAATTTTGCGCTGGCGCTGCGGGCTGGTCTCTATTTCCGTGCCGACGAACAAAACATCCCGCAATTCGAGGCTGAGGGATCGGGGCCGTTCCAGTATCAACAGCGAAAGACGGCGAAGACGGTCACGGTCAACTCGTACTGGCAATTGCCGGCGCGGCTGTTCGATGATTCAGAGGAGTTGGCTGCCTGGGCGAGGGCGGCGCTGGCAGCCGCGCAACGTGCGGCGCTGCTCAAGCGGCCCAAAATCCGCAAGGCGGCGAAGGCGAAGAAGACGGCGGTCAAGAGATCAGCGGTCAGGAAGAGGCCGACGTCGAAGAAGCTTATACCAAAGAAGAGGTCTTCACCGTGAGGGCGGCAGTTTACGTTCAGGCGACCTGGCTGCGAGCCTCGGCGACATATTCCGGATCCGCTTCGCAGACCACGCGGTTGCGACCGTTGCGCTTGGCGGCATAGAGGCAGGCATCCGCGCGTTCGATCAGCGAATCGGTATCGTCATCGGGCTTTAACATCGAAACGCCGACCGAGATGGTGACGCGGCCGAGAATTTCGCCGGTGGATTTCTTCTTCAATTCCTTGGACATGATGGCGCGGCGGATATGGTCGGCGACCGTCAGCGCCTGACGCAGCGCGGTGTTGGGCAGCAGCACCACGAATTCCTCGCCGCCATAGCGCGCGGTGATGTCCTGGCCCTTGATGGTCTGCTTCAGTGACATGCCGACCAGCCGGAGCACCTGGTCGCCGGTCAGGTGGCCGTAGGAGTCGTTGAATGATTTGAAGTGGTCGATGTCGAACATCAATAGTGAAAGCGGCTCGCCATTGGCGAGCGCATTCTGCACCGCGATTTCGATCGAGCGGTCGAAATATTTGCGGTTGCCAAGGCCGGTGAGGGGATCGGTCAGGCTTTCGGCCCGGATCGCCTCGAGGCTCTGCTGAAGATTGCTGATCTCCGATTTCGACAGTGTCAGCCGGTCTTCCAGCGCCCTGTTGGTTTCGCGCATCTCGCGGGTCGACGTCACCAGCGATTCGACAATGACCTTGACCTGGTCGCGGTTCTGGGCGACCGCGAGCTTCTGGGTCGCGTTCGTCAGGCTGTTATCGTAGTTGGCCGACATGCCAAGGGCCTGCGTGATGAGCTTCATCACGTCGTCGATTTCGCCGATCACGCGCGCGCCAACCTTGTCGATGCGATCGGTTGTCTTGATCTGGGAAAGATAGGTTTCGTAGATCTGCTCGAGGTCGGACTCGGTCAGCTTGCCGTTGCGCGCCAGCGTTTCGTTGATGATCTTGTTGAGCGGCGAATTGTATCCCGTCGCGTAGACGTACCAGATTTCATAATTGCGAGGCACGGCGGTTTGCCGGAGCGATTTGATCTGGCCAAGCGCGACTTCGGCGAAGGCCATAGTGCGTTCATGCTCGTCGAGCGCCTTGATCACTTGATCACGTCCTCAATAGCGGGCGTTCTGCCCGTCCCCGCAGCAATGAATAAATTATCGCTGCTAGGTTAACGGACGAGAATGAACGACCGGTAAACGGGTTCCATTCGGGTCGTCGAGGATCAGGGGCGCCGAACGCAAAGGCCCTTGCAATATCAGGCCTTTGTCAAATCAAACCCGTGCGCGAATGGGTCGCAGCAGGAACGCCGGAAGGTGCGAGTGATCGGCAGGTTCAGACGCCGGATCGCGCGGGACCGGCGGGGCTTCGGCACGGCCGATCGAGGGCGTGCGCGAGGCAGCAGGAGCGACCGGCGGCGTGAATGCAGCGGCTGGCGCCTGCGTCTGGTGGGCGGGCTCGCGGCCGCCGCCCGAGCGTCGGGGTTCGCGTTCACGGCGGGGCTTGCGGCCTCCTCGCGAACCTTCTCTTGAACCTTCGCGCGCGTGCGGCTCGCGCGGCTGTTCGGTGCCGGGCGATGCCGGCTGAACCTCGACGCTGCCTTCGGCGTGGGGAATGGTCTTGCCGATCAGCTTTTCGATCGCGGCCATCGATTTCTGATCGAGCGGTGTGACGATGGAGATCGCGGTGCCGGCGCGGCCGGCGCGGCCGGTGCGGCCGATGCGATGCACGTAGTCGTCGGCATGATGCGGGACGTCAAAGTTGAAGACGTGGCTGGTGGCGGGAATGTCGAGACCGCGGGCGGCGACATCGGAAGCGACCAGCAGCGGAATTTCGCCTTTGCGGAACTGGTCGAGAGCTGCGGTGCGCGCCGACTGGTCCATGTCGCCGTGCAGGGCGCCGACGCTGAAACCATGTTTTTGCAAAGATTTGTGCAGCAACGCCACTTCGCGCTTGCGGTTGCAGAAGATGATCGCGTTCTGGAGATCCTTGGCGTTGCGCAGCAGTTGACGCAGCGTCTCACGCTTCTCGTGCGGCTCGCGGCTGACCGCGACCTGAAACTGGGCCACGCCCACCGCCGTGGTCGCCGGCCTGGAAACTTCGATTTTCTCGGGATTGTGCAGGAAGGTTTCGGTGATACGGCGGATTTCGGCCGGCATTGTTGCCGTGAAGAAAAGCGTCTGCCTGGTAAATGGAATCATCTTGCAGATGCGCTCGATGTCCGGAATGAAGCCCATATCGAGCATGCGGTCGGCTTCGTCGATGACCAGCAATTCAACGCCAGTGAGCAACAGTCCGCCGCGCTCGGTGTGGTCGAGCAGCCGGCCCGGCGTCGCGATCAGCACGTCAACGCCGCGCGTCAATTTGGTGTCTTGGTCGCCGAACGAAACCCCGCCGATCAGGAGTGCGACATTGAGTTTCTGGCCGGCGCCGTATTTGTCGAAACTCTCCTTCACCTGGGCTGCGAGTTCGCGTGTCGGCTCGAGGATGAGGGTGCGGGGCATCCGGGCGCGGGCGCGGCCCTTTTCCAGCATGGTGAGCATCGGAAGGACGAAGGCAGCGGTCTTGCCGGTGCCGGTCTGGGCGATGCCGAGAACGTCTCGGCGGGCCAGAACATGGGGGATCGCCTGTTCCTGGATGGGGGTAGGGGTGGTGTAACCGGTGGCCGCGACGGCGGCGAGCACCTTGTCGGACAAGCCGAGATTGGAAAAAGACATTGAGCCTCTGGTCGAAACCGCCGCTTGGATTCTCGGAAATGACTGCCGCGCTCAACCCCGGAACGGCACGCAAATTTGCACGGGATTATCGGATACGCAGACAGGCGGCTTGTTCAAGATATCGCGTTTCGATACCGGGCCGCGTCGAGGCGGAAGATAGGCGTGAATTGGCCAAAGTCAATGGAGCAGGCCCCGGAAGCGCCGAAAAAGCTTAATGTTTTTTGGATGAATTCCGCGCCCGCGGTCCGAAAATGGTGGCGGGCTCGGCCGTACAAATATCGACGATCTTGTCCACCAGTAAATATGTCACCGGGTGCGCTTGGAGTGGCCGGAGGGAATCGGGTGCCAGTGGCGATCCGACGTGTTCGGAATCGCCACTTGCAGCGTGCTTTTAAAGTGTGACGATATGAATATCGTTCTTCGACCGTGATAATGGCGTTCGCGTTGACAAGGAGGCCGTTATGGACGAAAAAGTTTTGTTTGGGACGCTTTTATTGGCGCCGAGCTGCGGAAAGGCGGACGAGCAGGAGCCCAAACGGAAGCTTACGTTTGTAAGGTGGAATTTACAGGAGGCCTTGCTTACGACGTTGGCTCAAAGAGTTGGCGAAGTACAAGTTCAATTTGAAAAACAATCGCTGCCTTCGTGCCTATCTTGTTGGATACGTGAATGGTATGAACGAGCATAGCGATACACCTTATGTTTCGAGTGGAACGTGTATTAAGACGGACTAGCATTACAGTTGCTTTTTCTGAAGGCATCTGAATCCATGGGCAACCATGATTCGGAAGTCGTGGGCGCGTGCAGCGTCGATTGAGGAGAC
>JGI24140J50213_10000602_pt1 | contig 16559 bp, 18 predicted proteins | sample BarGraIncu00222A_FD_50213 | JGI IMG/M metagenome (IMG submission 50213)
CTTTGGCAGCCACGACTGGTGCCGCCTTCTTGGCCGACTTGGCTTTGGCCTTCTTGGCTTTGGCCTTCTTGGCTGATTTTTTCGGCGCCGCCGCCTTGGACTTTTTGGCGGATTTCTTCACGGATTTCTTCGCCGACTTCTTCGCCTTTTTCGCTGACTTCTTCGCAGCTTTCTTCGACGTTTTCTTCGACGTTTTCTTCGCGGATTTTTTCTTCGCCGTCACAGGCTTTTTCTTACTCTTTTTATTCTTTTTGCTCTTTTTTCCCTTAGCCATCGTGGTCCTCCTGTTGCCGCTGATCCATGTCCATCGAGCGTTCAAGTCGTCCGCTTTCGCGCGGGGCCAATCGATCAGTTCAATCCTGGCCGGGAACCGCCTGTCGCCCAATCGAGAAGCTCAATCGTGTGAACCACAGGAACTGACGTACCACCGGCAATCTGTACCATGCACCCGATATTGCCCGCAGCAATCATGTCCGGCTTGACCTTCGCAATATTGGCGATCTTTCGATCGCGCAATCGGCTCGCAATGTCAGGCTGGAGAATGTTGTACGTCCCCGCCGAACCGCAACACAAATGGCTCTCAGGTACATCTTTCACCACGAATCCGTTCTTGGAAAGCAATTCTTTCGGAAGCTGTGTGATTTTCTGTCCGTGCTGCAGCGAACAGGCCGAGTGATAGGCAATGACGATATCGCCGTGCTGCCGCTGCGGCTGCAGATCGATGCCCGCGACATACTCTGTGATGTCCTTGGCCAGCGCCGAAACCTTGGCGGCAGCGCCAGCGAAATCACGGTCCTCGCGCAGCATGAAACCATAATCCTTGATCACCGTGCCGCAGCCCGATGTCGTCACCAGAATGGCGTCGAGGCCATTCCGATCGGCCTCGTTGAGCCAGGCGGCGATGTTGCCGCGGGCGCGCGTCAACGCATCGTCATCGCGCCCGAGATGGTGGGTTAGCGCGCCGCAGCATTGCTCGTCCTTAACCAGCACGACCTCGATGCCGTGACGCGTCAGCAGATTGATGGCGGCCTGGTTGATGCGCGGCGCCAGAACCTGCTGGGCGCAGCCCTGCAGCAGGGCGACACGCCCACGCCTCTCGCCCTGCGGCGGAAAGACGCGCCCTCCGGCCGGGCCGGGCTTTGGCAGGCCGCTCGGCGCGAGAGCGAGCATTGCCTTGATTCGCCGTAATAAAGTCGGCGAAGCGGCTGCAACCTTGGGGGTCGGCAGCAAGGCGGCCAGCGGCCGGCCGAGCCGCGCCAGGATCATGCTGACGCGAAACCACCCGGGCCGCGGCAGGACCCAAGCCAGCACCGCGCGCAACGCCCGCTCGGTCAACGGCCTGGTGTAGTCCTTTTCGATCTTCGATCGCGCCTGATCGACGAGATGCATATAGTTCACGCCGGACGGACAGGTGGTCATGCAGGCGAGACAGGAGAGACAGCGGTCGATGTGCTTGACCACCTCCGNGGTTGGCGGCCGGTNTTTTTCCAGCATCTCCTTGATGAGATAGATTCGGCCGCGCGGGCTATCNAGCTCATCGCCGAGCAGCACATAGGTCGGGCAGGTCGCGGTGCAGAATCCGCAATGCACGCAGGCCCGCAAGATCTTGTCGGCTTCCGCAATATCGGGATCGGCGAGCTGCGTCAGGCTGAATTCGGTCTTCATGTCGCAGATCCTCGCGTCAGCCGGCCGCGATTGAGGATGTTTTTCGGATCGAAGCTGTGGCGGACACGCTCACTCAGGGCGGCGAGGCCGGCTTGCTGGGGATGAAACACATCGACATTGCGTCGTACCTGCTCGGAGGCGCGCAGCAATGTCGCGTGGCCTCCGACGGCATTGACGCGTTCACGCACCAGGGCGGCCTGGGCGTCCGGCTTGGGTGGCAGCGCCGCCCAGATCAACCCGCCGCCCCAGTCATAGAGCACGTCGCCGCCGGTATCTCGCGCCAGCGCCTGGCCGAACGCACCGCCCGAAGCCGGCGGGCAAACGATTCGCCATACCGGCCACGCTCCCAGCGTGCCATTGGCCGCGAACGGCTGAACGTCGCGGACCGAACTCCAGATCGCCGCCGAGGCGGCATCTTCGAGAAACTCCGCCGCCCCAAACGGCGTCAGGACCTGGCCAAGCGCGGTGGCGCGATGGACAACCGAGGCCGTGATGCCTTCGAGCCGCAGCAATGTGACCGCCTGCTGCGGCGATCCAAGATCGCCGAGCCCGCTGCCGGCCGCTGCTCGAAACGCCGAGTTCGGCACATGCGCNGCGCCGGACACATCGAACGGCGAGCCCAGCGCCGCCGTCATCGCCCGATTCGCAGCAACGTCATCCAACCCCCGCAACGCCAGCGTGCGCTCGCTCTCGGGCCGCGGCATCACCTTCAGGGTCACCTCCGTCATGACCGCGAGTGTGCCCCATGACCCCGCCAGCAGTTTGCAGAGATCGTAGCCGGTGACGTTTTTCACGACCTTGCCGCCGGCCTTGAAACTGTCGCCGAAGCCGGACACCGCATGGGCGCCCAGCAGATGATCGCGGGCGCCACCGGCCTTGATTCGGCGGGGTCCGGCCAGGCCGGCGCCGATCATGCCCCCGATGGTTCCAATGTCCGGTGTGCCCAGCAGCAGCGAGGTGTTGACCGGCTCGAACGCGAATTGCTGATTTTTGGAATCGATCAGCGACAGCACATCGGCGAGCGGNGCGCCGGCCTCGACGGTGATGATCAGTTCGTTCGGTTCATAGGCCTTTACCGCNTGGAGCGCCGACAGATCGAGCAGCGCATTGGTCGCCATCGGCTGGCCGATCAGCCGCTTGGAGCCGTGGCCGATGATTTCCAGCGGCTGTTCGCTGGCGAGCGCGGAGCGCACCACCTGCTCGACATCCACTGCGTCACGTACTTTCAAGGTGTCCACGCTAGCCTGCTCAAAACCGCGGAAGTTCGGGGAAAGCCAGCTTGCCACCATGGACGTGCACCCGGCCAAGCTCGGCGCAACGATGCAGGGTTGGAAACACCTTGCCGGGATTAAGCAGGCCTTGCGCATCGAACGCGCATTTCAGCCGCTGCTGCTGGTTGAGATCGATCTCGCTGAACATCTCCGGCATCAGATCGCGTTTCTCGACGCCGACGCCGTGTTCGCCAGTCAACACGCCGCCGAGTTCGACGCAGCATCGCAGGATATCGGCGCCGAAGGCCTCTGCGCGATCCATCTCGCCGGGCTTGTTGGCGTCGTACAGGATCAGCGGATGCAGATTGCCGTCGCCGGCATGAAACACATTGGCGACGCGAAGACCATGTTTCTCCGAGAGATCGCGGATGCGAGCCAGCGCCCTGGGCAGCGCGCCCCGGGGGATGGTGCCGTCCATGCAAAGATAATCCGGCGAGATCCGCCCGACGGCCGGAAATGCCGCCTTGCGGCCGGCCCAGAACAGATTGCGTTCGGCTTCCGAGGTCGAGATCTGGCATCGCGTCGAACCGCAGCCCAGCGCAATCGCCTCGACGCGACTGATCAACTCATCGACCTCGACGCCGGGACCATCGAGTTCGATGATCAGCAGCGCCTCGACGTCGAGCGGATAGCCGGCGTGCACGAAGGCTTCGGCGGCGTGGATCGCCGGTTTGTCCATCATTTCCATGCCGCCCGGGATGATCCCGGCGCCGATAATCCGCGCCACACATTCGCCGGCCGCCTCGACCTGCGCGAAGCCGACCATCAGCGCCCGCGCCGTTTCCGGCTTCTGCAGAATCCTCACCGTAACCTCGGTAATGACGCCGAGCAGGCCTTCGGACCCCGTGATGATGCCCATCAGGTCGTAGCCGCCAGCCTCGGCCGATTTGCCGCCGACCTTGATGATTTCGCCCGATATCAGCACGATTTCGCAGCCGAGCACGTTGTTGGTGGTCATGCCGTATTTCAGGCAATGCACGCCGCCGGAATTCTCCGCGACATTGCCGCCGATCGAACAGGCAATCTGCGACGACGGATCGGGCGCATAGTAAAATCCGGCGTCGGCCACCGCCTGGCTGATGGCAAGATTGGTCACCCCGGGCTCGGTCACCACCACGCGGTTGTCGAAATCGATCTCGCGGATGCGCTTGAACTTGCCGAGGCCGAGCAGCACGCCATCCGCCAGCGGCAGCGCGCCGCCTGACAGCGAGGTCCCGGAGCCGCGCGGCACCACCTTGATGCCCTGTTCGAAGCAATATTTCAGAACCCGCGATACCTGTTCGGTGGTGTCCGGAAGCACCACGACCATCGGCGGCTGGCGATAGGCCATCAGGCCGTCGGACTCGTAGGGCAGCATTTCGGCCGGCTTGTCGATCACGCCTTCGCCCGGCACGATTGCGCGCAGCGCCGCCACAATGGCGTCGCGGCGTCCCAGAACCGCCTGATCCGAGGCTGGCATCATGATGGTCATGTGAAGTTCTCCCGCACCCGGCTGGCTGCGCCGGGCTGCGTCAGCTTTTGTCGATTTATCATGAGAAATCAAGCACGTCTGGACGGCTTTGGGTAGCTCGCCAATGGACGGAGGGGGCCGGATCGGAATGGCCGTGGCCATGGCGGGCAATAACGGCTGGAGCCTGTGTTCGTCATTGCGAGCGTTAGCGAAGAAATCCAGCTTCCTGCAAGGAAGGAAGCTGGATTGCTTCCACCTTCGCCCTGCGGGCTACGGCGGACGCAGTCGTCGCTTCGCTCCTCGCAATGACGTGAATATGCGTTCCCGCGGCGGATGCGCCCGAGTTGTGCATTTATCTTTCGCCCCTGAAAATCAGAGGGCGCAGGGAAGACCGGGTGCGCGCTGCACCCGCGGTCTCATGTGCAAAATTGGGTAGCAAAACGCACATGAGCATACAGGTTCAGCGGAGACACTCCGGCCTTCCCTGCGCAATGGTTTTACGGCTTATGCCGCGCTCTCCTCGGCGACGAATTCGTCTTGTCACCGTCGCCTGCGAATTGAATGGTCTTGCCGAACCCGGTTAGATTCGAAAAACCTCCACAGGCTTGACACCAGCAACGGGTGCCAGAACCACACGGTTTTGCCGTACGCTTCAGCGCTGTTCGTCTGCCCGCCGCACATCGCTCACGAGGTTCATCTCGCCCTGCGACTGCCATTGCGCGCCCGACGCTGTCGCGTCCACCGCATCCCGCCCCAACGTTCGTGACGATGGCCAACGCCCCTCTGAGTGGGACGGGATGGCCAACCATATAGCCTGATTTGCATTTCGGAAAAACAGAAATATTTTTGCGAAGAGGGCTGGACAGGCCAGGCAAATCACCGCCTCGCTCACTGATTTGCCGTCGGGCAATCACGGTATGCGTAGCGCTGCGTGGCCAGTTGAGTTGTTCCCACCATCGGAGCCGGCCCTGGACCGCATTGCGGACGCAAGGCAGGCATTGCATGATGCGCTGATTCAGCGGAGAGACCCAATTCAGCCGGCAGGGTTTCACAATTGCACTTCCAACTTCTTGCAAGGTTCCCTTGAACACCGATTTGATCGACCGGATTTACGAATGCTCCGTTGTGCCGGAACTTTGGCCCGGCGTTCTGGATCAATTAGCCGAAATAACCGATGCGCGCGGAGGCCTGCTGTTTTCGGCCCGCGACCGAGTGCTGAACTGGACGGCCTCAGCCAGCCTGGACGATATTTTTCGATCCTATGTGACGGACGGATGGTTCGCGCGCTGTACCCGCCGGGTCTGCCTGATGGGCCAAGCGCAGCCTGCGTTCTTTGTCGAGCACGATTTCTGGACCGCCGATCAAATCGACAGCAATCCGATCTATCGTGATTTTTTTCGTCCCCACGGCCTTGGCTGGTCGGCGGGTACCGGGCTGCGGATGCCGACCGGTGACAATATCGTTTTTAGCGTGGAGCGGGAGTACGGCCGGGGCCCGATCGAAAAGGAGCGGGTCGACCGCCTCAACGAACTGCGGCCACACCTCGCCCGCAGCGCGCTGGTAACGGCGCGTCTCGGCCTGCAGCGCGCCAAGGGCGCCAGCGAAATGCTCACCTCGATGGGGCTGCCAGCGGTGCTTCTCGATCAAGGTGGCGCGGTCATCGAAGCCAATCACCTCATTGAGGGCTTGTCCGATCAGGTCCATTGGCGCGCGCGGAACCGCATCTCGCTGATGGATGCAAGCGCCAACGATCTGCTGTCGGCCGCGCTCGCGGCGCTCGACGCATCTGACGATCCGGCTGTGCGGTCATTTCCGCTCCGTGACGAGACCAACAGGGCGACGATGGTCGTTCACGTTATTCCGATCCGCCGTTCCGCCCACGATCTATTCGCCCGCAGCTGCGCACTGCTGGTGGCGACGCCCGTTGCAGCGGCACAGTCGCCGCCGATCGAACTCCTGAGATCGTTGTTCGATTTGACTCCATCCGAGGCGCGGGTGGCGCGCGGTCTTGCTGCCGGCGAGACGATGGAGGAGATTGCCGCATCGGGCGGCGTCGCCATCACGACCGTACGATCGCAATTGCGGCTGGTTCTGGAAAAGACCGGATGCACCCGCCAGGCCGAGGCGGTGGCGCTGCTTGCGAACCTCGGGCTCGATCGGGGCGCAACGCGAAACTAGGATTTTCGCGGCGTTCGGGCCGCGGAGAATCTTGCCCTCCCCCGGAGGGGGAAGATGAAGCAAGCGCTGTAAATATCTCAACCGGCTCGGTCGTCTTCATCTATTTGGAGGATGCCCCCTCGACTCGCAGCCCCCATTGTCGACACGACCATTCGTGTCACCAGCGTCTGGCAAGCCAGGCGCTGTCCAACGCCATCACCCCTGGAGACATTTCCGTGATCAAGACTCTCTCCGCTGCACTCTCCCTCGCCGTCGCGCTTTCGTTGCTTGCTCCGATCCTGGTGACCAGCCAGCCTGCCCAGGCGGGCTGCGAGCGCGTTTACACCTCTTCCGGTTGGCAGACGCGCTGCAACTGAAAACGATCTCGCCACGAACCAGGAGGCGTATCCGGCAAATCGGATTCCAGCTTCTGAGCGCGCGCTTGAGATTTTTGCGCAGAACGCCTCGCGGCTTTCGCGAGGCGTTTTGCGGGGATGCAAAAGGGAAACGGCAAATGATCTTGAAATGGACGATCGCGCTCGCGCTTGGTGTCGCGGTTATTTCGCCGATCCTGGGCGGTAGCCAGGCCTCTGCGTGCCACTATACGTCGCAGGACAGGGCCAAGGGCTACAAGTGCTGAAAAGCTGAAACAATCTTCCGAGGCCAGCCGTAGGTTCATGCCGGACGGTACGCGCCTAATTCGCTGCCGCAGCCGTGCTGCGCGCGATCTTCCCGATCATCGCGTCGATCTCGCGGGCCACCAGTTCAGGCGCGGCATTCTGCACGATGTGGCCGACGCCAGGCAGCACGATCAGTTTTGCATCCGGCAGCGCGGCAGCGAACGGCCGTGAATGGATCGTCGGCGACACAGTCTTGTCGGCGTCGCCCGTGATCACCAGAACCGGCACCCTGATATTGACGTAGCGCGGCGCCTGCTCCGCCACTGCTGCCTTCAGCGTCACCAGGTCCTGCGCATTGGCGAGGAATTGACGCGGACGCAGCAGCAACAGCGTCGCGGTACTCTCGACGAAGTTTGTTGGCATGATCTGCGGCAAGAACACGTTGCGCGCGCCAGGCTCGGCCAGGAAGTAGCCGAGCGGCAACGTGATCGTGTAGGCCAGCAACGGGCCGATCACCGGAGTGGTGACGAGCTTGTTGTACCATCCGACGCCGCCGCGCCATGGATAGGCCACCGGCGCCAGCATCACGAGGCCCGCGACACGCTGCGGATAATCCAGCGCCATCCGCGCCCCGAGCGCGCCGGCCCATGAATGGACCACGAAGATCGCCGGGCCAAGCCCCAGTTTTTCCAGCGCCACGTCGATCATCTGGCCCTGGATCGCCGGTGTTGAATCATCCAGCCGTACGCGCGTACTCCAGCCGTGCCCGGGACGATCGATCAGGATTACCCGGCGATGTTTGGCGAGAATGTCGCCGAGCGGCTGCCGCATCGTCTCCAGGTTTGAGCTCGCGCCATGGATGATCACGATCGGCGGCCCGGCGCCATCGCGCCGCCCGATGTCGAGGACGTTGAGCGTGGCGCCGACCACCTCGATCTTCTGGCCTTGGGCGGGATAGCTGCGCTGCAGGAAAAGGACACCGGCCTGCGTGATCAGCGCCAGAACAGTCAGTGCTGCCACGACAATTACCGAAACCACTGAAAATGTCTGGAGGATGATCTTGTGCACCAACGAGTTACGGTTTCAGGGGGCAAGGGTTTCGCAGCCAATAACGGGGTTTTCCACCGTTCGAAGCGCGCGAGACGCCGAATTTCATACGGCCGTCATCGGCGGCTTTCTATAACCCTCACCTGCCCGCTTGCGACGTGACGGGCGCGCGCCGCNGAGGCTGCAATTATCTGCGCTATCCACGTAATCCACAGGGGAACGCGCCAGACGCCAAAGATTTATCCCAAAGCTGCGGTTCAAGGGGCGATTGGAGGATTTTCGATGATTTCCGGACCGAATGAAGCCGCAATTGACGAAATTGTGGCGAGTTGCAACGGCGACATCCGTGGCGCGCTGAAAGCGCTGCTGATGGTCAACGAGCATCTGGAGGCGGAACTGGCGCAGCTCTACGCGGTCGTGACACATGGCGGCCCGTTCGAGCGCGGCAGCAACGCCCTGCATTAGAGAACGCCCTGCATTAGGGCCTGTGCCTTCCGTTTGAACCGGAATGGAAGGCTTGGACGCGATCGCAGCAAATTCGCACGCGATCAGATGTCGCGGCCTTCGACCTTCTCGGTCAGGGTCTTGACCAGTTCCGGCACTTTGTCGAGGTAAGGGTTGACGGCGAGCGCCTTGCGGAAGGCGTCAAGCGCGCGCTTTTCGTCGCCGAGATCCTGCATGATCATGCCAAGTCCGGCCAGCGCGCCGAAATGGCGGGGTTCGCGGACCAGGACCTGCTCAATGTCTTCAAGCGAATGGGCGTAATCGTTCCGCAGATAATACAGCGTCGCTCGCCTGTTCCATCCCTCGACATAATCCGGACGCAGCTTGACCACGGCGTCGAGCAGCTTCAGCGCGACATCCATCTGCTGGGCGTCCATCGCGGCCTTGGCGCGCATCATCAGCAGTGCCGCGGTATCGCTGGGGGTCTGCAGCCACAGCGCCCAGATCCGCGCTTCGACATGCTTGGCGCTGGCCTGATCCGGCGCCGCTTTCAGCGCACCGAACAGAAAGTCCAGTCCGCGCGTGCGATCAGCGCCGACTTTCGGCAGCTTGCCCGGCGCTTCCGGTAATTTCTTCTGCTGCTTGGCAGGCGCCCGTTGATCCTGCGCCAACGCAGGAATCGGCGCCACGGCGATCGTCGCCGCGAGAAGAACGGCTATTCGGCAGTGGCGCGCTTTGGAGAATCTCAATGCCATCACCAAAGTCTAGACGCGGAAAAACCCGCTGCAAAGCAGCAAGACGTCAAAGACCCGTGAAGCGAGATATTTTGCGCTGGCCCCGAAATCCGGATTCAGCCCGGATTCAACCCTGTCGCGCCTTGAAACGGCGCTGAACCTTGTTGATCACATAGACCCGGCCCTTGCGGCGGACCAGACGGTTGTTGCGGTGACGACCCCGCAGCGATTTCAGTGAGTTACGGACCTTCATGGGACAATCCTGGTGCTTTGAAAGGCCGTATTCGGCACTATCCTTCTTGAGACCCGAAAGTGGCAAAATGGGCTCTATCCCGCCGGCGGCCATGCCGCCCGGGACGCCGGTTTCTAAGCCATCGCGCGGTCGAATGTCAATCAAAACGGGCGGGAAGGTCCATGTGCCAGGTTCGTTCGCAAAGAGCCCTTTTGGAGAAGATCGACCCGCGCCGGGCAGGCGTCGCGCCCAATTCCCGTTGAAATTGCCGACAGAATCTAGCGATGCGGGAACTCAACCATGGCTTCGCCGGTGGCGACCTTCTCGTCGTTCTGATTGCGCACCACGACATCGATCAGCACCCAGCGCGAATTCGCCGTGGCCTGTTTCGATTTCACGATGCCGGTGGGCTGGATGGTGTCGCCGGGCCGGACCGGCTTGACCCATCTTGTCTCGAGGCGGCGATGCACCGCGCCTGCGGGATATGCCCAGTCGGTAATCATCCGCGAGATCAGCCCGAAATTGTTCATGCCGTGCATGATGATGCCGCCGAAATTGGTCTTGCCGAAATTGCCCTTCATGTAATCGTCGTCGAGATGCAGCGGGTTGTAGTCGAGCGAGGCGTCGCAAAACAGCCGGATCGATTCGCGGCTGACCGCGAATTTCGGTCCGTTGATGGTGTCGCCGGCGTTCAGGCTTTCAAAAGTCGATGTCATGATTTCATTCCCTCGCGCATTATTGCGGCCGGATGGTCCAGCCGCGGCCGGAACAGACGACGTCGCCGTGCTGGTTGAAGAAGACGTTGTCGTGCACCACGAACAGCCGTTCGCGCTTGATGAATTTGTCGAGCGCACGGGCTTGCAGCGTGATGACGTCGCCGGGGCGCGCCGGAAGATGATAGCTCCATGATTGCCCGGCGTTGACGGTGCCCGGGCTGCGCATCCAGTCGTCGGCAGGCGTGCAGGAAAACATCAACAGGATGTGGATCGACGGCGGCGCGATCAGCCCGCCATAGGGCGTCGTTATGGCGTAGGCCTCGTCGAAATAGATCGGATGGTCTTCGCCGACCGCCTTGCAGTACAGCTCGATCGCCTCGCGCGTCAGCGTATATGGAATGGTCTTGCGCGGCGCGCCGGGAACGATGTCGTCCCAGACTTTGCGCAAGTTGGCATCTTTCCAGAAATCGGTCTCGAAGGCCTCTGCCCGCGTCATGTCATCCTCCCTGTTGCATTATTTCGGGCGTTTTACCGGGAACGGCTGGCCTTCGCCAACGGCCGCTTCGCAGCCTTGCCAAATTTGTTATATGGTATAATCAATTAGCCAAGCCTTCAAACAAACGGCCGCCGGGAGGCCAGATGCCCAAATTAAAGCTGCCCAATATCGAAGACGTCGTGGCGATCGATATCCACACCCATGCGGAAGAGCCCTGCGGCATGCATGGCGACGACGGCTATGACGATTTCCAGGCGCAGATGGCGGAGTATTTCAAATCGCCGCACAATCATCCGCCGACGGTTCCGGAAACCGCAGCCTATTACCGTTCCAAGAAAATCGCGGCGGTGATCTTCCCGGTCGATGCCGAACGCGAGACCGGATTCCGGCGCTACAACAATTACGAGATGCTCGAAGTCGCCTCCGACAATCTCGACATATTGATACCCTTCGTCAGCATCGATCCGCACAAGGGTAAGCTCGGCGTGCGCGAGGCGCGCAAGCTGATCGAGGAATACGGCGTTCGCGGCTTCAAATTCCATCCGACCATGCAGGGCTTCTATCCCAACGATCGCCTGGCGTATCCGCTCTACGAAGCCATCAATGAAGGTGGCGCCATCGCATTGTTCCACACCGGACAGACCGGCGTCGGAAGCGGCATGCCCGGCGGCATGGGGATGCGGCTGAAATATTCCAATCCGATGTACGTGGACGATGTGGCGGCGGATTTCCCCGATTTGAAGATCATCCTCGCCCACCCATCCTTCCCGTGGCAGGAAGAAGCGCTGTCGGTCGCGACCCACAAGCCGAATGTCTACATCGACCTTTCCGGCTGGTCGCCGAAGTATTTCCCGCCGATCCTGGTGCGCTACATCAACAGCATCCTGCAGGACAAGATGCTGTTCGGATCGGACTGGCCGGTGATCACGCCCGACCGCTGGATGGCGGACTTCGCCAAACTCGAGATCCGTGACGAAATCAGGCCGAAGGTGCTGAAGGCCAATGCGCGGAAGCTCTTGAACATCTAGCAGCGATCGACCGGACGAGGGTTCAGGTGACCATCAAAGCCGTTGTGTTCGACGCCTATGGCACGCTCTATGACATTCAGTCGGTGGCCGCCGTTACCGAACAGGCTTTTCCCGGCTACGGCGAGATCGTCACGCAGGTCTGGCGGATCAAGCAACTCGAATATACCTGGCTGCGGTCGCTGATGCGGCGCTATGAGGATTTCTCGGTCGTGACCCGGGAGTCGCTCGTCTACACGCTCCGGATTCTCGGGCTGCAGCACGACGACAATATGCTCGAACGCATCATGGAAAGATACCTGCATCTCGATCTCTATCCGGATGCGGAGGCAGCGCTTGCGAGCATGCGCGGCTGCAAACTGGCGATTCTTTCCAACGGCAGCTCCGCGATGCTCAATGCGCTGGTGCGCAACAGCGGGCTCGACGGCGTGCTGGATGCCACCATCAGCATCGACTCCCAGAAAGTCTTCAAGCCTGCTCCGGATGCCTACGGCTTGATCGAATCGGTGCTCGGCGTGTCGCCGGCCGAGGTGCTGTTCGTATCGTCGAACCCATGGGACGCCTGCGGCGCCAAGGCGTTCGGCCTGAACGTCGCCTGGGTCGAACGGGTGACGCCGGAAGCGATGGCGCTGGCATGCGCGACCAGCGACCTCGTCCCGCCGTTGACCATGTTCAAGGCGATCCGGACGCAGATGGATGAACTGGGGATCGAACCCGATTATCGCATCAGGGCCCTGGCCGATTTACCCGAACTCGTGAAGTCGTTGACCTGAGCGTCGGGATAGCATCGCGAAACCGCGTCAGGACTGATGGTCCACATTTCAGATGTTGACGCGGAGGATGATCGACATGATGCTAATAATCAGGATGATTGCAGGAGTTTTACTCGTGATATCCTCTTCCCAGGCATTGGCCGACGGCGGCTTGATGACGAAGGCGAGCAGATACTCCGTGCAGGAGACCATTGATCGGTTCGAGGCAGCGATCAAATCGAAAGCGGCTGCCGGATGGGTCATCTTCAGCCGGATCGATCATGCTGCCGCGGCAAGGGACGCCGGGCTGGAAATGCGCCCGCGAACGGTGATCGTGTTCGGCAATCCGAAGGCTGGAACGCCGCAGATGACCAAAAGCGCGACCCTCGCGATTGATCTTCCGATGAAGGCGCTGGTTTGGCAGGACGATCAGGACAAGGTCTGGCTGACCTATAATTCAAGCCAATATAATGCAGCGGAGATTTATCCCCGTCACGGTCTCGCAGTGCCGGATGAGGCGGCCAAGATGCTTGAAAATTTTCTTGCCGATGTCAGCAATCGCAGCACGCAATAGGTCATCCGCTATTCTCGACTATCAAGCCCGGTCGTTGACGATCCGGTCGCCGTTGGTTATCCGGATCACGCCGGCATCCCGGCGCGTCAGAGATCTATCGCCATGAGCCTCGAATCGGTCCGCGCGTTTTTTGCCGAAAAGGCCCCTGATATCACGGTGATCGAATCGTCAGTCAGTTCGGCGACGGTGGCGCTGGCGGCCGAAGCCTATGGCGTCGAGCCGGCGCGGATTGCCAAGACATTATCGCTCCGGATCGGCGAACGCGTGGTGCTGATCGTGACCAGCGGCACGTCGCGGATGGATAACAAGAAGGTCAAGGCGCTATTCGGCGGCAAGCCGAAGATGCTTGGCCTCGACGAGGTTGCCGACATTACCGGTCATGAAGTCGGCGGCGTCTGCCCGTTCGGATTGAAGACCACGCTTCCGGTCTATTGCGATGTGTCATTGAAAGCGTTCGACGAGGTGGTGCCGGCGGCCGGCTCGATCCACAGCGCGGTGCATATCGCGCCATGGCGGATGGCCGAACTGGTCGCGGCCGAATGGGTCGATGTGTGCGAGGATCGCCGGTAAGGCCGCGCGCTGCTATTGTTAGTAAGATCTCTATTTTGAGTAAGATCTCGGGCGATCGTCGCGACATCGCGGCACAGTCTCGGAGGTGTTGGTGAAATCGGCAACCATCTTCAGCCCGCCGAATTGCGCTTCCCGGCACCGGCGAAATGCCTTGCCAGAAAATCCGCCAGCGCCTCTACGCGGGCTGGACGCGGGCCGCCTGGCGGCATCAACAGATGCAACGCGCCCTCGGTCTGCTTCCAGCCCTTCAGGATCACTTCGACCTTGCCCGAGGCAATGGCGTCGCCGACAATGAAATCCGGCAGATCGGCAATGCCGAGCCCGGCCAGCAACGCCGGCATCAGCGCCTCGCCATTGTTGACACGCAGCGGCCCGGCTGGCCGCACGCTGGCCTGCTCGCCCGCGGCGTTGGTGTAGTGCCAGGCGCCGCCCGCCGTGGAGAGATAGGCATAGCCGAGACATTTGTGTTGCGCGAGATGCATCGGATGCGTCGGCCGGCCGTGGCGCTTGAGATATTCGGGCGACGCCACCGTGTAGCGTGGCATCGCGCACAGCCGCCGCGCGATCAACGACGAATCCGGCAGGCTCGCGATCCGCAGGCCCGCATCGAAGCCCTCACCGATCAGATCCACCATGGCATCGCCAAGATGAAGATCGATCGCGACATCGGGGTAGGCTTTAAGAAACTCTGGCAGGATCGGCGCCACCTTCCTGATCCCGAACGTCATCGGCACCGCGAGGCGCACCAACCCGCGCGGCGCCACCGATTGCGCCAGCGCTTCGTTCTCCGCCGCCTCGCCATCGGCCAGCAGGCGCGCCGCGCGCTCCGACAGCTTTTGTCCGGCATCGGTCAAGGCAAGACGCCGCGAGGTGCGGTTGAATAGCCGGGCGCCAAGCCGCTCCTCCAGCCGGCTGACCGCTTTCGATACCGTGGCTCTAGACAACGCCAGTTCGCTCGCCGCCGCCGCAAATGACCGCAATTCCACGACTTTTGCGAAAATCGCGAGACCTTCGAAATCAGGAAGCTGTGCCATTGGGCGATCCAACAAGATTAATTCCGGAAACAATGTGTTTCCTTAGTTTCTATTTATGCACTGCTCGGAAGCACATATCCAGAGCTCAACGGAACTCAAAGGAGGCTCCCATGATCGAACTCAGACCCTTCAGCAAACTCGGCAGCGCCGATCACGGCTGGCTGAAAGCCAAGCATCATTTTTCGTTCGGCAGTCATTATGACCCAGCCAATATGGGCCATGGGGCTTTGCGGGTGTGGAACGACGACGAAATCGCGCCGAACACCGGCTTTCCAGCCCACCCCCACGCCAACATGGAAATCATCACCTATGTCCGCGAGGGCGCGATCACTCATCAGGACAGTCTCGGCAACAAGGGACGCACAGAGGCCGGCGACGTGCAGGTGATGAGCGCCGGCTCCGGCGTCCGTCACTCCGAATACAATCTAGAGCCAGCCAAAACCAAGATCTTCCAGATCTGGATCGAGCCAACCACGCAAGGCGGGCCGCCGACATGGGGCGCCAAGCCTTTTCCGAAGTCGGATCGTTCCGGCAACTTCGTCACCATCGCCAGCGGATTCGAAGGCGACAAGGACGCGCTGCCGATCCGTGCCGACGCGCGGGTGCTCGCCACCACCCTGAAGGCCGGCGAGAGCGCGGAATATGCGCCGGGCAAAACACGCAATCTCTATCTGGTGCCGGCGGCGGGTGCGGTGGACATCAACGGCCTCCGCGTCAACGCCCGTGACGGCGTGGCGATCCGCGACGAGGCGCGGCTCACAATCACCGCGCTGGAAGATTCCGAACTGGTGCTGGTCGACGCGGCGTAAGCCGGACCAGCGCAGCCATAATGACAACATCATGCGTGGGCTTGCGCCCGCGCACCCACCCTGCTTCGGACCAAACCAAGAATAAATCAAACCACCCGCAAACCCACGGAGACCAACCATGCCAAAAGTTCTAGTGCTGTACTATTCCGCCTACGGTCATATCGAGACCATGGCGAATGCCGTCGCCGAGGGCGCCCGCGGAGCCGGCGCTTCAGTCGACATCAAGCGGGTACCCGAACTGGTGCCGCCGGATGTCGCGAAAGCGTCATACTTCAAAGTCGATCAGGCCGCACCGGTCGCGAAGATCGAAGACCTCGCCAATTACGACGCCATCATCGTCGGCACCGGCACCCGTTTCGGCCGGATGTCGTCGCAAATGGCGAATTTCCTCGACCAGGCCGGCGGCCTCTGGGCCAAGGGCGCGCTGCACGGCAAGGTCGGCGGCGCCTTCACCTCGACGGCGACCCAGCACGGCGGCCAGGAAACCACGCTGTTCTCGATCATCACCAATCTGATGCATTTCGGCATGATCATCGTCGGCCTGAATTACGGTTTTGCCGGCCAGATGAAGCTCGACGAGATCACCGGCGGCTCGCCCTATGGCGCGAGCACCATTGCCGCCGGTGACGGCAGCCGCCAGCCCAGCGAAAACGAGCTCGCGGCCGCGCGCTATCAAGGACGTGTGATCGCGGAGACTGCGAAAAAACTGCATGGCTGATGCCTCGNGGGCGGCATTCTCCTCAGTGAGCGCCGCCCCATTTGCTGCAAGTGCGACNNGGCCGCGAATTTAAGATTCTGCGGCAGGTGGAGCTTTGAGATTGTTGGGAGCACATGCTCCGGCCGATCGAGCGCTTTTTGGAACGACGGACTTCGTCATGATCGAATTTCTCTTTATCTATCAATTGGCGCGCAATCCACTGCAGGCGATGACGCGGCGCTGGTGGTGCCGCAGCCTCTACCGCG
>JGI24140J50213_10000604_pt1 | contig 16554 bp, 14 predicted proteins | sample BarGraIncu00222A_FD_50213 | JGI IMG/M metagenome (IMG submission 50213)
GGAAGATGCGGCCGAACGGGATATCGACAATGTAGAGTTGGCCTTCGGCGTCGAAGCACGGTCCCTCAATGAAACAATCGGTCGGTTGGCCCGGCCGGTTGGCGTCGGCCCAATCGGTGCGCGTGCCCTTGCGCCGGAACCGGTCCGGCATCGCCGAGAAAACTTCCGTACCGATCAGCCGCGGCGGAACATCCAGATACATCATCGCGTCGTTTTGCCTGTCCTATCCGGTCAGGCGCACCATAGATGACATCATCCGCGTCGTCGATTGAACTGATCTTGAGAGTCATAGCAGACATTCTCTGGATCAATCGGCAAGGCTCAAACGTGCCCTAAAGAGACCTCTCGATATCGTCCTGACAGGCCGCGAGCCACTTCAATTCTACGTCGTCCATCGAACAGCTTCGGTGCTCGCCCGCCACTTTGCGAGGCCGAAGCGGCTACGAGCCGATCGATTCTGCGGCGCTGCCGCCACGGGCTTCTGCTTTCGCCTCGCAAAATAAATGTTCAGGCCTTGTCGTTCTGGCTCCGGCTCGAACGTCTGTAGGAGCCAATCGGGTCGCAACCGCGATCCGGGCATCCCATCCCAGGAGGCTCAAGGTGACAACCGACCTCAGATATCTCGTTTATACGTCGATGCTGACCGCCGCATTGTGGATTCCCTATGTCATCTGCCAGGTGATGACCAACGGACCACTTCAGCCGAATAACTATGTCGACCCAGCCTTGCCGCGGCCGGTGCCCGCCTGGGGACAGCGGGCGCATCGTACCTACTTGAACGCGGTGGAGGTCTTTGCTCCGTTCGCGGCACTGGTTATCGTTGCGCAATTGACCGGGAAAGCGAACGCGACGACTGCGTTCTTGTCCGCGAGCTTCTTCTATTTGAGGCTAGCCCACGCCATCGTTTATTGGGCCGGGCTCCCCTATCTTCGAACCATCCTGTTCACTTTGGCATTCGTTGCCGAAGTCGGGATTTTTTGGCAAATTGTCATGTAGCTTTCTTGCGGCGTCAGGGACACGTCTGCTTTTGCTTCGGTGGCGACCGATCCGCGATTTCGCGGATCGGTCGCTTTTGTGCGAACAGCTGACGTCGCGCTCGCACTTTTTGCAACTATGAGGTCGTCCAGCGCTTGAAAAAAAGCGCCTTGAACAAAAGCCCCGGAGCACGCCGGGGCTTTGAATATTTCGATTTTCCGTTGCGTCCCCCGCGCTTCACTCCTTGAACAGGTCGACGCTGACGATGACGACCGGTTCGGACGACGAGGCGTTCTCGGCCCAGTGGTCAACATCGGTGCCTTCGGTGATCGCCTCGCCGACCTTATAGGTCCGGTCGGGGCCACCCTTACGGTGCTCAGTCAAAGCTCCCTTGATGATGTAACTCAGGGCAGGACGGTCCTTGTGGCTGTGAAAGCCGGCAAACCCGCCTGGTTCGATCGTGATCTGCCGCATGCGCATCTGGCGCTGCGAAAGGTCGTCCAAGCCCTGCTTGCCGAGCGCGAACGCCGACAACACTTCGGCTTTCACCCCCTTGTTCTCCGTCGGAGCCTGCTGGGCAGCCGCCATGTCGAGTGCTCCGCCGATCGTCAGGATGGCGAGCATTGTCACTAATTTAGTGATCATCATTTCCTCCCTTTGTGGACTTGCGGCCCAGCCTCATCGGACCGAAGGTGCGAACGATAGGTCGGCTGAGACAAGAATTCCAACGGTCATTTTGGTGCCGCGCAGCGATCACGGTCGTGCGGCATAGAAGAGGTTGGTCTGACTCTTGATGTCGAGCATTTCAACGCTGCCGAACCCGGCGGCGCGGAGCAACGCTTCGGTACGCCTGGGCCCCATGCAGGTGCCAAGCCCGGGACCGCCAGCGGCCAAGGATTGTGTCATGCAGTGGAACAGGCTGAAGCCGTAATACATGGCCGGGATCGAGCCGATATTGTCCTGCATCCGATCCGCCGCCCTGGGCTCGACAACGAACAACGCGCCACCGGGCTTCACGAGATGACGCAACTCTCCCAGAGTCTTGCCCGGGGCCGAGAAGTCGTGAACGCAATCGCAGGCGGTGATGAGGTCAAAGCCTTCGCCTTTTTCCAGCTCACCAGTGGCATTGGCGATGAATTGGATGCGGTCGCCAAGGCCGGCTCCCGTTGCTGCAGCGCGGGCCTGTTTGATCGTTTCAGGGTCCGGATCGAGACCGACGACCTCGCACTTGGGAAAAGCCTTCGCGATTGCCGCCCCCACACGCCCGACGCCGCAGCCGAAATCGAGAACACGGCCACCACTCTCCAGCCGTCGGACAACATCCGGCAGTTTGGTCAGCCAATAGCTGCCGAAGCGATTATCGTATTGCCCGCTATTGATCATATCGAGGGCGACGACGCATTCGGGTCCGAACTCCTCGAAGCGCACCCCGCCACCGGTGCGGAAGCAGTCGGCGACCTTCGGAGCGGCGCCAAGCAGGGCAGCTGCGAAATAGAACAGCCCGCCCATGAAGTGGTCGGTGCCTTCCGAGGCGAGAAGAAAGGCGTGCTCCTCAGGGAGCATGTACGTGTCGGCGCCGTCGTCATATTCGAGATAGCCGGACGCCGTCATCCCCTTGAGCCATTCCTCGACATAGCGCGCCTGAAGGCCGGTGGCATCGACGACTTCGCTGGCTTGCATCGGCCCCTTGCCCTGCATGGCGCGATAGAGGCCCGTCTTGACGCCGACATAGGCCATGCCAACGGCCATGGCACCTGCCATGTCGCCATAGACCTTGTCTGCGAATGTCTTCACTTTGTCTTTGTTCATGGTCAACCTGTATGTCCGAGGGTGATGAACTCACGTGGTTGTCCCCTGGCAGAGGAAACGTGATCTGGCTGAAGACCTCTTGTCTTGAAAAATGACCGGGTCAAAGTCGTTGACCGAGCGAGCGCAAAAGGTTCCTCGTGTAGTCGTTACTTGAATCAAGTGCATATGACGAGCGCAAATCATTGAGGGCATTGTTGCGGTCGTTCAGTTTCAGATACGCTTGACCTCTGTTGAGGAAAGCCATTGCCGATCTTGAGTTGATGTTGATGGAACGCGAGTAGTCATCGATCGCCTCCCGCCAACGTTCCATTGTCAACCACAGATTTCCTCGCGCGAGATAGCCTTCGGAATTATTGGAATCAAGCTTGAGGCCAGCCTCGACATCGGCATGAGCGCGATCGAGCTGCCGCTGCGCCATCAGGATCCGCGCGCGGTCGAAATAACCAGGCGCGAAGTTCGGCGTCAGATCAATGCCCTTGGAGAAATACCCCATCGTCTCCGTATAATCGGGAATGCGTGAACAGTTCGCATCGCTTTCGCCGGCGACGCAGCGGCGAACCCGAACATTTTCACGGCGCTCGGAAACCAGCCCGAGCAGGTATTGCGTGTAGCCGGCTTTGGGATCCATCTGTTCGGCCTGCTTGAAATCGCGATAGCTGGCATCAAGCTGTCCTGTCGCCAACAAGGCGCGACCGCGAGTCTGCAATTTGTCGAGGCTGGCCCCTGCCTTCAATGCGTTGTTCAGGTCGAAGATCGCAGCATCGTATTTGGCGCGGTCAAAATTGACCCAGCTTCTGACTTCGCTGGCGATGGATGTCGAGGCGTCAATTTCGAGAGCTTCGTTGGCGTCCGAGAAGGCCTGATCGAACTTCTTCTGCCAGTAGTAGGCCCTGGCGCGCAGCGCAAGCGCAAACTGGTCGCGTGGGCTGATCCGCAGCACTTCACTGAAATCCGCTACCGCCTGATCGAACTGATTGGCGAAGGCATAGGAATCACCCCGCAAACGCAAGCCGGCAGCATCCGATGGATTGAGCCGGTGATATTCGGAAAAGTCGCGTGCGGCGGCGGCATATAGTTGTTTATTGAACTCCGCCAGTCCGCGCAGGTAGTAATTCCGGGTCGACGCGCTGTCGAGCTTGATTGCCTCTGTCAGATCGGCGATCGCTCGGTCGTATTGCTGCTGCTGATAATACATGTCACCGCGGACCTGCCACGAATATTCATACGTTGAATTCAGGCCGATCGACTTGTTGAGGTCAGAAGCGGCACGAGTGAAATCCCGTTCGCCCAACCAGTGGGCGCCGCGCCGCGCCAACGACCAGACATTGTCTGGATTAAGCCGAAGCGCCTCGTTGAGATCGGCAAGAGCCTCAGNTGTCTGGTTACGCAGATAAGCTCTGCGGGTCAGCAGGTCGGAACGTGCTTTGGCATCGAGACCGGCGTTCGCCAGCACCTGGTCACAGGCAGCCACGCCCACAGCTTTTTCGACATTTTCGTTCTTACAAGTCTGCTCCTGCTGCGACGCGGGTTCGCTCTTTGCCGGCGGTGTGCCGGGACTGCTCGGCGCATTGGTTCCAGGTTTCGCCCAGGGCGCGTTGGCTGGCATCCGGGCGTCGCTCATCATCCATCCGGCCAGCACGAGCGCGATAGCTGGCGGTGCCACAAACCAGCTGCGCCGATACCACGGGTCGACCGCCCAAAGGCCGCCATGCAGCGCCGCCAACCCGGTCATTGCTTGTATCCCATCGCGCCATAGGCGCTTTCCAGATCAGCAAGTTCGAGCTTCGATACGTCGGCGGCCGGGTCGGAATAGCTGCGTACCGCGTGAGCCTCGCGCGCCTTTTCAAGCAGTGTCCGGATCGAGCGCGCGTTGCCCCAGTCTGAGCCGTTGCGCTCGGCGTCGACCCAATTCTTGAACTTCGGCTCAAACCCCTCAGGGAGTAAATACCCTTGCTGCTTGGCCATCACCTGCAAGATCGACGCGAGCTCCGACGCCTCGTAGGACGGGAAGTTAATGGTCTTGGTGAAACGGCTGGCGAGCCCCGGATTGGCGCCGATGAAGCGCCGCATTTCGTCGGGATAGCCGGCCGCGATCACGATCAGGCGGTCGCGATTGTCTTCCATATATTTCAGCAACGTGTCGATAGCCTCGCGCCCGAAGTCCGAACCAATGCCGGGATCGCTGGCGAGCGCATAAGCCTCGTCGATGAAAAGGATGCCGTCATGGGCGGACTTGCAGACTTCGAGCATCTTGATCGCGGTCTGGCCGATATAGCCGGCCACCACCTTGCCGCGATCGGTCTCAACCAGATGACCTTTGCGCAGCACGCCAAGCGAATTGTAGATTTCGCCGAGGGCACGCGCGACCACGGTTTTGCCGACACCGGGCGGCCCGGTAAAGACCATGTGGCGACTGGTCGGCGCAACCGGCAGGCCCTGTTCGCGCCGCTTGCGTTCGATCTCCAGACTGGCGAGCAGCTTGTTGACCTCCTCCTTAACGGGGGCGAGGCCAATCATGTTTTCCAAATCGTTGAGGGCATCGTCCGCCGTTCGGGTGACAATCCTGGTCGTTGAATCCGGCGACGTTACGGTCAGCCTGCGGCCGACGGTGTAACCCGCGCCGGCTGGCACCAGACCCATCACCGTCGGATCTCCCCCGAGGCGCCACGCGATGTAGGTGATGGCGGCACCTGCGAGCAAGATCAGCACTGCCGCGACGGTTTTGGCGAGGTTCACTCCGCCGAGTAACGCCTTGACNGTATCGATCGGGCTCGATTGCGGATTCAGTNCCCAGGCGCTGATCAAGGCAGCGAGAACCGACACGACCAGAAAGCCAAGCATGGGGCGGTCGGCGAAGAACTTGCTCATTGCGTGCTCGCTTCACTCGAGCCTCGGTTCCGATTGAATCGGAACGGAGGCTCTATTTCTTTATTTGACGCGTTTTCTTTACGCGAACCGGCATCCCCTTCGCTCGAAAACGCTCTAGCAGCCATTTTTCGGAGCCCAGATCACGTTCATTGCCGCCGTGCCGGTCAAGGAGTTTATTTTCCAGCTGGGAGTAAGCGCAACAGCGAGATTCTGCGCCTGGCCTTCGACCGAGATCACACCGTGGCCGCTCGGATAGGCCGCCGGGAAGGGAATGGCGATGCGCTGCGGTTGATCCGTCAATACGTATGACGGCGACACATAGCTTCCGGAGTGGACACGGATGGTTGGAGTTGTGCCGGTCGCCGCAGCCAGAGTGATCTCGGCGAGCGGCATCCGGCAGCTCTTGGCGTCGTCGACCGCGTCTTTTGCGCCAGCCAGATTCATGGTGGTCGCGGCGGCGTCAATCTCGAAACCGGCGACGCTCGCGAGCTCCGCGCCTTCTCCACTCGGCCTTTGCGACGAGAGCATTGCGGCAATGGCAATGCCGGCCACCAGCCCAGCGATCAGAGGCGGAGCCAGCCGGCGCCATTGCGGCCTGCCGGCATCCTGCTGGCGGACGCTTTCGGCACCCAGTCCGTCAGAAGCACCACCACTATTCAACGGAGCACCTGTAGATTCCCGAGGAACGGCAGAATAGTTGCGCGGGTTCGTAACGTCGATTCAAAAGAGACGGCAGGCATTCTTTGCGCCATTTGACAATCTGATGGTGTGGTAACGGCTCCACCTCCGAGTGACGTTCCAATCGTTCGACGGAATCCAAACAGAAATCATGATTTCCAAGCTCCCAAACGACGTCAAGCGCGTTCCAGGGATAGCAGCGAGGCGGAAACCATTGTGTGACAAGTGTCACTTAGACTTACCAAGCCATTTGAACCTTTTGCCTTGGACATCCACTTGTCTCCATCGGATGCAAGGCTGGCCTCGACGGATTCAGCAAAGCGTAAGTCGAGTTCTGTTGGCGACCGACCGGATGTCAGCATAACCGTCCAAACCCGATGCCTGGAAGACCGGTTGAAGGAAACCTCTTCGAGGTCGCCGACTTCCGAAATGGGTCTCAGTTCAACCGCAGCTCAGTGATGTGCCGTGGATCCGGGCTCAGCTCGTTACGTTCCACGCGCTTGACGATGTCTGTCAGCACGGCATTGGCACTGCACGAACGCCCGACCTTTTCGCCCTCGCGTACCACGAAGCCGTTGAGGAACTCGATCTCCGTGCGCCGGCCCTTCTGCATGTCCTGGCCCATGGAGGGACGCTGTTCGGAGGCGGTCTGCTTGCCGTCCCTGAAGCGTTGTTCGTCGCAGGCGCGCATTGCCGTCTCGTCACCCTCGCCCGCACGTGCAATTGTCTCGGGCGGCAGGTGCAGAATCTCCTCCAGTTGATAGCCGTGCGCCTGCCCGACGCGGATCGCTTCGCTCCCGAGCCGGGTCGAAAAGCGCCGGATCGGTTCGCTTTGCAAGATCTGCCCACCGGTGAGGCCCGTGCAGGCGGAGAGTCCGTTGCCCATGGCGTTGGCGACCAGTTTCGACCAGCGCTCGCCCCACAGATTGCCGGTTGCCTTGGCGCTGTCGGCGTAGCCGACCAGACGGCAGACTTCCTCCGCCCGTTGCGTGATACGGCCATGCACTTCGCCGGCGCGAAATACCGTGTGCGCCGCCCCGCCCTTGCCGGCGCCGCGGTGGATGTGGCCGGGTTCAGGCAAGTTGACGCTGATACTGCTGGCTATGCACCCAAGCGTCTTGCCCCAGCCGACGACGCCGGCGATTGTCTCTTCATTCATGCAGTTCTGTAGCGATACGACGTAGCCGTCCGGCGCCAGATACTGCCGGATCAGCATGGTTGCCCATGCCGTGTCGTAGGACTTCATGCAAATGAAGGCGATGTCGACCGGCGCCTCCCTGGCCAGCCGCTGTGCGTCCGTGACGTGCAGCGCGCGCACGGGAACCGAAAATTCCGGGACGTCCCTGGCGTGGGTGACGCGCAGGCCGTGCTTCCTCATGTGCTCGACATGCTCGGGCCATGGATCGATGAACGTCACGTCCTCACCCGCCTGCGCCATATGGGCGCCGGCATACCCGCCGACGGCTCCCGCCCCGACGATAGCTATCTTCCGAGCCATGCTTTCCTCCCGGCACCACCGGCTGTCGAGGTTAGCGCGCCGGCTCGGCTCAGCGCAAATGCGGAACCACGTCGTAACAGACGCCAGGCGCTATTCGCTTGCGACGCCCGATGGGCGCTGTTCAGGATCGGCCGCGGCGCCATCCGCGCGCGCCTGCGCGATCAGCCGCTTCAATTCCGGAATGCAGGCGGCCGAGTTCGCACCGGCCGCGATGGCGTCGCCGTTCTTGTGGTGCAGGCAGCAACAGGAACTCAGCGCTCAATGGTGCCGGTGCGCCGAATCTTTTTCTGCAGCAGCATCACGCCGTAGAGCAGCGCTTCCGCCGTCGGCGGGCAGCCAGGCACGTAGATGTCGACGGGCACGATGCGGTCGCAGCCACGCACCACCGAGTACGAGTAATGATAGTAGCCGCCGCCATCGGCGCATGACCCCATCGAGATCACATAGCGCGGCTCCGGCATCTGGTCGTAGACCTTGCGCAGCGCGGGAGCCATCTTGTTCGTCAATGTGCCGGCGACGATCATCAGGTCGCTCTGTCGAGGCGAAGCCCGTGGGAAGCAGCCAAACCGCTCCAGGTCGTAGCGCGGCATCATGACCTGCATCATTTCGATCGCGCAGCAAGCAAGCCCGAGGGTCACCCAATAGATCGACCCTGTCCGCGCCCACGTAATCATTTCGTCCGTTGAGGTGATGAAAAATCCCTTGTCTGCAAGCTCGTTATTGATTTCAAGGAATGATGGATCTTTGGCAACCAATTCCACCTGAGCGTCCCTTCGTTTGCTTCAGTAATGGCTTGTCCAAACAACGACCGCCGATTTACCCCCGATAGCAACGAAACTCTGGGCACCGCTGGAGGTCCGATGGGTGCCAAGTGCGGGAAAGACGGACGGACATGTGTCGAGCATGGGACCCGGCGCGAAAATGATTCCCGATTGCTTTCCATGTACCGGAGGTCAACTGTCTGTGTATTGAACGGTTTGGACATTGCCACCAATGCCGCCAAGTGTGCAGGAAGCGCGACAATGACTGCGACGACCATCTCTCAGATCGTGTGGCCGCGTCCGGCAATCGCTGGCTGTATCTTTTGCATGATCGTCCGGGACACACGGGGCGTTGCGCTCGATCAGACCCAAAGGTTCAATTTCTTCCCGGCGTCGCCGCTCTGCAGTGTAATGTGGGGAATGGCCGGCGAGTGGCATCTGATCGATCGGCCAAATCAGATGGAGCGTCCCTGGACCGGAACAAGGTTGCCCGGCCTCGCCTTCTTCGGGCCGCAGCTCGGGCCGCTCGTCAGTTGGAACCCTGGCGAGACCTATGCGATCACGATCGCATTCTACCCGGACGCGCTTTCTACGATGACTGGACTCGACTTGAGCCAATTCAAAGAACGCATGGCATCAGCGGAAGAGGTCCTGCCGCAGCCGATCCTGGAGCTTTGCCGCAACTTCCTCGATGTCGCCCGGCGCGAAGGAGCCGAAAAAGGCTTGTCGGTTCTAGAAGACAAGATCGAGAGCATGTGGGCCGACACGCGCCCTGCCGGGACCAGACCGATGACATGGATAAAGGACTGGAGCCGAAGCCTCGTGCTCAAGGCCATGCGAACCGACCTTGGACGCAGTTCACGGCAAGTTGCACGGCGGGTCAAATCATGGACGGGCGTCAGCCAAAGAGATCTGCTGGGCCTTGGCCACACGGAGCAACTCTATGCCAAATTGCACGAGGCTATCCAGAATGGCGATGTCGACTGGTCCGGGCTTGCCGCAGCGTCTGGGTTTGCCGATCAGGCGCACATGATCAGACAAATGCGGCGGCACACCGGCTTCACGCCGGAGCAATTGCGCCAGAGCGCCAGAAACGATGAAGCCTTCTGGGGTTACCGGCTGCTCGGAGAATATTTCACGAAGCCAAAAGGACAGTAGGTCTGTTCAACGCCTTACGTCGGTTTCGGGTCCAAAGGACTAAACCGCTCGCGCGGTAGAGCGCCGCGGCTGACGACACAGCCAACACGATAGCACAGCGGGGCGTCCTGTCTTGAGATGAGGGGTTCGCAACCTTCATCAAGACAGGAGCATCCCCTATGACCGATAAGGCCATAAGCCCGCTGCGGCAGCGTATGATCGAAGACATGACGATCCGCAAGTTAGCGCCGAAGACCCAACATGACTACGTGCAAAGGGTCAAGAACTTCGCGACGTTTCTCGGCCGCTCACCCGATACGGCGACGTTCGAGGATGTGCGCCGCTACCAGCTGCATCTGCAAAGCGCGGTATCGTCGCCGTCAATTGTTCGCGAGAAATGCAAGCGGCCAGTCACGGTCGGTCCCTCGCCAACAATAATATCGCAGCGCACCTTCGCGAGCGCCGCAGTGCTGCGCGCAGCAATGTCGGACGTTGACCCCGCGACGTCGGCAACCAGTTCCTCCGGGCTGCGTGGTTCACACGAAAGCATCTCAAGCTTGCAGCCACTCATCGTTCGCTCTTGTTGATTCGCGGCCTTCTTGACCCGGAAGGCTCGCCTGGCCGCCGGCACTCACGACGGGGCGGGCAGCCTTTGCCTCAGATTAGGGTCGTCCAATGCGCGGCCGTAACCATCCCCCGATGACGTCATGCGGCGTTCGTCGGCAGCGTGGCAGGCTGTGTCGTTGGACCGCTGCTTTCGCGAAGGCCAGTGCCTGCTGGCCGGATTGTCGTTTCTCGCGCGCGAGCGACATCCATTCACGGATAATGGCGCGTCGCACTTTCATCTTGGCCATTTTGTATTTCCTTTCAAGACGGGCGCGGCGGACGATTGCCCACCGTACCCAGGGCAGCGCGCTATGCCGCCTTTTGAAGCGGATGAATCAGCAATCTCCGCGCCGAAAGCGCACAACCGCATTCGTGCACCACACCCTGCTCAACAACAAAGCCGCGCTTTTCCAACGACGCGCGAAGGCTTTGGTTTACCGCGGGCTTCTGAGCGTCGACCCAAACCACCAGCACCGCGCGGTCGCTAAGGAAATTCATCAGCCAGTCCAACGTCGCCTCAAGCGTCCCAAGCCTGCGTCGTCGCCAATCGACGAGCGCGACATCGTACTGACCAGCCGAACGGCCACAGTTGCCCGTCGCCGCAGCGTGCGGAAAGCCGCGCCGACGCAACTCCAGCATCAACTCCATGCTCTTGGAGCCGGCTACGATGATGCGGTGCTGCGTCGAGCAGCCCGCAAGCGCGATCATCGGTTCAATAATTCTGTCGCCAGTGGTAACCTGAAGAGAGGACATTTTACATCACCTGTTCTTGTTCGTTCTCGCCTGTTCCGCCAACCACATCTTGGAACGAGTTGTCCACCAAGCGGCAGACCTTACTTTAGGCCGCATTACTTCGTTCGCATCGCCGGATGGCTTATCGTCGTGCGAGAGCGCTTGTATCGGGATGGATACGTAGCGGGCGGGACATATAGTTTCGAGAGGGCTGCAAGCTCCGTCGTATATGAGCCGCATAAGCTACGCGTTGCACCACGACGTTGGTGGTGTGTCGCCGTTGAACCGGTCGTCGTGGCGAACGCTGATGTCGCTACCGGGCTAAGCGTTGGACGGTATTTATTCCGCTCCTAGAAGAGGCCACAGCGATCCCCCTCGAATTTATACGCTTTGCCGTTCACCTTCTCGGCAAGCATTCGGTCCTTGGACCATGGAGATGGAAGAAGTCCAATTCAGTTTCTTCAAAATTCACTAGCGAGCGTCCGCGCTATTTGGAGGCCAACATGACAGTCTATCATGCATATATCGTTGGGTCACACAGCCGCTTCATTGGGGCGGTTCGGATGGATTGTGCCGACGATGACACCGCTATCAAATCGGCTAGTCGTCTCGTCGACAGGCACGATGTGGAGCTTTGGCAGAACGATCGACCTGTAGTCAGGTTTGATGCCGCGTCAAAACAGATGTTCAGAAAACGAGTGGGGGCATCGAGCCCAACTTGACGCGGCAAATATCTAGCTGGCCGCGACCGTCAACCGACGCTGCTCGGGCTCGGCTGCGGCGGCGTCTGCATTGGCCTGTACGATCAGCCGCTTCAATTCCGGAATGCACGATCCGCAATTTGTGCCGGCCTTGAGTTGCGCGCCGATGGCGGCGGCTGAGTTCGCACCGGCCGCGATGGCGTCGCAGATCGTGGCGCTGCCGACGCCGAAACAGGCACAGACAATCGGCCCGGCGCTGGCGAGCCCGTCGGTCGATCTGCCCGACAGCAACATCCGGCGCTGACCGTCGCTGATCTCCCCGGCGGAGAACAGGTTCTTGACCACCTCCCAATCGCCGGCATCGTGCGCGGGACCGACGAACAGGCATGTCTCGATGCGGTTTTCCGCAAACGCCGCCGCGCGATAAACGCCGCCACCGGAATCCCGGTATTCGGCGAGATCATCGCCGGCGATCGAGCGTAACCATGATTGCCATCTTGCCAGATCGGCGTTGTCGGCAAGCAGATAGCCGTAACCGCCGGTGACGGCGACGCGTGTCCACCAGAGCTGCGGCGGCAACTGCAGCGGCGTCCGGGACAAAGCGAAGCCGCGAAAGACGTATTCGTAAGGTACGATCGATACGGGCGTCGCCTTGTTCTCGGGCTGGCCGGAAAACGGGTCGGTGAACGGCGCCACCAGCGCGCCGACGCGCGCGGCGGATGCGGTCTCTTCGCTCCAGTGAATCGGCGCGAACAGCATGCCGCGCTGCGCACGTTCGCTGACCACGACTTTGAGGATGCATTGTCCGTAATCAGTGACAATGCGCGCGAAGCTGTCATCGGTTACGCCGAACCTTGTCGCATCAACGGGATGGATCTCGACGAACGGCTCCGGCAGATGCTGTCCCAGCCGCGGGCTGATGCCGGTGCGGGTCATGGTGTGCCATTGATCCCTGACCCGGCCGGTGTTCAGCCGCAGCGGCCGCGCCGCGGTGGTCTCGGTTCGCAACGCCGGGATGTCGGTCGCGACGAAGCGCGCCTTGCGGTCGTTGGCGAAGAATCCGCCAGCTGCGAAGAACCGCTGCTGCGGCCCGGAGTCGCCGGAACGTGCCGGCCACAGCACCGGCGCCATCGCATCGAACGCCTCATCCGACAGCGACGTCAACGCCCCGATATCGAAATCGCGGCTGCCGCCATTTTCGAAGGCCGACAGGCTGGCATGTTCGCGAAACACATCCGCCGCCGAATTAAAATCGAATGCCGGGCCGAAGCCGAGCCTTTTCGCAACCTCGCAGACGATCCACCAATCCGGTTTGGCTTCGCCGGGCGCTGCCAGGAACGCGCGCTGCCGCGAGATGCGCCGTTCCGAATTGGTTACGGTGCCGGATTTCTCGCCCCATGCCTGCGCCGGCAGCAGCACATGCGGGCCGGCATTGACGGTGTCGTTGGAACTCACATTTTCCGAGATCACGAACAGCTCGAGCTTCTTCAGCGCGGCGCGCGCTGCATCGGCGTCCGGGAGCGACACCGCGGGATTGGTGCCGATCACCCACAACGCCTTGATCTCGCCGCGCCCGATCGCCTCGAACATCTGGACCGCCTTGAGACCCTCATGGGTGGCGATGCGCGGCGCCTTCCAGAACCGGCGCACGCGGTCGATGTCCGGCGGCGTGAACGCCATATGCGCGGCAAGCTGATTGGCGAGCCCGCCGACCTCGCGGCCGCCCATCGCATTGGGTTGTCCGGTCAGCGAGAACGGCGACGCACCTGGCTTGCCGATCCGCCCGGTGGCGAGGTGGCAATTGATGATGGCATTGACCTTGTCGGTGCCCTGCGCCGACTGGTTGACGCCCTGCGAATACAGCGTGACCACGCGCGGCGTATTCCCAAACATCCGGAAGAATTCGGCAACGTCCGGCTCGGAAAGGCCGGTCGCCAGCGCGGTTGCAGCAACGCTGCCGGCGATGCTCCGCGCCCGCGCCAGCGCGTCTTCGAAACCGCTGGTATGCCGTTCAATGTAGTCATGATCGAGCACGCCGTCGTCGGCCAACTGCACCAGGAGACCACTGAACAGCGCGGTGTCGGTGCCGGGCTTCAACCCCAGAAACAGGTCGGCATCGCCTGCGGTATCGGTCCGGCGCGGATCGATCACCACGATGCGCGCGCCGCGCCGCTGCTTGTTGGCAAGCATGCGCTGGAACAAGACCGGATGGCACCACGCCGCGTTGGAACCGACCAGCACCAGCAGATCAGCCTCGTCGAGGTCTTCGTAACAGCCCGGCACGGTGTCGGCACCGAACGCGCGGCGATGACCGGCGACCGAGGATGCCATGCACAGCCGCGAATTGGTATCGACATTGGCGCTGCCGATGAATCCCTTCATCAATTTGTTGGCGACGTAATAGTCTTCAGTCAGCATTTGCCCGGACAGATAGAATGCGACCGCGCCCGGGCCGTCGCGCGCGATGATGTGCGCAAAGCGATGCGCCACATGGTCGAGCGCGTCGGTCCACGCCACCCGCTCCATGACGCCCTTGCTGCAGCGGATCATCGGATAGAGCAGGCGCTGCTCGAGGCCCAGGGTTTCGCCGAGCGCCGAGCCTTTCGAGCACAGTCGTCCGAAATTGGCGGGATGTTCCGGATCGCCCGATATCGCCGCTCCGCCGTTGCCGTCCGCTGTCGCCAATACGCCGCAACCGACGCCGCAATAGGGACAGGTCGTGCGCGTGGCGCGCAAGGCGGGATCGACGATCGTCATGGGAGTAACCGAGCCATCATGCCGCCTTTGACGGGGTCGCAACCGCGCGGCCGAACATCATATCCCGACGAATTCGCGCGACCGGCTCGCGGTTGCGGATCAGTTCGAGATACCAGAGCGCGCTCTCGACATCGCCGACCAGCACCGCGCCGGCGAGCCGTCCTTCCGAGATCACCAGCTTCTTGTAGGTGCCGTGCCTGACATCGTTGAGCAGGATGGTCTCGCTGCCCTCCGCGCCGATAAAGTCGCCGGCGGAAAATACGCTGACACCCGAGACCTTCAGGTTGGTCGCAACCACACTGCCGCCGTAGGCGGCGGTTTTGCCCGCAAGATGCTGCGCCAGAACACGCGCCTGCTCATAGGCCGGCTCGACGAGGCCGTAGCAGATGCCGCGATGCTCGGCGCATTCGCCGAGTGCAAAGATTTCCGGCGCAGCGGTCTGCAGATGATCGTCCACGACGATGCCGCGGCCGACGGCAATGCCGGCGTCCTTTGCCAGCGCCACATTCGGCCGGATGCCCGCCGCGAAAATCACCGCATCGGCCTCGATCCGGCGTCCATCCGTCAACTCGACGCCATCGACCCGTGTCGCACCGTGAAGGCGCGCGGTGTTGGCGTTGAGCAGCACCTTGATGCCCTTGCGCTCGACCAGGGTTTTCAACAGCTCGGCGGCCGGCGCGTCGAGCTGACGCTCCATCAGCCGGTCCATCAGATGAATCAGGGTGACCGGCGCGCCGGCCTTGGCGAGACCATAGGCCGCTTCCAGCCCCAGCAACCCGCCTCCGACCACCACGACGCGCTTTTTCTGCGCGGCCAGCGTCAGCAGCAGATCGACATCCCGGCTGTCGCGGAAGGTGTGCACACCTGCAAGGTCCGAACCGGGCACGTTCAGCCGCAGCGGCGTCGAACCGGTCGCAACCACCAGCCTGGAAAACGACACGCTCTCTTCATTTGCGATCTTCAGTTCATGGCGGCCGACATCGATCTCGGTGGCGCGGCAGCCATATTTCAGGGTGACGCCGCGGTCGCGCCACCAGGAAGCCGGCCTGAGCTCGATGTCATGCGAGGCCGTCTCGCCCGCCAGCACCGATGACAGCAGCACGCGATTATAGGCTAGTCGCGGCTCGTCGCCGATCACCGCGATGGCGTAACGCCCCAGCGCGACCTTGGCGAGTTCATCGACCAGACGCGCTGTGGCCATTCCGTTGCCGACGACGACCAGTGGTTCGCTCACGTGACGTGTCCTTACTCAGCCGCTTGCGGCCGACCGTAGGCTTCGGAAATCATGAATCCGGACAGCGTCCCGTACGCCGCGGTCCAGGCTTCCGCGACGTCGGGCGTCCAGCCGTCTCCCAGACCCTTCTCCAGCGTCCACAGCAACGCTGAGCCGACGACCGGATAATGCTCCGCCTTGGCGCCGTAGCTGACATGACGCTTGGCCAGCGCGCTCGCGGCAGGCAGCACCGATTCCAGATTGCCAAGACCGTTGACCACCACCGCCAGCGTCGCCATCAGCTTGCGGCGCTGCTCGGTCATGTCGGTCGGAAACATCGCTTTCACCTTTGGCGCGATTTCGAACAGCCGATCATAGAACAATACCGCGGCGGTTTCCGAAATCGGCGCGACCTTGGCGAAGCTCTCCTGCACGAGTTTGACGTGATCGGGTGTCATGATGTCCTCCATCGTCCTCGGTTGCGATTGCGATCCATGCTGTTCACACCCGTGCCTCGGCCAGGCTTGGTACGCCCGACGCCGCCGAACTCCTGCGCAGGTAGTGCCACCAGGTGAGCGCGAGGCAGACCGCGTAGAACGCCAGGTAGATTTCCAGCGCCAGCTGCGGACCGCCGGTGATGGCGATCGATTTGCCGAAGCCGCTCGGGATCAGATAGCCGCCGCACGCGCCGATCGCGCCGATGAATCCAAGCGCAGCCCCACTCTCGATGCTGGCGGTCTTCAGGGCGAGCGCGCGGCCGGCTTCGCCGGTGCCTCTTGCCTTGCGAAGATTCTCTTCGCGGAAAATCGACGGGATCAT
>JGI24140J50213_10000606_pt1 | contig 16547 bp, 9 predicted proteins | sample BarGraIncu00222A_FD_50213 | JGI IMG/M metagenome (IMG submission 50213)
CTGAACACCACCATTCCAAAGTTTTTGATGGAGCGTTGCGGACTGCTGATTGACAAGGCAGGTCTTGGTACCAGCCTTTATTTCATTGCCCGTACAACCGGTGCCTTTGTTGGCGCTATCCTTTTGATGAAATTCTCTCCACGCAAGTTTTTTATCATCAGTATGTTTGTTGCCATTGCAGCTATCATCGTGGCATTGTTCATGAGTAACCTGGTGGCCTTACTGGCAATGATCTTCTTACTTGGTTTTGCAGTTGCCAATGTTTTCTCTATCGTTTTCTCTGCAGCTTTACAACGCAAACCGGAACGTGCCAACGAAATCTCAGGGTTGATGATCATGGGTGTTTCTGGTGGAGCACTCTTCCCATGGCTGATGGGAGTTGTTTCAGATTCATATCAAAGCCAGGGTGCTGCTTTTGTCGTGCTGTTGGGCCTGTTATGCTATCTGTTGTTCCTTGCCTTTAGTATGAAAAAAGCTTAATTTTATTTAAAATTCGTAGAGACGCAAAATTTTGCGTCTCTACTTTAAATATTCAGAATTCTCTTAGAAACATCTTTTTATTTGAAGATTAAATGTAATGACAAAAGTTGGATTGTTTGGGATAGGCCTTGATACTTACTGGGCACAATTTGAAGGATTACTCGATAACCTTATGGGGTATCAAAGCAGCATTAAACATAAAATTGGACAGTTCGGTATCGAAGTCATCGATGCAGGAATGGTTGATAATCCTGTGAAGGCACAGGCTGCAGCAGAATTCCTTAAAAAGAATGATGTAGAAATTGTGTTCCTTTACGTTTCAACCTATGCCCTCTCTTCAACAGTATTACCCGTTGCCCAGAAAGTAAAGGTTCCTGTTATCATCCTCAATCTTCAACCCGTCCCTACTTTGGATTATGCTAAATTCAATGCGCTTGAAGACAGAGGAAAGATGACCGGCATCTGGCTCGAACATTGTCAGGCATGTTCTGTACCTGAGATTGCATGTGTTTTTAATCGTGCAGGAATTCAATATGATTTTGTTACAGGATATCTTGAAGATAAACAAGCCTGGGTTGAAATTGAAAACTGGGTTGCTGCAGCTAAAGTCGCTGCGGCAATGCGAACCAACAGACTTGGAATTCTGGGTCATTACTATGGTGGAATGCTTGATGTTTATACTGACACCACATTGCAATCAACGGTCTTTGGCACACATATTGAACTACTGGAAATGTGTGAATTAAAGAAATTGAGAGACGAAGTCACGCCTGAAGAGATTCAACATAAAATCCTTGAGTTTCAGTCAACCTTCGAAGTTACAGAAGAGTGTGAACAGGACGAAATAAAACGTGCAGCCCATACATCTGTAGCTTTGGACAAACTCATTGCAGCCCATGATCTGGGATCTATGGCTTATTATTATGAAGGTGTGGCTGGCAATGATTATGAAAATATTGTAACATCAATCATTGCCGGGAATACTTTACTTACAGGGAAAAACATACCTATTGCCGGTGAATGTGAAGTGAAGAATGCACAGGCCATGAAGATTATGGCCGAACTGGGGGCAGGAGGTTCTTTCAGCGAATTCTATCTAATGGACTTCAATGATGATATCGTGATGCTGGGTCATGATGGTCCTGCTCATTTTGCCATAGCCGAAGGAAGAGTAAAACTTGTTCCACTACCCCTATTTCATGGCAAGCCCGGGAAAGGGCTATCTATCCAGATGAGTGTAAAACATGGCCCTGTAACGCTCTTATCGGTAGTGGAAGGGAAAAATGGACTATTCTTATTGACCGCCGAAGGAGAATCTGTCGAAGGACCTGTTCTCGACATCGGAAATACCAACAGCCGATATCGCTTCTCAATTGGTGCCCGTGAACTGATGAACCAATGGTCAAAGAAAGGTCCGGCCCATCATTGCGCCATTGGCATTGGACATGTAGCCGATAAAATTGATAAACTTGGAAAAATCCTCGGAATAGAAGTAGTGAATATTTGCTAAACAGGTTAAGAAATAACTCAGGAATTATACCTTATAATATAATACTAATAAATAGGAACTGTTGAGTTTCGAATTATCAGGTTTGTAGTCAGGACAATTGTCTCTTTATCAACCCTTACGTCCGAACGCAATTTATGTAAAAGAATTTCCATAGACCTGCGTCCCATGACATCACCGGGTTGAGATATTGTCGTCAGCATAGGATCAAACATATGTGCAATATCCTCATCACCAAAACCAACCACTGCAACCTGTTGTGGCACATTATATCCACGTGCTTTTAAAGTCTTTATGACTCCGATAGCGGTAAAATCATTTACAGTAAAGATGGCATTGAAATCAATACCAGAATCTACCAATTGATTAACTCCATGGATTCCGGTGTAAAAATTATCGGCAGAAATGACAAGATCTTCATCATATTCTATACCATAATCAGCCAGAGCTTGTTTGTAGCCGTTGAAACGATTCTTCCCGATAAGTCTGTTTTGAGGTCCAGAGAAATGAGCAATACGTCTTTTACCTGTTTTGATAAGATGTTCTACAGCAGAATAAGCGCCACCAAAATCATCGATCACAACATAATCAGACTCAAAATCTTCTATAATTCTATCGAAGAAAACTACAGGGATCTCTTCTTCCTCTAATTTTCTAAAATGTTCATAGTCAGAAGTCTCCTTTGAAACCGACACCAACAAACCATCAATCCTTCCATCCATAAAAGCATTGACAGCCGCAACTTCCTTGTCATAGCTCTCATTAGTCTGACAAACCATAACATTATATCCATTCTGATTTGCAAGATCTTGTATACCACTGATTACCGTAGAAAAGAAAAAATGAGCTATCTCAGGAATCACAACACCAACTACATTGCTTCTTCTATTCTTCAAACTCAATGCAATTGCATTGGGTTTATAATGCAATTTAGCTGCAAGGGTATTTACCTGTTTTTTAGTGTCCGGGCTGATATCCGGATGATCTTTCAATGCCCTTGAAACAGTTGAGGGTGAAACGCCTAATTCACGTGCAATGTCTTTTATCGTTGCGGGATGAGACTTCATAGAGCTTTTACTTAAGGAAACAGGAATAATGGTTGTGTTCGAGGTTAAATGTACAATTATTTTATTTCACATCACTATCCCCAACAAAAAAACAATCATCTTATGTCATTTCTGCTGAAATCTGATCACATCAAAAATAGGTTTTTCAGCCAATAATTATATTCATTATAAATTATCTCAAAATGACAAAATAATCATTTTGACTAAAAACATTTACAATAAACTATTGTTCTGTCAATTACAAGTATTTTTTAATTATTAACATTTTTTTAAAAAAGGAGTAAAAAGATGACAAAAAAGCTACTCAGATTACCCCCAATGGGCTTTTTTTACAAAAAAAAGGCTTTCAAATTACAATCTAAGGCAAATTTAATAAAGAATTAATGTTCCGCAAACGTTTGCGAAGACGTTTACGATGATTTTCAGTGATTTAAATGAATAATTTGTTATTTTTTATTCTATATTTGGATCCGAAATCAGCCTTAGAACACCAGCTAAGTTTAATTAAATAAATTAAAAAAATGAAGAAGCAATACCAAATCATCAAAAGGTTATCGCTCCTAGCATTTTTCTTCCTGTTAACAACAGGGAGCCTTATGGCACAGGAGAATTTTAAAGTATCGGGAAAGGTAACCGATGCTAAAGATGGCACACCACTTGTTGGAGTGACCGTTTCAGTTAAAGGAACCCAACAGGCTTCCATCACTAATTATGATGGAACATTTACACTGCAGACTACACGTACTGCTACTTTGGTTTTTTCATACGTCGGGTATACAAAACAAGAAGTACCAGTGAATGGAACAACAGCATTTAAAATTGCACTTGAACCAACTACAAATGTATTGGGAGAGGTTGTTGTAGTTGGTTACGGTACAGTCAGAAAAACTGATGCTACCGGATCAATTTCTGCAGTTAGCTCAAAGGATTTCAACAAAGGAGCCATTACATCTCCCCAGGATTTACTAATCGGTAAAAGCACAGGTGTTGTGATCACAAATAGTGGTGGTGCACCGGGTGCTAATGCTACAATCAGAATCCGTGGTGGTTCATCATTGAATGCCAGTAATGATCCTTTGATCGTTATTGATGGTGTTGCCATTGACAACAAAGGTATCCCCGGATTGGAAAACCCTCTAACGACTATTAACCCTAATGATATAGAATCGTTTACGGTTTTAAAAGATGCTTCATCAACCGCCATTTATGGTTCAAGAGCCTCTAATGGTGTAATCATCATCACGACCAAAAAAGGAAAAGAAGGCAAGATGGAACTTACTTATAACGGAAGTGCTTCCGTAAGTTCTGCCCCAAAATTCATGGATGTATTTACTGGTGACGAATATCGTGCATTAGCCCAAAGCCTACTTGCTTCAGGACTTTCTGGTTTATCTGCAAAGGCGTTGAATCGATTAGGGGTAGCAAATACAAATTGGCAAAAAGAGATTTACAGAACAGCAATTAGTCAGGATCATAGTTTAAGTGCTTCTGGTTCTTACATGAATACACCTTACCGTGTTTCTATAGGTTTTACAGATAACAATGGTATCTTAAAGACCACCAATCTCAAAAGGAATACAATGGCTATTGCATTGGATCCAACATTTTTTGATAACCACCTTAAAGTAAGTTTAAATTTAAAAGGTGTTTACACAAAAGAAAATTTTGGGAATTCAGGAGCAATCGGAGGAGCAACTTCTTTTGATCCAACACAACCTGTTATGAATGGAAATACAGCTTGGGGTGGATATTTCACATGGGCTGATCTTGTTGCCAATCTTCCTAACGGAAATATGGATCCAAACGGACACCCAAATGGTATTGGACCAGCAAACCCAGTTGCCCTATTGAATCAAACGGATAACACATCAAATGTTTACAGAAGTATTGGTAATTTAAATTTAGATTATAAATTGCATTTCCTTCCTGATTTGAGTGCCAAACTAAATCTTGGTTACGATTATTATGACAGCAAAGGTCACAATTATCAACCAACTAATGCTGCATTTACAGTTGCAGGTGGCACAGGTTATAAGAATGATTACTCCGGAAAGGGTAAAACTCAATTATTAAACTTCAACCTTCAATATATTAAGGATCTCCCAACCATTAAAAGCAAATTAGATGTTTTGGCAGGTTACGAATGGTCACATTTCTGGTCAACAAGCTACAGTTGGACAAGATCATCCACAACAACAAACGATCCTCAAAATTTCCCAACTGAACATTTCCTCGTTTCTTTCCTGGGAAGATTAAACTATACATTATTGGATAAATATCTTTTAACGGTTACAGTACGTGACGATAATTCTTCCCGTTTTGCTCCAAGCCACAGAGAAGGATTATTCCCATCTGCAGCATTAGCATGGAAAATCAAAGAAGAATCATTTCTGAAAGATGTAACAGCTATTTCTGAATTTAAACTTCGGTTAGGTTATGGAGTTACAGGTCAGGAAAATATCCCTGGAGGTGACTATCCATACATGCCTGTTTATCGTTTAAGTACAAGTACTGCTCAATATCAGTTTGGAAATTCTTTCACCAGTACTTATCGACCCGATCCATATGATGCTAACATTAAATGGGAATCAACTACAACCAAAAACATTGGTCTGGATTTTGGATTTTTCAATAATCGGCTTACCGGTTCCATTGATGCCTATAAAAGAACGACAAATGACTTGATTGCAAATATCCCAATTGCCTCAGGAAGTAATTTTTCAAATTTCCTAGTTACTAATGTTGGTAATCTTGACAATAATGGTGTGGAATTATCATTGAATGCACAAGTTTTTGCCAGGAAAAACATGTCGTGGAATATTGGCTTTAATTTTTCTTACAATGAAAACAAAATCACCAAACTCTCCAAGACTAATGACCCAAATGCTGGTTATGCGCCAACTTCAAGTGTAATCAATGGAGGTGTAGGGAATTATATTGAATTTATTGCACCAGGTTATCCCAATAATTCATTTTTTGCCTTCCAACAAGTATATGGGATAAATGGCATGCCAATTGAAGATTTGTATGTTGATAGAAGCGGCTTAGGTGGTGTTGTAACAAGTAATAATTCGAATAAATACCATTACAAAAAACCTGCTCCAGATCAAACCCTTGGAATTTCTTCAAGATTTACCTATGAGAAATTTGACTTTTCTTTTTCAGGACGGGCAAACATTGGAAACTATGTTTATAACAATTATGCATCATCACAAGCTACCTATGGTAATTTATACAGCCAATCGGGATTCTTCGGTAACCTTCCAAAGCAGGTTTTAAACACTGGTTTTAAGAATGTCCAATACTTCTCTGATTATTATATCGAAAACGCTTCATTCTTCCGTATGGATAATATAAGCCTTGGATATAATTTTGGAGAAATTTTAGGCCAGAAACTAAAAGCCCGTTTGAGCTTTACTTGTCAGAATGCTTTTGTAATAACCAAATACAAAGGATTGGATCCTGAAGTTGCCAACGGTATCGACAACAATGTTTATCCTCGCCCAAGAGTCTTTTTACTTGGCGTAAATCTTACATTTTAATTTTAACGAGGAAAAAAAATGAAAAAATATAAAATATTATCATCAGCCCTCTTCATTATGGCTTTGATGATGACTTCATGTCTCAAAGACTTGAATGTGACTCCCCTTGATACTAAAATCACCACATCCGCTACAGTTTATAGTTCTCCGTTAGCATATAAAGAAGGTTTGGCAAAGCTTTATGCTACCTTAGCTATAAGTGGTCAACAAGGTCCTGCAGGACAAGCGGATATTCTGGGTATAGATGAAGGTTTTGGAAATTACCTTCGCCAATACTGGAACTGTCAGGAATTAACAACCGATGAAGCTGTAATGTGTTGGAATGATGCCTCAATCAAGAATTTTCACTGGCAAACATGGGCTGCCTCTGATGTATTTATTGGCGCTATCTATTCCCGAATTATGTACACTGTTTCACTTTGTAATGAATATATCAGAGCAACAACCGGGAAAACCGATCCTGATCTCATCAAATACAATGCAGAAGCTCGTTTTCTAAGAGCATTGGCATACTATCATGCAATTGATATGTTTGGAAACCCTTCATTTGTTACTGAAGCTGATTTACCCGGATCATTTTTCCCAAAACAAACCACCCGCGGTACATTGTTTACTTATGTTGAAAGTGAATTAAAGGCATTGGAAACGCTGCTTGGAACTCCAAAATTTGAATATGGAAGAGCAGATCAAGGTGCTGATTGGACATTACTTGCCAAATTATATCTGAATGCTAAAGTTTATACTGGAACAGACAGATCTACCGATTGTATCACTTATTGTAAAAAAGTTATTGCCGCTAATTATTCATTGAGTCCAAAATACCTGAATAACTTCCTGGCAGATAACAATACAAGTCCTGAAATGATCTTCCCAATTGAATCTGATGGTTTACACACCCAATCATATGGAGGAATGACCTATCTGGTTGAAGCTGCAATTGGCGGGACTATGCCTCCTACTTCTATGTTCGGTATGGGTAGTGGCTGGGCTGGTATCAGAACAACCAGTGCTTTTGTCACAACCTTTACCAGAAACTCTGACGCACCAACAACTGATGCTATAAAAGCAGGTACATCTAAAGATTCCAGAGCACTTTTCTGGACTGATGGTCAATCATTGGCAATCAATGATATCGGACAATTTACTGATGGATGGGCAATTACCAAATTTAGAAATGTTACTTCTGCTGGAGTTGCAGGCTCAAACCCTAGCTTCGTCGATACAGATTATCCATTATTCCGATTGGCCGATGTTTACCTGATGTATGCAGAATCAGTTTTAAGAGGTGGTACTGGTGGCGATGCTACAACATCACTTGGTTATGTAAACGCAATCAGAACAAGAGCCTATGGTGGCACAACAGGTAATATCACAAGTGCACAGCTTAATCTTGCTTTTATTATAGATGAGCGTGGTCGTGAATTATACTGGGAAGGCTACAGAAGAACTGACCTGATCAGATTCGGTGAATTCACTACTGCCACCTACTTGTGGCCTTGGAAAGGTAATGTTGCAATCGGCGCTGCTACACAGGATTTCCGCAATATTTTCCCAATTCCAACTGCTGAATTAGGAGCAAATCCAAATCTTGTTCAAAATACTGGTTATTAATATTTACAGATATGAGAAAACTAATTTTATTTTTAATCACTATAATTGGTGTAACTTTTATGTCATCCTGCAAAAAGGATGAAGTAAGAGCAATACTGGGCACTAATTTTACGGCACCTGTGATCACTGCAGGTCTCACTACTAGCACTACACCTGTTGTGCTCAGCCAGGCCAATAAGAATGTATCTTTCGATATCATCTGGTCCGGAGCATATTATGGATTCAGAGGATCTGTTACATACACACTTCAGGTGGATAAAAAAGGCAATAATTTTGCTTCTGCCATTAGTCTTGGTTCTCCTGCAAGTACTGTTTTAAACAGCACTTATTCTATTTCGATGCTTACCAACGATTTCAACAATAAGCTTTTATTGCTTCAGACAGATCCTGAAAACCCTGTAGCTGCACCTCTGGAATTCAGAGTCAAAGCTTACATTAATGACAGTGTACCAGTCATCTATTCGCCGGTTACCAGCGTTACCTATACTCCTTACTATATTCCTATTGTTTACAATAAGGTATATGTTCCCGGAGATTATCAAGGATGGTCTCCTACAACAGCTCCATATTTGGCTTCACTTGACGGAGGTCCAAAATATGAAGGATACATTAACTTCACGACAAACGGTGGATTTAAAATTACACCTCTTCAGGATTGGAGTACAGCCTACGGTGCCGGAACTACTGCCGGCTCTATAAGCACTACAGGTGGTAATATGACACTTGCAGGTGGAGTTGGATATTACAAGGTTAATGTAAGCACCTCCGAATTAACTATTACTACGATGTTAATAACTTCATGGACAGTTATTGGTGATGTCACAGGACCCAATTACAACTGGAGCAATGACATGGTGTTGACTTACAATACTACGACCAAAGTTTGGAGTGGCACTGCTGATCTTCACGCCGGATCATTTAAATTCAGGGCCAATAATGCCTGGAGTTTAGCTTACGGAAGTACTGTAGCAGGCAAGCTGGATGCAGCCGGTGGCAATATTCCATTACCAGTTGCAGGAAATTACACAATTACTTTAGATTTCAGTGTACCTCCAATTTACAGATACAAGCTTGTTAAAAATTAATTAAACTGATTGAAAGATAGTGGAAGGGAAACTTTCCACTATCTTTTTTTTATTTTATCATACCATCACCTTTCCACAAACGTTATTTCTTTTTAATTACATTCCAATGAAGAAATCCCTTTTCATTTTCCTTTCTTTATTTCTGGCAGTTACTGCTTATTCTCAGGTCACAACTATTCCTGCACTTCCAACAGCCAGTGATTCTGTTACAGTAATTTTTGATGCTACTCAAGGTGATAAAGGGTTGATGGGTTATACGGGTAATGACGTTTACGCACATACAGGAGTAGTTACCGATCAAAGTGCCGGAAAGTGGGCTTATGTGATCTCTGCATGGAATATTGACATTCCAAAAGCAAAAATGACTTCATTGGGTAACGATAAATGGCAAATTAAAATCGGTCCAAGCATCAGGGCATTTTATGGTGTTCCGGCTGGAGAAAATATTCTTCAACTTGCATTTGTTTTTAGAAATACCGGCAGCACAAAGACCGGTCGTGCTGCAGGAGCCGCTGATATTTTTTATACTGTATATGCAGCAGGTCTGACTGTTTCTATTGCCCAACCCAAAAAAGGTTCCATTATTTCATCAGGAACCTCAGTTCCTGTCACAGTGAATGTATCCAATGCAACTAAATTGAGAATATTTTTAGACAACACAAAAATTGACAGTACTGCCGGTACTGTATATACCAAATCATTAACCGGATTAACAACAGGCAATCATACATTAATTGCACAGGCTCTTTCAGCCACCGGAACATCGGTTGCTGATACCTCAAATTTTTTAGTCTCACAAGCGCCAACAGTTGCTGCATTACCTGCCGGAATGAGACCTGGGATAAACTATACAAGCGATAACTCTGCCTGTCTGGTATTGTATGCTCCATTAAAACAAAACGCATATGTCATTGGAGACTTCACCAATTGGATCCCCAATGCAAGCTATCAAATGAATATCACTCCCGATGGTAAGACATTCTGGCTGAACGTCAATAATCTCACTAAAGGTACAGAATATGGATTCCAGTATTTGGTAGATGGAACAATATTGATCCCTGATCCTTATACAGAGAAGGTTTTGGATCAATGGTATGATCAGTATATCACTTCAACAACTTATCCCAATCTCAAACTATTCCCTTACAATAAAACAACAGGATTGGTATCTATTATTCAAACCGGACAAACGCCATACAACTGGCAGATTACCAATTTCACTCCACCCGCCCAAAATAAACTGGTAGTCTATGAATTGCTTGTACGTGATTTCACAGATACACACGATTATAACGGCTTATTTGCCAAGCTGGATTATCTCCAGAAGCTGGGAATCAATACCATTGAACTCATGCCCATCTACGAATTTGATGGCAATAGCAGTTGGGGATACAATCCTGCTTTATACTTTGCCCCCGATAAATATTATGGTCCAAAGAATGACCTCAAAGCATTGATCGACGATTGCCACCGAAGAGGGATGGCTGTAGTACTCGACATGGTACTCAATCATTCTTTCAACAACTCTCCTTTTGCACAACTTTACTGGGATGCCACAAACAATCGCCCTGCGGCAAACAATCCCTGGTATAATGTAACATCTCCCAATACAGCTTATAGTTGGGGAAATGATTTTAATCACGAAAGCCTTGATACTAAAGCTCTTGTGGATAGCGTCAATTCATTCTGGACGAAACAGTATCATGTTGATGGATTTCGTTACGACTTCTCAAAAGGATTTACCAACACCCCCGGAGATGGATCGGCATATGATGCTTCCAGAATAGCCATTCTTAAAAGAATGGGGACTGAACTATGGAAAAGAAATCCAAAAGCATTCGCAATACTTGAACATTTTACAGCCAATACGGAAGAAACCGAACTTTCTGCAGCCGGATTTATGATCTGGGGAAATATGAACAATAATTACCTCGAAGGAGCCATGGGTTATAACGATGCAGCTAAATCCGATCTCTCCTGGGGAAGTTACAAGGCACGCGGCTGGACAAATCCAACCCTGTTAAGTTACATGGAAAGTCACGATGAAGAACGGCTGGTTTACAAAGTCAAAACTTATGGCAGTTCATTTGGAACTTACGATACAAAACTCGACACCATTGCATTGAAAAGAGCCGCAATGGCTGCATCTTTCTTCTTTACAATCCCAGGACCAAAAATGGTATGGCAGTTTGGTGAATTGGGATATGATTATTCCATCAACTATTGCCCATCAACAGGTTTAGTCGATGCTTCAGGGACCTGTAGAACCGACCCCAAACCCCTACATTGGGATTATTACACTGACCCTCAAAGACTCAAACTTTTCAATATTTACAGTCAACTCATCCGGCTCAAACAATATTATCCTGTATTTTCAACAACAGATTATTCCATTGATTTAACCGGAATTACAAAGAGTATCGTCTTGCGCAGTGCCGGTTTAAATGCTGTTGTCGTCGGGAATTTTGGTGTTACAGGTACGATCGCCTCAGTCACATTCCCCTCAACAGGAACCTATTATGACTATTTTTCAAACGCAACACTCATTGTAAATAATGTAAACCAGTCGCTCAATCTAAACCCCGGAGACTATCACATCTATACAAATGCACTGATTTCAGGCATCGGAGATAATTCTATCCCCGTACAAAATTTAGAGGTAAAGGTATTTCCCAATCCGACATCGGGTGAAGGTACAATTGAAATCACAAGCCCTGCATCGGGTGAAACAATGGTTGATATTTATTCTATGACCGGACAAAAACTTTCCTCTTCAGTTATACGTTTACAGCCCAATTCAACATCAACCCTCTACCTGAACAAACTGGGTTTTAATGCTCCCCCTCCAGGAATCTATCTTTTGAAGGTAATCCAGGGAGCAAAAACAGTCAATCAAAAACTCATTTTCAAATAATTCCCTGTGGGTTGAAATGATTATAGTCCCGAAGGGACGTCATGATTGTAACAACAGCAACTAAATCATTTTTAGCCCCGTAGGGGTGACATGATAAATTATATATTTAAAAATGAAACGCAAAATACTCCTGATTTTCTGTCTTCTTGCTTTAACATTCAATCTGGAAGCCCAAAAACCTACCCCCTTTAATGAACCTCCTGCATGGTCAAAAAGCGTCATCTGGTACCAGATATTTGTAGAACGCTTTAACAATGGCGATAAGACAAACGACCCCACTCCTCTGAATATGAAGAGCACCAGCTCTGACCCCACCCCTGCCGGCTGGAAAATCACCCCCTGGACATGGGATTGGTACAAACAGGAAGATTGGGCCAGGAAAACCGGAAAATCTTTCGACAACATGCTCCAACACCGTCGTTACGGTGGCGACTTGCAAGGCGTCATAAATAAACTCGATTACCTTTCTACATTAGGCATCACAGCCATTTACATCAATCCGATAAACGATGCTCCATCACTTCACAAATACGATGTCCGAAACTATCATCATGTTGATGTAAATTTTGGTCCCGATCCTGTGGGTGACAATAAAATTATCGCCCTTGAAAACCCAGGAGACCCTGCAACCTGGAAATGGACCTCAGCAGACAAACTCTTTTTAAAACTGATCAGGGAAGTCCATAAGAGAGGAATGAAGATCATCCTTGACTATTCATGGAACCATACAGGAGTAGAGTTCTGGGCCTTCCAGGATGTCATGAAGAACCAGGCCAACTCCAAATACAAAGACTGGTACGACATCAAAACATTTGATAACCCCAATACTCCTGAGAATGAATTTTCCTACAACGGATGGTTGAATATTCAAAGTCTTCCTGAAATTAAAAAGGTCAACATCACAACGAAACGCGTTGCCGGTCTTCCCTATGAAGGCAATCTCAACGAAGGCGCTAAACAACACATCTTTGCAGTGAGCAAAAGATGGTTGGCCCCGGATGGCAATACTGCCGATGGTGTTGACGGATATCGACTTGATGTAGCCGATCAAATCCCAATGGGGTTCTGGAGAGACTATCGCAAATTTGTGAAATCTATTAATCCCGAAGCCTATCTCGTTGGCGAAATATGGTGGGAGAAATGGCCCGACAAATTAATGAATCCGGTACCTTACGAGAGTGGGGATGTTTTTGATGCCGTCATGTTTTATCAGGCTTATCGCCCTGCACGAAGTTTCTTTGCCAATGTCAATGCACCCATTGATGCAAAACAATTTGTAGACAGTATGGAAATGCAATGGAATCGTCTGAAACCTGAATTCCGTTATGCAGAAATGAATGTTAATGCAACGCACGATTCGCCCCGATTGCTTTCCTGTTTCGAGAATCCCGGGAAATATAAATACAATGCCAGCCCCTATTCCGATCCAAAATATATTACCGGAAAGCCAAAACCTGAAACCTATCAACGGGTCAGACTTTATCTGGTCCATCAGTTTACAAGCATCGGTTCACCGAATATATGGAATGGGGATGAGATGGGAATGTGGGGTTCTGACGATCCAGATCCCAGGAAACCGCTCTGGTGGAAGGAATACAAGTTTGATCCTGAAACCCGCACCAATATTCAAAATGTCACGAAAACCTATGATCAGGTTGGCTTCAATCAGCAACATTTTGATTTCTACAAGAAGTTGATCGCTATTCGTAAATCTAATCCTGTGTTGTCATCAGGAGAAATCGCGTTCATCAAAGCCGAAGGAAAAACACTCGAATATAAAAGATTTGACAAAGATCATGAAATCATAGTCCTTTTTAACCTGGAATCAACAAAAAAGGATTTTGAACTTCCTGAAAGTAGTGTCTACACAAATTTGCTTACGAACACACCGGTGAAAACTAAAACAATTTCACTTGCACCTTTAACGGCCGCTATATTAAAGAAAATCAAAAATTAAAATACAAGAATCCTAAAAAACTCCCAAAAAGCAGATATTCTAAATACTTGATCGAATATTGAAGGATACTTGAAGGATACTTAATGGATGCTCTATGAGTATCCATTAAGTATCCTTCAAGTATCCATTAAGTATCCTTAAAGTATCCTTCAAGGGATAATTGTATGACTATTTTAGAAGTAAATTTGAGTCTCATTAAAATATTCGATGCGGAATTTTTCTATATCCCGTCGTATTTACTGCCGAACGAAAGATCGCCTGCATCGCCAAGACCCGGAACAATATATGCCTGAGCTGTTAATTCATCATCGATGGCTCCCAACCAAAGCGTAACCTCATCTGTTGAAACATTGCGGCGCATGTATTCAACACCCTCCTGGCTTCCCAATACAGAAACAATGTGTGTATGTTTTGGTTTACCCTTGGCAAGCAATGCTTTATACGACAACAAAATTGAGGCACCTGTTGCAAGCATTGGATCACACAGAATCAGTATTTTTCCGGTAAGATCAGGACAAGAAACATATTCGAGTTGAATTTTAAAAGAGCCATCTTTCCCTGGTTTACGGAAAGCAGTCACGAAAGCATTTTCGGCATGATCAAAAAAACCAAGCAATCCTTGGTGCAACGGCAATCCTGCTCTGAGGATAGTCGCGATAACCGGATTAGAAACCGGAAGCTGTATCTGAGCTGATCCCAAAGTAGTCACAACCTCTTTTTCTTCATACTGTAAGACCTTGCTTATCTCATAAGCAAATATTTCTCCAAGTCGCTCCATATTTCTACGAAAGCGCATACTGTCTTTCTGTACTTCTGCATCGCGCATTTCGGCGATAAAGACATTCATGATGGAGTTATGTGTCCCTAAAACATTGATCATGGTGCAGATTTTTAAAATCGATAGAGGAATTGTTACAAGATCAACAAAGATACGATTAAACCAAAAGTGGAACCAAACAAAAAATGAAACATTTTTAATCTTTCGTTAATTTTCTGTAAAAAGAGTAAATAAACTTCACAAATGGAGAAAGGTGATTGATTTTTATTCGTGGATAGAAATGTGCCTCTGATCCAAAACTTCCATAGAAACGTGCAAGTCCCGGATGTACAGACCCTTCGAAATCAAGCAAAATACCTGTTGAAGCATTTTCCTTGATAAATGAATCTATCAACCATGCCAAAGCATCTGAGGCTTTTTCGTTTTTGGCCTGAACCGAAAAATAAAGCACGGCCCTGCCATGACTAAAAAGCCATATCGCACCACCACACAAATCATTTTCACTGTTGTAAACCGACCAAACTTGTGCCTTATTCCGATGGATACAAGCATGGATGACCATATCCAGTTTTCTGAAATCAGGATCTTTTAAAAATGAAAACCTCCTGCCGTTCACTTCTCTGAACAATTTAATTAGAGGTTCAGGGTTATTGTTTTTAATGATATGAAATCCTGAATGAACTGATTTTCTTAATTTTCTGAGAAGATTATTATTGTACGACAGCTTCAGTTTCTCATAAGTTTTATCTATTTTCAATAAGAAGTTGGTGCGCATTTCTATATCCAATCCGGACTGCAAACTGTTCTGTTCGTTGAAATGATAATCAATTACATCTATTTCATTGGGCAATGCATTTAGAAACATACATACTGTTGCGGTATCAGGTGAGGTCAATCCAAAAACGCCACACTGCTGAATAAACCTGGGTTGCAACAAATAATTAATTCCAAAACGCCGGGCGACAGGAACCGGCATGACATAATCATAATCCTCTTTTACAAGACCACCCCACCCCGGAGTCATGATATCCAAAAACCATGAATAGCCACATATATTTCCATTCACTGCCTTTTCGATACACTGGTCCCATCTTTCACGATCTATCTGATCGCCGGGGATAAATACAACCCGTTCTGAATAAGAAGTGCGATTAGTCATTTAAAGCATACTTAATCATTTTTTCATATATTTCGGGCCATCCCGCCCATCGTCCCTGACCTCCCAAAGACTCATTATGCCAGAGACTCATAAAAGTTCCATCAACTGCTTTCACTTCATCAATTAGCTGGCGGATATATTCGTATGCTTCATCAGGTGAAAGTCTGAGGTAATCAGCGAGCGTTCCATCCATGATCATAAAAGGATGAATAATCAGTGGTGTTTCGATCTCCAGATCCAGATCATAAAAAGGGAAAGGATCGCAGATCCCTGCTCTGAAGCCAGGCTGGGATGCATATCCCATCGTATAGTCATTGTAAATGTCGAGGCTCAACAGGTTGTGATAGGTAGCCGGAATTTCCAGACGCAGAAAATGTTGTCGCGAACGCTGAATCTCTCTGTTCAACAATTCCGAAAGACGTTGAACTTCTATTTTTAACAATTCAG
>JGI24140J50213_10000607_pt1 | contig 16538 bp, 16 predicted proteins | sample BarGraIncu00222A_FD_50213 | JGI IMG/M metagenome (IMG submission 50213)
CCGGAGAACTCAGTCGGTGTCTGGGCAACGAAAGACGCCACCGGCCGCGACATGCATCGTGACATCCAGGCCGAAAAAGCACAGCTCGCCAAAACCGGCGACCCCTTCGCAAAACTTGGCGGCGGCGTGTGGCAGAATCCTTCGATCGATCTGGCAACCAACCGGATCTACTTTGTCGTCGGCAATCCCTCCCCCGACCTCGACGGTTCGGTCCGCCCCGGCGACAACCTTTATACGGACTCGCTGGTTTCGCTCGATCTCGACACCGGCAAATACGTCTGCCATTTCCAGTACATCGCCCACGACGTGTGGGACCTCGATGCTGTAAGCCCGACGGTGCTGGTGAACGTGAAGGACAAGGACGGCAAGACCATCCCGGGCGTGATCCATGCCGGCAAGACCGGTCATATCTATGTTCATGACCGCAAGGATTGCAGCCTGATCCGCTTCTCCGAGGCCATGGTGCCGCAGGAGAACATGTGGGTGCTTCCCACCAAGGACGGCGCGCGCATGCTTCCCGGCGCCAATGGCGGTGTCGAATGGTCGCCGATCGCTACCGATCCGGGGCAGTCGCTCGCCTATGCGATCAACCTGCATCAGCCCATGACCTACCACGTCGAGAACTCGCCCTATCCGAACGGCAAGTTGTGGCTTGGTGGTGCCTTCAAGGTGATCCCGAGCGAGGCGCAGTCGGGCAACATCACTGCCGTCAACTACGACACCGGCAAGGTCAAATGGCAGGTGAAGACGCCGGAGCCGATGATCGGAGGTATTCTCGCCACGGCGGGCGGCCTCGTGTTCACGGGTGAAGGCAACGGCAAGTTCGCGGCCTACAATTCGTCCACCGGCAAGGAGTTGTGGAATTTCCGCGCCGGTGCCGGCGTCAACGCTCCGCCCTCCAGCTACATGGTGGGCGGCAAGCAATACATCGTGGTCGGCGCGGGCGGCAACACCCAGGTCGATTTCCACCGCGGCAACAACATTATCGCCTTCTCGCTCAACTGAGCGCACAGGCGATCGAATGATAAAGCGGGGCCGGTAACGGCCCCGCTTCTGTTAAAGACCTGATTGGAATGAATGGATGCGCGGCAAGTTGGATCGGCTGTTTTTTGGCGTCGTGATGTTCGGAGCAGTTTCGAGTCTCTCCATCCCGCAGGCGAACGCGCAAAGCATCGAGGAAAAGGCGCAGGTCTGCGCCGGCTGTCACGGCGCGGACGGCAAGCCGATCGACAAGATGTTTCCGATCATTTGGGGGCAGAAAGAGGGTTACCTTTACATCCAGCTGCGCGATTTCAAGCGCGGCGACCGCAAGAGCGATATCATGCAGCCGATCGCTTCATCGATGGAGCGGGAAGACATGCTTGCGGTTGCGGCATATTTCTCCAGCAAGCCGTGGCCAGATCTGGGCCAGCCGCGGGCGCCGAAGCAGGTTTCGGAGCGCGCCCAGAGCGCCAACCGGTCCGTGGGCTGCACGGGCTGTCATCTCGATCAGTTTCAGGGCGACGGCACCGTGCCCCGTCTGGCGGACCAAAGCCGGGATTACCTGACCAAGACCATCGCCGACTTCCGCACCCGCGCGCGCGGCAACAATCCGGGCATGTCAGACCTGATGCTGGCCACCGCACCCGACGACCTCGCCGCGCTTACGGAATACCTCGCCGGTCTCTGAGCCCGGCCTATCGCGGCGTCAGCTGTTCACGCAGCGCCGAAAGTACTGTGAGGTCCGCCGCGCGTTTTCCGGCCTTGTCCTTCAGCGACGGATCGGCGCCCCGCGCCAGCAACACATTGGCGATCTCGGCATGACCACCTTCGGCCGCGATCATCAGAGCGGTGCGGCCCCGGTCATCCCGATCGTCGACATGCGCGCCGGCATCCAGCAGAAAGGAAACGACCTTGATCGCTTGCGCCTCCGGTGCCTGCTCATCCGGGCCCGACGCCCACATCAGCACCGTCAGATCGTTGGGATAGCGGGCGTTGACATCGATGTTGCGCGCCAGCAGCCGCTTGACGACATCGAGCCGGGCACCGGCTGCCGCGTAGACAATCGGCGGCTTGCCGGTCTCGTCGGGTATTCGCTCGTCGGCGCCGCGCGCCAGCAACGCCGCGACGATCTCGTCGTTGCCGGCATAGGCGGCGGCGGCGATCGGAGAAATCCCGCTGCGCCCTGGCAGCTTGACGTCGGCCCCGCGTTCGATCAGTCGCTGTGCGATCGATGGATGGCCAGTCTCGGCGGCAAAGTATAGCGCGGTGGCGCCGGCGAGGTTGCGCGCATCGATCGGCGCGCCCCGCGCCAGCAGCAAGTCGACCATCTCGAGATGACCGGACCGGGCGGCGTGGCTCAGCGGCCTCGCGCCAAGCCGGTCACGCGCGTCGACTGACGCTCCGTGGTCGATCAGTTCGGTCGCCAAAGCGATGCAATTGCCGTCGACGGCCGAAAACAGCGTCAACGAAACTTCGGTTGCGGATATCTGGGGTTTGGCAATTTCGAACCGGCGGCCCAGTTCCAGGCACCGCTCGGAGTCCGAATGAGCCGCCGATGCTGCACTCAGCATCGCAATCCCGATCGAGCCTAGAAAAACGATTTGGCGGTACAAGGCGATCACTCCCGGTGGCAGGCTTGTTGGTTGCAAAATGCCTTGCCATCAAAATGGCACGGCAGCCAGCCCAATGCCAAGAAAGCAGACGGTTTTGACGAAACATATATCGGACGCAGGACGTTCATCGGATTTTTCGCAGCGGGGTTAAGGCTGGACGTCGGGCCGCGCGTCCGCATCCGCCGGCCTGCCCTGCCGCAACAGCCAGGCACAGGCAAAGCCGAGTGCGACGATGATGACCGCGCTGGTCAGCAAGGCCGGTATCTTTCCGGCGTTCAGGATGCCAAACCCATAGGCGACAGGGCCGACGGTCTGGCCCATGAAAAAGAAGAACGAGTGCAATGACAGCGCGGTGGCGCGGGCTTGCACCGACAGTTCGCTGGCGAACACCTGCAGCGAGCCGTGCAGCATATAGAAGCCCCACCCCATCAGGATGAAGTTGACGGCCTGCAATTGCCAGCGTGGGCCGAAGGCTANNATNGCGAGTTGCAGGCCCATCAGCACGGCGCCGGAAGTCATCATGCCGTTGACGCCGAGCCGCGGCAGCAAACGCGACACGCTCAAGGTGTAGAACAGGCCGCCGACCGCGAAGCCGGCGATGACGAGGCCGCCGATCGAAAGACTGGTGACGCCTTGTTCGAACAGAAACGACGCGACAAACGGAAACAGGCCGACCACGCAACAGCCTTCGATAAACACCGCCGTGTAACAGACCCTCGCATTCGGATTGGCAAAGATGGTGCGATAGCCGTGCCTGAGCACCGAAAGGTCGACCTTGGCCGGAGCCCGCTTCAGCGCGCCGCCGCGAAAGCCGATCGCAACGGCGACCGACGCCACCACCGCCAGCGCGCCAAGCACGGCAAGCACACCGCGCCAGCCGAGGAAATCGCCGATCAGACCCGACAGCGATGCCCCGAGCAGATTGCCGGTCATCGACCCCGCCAGCGTGCGGCCGATCGCGACCTGACGCCTGTTCGGCGCCACCAGATCGCTGGTCAATCCGAGCGCGATCGGAAACACGCCGCCGGCGCCAATCCCTGCCAGAATCCGGCTGGCGAACAACAGCGAAAACGACGACGACAGCGCGCCGAGAATGTTGGCGAGGCCGAGCAGCACCAGGCAAACGATCACGAGGCGCGCCTTGCCGAACAAATCCGCGGCCGCGCCCAGCACCGGCTGCACGATGGCGAAGGTGAAAGCAAACACCGAGGCAAATCCCGCGGCCGCCGCAATGCTGACGCCAAAATCGCTGGCGACATGCGGCAGCACCGGATCGAGCGCCCGCGTCGACAGGCTCGCCGCGAAAGTTGCCAGCGCAATGATGTTCAGGACCGGCGGCATACCAAGCTCGTAGCGGCCGCTGGCGGTGTCCGCGCCATCAATGCCCGTTGCGTTTGGCGAGTGCGTCGAACGCCATTAGCGTCCGCACCAAGCCTTCGAACTCGCGCAGCGGCATCATATTGGGTCCGTCCGACGGCGCGTTATCGGGATCGGGGTGGGTTTCGATAAACACGCCGGCGACGCCGACCGCCACCGCCGCGCGCGCCAATACCGGCACGAATTCGCGCTCGCCGCCGGATGAGGTGCCCTTGCCGCCGGGCTGCTGCACCGAATGCGTCGCGTCGAAGATCACCGGCGCGCCGGTCGTGCGTGCCAGGATCGGCAGCGCGCGCATGTCCGACACCAACGTGTTGTAGCCGAACGAAGCGCCACGCTCGGTCACCAGAACCTGGCGGTTGCCGGCGCCGGTGATCTTGGCGACAACATTCGCCATGTCCCACGGCGCCAGGAACTGACCCTTCTTGACGTTGACGACCTTGCCGGTCGCGGCCGCCGCCAGCAAAAGATCGGTCTGCCGGCACAGGAATGCCGGGATCTGGAGGATGTCCACGGCCTGCGCGACCTCAGCGCATTGCGAGGCTTCGTGAACGTCGGTGAGGACAGGCATGCCCAGCGATGAGCTGATCTCGGCAAAGATCGGCAGCGCCTGCTTCAGGCCGATGCCGCGCGCGGCGGATACGCTGGTGCGGTTGGCCTTGTCGAACGAGGTCTTGTAGACGATGCCGACCTTCAGGCGCGCCGCAATCTCCTTGAGCGCGCCGGCGACTTCGAGCGCGTGCGCGCGGCTCTCAAGCTGGCATGGGCCGGCGATGATCGAAATCGGCAAATCATTGCCGAATTTGACGGATCCGGCGGCAACGACCGGCGCGGCTGGCAGGTTCGCGTTCAAGCTTTTTTCCTTGTTTCGGACCCGACCATGCCGGGCAGAGGCGGCCGGATCAACCCGTGCGCGCGTATTCCGCAAAAGTGGTACCCGGTTTTGCGATCAGAATACGCGCAAATAATCATGCCGCTTCGAATATCAGGGTTGCACCATGGGCGACGTGCGGCGGCACCACCAGACGTCCGACATGCCGTTGCGAGGCAATTCCGTTCTGCCGATGCAATGTCTCGACCGCAGCGATATCCGAAACCGCAAAGCGCATCGCGTTGAGCGTCATCCCCTCGCCTTTGACGTCGGCTGAAACCCCGAACTGATCGCGAAACGCGACCGGCTCCATGATTTCGACCTCACCGTTCTCGGTGCGGGCCTTGATGCCGATCGAACTCGAATGCAGATCGCTCACGCCGGTAAACGCCTTCAGGAAGATATGGTGGTCGGTCGGATTGTCGGCGACCATCGCCGCACCGGGCACGGTTCGCGCGCCGTTGGCGTGGGTCTGGAACGCCGGATCCCAGAAATTCTCCGGAAAATGATGTTGGCACACCGCAAAGCGCACATTCGGCGACGCCGGATCATGAGCAAAGGCGAGCGAGAACGCGAGCTTGACCGGCGTGCCGTCGGGTTTTGCGCCGTCGCGCTCAAAATCGAATACCTTGCGCCCGCCGATACCCGCCGCCTCGAACGATCGTGCATCGTCGGCCGCGTTGCTGCTGTTGAGGATCAACATCGAGAAACCCTGCCGTAAAGCCAGAAAGTCGCGGTTGAAGGCGCCGAACGAAAACGCGTGCGCGCCGTGCGGCACGATCTTTTCGGGTTCGGCCACTTCAAGGATTTCGATGTAACAATTCGTCAATTGCACAATTCGGTTATGGGTGCCCCAGGGATGGCGGTTGCGAACGCCGACGGTGAAGCCGGCGCTCGAATAAAATTCCGCCGCCGCGTCGAGATCGCGGACGGCGTGCACGATGTGGTCGAGACCGTGTGGCATCCGGCGAGGCCTGCGCCTTAGGCGCCGGTCATTTCACCGATGAGAAGGCGGTCGGCACCAGCAACTGATTGACGATGTTGCTGACGATCTGGCCGTCNGCCTCGGTTTTCGCGCGCGCGGTAANCCANTCCGGATCGGTCGCAAAGGCGGTCCACTTCTTCTCGCGCTCGGCGAGCGATTCCCAGGCCAGCAGGTAGGTCAGTTCCTGATTGGATTCGCCTACCAGCGTGGTGAAGAACCCGGCCTGCCTGATGCCGTGCTTCTCCCACAATTTCAGCGTAATGGTCTCAAAGCGGTTCAGCAGCGCCGGCAGCCGGCCCGGCAGACAGCGATAGACGCGGGTTTCGTAAATCATAATTTCCTCCGGTTTTCTTGCGCCGCGGTTATAGCGGCTGGCCGGGAGACTGTCTTGGTCGGATCATGCGGGCGGCGATCCGCAAATTGCATGGCGGAAGGTCTCGGCTCGCGATTTCCGGATCGAAGCTGCGCTAAAGCTGATAGGCGCGGCTACACCAGCCGGCTTTGCACCATGGCGGCTTGAATGAACGACGCGAACAAGGGATGCGGCTCGAATGGCCGCGACTTCAGTTCGGGATGAAATTGCACCCCGATGAACCAGGGATGGTCCTCATATTCGACGATTTCCGGCAGCACGCCGTCCGGCGAAAGACCGGAAAATCGCAAACCATGCTGCTCGAGACGGTCCTTGTAGGCGGTATTGACCTCGTAGCGGTGGCGGTGGCGCTCGGAAATCTCGGTNGCGCCGCCATAGACTTCCGACACCCGGCTNCCCCGCTTCAGGACCGCAGGATAGGCTCCAAGGCGCATGGTGCCGCCGAGGTCGCCGGCCTTTGACCGCTTCTCCAGTTCGTTGCCGCGCAGCCATTCCGTCATCAGGCCGACCAGCGGTTCGGGCGTCGGGCCGAATTCCGTGGAATTCGCCTCCTCGATCCCGACGAGATTGCGCGCGGCCTCGATCACAGCCATCTGCATGCCAAAACAAATCCCGAAATAGGGTACGTCGCGCTCCCGCGCGAACTGCGCCGCACGGATTTTCCCCTCCGCGCCGCGCTGGCCGAAGCCGCCGGGCACCAGAATGCCGTTGACGTGTTCGAGAAACGGCGCCGGGTCCTCGTTCTCGAACACCTCGCTCTCGATCCAGTCGAGATTGACCTTCACCTTGTTGGCGATGCCGCCATGCGACAACGCTTCGATCAGGGATTTATAGGCGTCCTTCATGCCGGTGTATTTGCCGACAATGGCTATGGTGACGGCGCCTTCGGGGTTACGCACCCGCTCGTTGATGAGGTGCCAGCTCTGCAGCGCCGGCGGAATTCTGGGCTCGATGCCGAACGCCGCCAGCACCTCGTCGTCGAGGCCGGCAGCGTGGTAGGCCTCCGGGACCGCATAGATGTTGTCGACGTCGCGCGCCTCGATGACAGCGCTTTCGCGTACATTGCAGAACAGGCCGAGCTTGCGCCGCTCCTCCCTCGGGATCGGGCGGTCGGTCCGGCACAACAGGATGTCCGGCTGGATGCCGATCGAGCGCAGTTCCTTGACCGAATGCTGGGTCGGTTTTGTCTTCAATTCGCCGGCGCTCGGAATGAAGGGCAAGAGCGTGAGATGGATGTAGATGGCATGATCTCGCGGAAGATCGTTCTTGATCTGGCGGATCGCCTCGAAGAACGGCAACCCCTCGATGTCGCCGACGGTGCCGCCGATTTCGCACAGCACGAAGTCAAAACCGTCATTGCTGTCGAGGATGAAGTCCTTGATGGCGTTGGTGACATGCGGGATCACCTGGATCGTAGCGCCCAGATAGTCGCCGCGCCGTTCCTTGGTCAGAATGTCCTGGTAGATACGCCCGGTGGTGATGTTATCGGCCTTGGTGGCCGGACGTCCGGTGAAGCGCTCGTAGTGACCGAGGTCGAGATCGGTCTCGGCGCCATCGTCGGTCACGAACACCTCGCCGTGCTGGTACGGCGACATCGTTCCGGGATCGAGATTGAGATAGGGATCGAGCTTGCGAAGCCGAACCTTGTAGCCTCGGGCCTGCAGCAGCGCGCCAAGTGCCGCTGATGCGAGACCCTTTCCGAGCGAGGAAACCACGCCGCCGGTGATGAAGATATACCGCGCCATGGGAGCCAACCTTTAAGGCTACGGAGGCGATTCGCCAAAACGAATCGCTGGCCGCAGCGAACATTCTGCCCGGCTGTGGGTGACGTGAAATTTAAAGTATCGTCAGTGCTTTGATGGGGATCCCTCATGCGGAACGCTAGACACCGTCCTGCATGGCCACCCTGCTTTATTGCGAACGCGGCGCCTGCGGACCTGACGGGGCCGGCTGGTTCTGCTGCTGTTCGTCAGACTTCTTCAGCGAATCCAGCACGCCGCCGCCTGCCGGCGGGGATATCGGCGTCGCCGCATCCGCCGGCTGCGACTGGGAGGCCGGAAGGCCGTTAATGATTGAACTCGGCTTGCGGTCGTAGCTCGCGAGCCATGACAGCAACAGGCTGGTAATGAAGAAGCCCACCGCGAGGACCGCCGTGGTGCGGGTCAGCAAATTGGCGGTGCCGCGGCTTGACATGAAGCCGGCGCCTCCGCCGACGCCGAGGCCGCCGCCCTCGGACTTCTGCAGCAACACGGTTGCGATCAACGTCGCAACAATCATCAAATGGACTACGATAATGACAGTCTGCATCTCGACCTTCCGTCACAAGCCCAAAATGCCGGCGTCCGGCTGCCTGACTGGCGCTTGCGGGGTTTGAATTCGCGCGGTGTTACACGATCCGACGGGGCATTGTCACCCCCAAGGGGATCACCATCTCCCCCGCACCGCTTTGTGTTTAATTAGGGACAACTGCCGGCGATCGCAAGAAAGTCGCTCGCTTTCAGGCTGGCGCCGCCGATCAGCGCACCGTTGACGTTGGCAACTGCCATCAATTCCGCTGCGTTCGAGGGTTTCACCGAGCCGCCATACAGGATTCGGATCCGCTTTCCTTCATCGTTAAATCGGACAGTCAGGACACCGCGGATAAAGCTATGAATTTGCTCGACATCTCCGACGGTCGGGGTCAGGCCGGTGCCGATGGCCCAGACCGGTTCATAGGCCACCACCAGATTGCCCGCCCGCGCCGCATCCGGCAACGAGCCGCTGAGCTGCCCGCGGCAAACCTCGAGGGTCTGCCCGGCATCGCGCTGCTGCTGGGTTTCGCCGATACAGACGATGGCGGTCAGGCCGGCGCGCCAGGCCGCTTCGGCCTTCTGGCGAACCAGCACGTCACTTTCGCCGTGATCGGCGCGCCGCTCGGAGTGGCCGACAATGACGGCACCGGCGCCGGCATCCGCCAGCATTTCGGCTGAAAGGTCACCGGTATGGGCGCCTGAGGCCTTGGGATGGCAATCCTGCGCACCAATCGTCAGGACCTTTGAATATGACCCCCGTGCCTTTTCGGCGAAGGCCGCGATCAGCGTCGCCGGGGGACAGACCAGCAAGTCGGCTTTGCCGGCGACCCCTGGCGCACCGGCGAGCATGGCCTCGAATTCGGCCACTGAGGCCTTCAGACCATTCATTTTCCAGTTGCCGGCAATCAGCGGCCGGATGGCATCGGTCATATCGGGATCCCCGCGAATATTAGTGGTGCATGCGCTAGCAGAGGCCGGGCGTCAGTTCCAGACGCCCGCTTTGCGCTTCCGGCCGTTAATCGCTTGATCTGGTCTTCCGCACCGAGGTTGCGACGAGGCGGCTGCCACTTTATGATGCTTTATCAACTCGGTGACGCCCTTTTGCGGAATTCGATGCCGAATTCATCTTGGGCGCGAGCCGGTTCCCTCCTGACAACAAGTTGGACCCATGCTTCGAGGAATGCGGAAAGCCTCATCAAACTGGCTCGGCAAGACCATAATGGCCGTGGTGATGGGCGTCTTGATCATCAGTTTCGGCGTTTGGGGCATCGCCGACATCTTCAGGGGGTTCGGTCAATCGACGCTGGCCAAGGTCGGTCACATCGAGATTTCGACCGAGCAATTCCGCCAGCTCTATACCGACAAGTTGCAGCAGATCGGGCGCCAGTTCGGCCGCCCGCTCACGATGGAGCAGGCCCGTGCCTTCGGCATCGACCGCCAGGTCCTGCAGCAGACCATTGCCGAGGCAACGCTTGATGAGGAGGCACGGCGGCTGGGGCTCGGACAATCCGATGCTGAAACCATGCGCACCATCTTCAGCGATCCCAATTTCAAGGGAGCCGGTGGCAAATTCGATCCGGCCCGCTTCCAGGCCACGCTCCGGCAATTCGGGTTTAGCGAACAGCGCTATGTTGCCGACCAGCGGCGGGTGTCGCTGCGGCGTCAGATCGCCGGCACGATCTCGGCCGGCATCGAACCGCCGAAGGTCATGATCGAAGCCCTCAGCCATTATCAGAACGAAGCGCGCTCGATCGAATACGTTAAGCTGGAAGCAGCCCAGGCCGGCACGATCGACCCGCCGTCGCCGGAGACGCTGGCCGGCTATTTCGACGAACACAAGACCCAGTTCCGCGCTCCCGAATATCGCAAAATAGCCTTTGTCGCGCTGACCCCGGAAGAGATCGGCAAATGGTCGGAAGTCTCGGACGACGACGCCGGGAAGCTGTTCGAGGCCCGCCGCGACAAGCTTGGAACGCCGGAAAAGCGCGAAGTGTCGCAAATCGTGTTCCCGAACGTGGAAGAAGCCGCGGCGGCACGCAACCGCATCGCCTCCGGATTGTCATTCGACGATCTGGCCAAGGAGCGCGGGCTCAGTCCGACCGACGTTGACCTCGGTCAGATCACCAAATCCGAGATTATCGATAAAGCGATCGCCGACGCGGCCTTTTCGCTGCCCACCGGCGAGGTCAGCCAGCCGGTGCAAGGCGCCTTCGGCGTTGCCCTGGTCAAGATCGGCAAAATCGAGCCCGGGGTCGCGGCATCCTATGAAAGCCTCGCGGCAGGCCTGAAGAAGGAAATTGCGATCGAACGTGCGCGCAAGTCGGTCAGCGATCTGCGTGACAAAATGGAAGACGAGCGCGGCGGCGGCGCCAGCGTCGTCGAGGCTGCGCAGAAACTCGGTCTCGCCGCCGTGACCGTCGAGGCGATCGATCGTTCCGGCCGCCAGCTCAACGGCCAGATGGCGACCAACATTCCCCGTGGTCTCGATGTGGTTTCGCAGGCCTTTGCCAGCGATGTCGGCGTCGACAACGATCCGATCTCGTTCAACGGCGGTTATGTCTGGTACGACGTTCTCGGGATCATCCCGTCACGCGAACGCGGCCTTGATGAGGTCAAGGACCAGATCGAAGCGCGATGGCGCGACGACCAGATCGTCAGCCGGCTCCGCACCAAGGCGGGCGAAATGGTGCAAAAGCTCGACCAGGGCGGCAAACTTGCGGATGAGGCGGCAAGTGCGGGATTGAAGGTCGAGACCGCCGCCGGCTTCAAGCGCGACGCTTCCCCGTCAGGCCTGCCCGCCAGCGCCGTCGCGGCAGCGTTTCGCACCGCCAAGGATGGCGCCGGACAAACCGCCGGCACCGGCGCCAACGAGTGGATCGTGTTTCGCGTCACCGATATCAGCGTGCCGCCGGTCGACCTTGCCTCGGACGACATCAAGAAGCTGAAGGAGACCCTTCAGCGGGGGCTGAATGATGAGCTGATCAGTCAATACGTCGTCAAGCTTGAATCGGAGATCGGCACCACCATCAATGAGGCCGCCTTCGCGCAGGTGACGGGCGCGAATAACTGAGCAAAACCGGGCGCAGGATATCCCCGGACCAGCGACCTGGCTGGTCCGGCAGGTCATGCGGCCAGAAAAATTCACTCCTGAAAGCACGCGATGGACGACCTCAAATCTATCATCGGAAAAGTCGCCACCGGCGCGACGTTATCGCGCGATGAGGCGGCATCGGCGTTCGACAGCATGATGTCCGGCGAGGCCACGCCCTCGCAGATGGGCGGATTGCTGATGGCACTTCGCGTGCGCGGCGAAACCGTCGATGAAATCACCGGCGCGGTATCCGCAATGCGCGCCAAGATGCTGCGCGTCGAGGCACCCGCCGACGCCGTCGACGTGGTTGGCACCGGCGGCGACGGCTCCGGCTCGGTCAACGTGTCGACTTGCGCCTCGTTCATCGTCGCCGGCACCGGTGTGCCCGTCGCCAAGCACGGCAATCGGGCGCTGTCGTCGCGCTCGGGTGCTGCCGATGTGCTGTCTTCGCTGGGGGTCAAGATCGACATTACGCCGGCGCAGGTCGGCCGCTGCATCGCCGAGGCTGGCATCGGCTTCATGTTCGCGCCCACCCATCATCCGGCGACGAAGAACGTCGGCCCAACCCGCACCGAGCTTGCAACCCGCACTATCTTCAATCTGCTGGGACCGTTGTCCAATCCGGCCGGCGTGAAGCGGCAGATGGTTGGGGTATTTTCCCGGCAATGGGTGCAGCCGCTGGCGCAGGTGCTGAAAAACCTCGGCGCCGAAGCCGCCTGGGTCGTGCACGGCTCCGACGGCCTCGATGAAATCACCCTTACCGGCCCGACCTTCGTCGCCGCGCTCGACAACGGCACGATCCGTACCTTTGAGGTAACTCCGGAGGAAGCCGGCCTGCCCCGCGTCGGGGGTGAGGCGTTGAAAGGCGGCGATGCGGCTGCCAACGCCATTGCGCTGCAAAGCGTCCTCGACGGCAAGCCGAGTGCCTTTCGTGATGTGGCGCTGCTGAACGCCGCCGCGGCGCTGATCGTGGCGGGACGCGCGGCGAATTTGAAGGAAGGCGTGGCGCTCGGGACCCGATCGCTCGACAGTGGCGCTGCGGCAGCGCGGCTGAAGCAGTTGATCGTGGTCTCCAACGGCTGACCGCAGGAACTGACGATGTCCGATATCCTGACCAAGATCGAGGCTTACAAGCGCGAGGAGATCGCTGCCGCCAAGCGCGCGCATCCGTTGGCCAGCCTTGAAGCCCTGGCCAAGGCCGCGCCCGCTCCGCGCGGCTTCGTCCGCGCGATCCGCGAAAAACTCGCCCGCGGCGAGTACGCCTTGATCGCCGAAGTAAAGAAGGCATCGCCCTCCAAGGGCCTGATCCGCGCTGACTTCGATCCACCCGAGCTGGCGCGCGCCTATCAGGCCGGCGGCGCGGCGTGTCTCTCGGTGCTGACGGATACGCCGTCGTTTCAGGGCCATCTCGATTTCATGGTGGCGGCCCGAGCGGCGACTGCCTTGCCGGTGCTGCGCAAGGATTTCATCTACGACACCTATCAGGTGGTCGAGGCCCGCGCCCACGGCGCCGACTGTATTTTGATCATCATGGCGGCGCTCGACGATGCCGCGGCCCGGGACATCGAGGACACCGCCCTGGCGCACGGCATGGACGTCCTGATCGAAATCCACGAACGCGCCGAGCTCGATCGTGCATTGAAACTTCGCTCGCCGATGATCGGGGTCAACAACCGCAATCTTCGGACCTTCGAGACCACCCTTGCGACCAGCGAGGCTTTGGCGCCGCTGATCCCCGCCGATCGGCTGATGGTCGGAGAAAGCGGCATCTTCGCACCCAGCGATCTCGCGCGGCTCGCCCGTGTCGGCATGTCCACATTTCTGGTCGGCGAAAGCCTGATGCGGCAGACCGATGTGGCGGCGGCGACCCGCGCCCTGCTGGCGCGTGGCGATGTCCCGCGTGCGACCGGGACGCGCTGACGTATGGCACGCAAGTCCGCCAAACAAAGTTCCGCCCTCACCCATATCGGCGCCAAGGGTGAAGCGCGCATGGTGGACGTATCAGCCAAGCCCGCGACCGAACGCCTGGCCGTGGCGGAAGGCCGCGTCGTCATGAGCAAGGCGACGCTTGCACTGATCATTTCAGGCAACGCGAAAAAGGGCGACGTGCTCGGCACCGCGCGGGTCGCCGGCATCATGGCCGCGAAACGGACTTCGGAATTGATCCCGCTGTGTCATCCGCTGGCCTTGTCGAAAGTCACGCTGGACATCGTGCCCGACAAAAGCCTCCCCGGCTGCATTGTGCGCGCTGCGGTGAAGGTCACCGGCCCGACTGGCGTTGAGATGGAGGCGCTGACGGCCGTCTCGGTTGCGTGTCTGACGATCTACGACATGATCAAGGCGGTCGAGCGCGGCGTCCGCATCGAAGGCATTCACCTGATCGAAAAGAAGGGCGGCAAATCCGGGCACTATCGCGTCAGCGAGTGAGCCGACTTTTTCGATGGGCCCCGGTTATTTCAGCGATGTATTGATCGAAGAGAACTTGGTATTGAGCTTCGCGCCGATCCCGTTGACAACAGCGATGATCGCAAGCGAAATACCGGCTGCGATAAGTCCGTACTCGATCGCGGTTGCGCCGGATTCATCGGCAAGAAAATCCTTGAGCATTTGTACCATCGTAATCGCTTCCTGGGTTTGCTGACGCACGACGCGGGTTGAACTCGCAAATAGCATGCCAGATCGGCAGCAAGCGTCCTCAACGTGTTAGATAGTTAAGGTTTGATTGATCGCTTCGGTGCGGGAACTTTGTTCCCACGCGATCCGTGGCGCACGGCAAATAATGCCGCTTCGACATTCAGCCTGCGACGCGATGACGCTCACGATAGGTTCTGGTCTTTATCCGGTTCCCGCACAGCGTAGACATGCACCACCGCCGCGTCGCCGGCTTCGACCTATCGAAGAATACCCGGCGGCATTCTTCGGCCGCGCACATCTTCAGCCGATCCAGAGTTCCCTTGATGGAACCGTCGTAAAGCTCGGCGACGACAACCGACAATCCGGCCATGGCATCGCGGCGGGAGGCGCCGAGCGTCATGCTGCGATCACCCCGCGTCTCCGCCACTAGCGGAAAAAGCTTCATCGCCTTGTTTAGCGACCGAACGGCCTCGGTGTCCTTTCGCCGGTCCGCCGGATCGCATTCAAGATAGGCGCGAATGCTGGTTCGGAGCTGCAGCGCGCTATCGAACATGGCGGTCGTGATTTTGGTGTCCTTGGTCGAAAGTCCACGCTGCGACATCCACGCCGCGAGTTCCCGCGGCCCGGTCAGTTCATCGTCTTGCACATGCTGCACGCCGTGGTGCGTGAAACGCCTGACGTCGAGCGAATTGGCGAAATCATATAGATGGGCCAATTCCTCGGGAACCTGGAATTTTCGGGAGTCTTTGGACATCTAAACACTAGTAAAGCATATTTACTGGTTGACAGCAAGAGACACGTGCATAACAACTATACTGGTGTCTAAGTCTCTCACATTTTCGGAACGAGGCCGTCATGAACCACAAGGCCGCATTGCCCCATCCCCGGATCTTCTATGGCTGGTTCGTCGTGCTAGCGGCATTCGCGGTGACTTTTGTCGGCTTCGGCTGCGCCTACACGTTCAGCGCCTTTGTCGAGGCGCTGCAGCGGGATTTCGACGCCTCGCGCGGCTCGGTGTCGCTGGTGTTCTCGCTCGCCGGGTTTCTCTATTTCGGCCTCGGCATCCTCAGCGGCCCCCTCGCCGACCGTGTCGGTTCCCGCGGCCTCGCTGTCGCCGGCATGATTCTGACCGGCCTTGGCCTCGCGGCCGCGAGCGTGGCGCGCAGTCTTCCGGAAGTCTACGCCGCCTATGGACTTGGCGTCGGGCTTGGCGTCGGCTGCGCTTATGTTCCCGCCATAGGCGCGGTGCAACGATGGTTCGTCCGACGCCGCGGTTTTGCCTCCGGTATCGCCGTAAGCGGAATCGGCGTCGGTACGCTGGTGATGCCGCCATTGGCCTCACTCCTGATCGACAGTTTGGGATGGCGTGGGGCCTATCTCGCACTCGGCGCTCTGGCTGCCGTGGTTGGCGGGGGGCTTGCGCTCCTGATCGAGAACGATCCACGCAACCGCGGTCTCGGTCCCGACGGCGATCCACCGCCATCGGGCGCACAGCCGGCGCGACCGGAAGGCAATTCGGTACCCGACGCGATCCGGTCATCGCGTTTCATCAGGCTGTATGCTGCGTGCCTGATCTGCTCATTCGGCGTGTTTGTGCCGTTCGTCCATCTCGTACCCTACGCCCAGGATCACGGCGTTGCCCCCGCATCCGCCGTGTTGCTGCTCGGCGTGATCGGCATCGGCAGCACCGCCGGACGCTTCTTCCTCGGCGGCCTTGCGGACCGGATCGGCCGCCAGCTTTCGCTGCTGCTGATGTTCACGGGCATGGCGCTCGCTTTGGCGGTGTGGGTGATCGCGACGAACCTTTGGTCGTTGGCCGCCTTTGCGTTCGTCTACGGGGTGTTCTATGGCGGATGGGTCGCGGTGCTTCCGGCGGTAGTGATGGATTATTTCGGCGGCCGCAATGTCAGCGGCATCATCGGTATTCTCTACACCAGTGTGGCGTTCGGAACCCTGATCGGTCCCAGCGCCGCCGGTTTCGCCTTCGACCTCGGCCACAGCTACACGGTGCCAATCCTGGCCAGCGCCGGGGCCAACATCGTCGCCGCGATCATCATCGCGTCGACGTCGAAGATGGCCGCGCCGGCGTGATCGAAACCCGCAAGCTGCGGTTAATCTTTCATTAACTTAAATTCCTAACTTCACTTCCATATCGNCGCGATAGCTATCTGCCAGTCAGGATGCGGAAGTTTGCTTCCGGCATTCAGCTGGCGACGATCAAACTCATGCAGGCAACCGCGATTCTCTCCTTCGTCAGGCGTTTCGTTGGCGGCAACCCGATCCGCTGGCTTGTCCTTGGCGGCGCGCTCCTGATCGCCGCCA
>JGI24140J50213_10000608_pt1 | contig 16523 bp, 14 predicted proteins | sample BarGraIncu00222A_FD_50213 | JGI IMG/M metagenome (IMG submission 50213)
CGAGTGCGAAATGCTGTGACCGAAGCTCGGTCCTTTGCCGCAGACTTCGCAGTTGGCAGCCACGGTTTCTCCTGAGTTTCGATGGGGTGCTGACGGTTGTGGCATAAAAATAGTGTTGCCGTGAACAGATCAAAGGTCCCGCGGCAGGCAGATATAGCGCGCTAACCAAGGGAACCGGTCAATCGTAGCGGAGTAGGTCGGCTGGGCCAAAATGGGAGGGTCGAAAGCCTCGACCTCACCACGATCCAGGCCCCGGCGCGTTAATCTCACGGCACGAGAAGGAAGTGGTGGCAGTGAGCGGGGACGGTGGTCGGCTGGAGCGTCTGGATGCCCAGGCGGCTCGGCGCTGGGCGTTGGCGACCCGTTCTGCGTTCGCCGCCCACCGCGCCGAGATGGACGACCTCAACGTCTTTCCGGTGCCCGATGGTGACACCGGCACCAACCTCTTCATCACGTTGGACTCCGCGCTGGTGGCAGCGCGCTCGGCTGCGGTGCCGTCCCCGGGCTCGGGCCACGCGGTGGCGGGGACCCTGGCCGGCGACGCAGCGGCCCTGGCGCGGGCCACCCTGCTGGCCGCACGCGGCAACTCCGGTGTCATCCTGAGCCAGCTGGTACGGGGCCTGAGTGAGGTCATCGCAGAGACGGTGACCTCAGGGGCCGGCGGGGCGCCGGGGGACGATGCCCGTGACGGCCTGGACGGGCCGGCACTGGCACGGGCGGTGCGCCGGGCCAGTGACCGTGCCTACGCCAGCGTGACCCGTCCGGTCGAGGGGACGATCCTGTCGGTGGCGGCTGCAGCCGCCGGCGCCGCCGAGCGTGCCGCGGCAACCGGCGCCGACCTTGCTCGCGTCGCCCATGCGTGCCTGTCTGCGGCCAGGTCGGCTCTTGCTGCCACCACGGCGCAGCTGCCCGCCCTGGAACGCGCCGGGGTTGTTGATGCCGGTGGCCTCGGCTACGTGCTGGTGCTGGAGGCGCTCGAGCTGGTTATCGCCGGCGAGCCGGCCGGCGACCGGCTACCGGCCGATCCCGCGCACCTCAGCCCGGCTGCGCTGCGTGCTGCGGCTCACCCTGCCGGTGACGGGCTCGGTCACGGCGCGGGCATCGAGCCTGGAGCACCGGCCTACGAGGTGATGTATCTGCTCTCCGGCAGCGACGATGAGTCCGTGGCCAGGCTTCGAGTCCGGCTGGACGGGCTGGGCGACTGCGTCCTGGTTGTCGGCGGTGGGGACCTGTGGAACGTGCACGTGCACGTGCACGACGTGGGTGCGGCGATCCAGGCGGGCATCGAGGCGGGACGCCCGCATCGCATCGCCGTGACCCACTTCGGCGACCAGCAGCGCGCCAGAACCTCGGTCTCGCCCCGCGGGCCGGTCGCCGTGGTGGCCTGCGCAGCCGGCACAGGCCTGGCCGAGGTGTTGCGCGCCGCAGGGGCGCAGCCGGTGTTCAGCGGACCGGGCCGGCGGGCGTCGGCGGGTCAGCTGCTGGATGCTATCCGCACAGCCGGCTCGCGATGCGTGATCGTCCTGCCCAACGAGCCGGACACGGTGCTTGCGGCAGAGGCGGCCGCAACGGCCGCCGCCGAGTCCGGTCTGGAGGTGCACGTCGTGCGATCGCTGTCTGCGGTCCAGGGCATCGCGGCTCTGGCCGTGTTCGAGCCCACCGACGGCGGGCGCAACAACCTGATTGCCATGACCGGTGCCGCGGCCGCGACCCGGTACGGAGCGGTCACCGTGGCCAGCAAGGATTCGGGCACGAGCGCCGGAACGTGCCGTCGCGGTGACATCGTGGGGGCCATCGAGGGGGAGGTTGTTGTCGTGGGCCAGGATCTGGCTGTTGTCGGCGCGCAGGTGGCTGCCAGACTCCTGGCCGCTGGAGGGGAGCTGCTCACCGTCATCAACGGCGCCGGTAGCTCCCCGGAGGTGGCTGCGGCGGTTGCTGCCGCAGCGCGGGAGGGTCGCAGCGACCTAGAGGTCGCCATCATCGACGGTGGCCAGGGCACCTATCGCTTGTTGCTTGGGGTGGAGTGAGATGGCAGATCTGTCCACACCCCTAGGCACGGTCGTCGGCCAGCCATCGGCCAGCCCGTTGGCCAAACACCGCGGCCTGTACACCGTCGGTGACCTGCTCGACTTCGTTCCCCGCAGGTACTTCGAGCCCGGCAAGCTGACCGATCTGTCTGACCTTGTCGAGGGCCAGGAGGTGACGATCGTGGCCCGGGTTGACCGGGTCACCACGCGCGGCATGCGTGCCCGCAAGGGCAGGATGCTCAACGCCACCATCACTGACGGTACCCACGAGCTCGACCTGACCTTCTTCAGCGCCTACGGCCATGAGTCACGGCTGGTCCCGGGGGCGCTGGGACTGTTCGCGGGCACCGTGGGCCGCTACCACCAGAGCTGGCAGCTGACCCATCCCGACTACCAGATCTTTGACGCGAGCCAGCAGCAGGAGGCGGTCGAGCAGTACACCGGGAACCTGATCCCGATCTACCTGCCGGCCGGCAAGGCGATGCCCTCCTGGAAGGTCCGTACTGTGGCCCAGATCGTTCTCGGCTCACTGAGGGAGATCCCCGATCATGTGCCGGCCGACGTCCGCAAGGCTCGGGGGCTGGTCGACATCCTCACGATGTACCGCCTGCTGCACCAGCCCGAGACGGACCAGGACGTTAAGGCCGCCAGATACCGGCGCAAGTACGACGAGGCCTTCACCGTCCAGACGGTACTGGCACAGCGCCGGGCCGCGGGTGAGAAGCTGGCCACGACCCCGCGGGTGCCGCGNGCCGGCGGGCTGCTCGAGTCCTTCGACGCCCGGATCCCATTCGAGCTGACCGCCGGCCAGAAGCAGGTCAGTGCCGAGATCGCCAGGGACCTGGCCTGTGAGCACCCCATGCACCGTCTCCTGCAGGGTGAGGTCGGCTCGGGTAAGACCGTCGTGGCACTGCGGGCGATGCTGTCGGTGATCGACTCCGGCGGACAGTCCGCGATGCTGGCTCCGACGGAGGTTCTGGCCTCGCAACACTTCCGGTCCATTACCTCGATGCTCGGCGACCTGGCGATGGGCGGGATGATCGGTGGCAGCGAGATCGGCACCCAGGTCAGGCTGCTGACCGGCAGCCAGCCCGCCGGGGTGCGGCGCAGGTCGTTGCTTGATGCCGCCTCCGGCGACGCCGGCATCGTCGTCGGCACCCATGCCCTCATCCAGGAGCACGTGGGGTTCTTCGACCTCGGGCTGGTGGTCGTCGACGAGCAGCACCGCTTCGGCGTCGAGCAGCGCGATGCGCTGCGCGGCAAGGCGAAGCAGCCCCCCCACGTCCTGGTGATGACGGCCACGCCGATCCCGCGCACGGTCGCGATGACCGTGTTCGGCGATATGGAGACCTCCACCCTGACCGAGCTACCCAAGGGCCGCTCGCCTATCGCGACCCACGTGGTTGCCAACCCCCGCTGGTTCCAGCGAACCTGGGAGCGGGTCGCCGAAGAGGCCCGGGCCGGACATCAGGCCTACGTGGTGTGTCCGAGGATCGGGGACGCCGACGCCGGCGGCGGGCTGAGCGCCCCGACGCGAGCTCCCTCGCACGAGGAGGTGGAGGTCGAGTTCACCGGCGATGAGTCGACGCCGCCCGGCCGTGAGCTGCGCAGTGTCCTGGAGACGGAGGTTGAGCTCCGCGCCAACCCGGCCCTGGCCGGGCTGCGAATCGCGATCCTGCACGGCCGGATGGGCGCCGACGACAAGGACGCCGTCATGGCTGGCTTCGCTGCCGGCACCATCGACGTCCTGGTGGCCACGACCGTCATCGAGGTGGGCGTGGATGTGGCCAACGCCACCGTCATGGTCATCATGGATGCCGATCGCTTCGGGATCTCTCAGCTGCACCAGCTGCGGGGGCGGGTGGGCCGCGGGATGTCACCCGGGCTGTGCCTGCTGGTCACCGAGACCGAGTCCGAGGCCGGCCAGGCGCGCCTGCTGGCGGTCGCAGCCACCAATGACGGTTTCACGCTGGCCCGGCTCGACCTGGAACAGCGCCGGGAGGGCGATGTGCTCGGTGCGCGCCAGAGTGGTGGCAAGTCCCAGCTGCGGCTGTTGCGGCTGCTGCGCGACGAGGACCTCATCCTGGCGGCTCGCCAGGACGCCTTCACGATCGTGGCGGCCGATCCGGGCCTGCTCAATCATCCAGCCCTGCGCAACGTCATCGCCTCCGCCCTGGACGACGAGCAGGCCGCCTATCTGGAGCGCGGGTGATGCGCCGATGACGCGCATCATCTCCGGGCTCGCCGGTGGCCGCCGGATCCGCACGCCACCGGGTCGCGGCACGCGCCCGACCAGTGACCGGGTGCGTGAGGCGCTTTTCTCTCGCCTGGAGCACATGGACGTGCTCCAGAACGCCAAGGTCCTTGATCTGTATGCCGGCTCGGGCGCCCTGGGGCTCGAGGCGGCAAGCCGGGGAGCCGCCAGCGTCGTGCTGGTCGAGATGGAGTGGTCTGCGGTGTCCGTGATCCGCAAGAACATCGCCGAGCTGGGGCTGGGCGGGGTCAGCGTTCGCGCCGACACGGTCCAAAAGGCGCTGCTAGGCGGTCCCGCACCCGATGATGAGCGTGCCGACCTGGTGCTGGCCGACCCTCCCTACGACGTCACTGATCAAGATCTGGCCGACGTGCTCACACTGCTGGTAACCCACCGGTGGCTCAGCGAGGACGCGTTCGTCGTCGTCGAGAGATCGGCGCGCTCACCCGAACCTCGATGGCCACGGGGCCTGGAGGGCGCGGGGGAGCGCCGTTACGGCGATACCAAGATGTGGTTCGCCGACTTCGCCGGACCCCGAGGCGTTGCCTGAACCGCCCAGTGCCGTCGTGTTAGCGCGAAAGCGGGCGCGCTCGCTGCTAGGTTCGGCTGGTGAGCAGTCAACAACGCCGGTGTGTGTGTCCGGGGTCCTACGATCCCGTGACGATGGGCCATGTTGATGTGATCACCCGAGCCGCAGTCTTGTATGACGAGGTCGTCGTCGCGGTGCTGCACAACACCAGCAAGCGCGGCGCCTTCAGCGTCGACGAGCGGATGAGGCTGCTGGCTGCGGCACTGGTGGCGGTGCCCAACGTGCGCATCGCGGCATTCGCGGGGCGACTGTTGGCCGACGTCTGTGCCGAGGCGGGCGCGCAGGCGATCGTCAAGGGGCTGCGCAGCGACACCGACTTCGCCTACGAGCTGCCCATGGCACTGATGAACCGTCACCTGTCCGGAGTCGAGACGGTCTTCCTGCCGGGGGACCCCAGGTTTGGTCACGTCTCGAGCTCGCTGATCAAGGAGGTCGCCGCACTCGGCGGCGACATCACCGGACTTGTCCCGCACGACGTGCACGCCGCCCTGCTGGGGCGGCTGAAGAACCCGGAAGGAAGCTGAGCACCGATGGACGTCCAAGACCGGCTCAACGAGCTGACCGCGATGGTTCGCAGCGCCAAGGCCATGCCGATGTCGGGGTCCTGTCTGGTGAACCGCGCCGAGATGCTCGAGATCTTGGAGCGGATGCGTAAGACGCTTCCGGCCAACCTCCATGACGCGCAGGCTCTGCTGGCCGATCGTGGGGCCGTCCTCGCGCAGGCTCGCCAGCAGGCGCAGGCCATGCTTCAGGCTGCCCACAACGAGCGTGACCAGCTGATCGAGCAGAGCGACGTCCTGGTGGCCGCCAGGGCACGCGCTGCCGCCGCGACCACGAAGGCACAGACCGAGTCGGCGCGGTTACTGGCCGAAGCCGATGGCTACGTCGACGCCAAGCTGGCGCATTTCGAGGTTGTTCTGGGCCAGCTGGCCTCGCAGGTGAGCAACGGCCGGCAGCGTCTGGCCACCCGGGCGGAGGCCGATCTGGCCGACCCATCCCAGGCTCACGACGAAGGGGCCGCCGGCCCGGCCGGCCTCGATGATGACCTTCCGCAGGGGGCTGCCCCATCCGCTAGCTCGCCCGGTCTGCAGGGGTCGGACCGGCAGGGTCCCATCGGTGCCGGCGTGTCACTGCCAGTTCGGTGACCCTGCATTTGGGGGAACAGGGCCACCTCCGGTAATCTGACGTGTCGATCTACGTCTTGTGTGACGTGGGTCGAGCCGTTAACACGGAATCGACGACAGACCGCCATCATCGGAAGCCATGAACCGCCTGAACCCTGCCCTGCCCCTGGTGTTCGACACCTCGGAGCTCAGTCGACGTCCAGGCTCTATGCTCGAGATGACGCGGACCGTTCCGGCTCCGGACGACCTCGGTGACATCGACGTGATTGCCATTCCTGTAAGCCAGCCCATCGAGCTGGAGCTGCGGCTGGAGTCGGTCATGGAGGGCGTCTTGGTGACCGGCTCGGCACACACCACGGCAACCGGTGCCTGCGTGCGTTGCCTGGACCCGATGACCCGCCATGTGGGGGGTCATTTCCAGGAGCTGTTCGCCTACCCCGACCGCGCGACTCATCACCACGAGGTGGCGGCCGAAGACGAAGATGATGATGACGTGTACGAGCTCGTGGGCGACCTGTTCGACCTCGAGCCCGTGCTGCGGGACACCATGGTTCCGGCCATGCCGTTCCAACCTGTATGCCGGAGCGACTGTCCGGGTCTGTGCTCGCAGTGTGGGGCGCACCTGGCTGAAGACCCGGCGCACCATCACGACCAGCTTGACCCACGATGGGCGGCGTTGCGCAACATCGCGACGCCTCCCGGCAACCAAGAGAAAAGGAACTGACGTGGCTGTCCCGAAGCGGAAGACGTCGCGATCCAACACCCGTTCGCGTCGAGCGAACTGGAAAACGACCGCGACCACGCTGACCTCATGCCCGCAGTGCTCTGCTCCCAAGCAGCCGCACATCGCGTGCCCCTCCTGCGGTACCTACGCCGGACGCCACTACGGCGTGGCGGAGCGCAGCGAGCACCAGAGCTGACCCGGTCACATCGCGCGTGAGACTTTCTCACTCCCCTGGCGGGGACAGCGCGTTGCAGCGGCCCGTGGATCGTCTGGGCGCCCACCTGTCTGAGGTGGTTGGCGAGACGATTGACGAGTCGCTGCTTCTGCGTGCCCTGACCCACCGGTCGTACGCCTACGAGAACGGCGGGCTGCCGAACAACGAGCGCCTGGAGTTCCTCGGCGACTCGGTGCTCGGGCTGGTGGTGACCGACAGCCTGTACGCGGCCAACCCGGACCTGGCCGAAGGTCATCTGGCCAAGCTGAGGGCCGCTGTCGTCAACATGCGCGCTCTGGCGCAGGTGGCCCGAATCATGGGCCTGGGTGACTACATCTTCTTGGGCAGGGGCGAGGAAGCCACCGGCGGACGTGACAAGGCCTCGATCCTGGCCGACACGATGGAAGCGGTCATCGCCGCTGTCTACCTGTCCGGCGGGATGACGGCTGCCACGACATTCGTCCACCACGTCCTCGACCCGCTGATGGAGTCCTCCGCCAGCCTGGGCGCCGGGCTGGACTGGAAGACGAGCCTTCAGGAGCTGACCGCCTCGGGGTCGCTGGGAGTGCCGCAGTATCAGGTCACCGAGCAGGGCCCAGATCACGCCAAGAGCTTTACCGCCCGTGTCAGCGTTGGTGTCGAGCTGCTGGGAACGGGCGTGGGAAGCAGCAAGAAAGAGGCGGAGCAGATGGCGGCCGAGGTCGCCTGGACCGAGCTGACTGCCAGGGCTACGGCGCTCCTGTCCAGGGTGGACAAGCACGTCGATACTCAGGATGCCTGAGCTCCCAGAGGTTGAGGTCGTTCGTCGTGGCCTGGCTGAGCACGTCGTCGGGCGGCGCATCCATAGTGCCCTGTTCATCGGGGCGCGCGTGGCCCGTCGTCATCTGCCGGGGCCGACCGACCTGGCGGATCGACTACGCGGCAACGTGGTTGTTGCCGCGCAACGCCGGGGTAAGTATCTGTGGCTGGTGCTGCAGACCCCGGATGACCACTGGCAGGCTCTGGTCATCCACCTGGGGATGAGCGGCCAGCTGCTCGTCGAGCGGGCTAGCGCGCCGGCGCAGGCCCATCTTCACGCAACATTCGACTTCGCCGACGACGGACCGCAGCTGCGTTTTGTTGACCAGCGCACCTTCGGCGCGATGGCGCTGGCCGATTTGGTTGCCGATCTGCGCCCGGCCACGCACACCTGGGGCATCCCGGCGAGTATCACCCACATCGCGCCCGACCCCCTTGAGCCAGCTTTCGACCAGGCCGCCGTCATCGCGGCGCTGAAGGCGCGCCGAACGGGGGTCAAGCGATCCCTGCTGGATCAGCAGCTGATCTCCGGTATCGGAAACATCTACGCGGACGAGGCGTTGTGGCGGGCGCGGGTCCACGGCGAGCGGGCGGGCTCCGCGTTGTCGAAGCCGGCCCTGCAGGCGCTGATCGAGCATGCCCGCCAGGTGATGCTCGAGGCGTTGAAGGCCGGCGGTACGAGCTTTGACTCGCTGTACGTCAACGTCAACGGTGCCAGTGGCTTCTTCGACCGGCGCCTGAGCGTCTACGGCCGCCAGGGCGCGCCCTGCCCCCGGTGCGGCACCCTCGTGCGGCGTGAGGCGTTCATGAACCGCTCGTCATACTCCTGCCCTGCATGCCAGCCGCGTCCCAGAGCCGCCGGCTAGCCCTCGCTCGGGTAACGGACACCCAGCTGTGCGCGCGCCTGGTCGGTGAGCTCGAGAATGGCGACCGTGTCGGCGTGGGGCACAACGGGGCTCTGCAGCAGTCCCTGGCGAAGGCACCGCTCGACCTCCTGAATCTGAGGGCCGTAGGCTCCGCGCCCGCCCTTCACCCGGAACCCGGCCTCACCGGCGGTGACCGCGAGCCATCGAGGGTTGATGAACCACGGCTCCACGCAGATGGAGCCAGTGGTACCGACGACCGTCGCCCGCCCGGGCGCGGCCCCGGTCGTGGCGCACCGCAGCTGGGCGCTGGCGCCCGAGGCGTAGCCCCACTGCAGCGCGACCGCCGCATCAGAGCCAGTCGGGGAGAGGGTGCCGAGCACCTGCTGGGTGTCCGGACGGCCCAGGAAGAGCGAGGCGAAGTGCATCGGATAGATACCCAGGTCCAGCAGTGCCCCGCCACCGTTGGCCAGGTCGTACAGGCGGTGCTTCGGGTCGAAGTCCAGCGCCATGGAGAAGTCGGCCTGCACCGCCACGACGTCTCCGATGACCCCGCCTGCCACCATCTCCTGCGCCTTGACGATCAGCGGGTTGGCGCGCATCCATACCGCCTCCATGGCGAAGACCCCCTTGTCGCGGGCCGCGGCCAGCACCTCTGCCGCGTGCTGCGCGCTCAAGGCCAGGGGTTTCTCGATCAGGACGGCCTTGCCAGCCTCGATCGCCATCAGCGCCTGCTCGCGGTGGAAGGGATGTGTGGTGGCGATGTAGACGATGTCGACGTCGGGATCCTGGATCACCCCCTGGTAGCTGCCGTGGCTGCGGCGTGCCCCGAAGCGCTGTGCGAAGGCGGCCGCACGGTCGCCGTCACGTGCCGCGACCGCGTGCAACGTGTTGTTTCCGTGATGAAGGTCACCGGCCATGGCCGTGGCAATCCCGCCCGCACCCAGGAATCCCCACCGGATCGGACGGCCAGCAGCAAAGTCAGACATGCTGGGAGCCTAGGGCCTGGGCGCTGCGGTCCCGCCTCCCGCCCCAGGCCGGGCGGGCTCGTAGAATCGTGCACATGGAGCGGGTGACGATCTTTGTCCGGGGGCGGGTGCAGGGTGTCGGGTTTCGCTGGTGGACCCGCGTTCGGGCTCTGGAGCTTGGACTGGTCGGCTCCGCCCGCAACCTGGCCGATGGCCGGGTCGAGATCTGCGCCCAGGGGCCGAGCGAGGCGGTCGAGCGCCTTCGCGAGCTGATCGAGCAGGAGCCGTCGACCACGTACAGGCCGGGGTATGTTCAGGCATGTGTCGTCCAGCCCGGGGAGCTGCAAGCAGGCTTGTCCGGATTCCACGAACGGTGATCGACTTTTGGCGTTGACCTGCCGCGAGGTCGGTGCGATTCTAGTAAGACCCCCGAGGTACTGTCTGCGGTAGGTGTCTGCTCGGGGGCGCCGGTTATTGTTCCATTCGCCCTTCGCACGCGTGAAGGATCTCTTCGGAGTTGGTATGGCGAAAGCGCTACTGGGTCAACGGGTGTATTTCAACGATCGTCTCGAGCTGGAAAGCGCACGCCTGAGATCACGGGTACGTGACCTGGAGTGCATGATCGAGGACTTGCAGCAAGCCAATGATCGGCTCCGTGCCGTTCTGCCCGAGGAGATCGAGGCGACCCCTCAACCCGCGTACTGAGCACTCCTGACATAGCACACGAGGTACCGAGCACCGCCAGGTCAACCCGTGCGCCACGGNGTGCCCGCGGCTCCGGTTCCTCGGCGGCAGGATTCCTCGCCGGTAGAGTGAGGGCGTTCACCGCCGCCCCCAGAGGAGCCCAACGCTCGTGTACCTCAAGAGCCTGACCCTGAGGGGTTTCAAGTCGTTTGCGTCGGCGACCTCGCTGCGGCTGGAGCCAGGAATCACCTGTGTCGTGGGCCCGAACGGCTCAGGTAAGTCCAATGTTGCCGACGCCCTGGCCTGGGTCATGGGGGAGCAGGGAGCCAAGAGCCTGCGCGGCGGCAAGATGGAGGACGTCATCTTTGCCGGTACCTCCCTGCGCGCGCCGCTGGGGCGGGCCGAGGTCGCCCTGACCATCGACAATACCGACGGTGCGCTGCCGATCGACTACGCCGAGGTCACGATCGCCCGGACGATGTTTCGTAACGGCGGCTCCGAGTACGCCATCAACGGCACCCCCTGCCGCCTGCTGGACGTCCAGGAGCTGCTGTCGGACTCGGGTATCGGCCACGAGATGCACGTCATCGTCGGCCAGGGTCAGCTCGAGGCGATTCTGCGCGCGACCCCGGAGGAACGGCGCGGCTTCATCGAGGAGGCTGCCGGCGTCCTGAAGCACCGCAAGCGCAAGGAGCGGGCGCTGCGCAAGATGGAGACGATGGAGGCAAACCTCATCCGGGTCAATGACCTGAGCGGCGAGATCCGCCGACAGCTCGGACCCCTGGGTCGCCAGGCCGAGGCGGCGCGCAGGGCGGCCACGATCCAGGCTGAGGCGCGTGACGCACGGCTGAGACTGCTCGCCGACGACCTGTCCGCCCTGACCACCACGTTCGAGCAGGAGATCGCCGACGAGACCGCGCTCCTGGCTCGTCGATCGAGCGCCGAGACGGCTCTGGGCGCCGTTCGATCGCGCCTGGCCGCCCTTGAGCTCGAGGCGGCGCAGGCGGCCCCGCAGCTCGCCCGTGCACAGGAGCGCTGGTTCGCGCTGTCGTCGCTGCGTGAGCGTCTGGCCGCAACCGGCTCGCTGGCTGGTGAAAGAGTTCGGCTGCTGTCCGAGGATGAGCAGGACACCGCCGATAACAGCTCCCGTGATCCTGCGGTGTTGCTGGCGCAGGCCGATTCGGTGCGCCGGCAGGAGCAGGAGCTGATCGCCGAGGCCATGGCGGCCAAGGAGTCACTGGAGGCTGCGGTCACCGACCGCACGCAGATCGAGTCGGCCTATGCCGCCGAGACAGCCAGGCTCACCGCCCTGGTGCGTGCTGCCGCAGATCGCCGCGAGGGCCTGGCAAAGCTGGCCGGCCAGGTGGGCGCACGGCGCAGCCGGATCGAGGCCGGGGAGGCCGAGATCGGCCGCCTCCAGCAGTCCGTCGAACAGAGCAGGGCCCGTGCCGCCCGGGCGCAGGAGGAGTTCGCGACCCTGGAGGCATCCGTTGCGGCCGACGAGGAGGGCGAGGCAGGTCTGGATACCGCCTACGAGCAGGCAGCGGCTGCGCTGGCGGCCGCGGAGGCCGAGGTGTTGGCATGGCGTCAGGCCGAACGGGACGCCGACAGTGACCGCTCCAGCTCCGCGGCCCGCCTTGAGGCTCTCGAGCTCAGCCTGCGTCGCAAGGATGGCGCGGCTGCCCTGCTCGCAGCGGGGGAGAGCGCCCACGGGCTATTGGGCTCGGTCTCGGCCCTGGTACAGATCAAGGCAGAACACCAGGCAGGGGTGGCCGCGGCCCTCGGGTGGGCCGCGGATGCGCTGGCCGTTGACTCTGCCCTGGGCGCGCAGCGCGCCGTCGCGTCGCTGCGCGCCCAGGACGCCGGACGGGCAGGTCTGCTGGTGGCGGCCACCGCTTCGACGGTCGACGTCGGCTCCTGGCCGACACTGGGCGAGGGCGCGGTGTGGGCCCGAGATGTGGTCACCTGCCCGCAGGATATCCGGCCGGCGATCGAGCAGCTGCTGGATCGCGTGGCCCTGGTGGGGGACGCCGCGAGCGCCGCGGAGCTGGTTGCCCTCGGCCAGGGAATCACGGCCGTAACCCCCGGTGGTGACGTCTTTGCCCAGGGTTTTGTCCGCGGTGGCAGTGCGTCCGCGCCCAGCCTGATTGAGATACAGGCCGCCGTGGACCAGACGCGAGACAAGGTCGCCGAAGCGGTCCGCCGCAGCGAGCAGGCCAGGTTCGCCCTGGCGGGCGCAACCCAGGCCGTGGCGAGCACGGGCGAGCAGGTGAAGGTCGCCCTTGCGCGCCTGCACGAGTCCGACGCCAGGATGGCTGCAGTGGCCGAGCGGCTGGGCCGCCTCGGCGCCGTGGTTCGCGCCGGGCGGGGCGAGGCTGAGCGTATCGACGCGGCGATCGCTGCCGCCGAGAGCGCCCTGGACAGTGACCGTGCCGAGCATCGCGGGCTCAGCCAGCGTCTGGAAGCCGCCAGCGCACGCCCTGGGGAGCAGGAGCCTTCCAACCAGAGGCGCGACGCCCTGGAGGCCAGCCTCAGGGCGGCTCGCAGCGCCGAGACCGAGCTGGCCCTGACCTTGCGCACGCGCGAGGAACGGGCGGCTGCGATGGCCGCCCGCGGGCAGTCTCTGGAGGCGGCTGCGCGCTCTGAGGTGGCCGCCCGCCAGCGGGCGTCAGCGCGACGGGAGCGCCGCAAGCATGAGGCCACGGTGGCGCTCTCCGTCCAGAAAGGTGCGGCCCACGCGGCGGCGTGGGTGACCGGCGCGCTTGCAGAGGGCGCCCAGCAGCGGGCCAGCGCCGAGGCGGGGCGCAGCGAGCGCGAGGCGGCGCTGGCGATGGTCCGGGCGCAGATCGGGACGCTGAGCGACGAGCTGGGCGAGCTCACCAACCTGGTTCATCGCGACGAGGTGGCACGCACCCAGCAGCGACTGCGGATCGAGACGTTACAGGCCAAGGCGCTCGAGGAGCACGGTATTGACCCCCAGGTGCTGCTGGCGGACTTCGGCCCGGATCAGATGGTGCCCGTGGTCCCCGAGCTTGACGCCGCCGATGGCTCTCCTGGGCAAGGTGGTGTCGATGAGCAGGTCGCGGCCATCGCCTATGTGCGTGAGGCCCAGGCCAAGCGCCTGCGTTCGGCCGAGCGCAAGCTCTCGACACTGGGCCGGATCAACCCGTTGGCGCTGGAGGAGTATGCCGCGCTGGAGGAGCGCCACAGGTTCCTGACCGAGCAGCTGGAGGACCTCAAGAAGTCCAAGCGTGATCTGCTGGACATTGTTCGTGAGGTCGACGATCGCGTCGAGAAGGTCTTCGCCGAGGCCTACTGGGAAACGGCCGCACAGTTCGAGGCGGTCTTCGGCCGGCTCTTCCCCGGGGGTGAGGGGCGGTTGATCCTCACAGACCCCGACAACATGCTCACCAGTGGGATCGAGATTGAGGCGCGCCCGCCCGGCAAGAAGATCAAACGGCTCTCGCTGCTGTCCGGTGGCGAGCGGTCTCTGGTGGCCGTCGGGCTGCTGGTCGCCATCTTCAAGGCACGGCCCAGTCCGTTCTACATCCTGGACGAGGTGGAGGCGGCGCTGGATGACGCCAACCTCAGCCGGCTGCTTACCCTCTTCGAGGAGCTGCGTACCACCAGCCAGCTGATCGTCATCACCCACCAGAAACGGACGATGGAGATCGCTGACGCCCTGTACGGCGTCACGATGGCCGGCGACGGCGTGAGCACAGTTGTCTCCCAGCGGCTCCGGGACCTGCAAAAGGCATGACCGCCGGTCAACCCACGATCGCCGCGCCCACTTGAGGGCAAAAATTTGCAAAGATATGGCAAAGATCTAGCAAAGACGCGAAGATTCGGTTGTTCAGAAACTCGATCGTGGGGCACGATGGAGTCATGTTTGTCGTGGTACTCGGAATGCTTGTGAGCCTTGCCCTCGCTGTGGTCGTGTTGTTTATGGTGGCTGTTCCCGCGCGGCGAGAGCGCCGTTACATGCTTACACCCAAGGCCGAAGACCTGGTCTCCCAGGTCCGTGGGAGGACCGGGGATGCTCTCGAGACGGCCCGCGAGAAGACCGGCGAGGTGCTGGATGCCGCACGCGAGAGGGTCTCTGACGTGACCGGAACCAACCAAGACTGAGCTTGTACCGACTCGAGCAGGGGTGCGACCAAACACCACGGGTACCGACGGCGATTCCGGTCAATACCGCGGGGGCGGCCTCTAGCGAACGGCGCACGTGTCGCTGACCCGAACGCCGATCTGAAACAATCGCCAACTGTGACCCAAACCCAGGATATCTTGGCCGTTGCGGTAGTCGTCGCCCTTGCGGCTCTCGCTGTACTCGTCGGGCTTACGCGTGGGCGCGGCGGCAAGAGCAAGAGTCTTCCGCCCCAGACCCCTCCCGCCCGGGGGGCGGCTGGCTCCGAATCTGAGGCCGCACAGTCGCTGGCTGATGCCGGCGTCGGTCTCGACGTCGACATCCTGGCGCCCGAGGTTGTGGAGCCGCCCGCTGCACCGCCGGCTGTCGAACGTCCCGAGTCGGCGACCGGCCGCCTGCAGCGCCTGCGCGCCCGGCTGGCGCGCTCCAACACGGCCCTGGGCAAGGGGCTGCTGTCCTTGTTGTCCAGCGGGGGACTGGACGAGCAGGCCTGGGAGAGCGTTGAGGACACTCTGCTCGGCTCGGATCTGGGGGTCGAGGCGACCAAGGAGCTGGTCGACTCGTTGCGCAGCCGGGTCACCGTCGAAGGGACACGGGACCAGGAGATCGTCCGCGGCTGGTTGCGGGAGGATCTGCTGCGGTTGGTGGACCCCACCATGGATCGCTCTGTTGCCTCATCGCGGGTTCAGGGCCGACCGGCCGTTGTCATGGTGGTCGGAGTCAACGGGACGGGTAAGACCACCACGGTGGGCAAGCTGGCGCGTGTCCTGGTCGCTGCGGACAAGGACGTGGTCCTGGGTGCTGCCGATACCTTCCGCGCGGCCGCAGCCGACCAGCTGGCGACCTGGGGTGAACGCGTGGGGGTACCTACCATCCGCTCCGAGCGCGAGGGTGCAGATCCCGCCTCGGTAGCCTTCGACGCGGTCAGGGCCGCAATCGAGATGGAAGCTGACGTGGTCCTGATCGACACCGCCGGCCGGCTGCACAACAAGGTCGGACTCATGGACGAGCTCAGCAAGGTCAAGCGGGTGGTGGAGAAGCAGAGTCCGATCGACGAGGTTCTGCTGGTCCTGGACGCGACAACCGGACAGAACGGCCTGCGTCAGGCCGAGGTCTTCGGCGAGGTCGTCAATGTCACGGGCATCGTCTTGACCAAGCTGGACGGGACGGCCAAGGGCGGCATCGTCGTGGCTGTTCAGCGCAAGCTCGGTGTCCCGGTCAAGCTGGTCGGGCTGGGGGAGGGCCCTGACGACCTGGCCCCCTTCGACCCTGAGGCCTTCGTCGACGCCCTGATCTCCTGACCCGTGGGCCGCACAGAGGCGCTTGCGGGGGACAGGGCGATAACACCGGTGATGTCGTTCGAGCTGGAGGCACCGTACGGCGCGCCACGGGTCGCTGGACCCCTGCTGTCCATCCCCTGCTGCGGCAGCTGGCCTCGGCCGCGTTCGGCGGTGGCCCCGCCGTCCTGGCCTGGACTATCAGGGCCGGGAGGTTCTGCTCTGTGTTGCCGGCGAGGTCGGCCGTCACGATCGGGCGCTGCCGCTTCCACCATGGTTTCGCACGACCGGGGCCTGTGCGGCGATCGGAGACTGGCTGCGCCACGACGACCCCTGCCCAGACCAGCGTGAGCATCTGGTCGACGCCCGCATCCACCAGATGTTCAGGTGCGCCGACGACGTCGAAGCCCTGGCGCTCACCGACCTCACGTTTCCCGCGCCGGTCGACCTGGCAGTGGCGCGCAGGGCACGCCGGACCCCGCCTGGGTCAGCGACAACCTGGCAGTGCTCAGTGCGGCGGTTCGCGGGCGCCTGCAGCGCCCACCGGATGACGCCGGTCGCGGCGGCTCCCAGGGGCAGGGCGATGGCACGTTCGGCCAGCGGCAGGGCGGGAAGTCCCAGGTGCTGGCGTGCCCAGCGCGGCAGCAGGGCGACTGCGCCGGCGGCCAGCGCGCCGTACCCCGCCCGCGCGCTGCCGGCAAGCGGGGGGTGAAGGAGCAGGAACCGCGCCGCATCCCGGGCCGCGGGCGTGCCCGCGAGCTCGGGCCGGTAGGACTCGAGCGAGGCGTCAAGCTCGGCAACGGTCATCGGCGGGTCGAGGACGCCGAGCCTGATCGCCACGACGGCGCACTGGG
>JGI24140J50213_10000609_pt1 | contig 16508 bp, 16 predicted proteins | sample BarGraIncu00222A_FD_50213 | JGI IMG/M metagenome (IMG submission 50213)
CCGACGGGCGCGGCGGATTTCGGCGCCGTCGTTGCACCATGCGTCATGGCGAGCGTGACTTGGCGAGCGTGACTTGGCGAGCGTGACTTGGCGGGCGAGATTTGGCGAGCGCGACTTGACGATCGCGAGGCTGCGAAATTCTCAGCGCGTATCTTCGTCGGTCTTTCGCGCGGCTGACTTGTGCGGTGCTTGTCCGCTGGCGCCGAGTTCCTGTGGGAGCGGCGCCCACGATCCGTCGGCTGCCTGCTGGTAGGCCTGGCAAGACCGTGAGGCCGGTTGCTCGTCGATCTTCTGGGGTTGGGAATTCTTCGCCTGCGCCGGCGCCGTCAGCACGGTAAGCGCAGTGAAACCACCGAAGATCAAGGGTGCGATCCGCACAGGGGTTCTCCTTCTCGAAGGATTTCCATTTCTAGATAAAAAGGATTGTGACAATTTTTGGCCGCGATCTTCTCGGCGCCGCCGGATGTTTAACGTTTGGAAAATCTCGCAAAAACTTGATCGGGCGGGGAAGCCAGAGCGTCCCGGTTCAGGTCCGGGAAAGCGGCTCGGCCCGGCAACAGGCGCCGCGCGGCGTTGTGCTTAATGCTATGCGCGCCGTAGCGATGCCCGAGCGATGACGCTTCAAGAACGATCGCGTGTTAGGCTGGCCGCGCCAGTGAGCTGCCCACAAGGCTCGCATTGAAATTTTATCGCAAGGAGTGACGACCGAATGAGCCTGCTGAACCATCCATTCGATCCCGCGCGCGAGGCGGCTCTGGTGACCGGTGCGGGAAACGGCATTGGACGCGCCATCGCGCAAGCGCTGGTCGGCGAGGGCGTGCGTACCGTGTTCGCCGATCTGAACCCCGATACGGTCGCAGCCTCGGTCAAGGCTTCGCCGCGGCCGGAACTGGCGGTGCCGTGGGTCGGCGATCTCGCGCAGCGTACGGCTTGCGATGCGTTGCTGGCCGATGCGCAATCCGCCGTCGGGCAAGTGACGCACTTCGTTCACAGCGCGTCGCCGCCGCGGCGCGAGGCCGATCACGCGCTCGCCGTCAGCACCGAGACCTGGGAACAGATGCGCGCGGTCAATGTCGATGCCGGCTTTCACCTCGCGCGCGAACTGGCGCGAAAGCTCATCGCCGCGCACGAGCCCGGCTCGTTTTTGTTTCTCACCTCGCTGCACGCCGGCACGCCGCGCAACTTGCCGCACTACAGCACTTCCAAGGCGGCGATGGCGATGCTGGTAAGGGAGTTGGCAAAAACGTTTGGCCGTTTTGGAATCCGCGTCAACGCGCTGGTGCCGGGCGCCATCGCCGCCGGCGGCTTCGTTGCCGATCCGTCGCTCGCGAAGCACATTCCGCTCGGCCGCCTTGGCCGCGGCGAAGATCTGGCGCCAATGGCGCTGGCGGTGCTGTCGAACCGGGTGTCGGCCTATGTCACGGGCGCCGCGATCGTNGTCGACGGCGGCCTGTCGCTGACGAACTGGTTCGATCCGCCTAACCTGGATGAGGTGTTGTAGGGCGCAGCTCCGCGCGTCGTTGCGCCTACCGCAGCGGCATCGGCGGTCGTATCACCGGGCCGTCATCCGACGGAACGTTGGCTTCCGGCAGCGGCACGGGCTGTGATACCACGGGCTGCGGCAGCGGAGGCGGCGCGGGAGGTACGGCGTAGCTCGGTGACTGAGAGTAGGTCGGCGGCGGCGAGGTGATCACGGCCGGCGGCGGCAAGTAGGCCGTCTTCGGTTTGCGCGGCGGCGCTGGAATCGACCGCGGTGGAATCGCTGCGACCGGCCGCGGCGGAAATGCTGCTGCTGCCCTCGGCCGCGGGCTTGGCTCGGAATTCTTGACCTCGGAATTTTTGGCCTCGGAATTTTTGGCAGTGTCGCGGGACATCTGGGCCTGGCTGGCCTTGAGCTGCTCGACGCTGGCTTTGAGCTGCTCGATCTGTTGCCCCATCGTTTTCAGATCGCGCGCCATCGACTCCGTCGACGGCGACTGCGTCGTCGGCGCCGATCGCGCAGGCGAGGCGGCGGCCGCCGGTGCGGCGCTGTCCGTGGGCTGGGCGACGGAGGCCGTTTGCGCCGGCGCCTGATCGGCTGTGGCGGCTTGAGCCGGCGCTGAGTCCGGTTGCTCGGCCGCAGCAGGCTTGTCTGCCACAGGGTTGTCGCTCACAGGCGATGCCGCCAGCACGAACGGCGGCAGCCAGCTTGAGATCATCTGTTTGGCCGCCGCACCATGATGCGTCCACGCCGCGGCAGCGAAGGCACTGCAGAGGGCAAACATGAAGGCGATGAAAGCGCGCTTCACCCACCAGCTGATCCGCGGCCGGTCGTCCGGAGCCACTGGCCTGTCGGCCGTGTCGATTTTGTCGATGGCAGCGGCGCGAAACGTGGTGTCGACCGTTGGCGTATCGACCGCAGGTGTCGGTGCGGCAGCGGAAACCTCGGGTGACCTCCCCGCCGCCTTGTGCGCAAGATGACTCAGGAGTTCTTGCACGGGGTCGGGCGAGGCTTGGCGCGCGGCCAGAACGACATCGGGCTCGATCACAAAGACGTCGTGCGGATCGGTATCTTGTGGTGTCAGCGTGGACTGCATTGGCGCTCCTTAACTGGTCCCAATGTCACCCGCATCAGGGCGGTCAGCGGATTGACGCAATGTCAACGATCCTCTGCCCGTCTTCAGACGCCAGTCAGGTTTGACCAAAGCAAGGCGGCAGGATGGAGAGGTTAAGGCCACTTGTGGCAGCAAGATTGCCGGAAGGGGAGGAGGAGGGCGGGATCGTGCTACCGGGAGCTCGATCGCAAGGTTCGACGCATTGCGCCGTCACCGGATGACGCTCGGCTAAGTCATCGCTCAACCACAATCGTCATTCCGGCCTCACGCGGAACCTGTCATCGGGCGCGGGTTCGCGCGGACCGTTGGCGCGCCCGGGAATGACGATTGAGATGTTCCAGCCCGATGAGAATGCGTAGGGCGTTCGCCCGACGAGCTTCGCTATTCGGCCCCGCAAATCAGTGCGCGCTCAGGCTTCGCCCTTGGGAATGTATTTTCCCATGACGCATTTGTACCTTTGCAACTTCCACTCGTGATACGGGCCGTTGGCGAGCCATTCGGCAATGCCGATTTGCGCATTGACCTGACAGGCGGTCATGGTGATGCCCGACTGCTCACTGGTGGTGACGATCTTCTCAAGGCACAGCGGACCGTTGCAGAGAACGGCGACAAGAGTAACGAGCATGGCGACCTTTGCTAATGAAGAACACCCGGTACCTCAGCTCATGCAGGGTTCATGCCAGCCTTGTTGCACGCCGTGCACTGTTGCATGCCCAAGTGCATGCCCAAGCTGCTTTTTTGCAGGTTGCCACGCGGCCGGCGCGATCGTCTCGACAGCCGAATCAGCTGCGCCATCGCCCTTTGACCGCGGCACCAAATCGTCACGTTCTCGGCGAATTGCGGTCAAAGCCCGCTGTCATCACCGGAGCCATGATGGATGCGTGCGGGGACACCCAGTTGGCCTACAAGATGATCGCAGAACGCGACAACGAGACCGTAAAAATCGAGCGAACGAGTTCTTTTGTCATCGTCGCCAAGGCCCGAATCTGGGCGAGCGAAGGCTGGCAGGTCGTCATCACGGATGCTGACGGTAAATCCTACGCGCTTTCTGAATTCGATCAGCTGCTGGCGGCTTGATGCCAGCCGCGCGCAGGGCGCAATAGCGGCCATAGCGAAAGAGCGCAGGCTTCGCGCGGCGATGGCTCAGCCGACGAAGCGCTGATCGTAGGCGAGCACGGCCTCCAGCATCACCTGGGCGCCGGCGCCGCACTCATCGAACGACGTGGATTCCGCCTCGTTGTGGCTCACGCCGCCTGCGCATGGCACGAAGATCATGGTGGTCGGGGCGATGCGTGCGATGTAGGCGGCATCGTGTCCGGCGCCCGAGACCATGTCACGGGTGGCATATCCGGCCTTCTCGGCTCCCTTGCGCACGGACGCGATCATATCGGAATCGAAGCGCACGGCCGGACTATTCCAGATTCGTCTTTCCTCGAAGGTGAGGCCGAGCTCTTCCAGCGTCGCCGGCAGCGCCGCGCGGAACTCTCGCTCCATCGTTTCGAGCACCGTCTCGTCGGGATGACGGAAATCGACGCAGAAGAACACCTCGCCCGGTACCACATTGCGCGAGTTCGGTTGCACCTCGACCAGTCCAACGGTGCCCACCGCGTCGGGTGCGTGCCGCATGGCGATGGCGTGCACCTGCTCGATCATGCGGGCGGCCCCCAACAGCGCGTTCTTGCGCAGGTGCATCGGTGTCGCGCCGGTGTGCGCTGCCTGGCCACGCACCGTCACCTCGTACCAGCGCATGCCCTGCACGCCGGTCACGACGCCGATCGTCTTGGCTTCCGCTTCGAGGATCGGGCCTTGCTCGATATGGAGTTCGAACATGGCGCCGATCTTGCGCGTGCCGATCGGCTCGGTGCCCCGGTAGTCGATGCGCTCAAGCTCGGCGCCGAACGTCTTGCCCTCGCGATCCTCGCGCGAATAGGCATAATCCCGGGTGAAGGCGCCGGCGAACACGCCGGAGGCCAGCATGGCGGGTGCAAATCGCGATCCCTCCTCGTTGGTCCAGTTCACGATCTCGAGGGGTGCGTTGGTGTCGTAGCCGCTCGTGTGCAGCGTGCGCATGACCTCCAGCGCGCCAAGGACGCCGAGCACGCCGTCGAACTTGCCGCCGGTCGGCTGCGTATCGAGATGAGAGCCCATGCATATCGGCGGCAGGTCGTCGCGCTTGCCGGCGCGCCGCGCGAACATGTTGCCGCAATCATCGACCGTGACGGTACAGCCGATCGCTTCGCAGGCGAGCTTGAACCAGTCGCGCACCTGACGATCCTCGTCCGAAAGCGTGAGCCGGCGGATGCCGCCTTTCTCGGTGCCGCCGAACCGGGCCGTCTCCATCAGGCTGTCCCAGAGGCGCTTCGGATCGATGGTGAGGTTGGTGAGGTCTGCCTTGCCGCCGCTTGTCATGGCACCACCGACATCGCCCGTGAGACGGGCTTCGGCGCGGAGAATTCCTTCCACGTGCTGTTGGCGACATGAACGGCGGGGAAGGGCGGTCGCGCGATGAACTGTCCGTCTCCCTTCTCGGCCCGCAACTCGCCCTCCCGCCACGCGATCCGGCCGCGCGAAAGCGTGAGGCGCGGCACGCCGGTGCAGGTAATGCCCTCGAACACGTTGTAGTCGATGCGGCTCAATTGCGTCTTGGCGGAGATGGTTTTGGTCGCGGCCGGATCCCACACCACGAGATCGGCGTCCGATCCGACGGCGACCGCTCCCTTGCGCGGATAGATGTTGAGAATGCGCGCGATGTTGGCGGAGGTGACGGCGACGAACTCCTCCTTGGTCAGGCGCCCGGCATTCACGCCGAAGGTCCACAGCAGCGGCATGCGGTCCTGGATGCCGCCGGTCCCGTTCGGGATCATGCGAAAGTCGTCGAGGCCGAGACGCTTCTGCTCGCGTGTAAAAGTGCAATGATCGGTCGCCACCACCTGCAGCGAGCCGGCCTGGAGCCCGGTCCACAGCGAATCCTGATGCTTCCTCGGCCGGAAAGGCGGCGACATCACGCGCGCTGCGGCATGGTCCCAGTCCGGGTTGCGGTACTCGTCCTCGTCGAGCACGAGATGCTGGATCAGCGGTTCGCCATAGACGCGTTTGCCGGCCGCGCGGGCGCGCGCGATCGCCTCGTGCGATTCGCGGCAGGAGGTGTGGACCACATAGAGCGGGGCGCCCGCCATGTCGGCGATCATGATCGCGCGGTTGGTTGCTTCGCCCTCGACCTCGGGTGGGCGGGAATAGGCGTGGTTCTCCGGACCCGTGGCGCCCTTCGCCATCAGCTGTTCCTGCAGGCGGAAGACCACGTCGCCGTTCTCCGCATGCACCATGGGCAGCGCACCGAGCGCGGCACAACGCGAGAACGAGTTGTAGAGCTCGTCGTCGTTCACCATCAGCGCGCCCTTGTAGGCCATGAAATGCTTGAAGGTGTTGATGCCGTAGGTGTTCACCACCGTTCCCATCTCGTCGAACACCTGCTTCGTCCAGGACGTCACAGCCATGTGGAAAGAGTAGTCGCAGACAGCCTTTTCGCTCTTGTGCCGCCAGTCCTGATAGGCCCGGAGCATGGATTCGCCCGGGGCCGGGATGCAGAAGTCGACGATCATGGTCGTGCCGCCGGCAATGGCTGCCTTGGTGCCCCACTCGAAATCATCGGCCGAAACCGTGCCCATGAAGAGCAGCTCCATGTGGGTGTGCGGGTCGATGCCGCCGGGAAGAATGTCGCAACCACCGGCGTCGATGATTTCGCAGCCGGTCGGCGCCGCTATCTTCTCGGCGACGGCCACGATCTTGCCGGCTTCGATCAGAACGTCGGCGCGGCGCGAGTGGTCGTGGTTGATAACGGTGCCGCCGCGAATGAGCATGGCCATGGGTGGTCCTCCGGACAGGATGGTTTCTTGGATAGAATTGGTCGTTGCAGCGCCGGTCCGGCGCTGCAACGACGATGTTGGATTGGCCGCGGGCCGCGATCACTTCAGCGCGGCATCGATCACGGCATGGGTCCAGGCGCCTTCCGGCTTCTTGGTGATGACGGTTTGCTCGCCGCCGGCGCCGAGCAGCGTCGTCACGGTGCGGTCGTAATCGGCGGGATCGAGCTTGCCGTTGCTCCCGGCGGTGAGCTTGTTGATCTCGCCCATCATGCGCTTCTGGTGTGGCTCCTTCTGGGCGCCGGACGTATCGTTGTCGAGCACGATCTTGACCGCTTCGTCGGGATTGGTGCGGGCAAAATCCCAGCCCTTCATCGAGGCGCGCACGAACTTGGCCATCCGGGTCACGAAGGCAGGATCCGACAGCTTGCTCCCAAGTACGTAGAGCCCGTCTTCCATGGTGGAGACGCCCTGGTCGGTGTAGTTGAAGACGACGAGGTCCTCGGGCTTCAGACCGGCATCGATGATCTGCCAGTACTCGTTGTAGGTCATCGTGGAGACGCACGCCGCCTGCTTCTGAATCAAGGGATCGACGTTGAAGCCCTGCTTGACCACCTTGACGCCGCCCGGCGAGCCGTCGGTCTTGTAACCGAGCTTGGCCATCCAGGCCATGAAGGGGTACTCGTTGCCGAAGAACCAGACGCCGAGCGTTTTGTCCTTGAAGTCGGCCGGCGTGGCGATGCCCGAATCCTTGCGGCAGGTGAGCATCATGCCGGAGCGCTTGAAGGGCTGGGCGACGTTGACCAGCGGCACGCCCTTTTCGCGCGCGGCGAGCGCCGAAGGCATCCAGTCGATGATGACGTCGGCGCCGCCGCCTGCGATCACCTGCGGCGGCGCGATGTCGGGACCGCCGGGCTTGATGGTGACATCGAGACCCTCGGCTTTGTAGAAGCCCTTGTCCTTGGCGACGTAGTAGCCGGCGAACTGCGCCTGCGTCACCCATTTCAATTGCAAGGTTACCTTGTCCTGGGCCGCGGCGGGAAGCCACGATCCCAGCAGCAGCATGGCGCCGATCATCAAACGCTTTGTCATACATCGTCTCCCTTTTTGGTCAGTGCAACGAATGAGCCCTTCTTCAGCGGCGGTTCGAGGGGTGCCAGAAGGTCACTTTTTTCTCGATCAGGACGAGAACGCCGAAGAACGTCGAGCCTGCGACCGCCGCGACCACGATCGTCGCCCACACCATGTCGAGCGACATCCGCCCCACCTCGGTTGAGATGCGAAAGCCCATGCCCAGTGTCGGCGTGCCGAAGAACTCGGCCACGATGGCGCCGATCAGCGCCAGCGACGCGTTGATCTTCAGCGCATTGAACAGAAACGGCATCGCGGCCGGCAGCCTCAGCGCAAGCAGGGTCTGCAGCCATGAGGCGCCATAGCTGTGCATCAGGTCGCGCTCGATGCGGCCGGCAGCGGACAGCCCCACGACCGCGTTTACCAGCATCGGAAAGAAGGTCATCACCACCACCACCGCGGCCTTCGACTGCCAATCGAACCCGAACCACATCACGAGGATCGGCGCGATGCCGATGATCGGCAGCGCCGAGACGAAGTTGCCGATCGGAAGCAGGCCACGACGCAGGAAATCGTAGCGGTCACAGGCAAGGGCTGCGGCGAAGCCTGTGGCCGAACCGATCAGCCAGCCCGGAAGCGCTGCGCGAACGAAGGTCTGGACGAAGTCCGCGCCAAGCTGCGGCAGCGACGACAGCAGCTTGTGCAGGATCAGCGAGGGCGCCGGCAGCAGCACGCTCGGCACCTTGAGGCCGACGCACGCGACTTCCCACAGGAACACCAGCGTCAGTCCGAACACCAGCGGTACGCCCTTGCCGGCAAGGCTCGCCAGCACGTTCGGCAGAGATTGGGATCGGCTCCAGAGGACGTTGGCGTACCACAGCGCGGCCCAGGCGACGATCACCGCTAACGCCAGCAGGCCACCCGCGCCGCGATGGGCCAGCAGGAGGGCGGCGATCGCAACCGCGGTTCCAAGCGCAAGCACTGCGACGAGGCGCATCACGGGGTTGCCTGCGGTTGCCGTCTGCGCGTTGCTCATGGCCGCGCTCCCATCGCGTTCAGAGTCAGCCGTTCGGCGAGCGCGATGACGGCGATCAGGAGTGAGGCCATGATCGCGGCCATGGTCAGCGCCGACCAGATCTGCACGGTCTGGCCATAATAGGAGCCCGACAACAGACGCGCGCCAATCCCGGCCTGGGCTCCGGTCGGCAGTTCGCCGACGATGGCCCCGACCAGGCTGATCGAAATCGACACCTTGAGGCTTGAAAACAGCATGGGAATCGCCGCCGGCCAGCGCAGCTTGAGGAAGATCTCGGTCGGCGAAGCACTGTAGGTGCGCATCAGGTCGAGCAGCATCGCGTCGGGCGAGGCGAAGCCCTTGGTCATGCCGATGGTGACGGGAAAGAACGACAGGTAGGCCGAGATCACGGCCTTTGGCAGCAGGCCGACGATCCCCATCGAGCCCAGCGCGACGATGATGATGGGCGCAATGGCAAGGATGGGCACGGTCTGGCTCGCGACGATCCACGGCATCAGGCTCATGCGAAGCGCGTTGATATGCACGATCGCGATCGCAAGTGCGATACCGAGGATGAGGCCGATGACGAATCCGGTCAATGTCGCCGAAACAGTGACCCAGGCATGGGTGAACAGATTGCGCGGATTGAGCACCATGCCGTCCGCCGTTTCGCGCAACAGCGGTGTGCCGAGCGTCGAGGCGAACAGCTCGGTCGCGATCTGGTGCGGGGCGGGAAGCAGCGGCCGTTCCAGGCTCCATGCCACGCGGTAGCGGTCGATAAGGCCATCGACATGGGCAAGCTGCGGCAAGTCGCGGTTCATCGGCAGACAGGCGAGATACCAGACCGCGAGGATGATCGCTGCGATCGTGGCGACGGGCAGCAGTGCGCCGCGCCGCACGCCCGACCACACATGTGCGAAAGGCGTCATGGTCCCGGTCGCGGCGAGCCGCGCGCTAGTCGTCGTAGGAATGGCCGGCACGCAAGCCCTCCCTGACACGATGCGCGAGCTTCAGGAACTCCGGCGTCTCGCGGATATCGAGCGTGCGCTCGTCTCCGAGGTCGCAGTCGATCACGTCGATGATCCGTCCGGGCCGCGGCGACATCACCACGATCAGCGTCGAAAGGAACACCGCCTCCGGGATCGAATGGGTGACAAAGACCACGGTTTTTCCGGTCTTTTTCCAGAGTTTCAGGAGCTGTTCGTTGAGCCGGTCGCGCGAGATCTCGTCGAGCGCGCCAAACGGCTCGTCCATTAATAGCAGCTCCGGTTCGAACGACAGCGCACGTGCGATCGATACGCGCTGCTGCATGCCGCCCGACAACTGCCACGGATACTTGTTCTCGAAACCCGCCAGATTGACCATCGCAAGGTGCGTCCTGGCGCGCGTCCTGCGCTCGGCCGCAGGCAAGCCGAAGATTTCGAGCGGCAGCGTGACGTTGGCTTCCACCGTGCGCCAGGGATACAGCGCCGGCGCCTGAAACACGTAGCCGTAGTGACGGTTGAGGCGCGCCTCGCGCGCCGACATGCCGTTGACGGTGATGCTTCCTAAGGTGGGCGTCTCGAGATCGGCGATGACGCGCAAGAGCGTGGTCTTGCCGCACCCCGAGGGGCCGATAAAGGAAACGAACTCGCCTTTGGCCACGCTCAGATTGGCATTGTCGAGCGCATGGACAGCACTGTCGCCGGTCTCGAATGTCAGCGACAGGTTGCGGATATCGATCGCGATTTCGGAGTTCACGAGCAATCCTTCCCCGGCGTGACTGGATCGGCCTGATCGATGCAAGTTTCGATGCAAGTCGCGCGCCAAGCCTTGCCTCTTGAAGCCTTGTCCTTTGAAGCCTTGCCTCTTGAAGCCTTGCCCCTTGATGTCGGAGGCGATAGTGCTGCAACCATTGCGCACCTGCCTCGCGTGGCATCTGACAGTGTGGTCGGATCCGATGCGTCGGGCGCAAGATTCGAGCTGAAGCGGAAAACGACATGACGGCATGGCGCGCGGCCCAGAGGCGCAAGGTGCGGAAGGCGGCGACGGCGCTGCCGGAGACGTTGGCCAACAACGAGACTCGGGCCAAGGAGACTCGGGCCAAGGAGACTCGGGCCAAAGGGACTTGGGCCAAAGGGACTTGGGCCAAGAAGACATTGGCCAAGACGCGTGGCGGAGAGGCCAACGTCCAGCGCATCCTCGATGCCGCGCTTGCGGTGTTCGCGACCGAAGGGTTTGCCGGCGCGCGCATCGACGCGATCGCCGCCAGGGCGGGTCTGTCGAAGCCGAACCTGCTGTATTACTTCCGCACCAAGCAGGAACTCTATCTCGCCGCGCTGAGGCGGACGCTGGACACCTGGCTGGTGCCGCTCGCCCGCATCGAGGCCGACAGCGACCCGCGCGCTGCGTTGACCGATTACGTGACCGAGAAGCTCGAATATGCGCGGGACTATCCCGAGGCGTCGCGCCTGTTTGCGATCGAGGTGATGCGCGGCGCCCCGGTGCTGAAGGACGTCCTGAGCGGAGAGCTCAAGGTGCTGGTCGACCGCAAGGTGACCCTGTTGCGGCGCTGGATGGCGCAAGGCAGATTGGCGCGCCGCGACCCGCATCACCTCATCTTCATGATCTGGGCGACGACACAGCATTACGCCGACTTCTCCACACAGGTCGAGGCTATCACCGAGCGCACGCTTCACCACCCGGGTTTTTTCGCGGCCGCGCGGCAATCCATCCTTGACGCGGTGCTGGGGCCGGAGCCGGGCTGAGAGTCGCCGCACCGGCTATTCTCCCGCGAATTTCGCAGGCCGGGGGTCCTTCGCCAAGGGGTTGTTGGGGTGCTCGAGCCAGGTGCGGTGGCCGCCGACCTTCAGTCCCGTGCGACGGTCGATCTCGCCTTCGGCGAGCGGCACCATGGTGATGCAGTTCTCGACCGGGCATACCACCGCGCAGAGGTTGCAACCGATGCATTCCTCCTCGATCACCTCGAAATGGCGCTTGCCGTCCTTGATGCTGGTGATGGCCTGGTGCGAGGTGTCCTCGCAGCCGATGTGGCAGCGGCCGCACTTGATGCAAAGGTCCTGGTCGATACGGGCCTTGACCACATAGTCGAGATTGAGATGCTGCCACTCGGTCATGCGCGGCGTGGCCTTGCCGACAAAGTCATCGACCCGCGCATAGCCCTTCTCGTCCATCCAGGCGGAAAGATCGTCGATCATCTCCTCGACGATCTTGAAGCCGTAAAGCATGGCCGCGGTGCAGACCTGGACGTTGCCTGCGCCGACCGCCATGAATTCGGCGGCATCGCGCCAGTTCTCGATGCCGCCGATACCGGAAACCGGCAGGCCTGAAGTCGCCGGGTTCCTGGCTATCGAGGCCACCATGTTGAGTGCGATCGGCTTGACCACCGGTCCGCACATGCCGCCATGGGTGCCGAGGCCGTCGACATGCGGCCAGGGCGCCATCAGGTCGATATCGACGCCCATCAAGGCGTTGACGGTATTGATCAGCGAGACGGCGTCGGCGCCGCCGCGCCGTGCGGCTTCGGCAGGCGGCAGGATGCTCGAGACATTGGGCGTCAGCTTGACGATCACAGGCATCCGGCTGTGGGTCTTGCACCAGCGCGTGACCATCTCGATGTATTCCGGCACCTGGCCGACCGCCGAGCCCATGCCGCGTTCGCTCATGCCATGTGGACAGCCGAAATTAAGCTCGATGCCGTCGGCGTCGGTCTCCTCCACGCGCTTGATGATGGCCGCCCAGTTCTGTTCTTCGCAAGGTACCATCAACGAGACCACGAGGGCGCGGTCGGGCCAGTCGCGCTTGACCTGCTTGATCTCGCGCAGGTTGACGTCGAGCGCGCGATCGGTGATCAGCTCGATATTGTTGAAACCGATGACGCGCCGGTCCGCCCCGTGGATCGCGCCGTAGCGCGGACCGCTCACGTTGACGATCGGCGGGTCTTCTCCGAGGGTCTTCCACACCACGCCGCCCCAGCCCGCCCTGAAGGCGCGAACGATGTTGTACGCCTTGTCGGTGGGCGGCGCAGAGGCGAGCCAGAACGGGTTCGGCGATCGGATGCCGGCGAANGTNGTGCGAAGGTCCGCCATGGCTTACGCTCCTGCGCGAAGGGTGGACGCGGTGGCCTGCAAGGCGGCGATGATCGACGCCGCGACCTTCTTGCCGTCGGCGACGGCAACCACCGTCAAATCGCTGCCATCGGCGACACAATCGCCGCCGGCCCATATGCCGGGGATGCTGGTGCGGCGCTCGCCATCGACCGCGACGCGGCCTTTCTCCAACGCGAGTCCGGCGCCGGAAAAGTCCGCCGTTTTCAGCAACTGGCCGATCGCGGTCAACACCTGGTCGGCGGCGAGCGTGACGCGCTCGCCGGTGCCGACGAGCTTGCCGCCTTCGCTGCGCGTATGTTCGAACGTTACGCCGCTCACCGTGCCGTTCCGGCTTTCGACCGCGACGGGCATCAGGTTCTCGCGGATCAGCACGCCGCGGACCTGCGCCACGTCCTGTTCATAGGGCGATGCCGGCATCTCGGTCTTGCCGCGGCGATAGGCGATGGTCACGCACTCAGCTCCCAAGAGCTTGGCCTGGGTCGCCGCGTCGATCGCGGTCATGCCGCCGCCGATCACGAGCACGTTGCGCCCGACCGGCACCGCCGTCTTGTCCGGAGCCTGCCTTAAGCCAGCGATGAAGTCGACGGCGTCCATCACGCCTTCGGGCGTGGCGCCGAGGCCAAGGGCGTTGGTATCGCCGAGGCCGACGCCGAGAAACACCGCATCATAGCCGGCCCGCAGGCTTGCAATGGTGAAATCGCGGCCGAGCGCCTTGCCGAATTCGATTCTGATGCCGCCGACATCGAGAATGTAGGCGATCTCCTTCTGCGCAATGTCGTCATTGGTCTTGTAGGCGGCGATGCCATACTCGTTGAGGCCGCCGCCCTTGGGGCGCGCCTCGAANACCGTCACCTGATGGCCGGCGCGCGCCAAAGCGTGGGCGCAGGAAAGCCCTGCCGGTCCGGCGCCCACCACGGCGACACGCNGGCCGCTCGGGGGGCCAGCGCGATAGAACTGGCGACCGCTCTTGAATGCGGCGTCGGTCGCATAACGCTGCAGGCGTCCGATCTCCACGGCGCGCGATTCCGATGTCTCGCGGACACAGGCTCCCTCGCAGAGGTTTTCGGTCGGGCAGACCCGCGCGCACATCGCGCCCATGATGTTGGCGTCGAGGATGGTCTTGGCGGCGGCGACCGCCGAGCCGTTGGCGATCTGCCGGATGAAGAGCGGGATGTCGATCGAGGTGGGACAGGCCGTGATGCACGGCGCGTCGTAGCAAAACAGACAGCGCTCGGCGGCGATACGGGCCTCGTTGCGACCCAGCGCAGGCAGGAGATCGCTGAAATTCTCGTGGCACGCCTCGGCCGAGATCCTGTGAGTTGCGAGCCCGCCGCTGGTTTCGTTGCTCAACGTTGCACTCCGTTCTTGAAGTCCTGCATCGGACGGCACGGATGCCCGCCAATGTTTGCGCAACCGGATTTGACCAGATGATCAAAAATGTCCGGAGCTGTCAAACAAGTCAGATGTTCCGCGAAGGAAACCGGAAACCCCCGCGCTTCGACCGCCCGTGACGACAGCTTCTTGCCAATTCCAGCGGCAGTGTGCCCGCGCCTTGAGCGGGGCGGACGATGTTGAGAAGCCGTTCAGCCGGCCCGCCGTCGCATGCGGAATTTGACCCGTGAGGTCATGGGGCCGCCGACGAGCTTGCCGTACACAACGGCCTTGTCGTCGCAAGAGACGAACTCAAGGTTTGCCAGGAGGGAAAAATGGAACGTCGAGCACTTATGAAATCAGTCGCGCTGGGTGTCATGGGAACGACGTTGGTCGCCTCGGGTCAACTCGCCCGTTCCGCGTCGAACCCGGCCCAGCCGCCGGCGCATGCGGGATCGTTCGTTGAGGCGAGCGATGGCACCAGATTGTTCTATCGCGATTGGGGGAGCGGAAGCCCCGTTGTGTTTTGCCACCCCTGGGGGCTGAACGCCGATATATGGGAATATCAACTCAACGAACTGACCGAGCAGGGATTGCGCTGCATCTCCTATGATCGGCGCGGGCACGGACGATCCGAGGATCCCGGGCGAGGCTATGATTTCGACACGCTCGCCGGAGATCTGGCCGCCGTGATCCAGAAGCTCGACCTTCGCGACATCACGCTGGTTGGTTATTCGATGGGGAGCGGTGAAATCATTCGCTACGTGTCTCGTCACGGGGCGGGGCGCGTCGCCCGGATACTTTTGACCAGCCCGAGCCCTCCGGCACCGGCAAGCCGCGAGATCAGCGACAGCATTGTCGCGGCTCTGAAGAAAGATCGGCCGGCGTTCCTGGCGGCTGGCCTGCCGCTGTTCCTTGGCGAGCCAACACCGGTCTCACCGGCCATGGGCCAATGGGTTTTGGATATGTTCCTGCGATCCTCCCCCTATGCCAGTATCGAATGTACCCGCAATATCGGGACCGTCGACCATCGCGCGCATCTCGGCGCTATCAAGGTGCCGACCCTGATCATCCAGGGCGACAACGACAAGGTCTGCCCGCTTGAAGTGACGGGGCGGAAGCTCGCGGAGGCGATATCCGGCAGCGAACTCAGGATCTATGACGGAGCGCCGCACGGCATCGTGCTAACGCACCGCGATCGTTTCACGCATGATCTGCTGAAATTCGTGCGTGGCTGAGCGGCAGCCCTGCGGTCAGAGCGTTTTCCAGAGCGCGATGAGATCGCTTGCTCCGCAAAATGCAATGGAAGCGCGCGCCCTCTCCCCTTGTGGGCCGAGACGAGCGAAGCTCGCTCTTAGAGGGTTGGGGTGAGGGGTTACGGCCTGACGATAGATCGCAACCCCTCACCCGGATCGCATCTAGCGATGCGATCCGACCTCTCCCACAAGGGGAGAGGTGAAGAAAGCCGCCGGCAGAACCTAGCTCGCCGCTTTCATTGCCGCCGGGGCGGTTGATTCACGCACCATGGCCTTGACGATCTCGATGGTCTTGTCGTCGGCGGGAAACAGCATCTCCAGCGCGAGCTCGGACAATGTCACGTCATTCGGGGTGCCGAACACGGTGAGCGTGTTCAGAAACGAGACGACGCCGAAGCGCGTCGAAAGGTGCAGCGGCGTCGCCAGGCGTTGCGCCGCTCCGAAGTTTTCGAGCGGCTCGGAACCGGGCGGGACCGGATAGCCGGCTATTTCCGTCAGCAGCGCCTTGATCACGGGATCGACGCGCGCGGCGAGTTGCTGGCGAAGCAGACTGATCGTGTGCGCGCGCCATGCCGCGAAGTTCAGGATTCTGGGGCCCATCCCTTCGGGATGGAGAATGAGGCGCATGGCATTGACCGGCTTGCGCAACAGCTCCGCCGAACAGCCTTCATAGAGCTGCGGCAGGGCTGCGTTCGACAGCACGATGTTCCAATGGCGGTCGACGGCGAACGCGGGATAAGGGGCGTGGGACTTCAGGACGCTGTCGATGGCGGCCTTGGCGGCCTCGAGTTCGGTGACAGAGCGTTCGGAAAATACCGGGGCGAATCCGGCGGCCAGCANCAGCGTGTTGCGGTCCCGCAACGGGANGTCNAGGCATTCGGAAAGGCGGCCGACCATCTCCCGGCTCGGCTCGGCCTTGCCGGTCTCNAGAAATGACAAATGCCGGGTCGAACTCTCGGCCGCCAGCGCGAGATCCATCTGCGTCACGCGCCGCTGCTCCCGCCATCGCCGNAGCAGCACGCCGAAGGGTACATGTCGGACGTCCATGACACCCGAATATCACCCCAATTTTCGCCATTCCATGACCTCGCAGGTCAAATTGACCGCAAATTGGGCGGCGGGTCGCGCGAATGCGCGCCCGATGGTAGGCTTTGCATATTGCAGCCGGACGACGCCGGAAAAGGGAGTGTTCGATGATCAGGGGCAGGCAATTTCTTGCGGCCATGTTGGCG
>JGI24140J50213_10000610_pt1 | contig 16486 bp, 16 predicted proteins | sample BarGraIncu00222A_FD_50213 | JGI IMG/M metagenome (IMG submission 50213)
GTGGAGCAGGGCAGCCCGGCCGAGCGTTGCGACCCAGTGGTCGCTCGCCAATTCGTCGGGCCAGCCGGCGCGCGAGACGACCGAGGCGGGCGTGTCGTCCGGCCAGCCGGCGGCGGCGAGGTGGCGGCCGAGCGCGCCGAGCTGCTTGCCCGCCATGTAGAAGACTTCGGTGTCGGCGTGGCGGCCGGCGATGAGGCCGGCGTCGTGCGTCATCGCCGTCGTCAGGCTGACGCTGCGGCCGCTGCCGCGCCGCGTCAGCGGCCGTTGCGTCGCCGCCGCCGCGGCGAGCGCCGCCGAGACGCCGGGGACGACTTCGCATTCGATGCCGGCGGCGGCCAACGCTTCGAGCTCTTCCTCGAGGCGGCCGAAGACGCTCGGGTCGCCGCCCTTCAGCCGCACGACGCGCCGGCCTTCGCTCGCATGCTTGACGAGCAGCGCATTGATCGTTGCCTGTCCGGCGCTTTCGCTGTCGCCGGGCATCGGATGCGGCACGCCGCGAAAGCCGCGCTTGCCGACGTCGATCCAGCGCGCGTCCGGTGCCAGGGCGCGCAAAGCCGGGTCGGCGAGCGAATCGAACAACACGACGTCGGCGCCGCGCAGCCGCTCGGCGCCGCGCAGCGTGATCAGGTCGGCCTGCCCCGGCCCGGCGCCGACGAAGACGACAAAGCCGCGTCGCTCTTTCTTCATGCCGCCTCCGCGGCGACGAGCAAGGTGCCGCTCGTGCGGTTGCTCGCCGGGTCGACGACGATCAGCGAGCCGGCGACTCGGCTCGCCTCGTAGGGCTCGAGCGGCAACGGCTGCTGCGTCTCCATGACGACGTGGCCGATCTCGTTGACGCCGAGCCGCTCGGCTTCCTCGCGTTGCAGCGAGTGCACGTCGAGGCGGCTGTCGATCGTGGCGATTCGCGCCTGCACCCAGCGGTTGCCGTGGCGCAGCATGTACTTGCGCCCGACGATCGCGGGCTCGGTGTCGAGCCAGGCAAGCGTCGCCGCGAAGCGGCGCGAAGGCGCGAGCTGCGCCGGAGCGGCGAGCCAGTCGCCGCGCGAGACGTCGAGCGGGCGCTCCAGGACGATGCCGGCCGAGGCGCCCGCCTCGGCTCGCGCGACGACGCTTCCAGCGACGAGCACCTCGGCGACCTTCGCTTGCTCGCCGCTCGGGAAGACCTCGACCCGATCGCCGGCGCGCACCGAGCCGCGCGCAATGCGGCCCCACAGGATGCGGCGCAGGTCGGCTTCGCCGCCGGTCGTGTCGCGGGCGACGTACTGCACGGGGAGGACGAAGCCGTTCGACGCCAGGTCGCCGTCGTCGCCAGCTCCCGCCGGCAGCGACTCCAGCAATTCGAGCAGCGACGGGCCGCGATACCACGGCACGTCGAGGCGGCTCGTCACGTTGTCGCCGCGCAGGGCCGAGACGGGAACGATCCCCGCGGCGGCGACGCCGGCGTCACTGGCGAAGGCGAGCAGGGCGTCGCGGACGGCGGCGAAATCGTGCCCGGGGTCGGCGGCAGCGTCGATCTTGTTGACGACGAAGACGATGCTCGGAACGCGCAGCAGGCGCGCCAGCAGCGTGTGCCGGCGTGTCTGCGTCAGCAGCGCGACCGGGCGCGCCATCGTGTCGAGCTTGGTGATGTCGACGAGGACGAGCGCGGCGTCGCTGCCGGCAGCGGCCGTCACCATGTTGCGCGTGTACTGCTCGTGGCCGGGCGCGTCGGCGATGATGAACTTGCGCCTTGGCGTCGCGAAGTAGCGCCAGGCGACGTCGATCGTGATGCCCTGCTCGCGCTCGGCCTCGAGGCCGTCGGTCAGGAGCGACAGGTCGATCTGCGCTTCGTTCGCGGCGTGGTGCACTCCGCCCGAGCGCGATTCGATCGCCGTCAGCTGATCCGCGAGGATGGCGCGGCTGTCGTAGAGGAGCCGACCGATCAGCGTGCTCTTGCCGTCGTCGACCGAGCCGGCGGTGAGGAAGCGCAAGGCGCGGTGCGTCGCGGCCGACATCAGAAGTAGCCCTCTTTCTTGCGCCGCTCCATCGCCGCGCCCGAGGTGCGGTCGTCCATGCGCGTCGCGCCGCGCTCGCTCACCTCGACCGTCAGCGTCTCGGCGACGACCTCGGCGGCGTTCGCCGCGTCGCTCTCGACCGGGCAGGTGCAGGTCATGTCGCCGACGGTGCGAAAGCGCACCTCGACGTTCTCGATCGCCTCGCCGCGCGCCGCCGGGGTGACGGCGGTCAGCGGGACGAGCAGGCCCTTGCGCCGCACGACCGGCCGCGTATGCGCGTAGTACAGGCCAGGCAGGGGAATGTTCTCGCGCGCGATGTAGAGCCAGACGTCGAGCTCGGTCCAGTTGCTGATCGGAAAGACGCGCATGTGCTCGCCCGGGCGGATGCGCGTGTTGAAGAGCGTCCACAGCTCGGGGCGCTGCTCCTTCGGCTGCCATTGGCCGTAGGCGTCGCGGTGCGAAAAAATGCGTTCCTTGGCGCGCGCCTTTTCCTCGTCGCGGCGGGCGCCGCCGATCAGGGCGTCGAAGCGGTGCTCCTCGATCGCTTCGAGGAGCGCGACGGTCTGGTGGGCGTTGCGCGATTCGAGCGGGTGCGCCAGGCGGACGCTGCCGCGCGCGATCGAGTCGTCGAGGTGGCCGACGACGAGGCGCTCGCCCATCTCGGCGATGCGGCGATCGCGAAAGGCGATCACTTCGGGAAAGTTGTGGCCGGTATCGACGTGCAGGAGCGGGAAAGGCAGATGCCCCGTGAACGGGTTCGCGTCGTCGGCGCGCGCTTCGGCACGGCGCCGCTTGAACGCCTTCTCGGCGAGGCGCAGCACCACGCACGAGTCCTTGCCGCCGGAAAAGAGCAGCGCCGGGCGCTCGAAGGCGGCCGCCGTCTCGCGCAGGATGAAGATCGCTTCTTCCTCGAGGCCGTCGAGGTGCGCGTGGTCGAGCTCGGGCAGGAGCCGTTCGAGGGCCAGGGGTGCGTTCATGCGCTCGTTTCGAGAGAAGCTTCGAGGATCGGAAAGACGACCGGGTCTTCATGCACGACGTGCAGGCCGCATTCCTTGGCCGCGTCGCTCTCCCACCACCAGCGCCCGGCGCGGAAGTCTTCGCCGACGGCGATGGCGCGCGTGCACGGAGCGCAGCCGATGCTGGGATAGAACTCGTCGTGCAGCGGGTTGTAGGGAACGGCGTTCAGCTCGATGTAGTGCCAGACGTCGTTCCAGCTCCAGTCGGCGAGCGGGTTGAGCTTGGCGCGGCCGGCGTCGTCGCGTTCGGCGAAGTCGACGGCGCCGCGCGTCGCCGACTGCTCGCGGCGCAGGCCCGTGATCCAGGCATCGCGCCCGGCGAGCATGCGTGCGAGCGGCTCCATCTTGCGGATGCCGCAGCAGGCCTTGCGCAGCTCGATCGATCGGTACATCGCGTCGGCCCCGTTGCGCGCGACGAAGGCGATCGTCGCTTCGGCGACCGGCGCGAAGCGCTCGACCCGGACGCCGTATTTCGCTTCCAGCGTCTCGATCAGGACAACCGTCTCGGGGTGCAGCATCCCGGTCTGCAGCGTCGCGATCGCCACTTCCGGCGCGTGCCTGGCGAGCAGGTCGGTGACGACCATGTCTTCGACACCCAGGCTCGTCGCCTGGACGATGCGGCCGGCGTGCTCGCGCGCCGCGTCGCGCAGGCGCGCCGCGGCGGCGGAGACTCGTTCGTCGAACCCCGGCGTCGCCCGGGCGTACAGGGCCATAGCGCTCATGGGGTGGGACTCGCTTCGGCCGCGCCGGTTCGGGCGAAGCATGGTTGCGGTTCGATCAGGTCGCCCTGGTAGTGGCCTTGCGGGAAGAACCCCAGGGCGCGCTTTGCCGTTGCGACCGACTGGTCGGCGCGCAGGACGACGGCATCGAACCCCGTGCGCGCCAGCAGCGGCAGCATGTCGGCGACGACGTCGCCGGTGGCGCGCACTTCGCCGGCGAAGCGAAAGCGCGCTCGCAGCAGGTGCGCTTGGCTGTAGGCGCGGCCGTCGACCCACTTCGGAAAGCGCAGCGCGACGAGGGCCAAGCGCGGCAGGTCGTCAGCAAGCGTCTCGATGTCGACGTCGTTGTCGAGGGCGAGGCCGACCGGAACGTCGCCGGGCCACGAGTCGCGCACCGCGTTCCACTGCGCGACGCCGAGCAGGCTGAACGGTTCCGGAGCGGGAACGGCGACGAGCGAGTCGTCGGCCGTCGCTTCGTGCCAGCGGTCGAAGTTGCAGTCGATGAACTTCATCGTCATGCGTGCGCCGCCGTCGCGCGTCGCACGGCGTTGGCGGCAGTCTTGAACGGTTCGAGGCCGACGCGGCGCACCGTCTCGACGAAGCGCTCGGCGCCACTGCTGCGCTCGCCGCGGTAGGTCTCGATCACGGCCTCGATGACGTCGGGCACCTCGTCGGCGGCAAACGACGGGCCGATCACCTTGCCGGCGACCGGCGTTCGCGCCAGCGCCGAGCCGTCGGAGCCGCCGAGCGAGACCTGGTACCACTCCTTGCCGTCCTTGTCGACGCCGAGCACGCCGATGTGACCGCTGTGGTGATGCCCGCACGAGTTGATGCAGCCGCTGATGTGCAGGTCGATGTCGCCGATGTCGTGCAGCTCGTCGAGGTCGTCGAAGCGCTCGTTGATCGCCGCGGCGATCGGGATCGAGCGCGCGTTGGCGAGCGCGCACAGGTCGCCGCCGGGGCAGGCGATCATGTCGGTCAGGTAGCCGATGTTCGGCGTCGCGAAGCTGGCGTCGCGCGCCGCCAGCCAGAGCGCTTGGAGCTCGCTTTCGCGGACCCACGGCAGCACCAGGTTCTGGTCGTGCGAGACGCGCAGTTCGCCCAGGCTGAAGCGGTCGGCCAGGTCGGCGGCGCCGTCCATCTGTTCGGCCGAGGCGTCGCCCGGCGCCTGGCGGGCGCGCTTCAGCGACAGCGTCACGCAGCGGTACCCGGGCAGGCGATGCGCGTGCACGTTGCGCTCGAGCCAGCGCCGGTAGGCGGGCGGATGCAGCGCGGCGGCGTCGCGGCGCAGCGGATCGACGGCCTTCGCTTGTTCGATCGGCACGAGCCCATCGGGCACGGCGAAGCTCGCCGCGACGCGTGCCAGCTCGCCGTCGCTCAGCAGGTGCGCCGAGCCGTCGAGGTCGTGTTCGAGGATGTTCGCGAACTCGGCTTCGAGCGCATCGACGAACTTCTTCCCCTCGGCCTTGACGAGGATCTTGATTCGCGCCTTGTAGATGTTGTCGCGCCGGCCGTAGCGGTTGTAGACACGGACGATCGCTTCGATGTAGACGAGGATCTCGCGCCAGGGCAGGAAGTCGCGGACGATCGTGCCGATGATCGGCGTGCGGCCCATGCCGCCGCCGACGCGCACCTGGAAGCCGACCTCGCCGGAGGCGTTCTTCTTCAGCTGCAGGCCGATGTCGTGCCACGCCGTCGCGGCGCGATCCTCGAGCGCGCCGCTCACCGCGATCTTGAACTTGCGCGGCAGGAAGGCGAACTCGGCGTGCAGCGTGCTCCACTGGCGCAGAATCTCGCAGTAGGGGCGCGGGTCGACGACCTCGTCGGCGGCGACTCCGGCGAAACAATCGCTCGTGATGTTGCGGATGCAGTTGCCGCTCGTCTGGATGCCGTGCATGTCGGCGTCGGCGAGGATGTCCATCGCGTCGGACGAGTCGGGCAGGGCGATCCAGTTGAACTGGCAGTTCTGCCGCGTCGTGAAGTGGCCGAAGCCGCCGCCCCGGCCTGCGTACGGGCCGTCGGCGCGGCCGTCGAGCTCGCTGGCGATTCGCGCCAGCGCGCGCAGCTGCTTCGCGCTCAGCGCGCCGTACGGAACGGCGACGCGCAGCATCGGTGCGTGGCGCTGCACGTACCAGCCGTTCTGCAGCCGCAACGGGCGAAAATCGTCTTCGCTCAGCTCGCCGGCGAGGTGGCGCTGCAGCTGGTCGCGGAACTGGGCCGCGCGCTGGTGAACGAACCGACGATCGAAATCCGTGTAGCGATACATGTGGCGAGGAGGTGATGAATGCGAAGTCGCGGGCGCTGCGGCGAGAATCGCCTCGCAGCCCGACGCGCGCGAACCACCGTGCCCTGACGAAACCGCGCGACTCTAGGCGAGCCCGCGCGCCGCGAGAAACACATATTTGTTGGTTCGACATCCCCATGAGGAATATGAAGACCGGGCGCGGGTCCGGAATCGATAGCCCGGCGCGCCGCGATGCCCTGGCCGCGCTCGCCGCGGGGGCTGGATCGCTCGCCCTCCTGGGCATGGCCAGCTGCGCCAGCACGCCCGAGGTCGCCGCGCCGGTCGTTGTGCCGGCGCCACCCCCGGTCGCGGCCGCGCCGATGCCGCCTGCGCCGCCACCGCGCCGGCCGCGCATCGGCCTGGCCTTGGGCGGAGGTGCGGCGCGCGGCTTTGCCCACATCGGCGTGATCCAGGCGCTCGAGGAAAACGGCCTCGTTCCCGACCTCGTCACCGGAACATCGGCCGGCAGCCTCGTCGCCGCGCTCTACGCGTCGGGCAAGAGCGGTGCCGAGCTCGCCGTGCTCGCCGACGCGATGGACGAGACGGCGTTCGCCGACTGGTCGTATCCCGGGCGCGGCCTGATCCGCGGCGAGGCGCTCGCCAAGTTCGTCCGCGACAAGACCGGCGGCCGGATGATCGAGCAGATGCGAATTCCGCTCGGCATCGCAGCGACCGACCTCGACAGCGGCCAGGCGATCCTGTTCCAGCGCGGCGATACCGGCACGGCGGTGCGCGCCTCGAGCGCCGTGCCCGCCATATTCCAGCCGGTGCGGATCGGTCAGCGCGAATACGTCGACGGCGGCCTGTCGGCGCCGATCCCCGTGCACCACGCGCAGCACATGGGGGCGGAGTTCGTCATCGCCGTCGACATCTCGGCGGTTCCCGAAGGCAACCCGACCGGCGACGTGGCGCGCATGCTGCTGCAGAGCTTCGCCATCATGGGCCGGACGATCAAGACCTTCGAGCTGAAGGACGCTGACCTGGTGCTGAGCCCGAAGCTCGCCGGCGTCTCGGGCGCCGACTTCACGACGCGCCGGCAGTCGATCAAGGCCGGCCGCGACGTCGCCCTGGCGCACCTCGCCGAGCTGCGCGAGCGGCTCGTCGCCAAGAGCCATCTCTGAGGCGCCTGGGCGAGCTCGTGCGGCACATCGACGTCGGCGGTGCGGCACCGGCGCCGGTCACTTTCTGGCAGGCGTTCGCCTACTGGCTCAAGCTCGGCTTCATCAGCTTCGGCGGGCCGGCCGGGCAGATCGCGCTGATGCACGAGGAGCTCGTCGAGCGACGTCGCTGGATCTCGGAGCAGCGTTTCCTGCACGCGCTCAACTACTGCATGGTGCTGCCGGGCCCGGAGGCGCAGCAGCTCGCGACCTACATCGGCTGGCTGATGCACCGCACCTGGGGAGGCGTCGTCGCCGGCGGCCTGTTCGTCCTGCCGTCGCTGTTCATCCTCATCGCCCTGTCGTGGATCTACATGGCCTATGGCAGCGTGCCGGCGGTAGCCGGCGTCTTCTACGGCATCAAGCCGGCCGTCACGGCGATCGTCGTCTCGGCGGCGTACCGCATCGGCTCGCGGGCCTTGAAGAACGCGTGGCTGTGGAGCATCGCCGTCGCCGCCTTCCTCGCGATCTTCGCGTTGAAGCTGCCGTTCCCGCTCATCGTCGGCATCGCGGGTCTGACCGGCTACCTCGGCGGACTCTACGCGCCCGCGAAATTCGCCGTCGGCGGAGGGCACGACAAGACGGCCAAGTCGATGGGGCCGGCGCTGATCGACGACGTCACGCCGACTCCCATGCACGCGCTCTTCACCTGGGCGCGCTTCGCCCGGGTGCTCATCGTGTGCCTGGTCCTGTGGTCCGCCGCGATCGGCGGCCTGACGCTGGCCTGGGGCTGGGACGCCGTCCTGACGCAGATGGCGTGGTTCTTCACGAAGGCCGCACTCCTGACCTTCGGCGGTGCCTATGCCGTGCTGCCATACGTCTACCAGGGTGCCGTCGACCACTATCAGTGGCTCAGCGCGCCGCAGATGATCGACGGGCTCGCGCTCGGCGAGACGACGCCCGGGCCGCTGATCATGGTCGTCTCCTTCGTCGGCTTCGTCGGCGGCTGGACGAAGGCCGTCTTCGGCACCGACTCGCTGTTCGTCTCCGGCGCAGCGGCCGCGACCGTCGTCACCTTCTTCACCTTCCTGCCGTCGTTCTTCTTCATCCTGCTCGGCGGCCCGTTCATCGAGTCGACGCACGGCAACCTGAGGTTTACGGCTCCGCTGACCGGGATCACCGCGGCGGTGGTCGGAGTCATCGTCAATCTCGCCGTGTTCTTCGCCTGGCACGTGCTGTGGCCCGACGGCCTCTCGGGCCGCTTCGAGTGGCCGGAGGCGCTGATCGGGCTGGGCGCAGCGGTGGCCCTGTTCCGCTTCAAGGTCGCGGTCATTCCCGTCGTCGCAGTGTCGGGCCTGCTGGGGCTGACCCTGCGGTTGCTGCCGTGACCGCCGCCTACAACGCCGAGGCGGCGCTCGCAAAAGTAAAAGGCCCGGACGGATCCGGGCCTTAGCTGACGTGCCGCTCGCGCGGCGCCAGTCTTCTTGCTTGCTCGCTCAGGCGGCCTTCTTGCCCTTCGTCGCGGCTTGCGTCGCGCGGACGGCGGTCGTCGACATCGCCTGGAAGTTCGCGTCGGCGACCTCGGCGGCTTGCTTGGTCGCCTTCTGCACGCTTTCGAAAGCGTTGTTGGCGGCGGCGACGGCCGACTTCACGAGGGCGACGGCGTTCTCGGTGCCGGCGGGCGCGTTCTTGACCGCGTTGTCGACGACAGCCATGAACTTGGCTTGCGCGTCGGCAGCAGTCGCTTCGGCGACGCGGCTGACTTCGGCGCTGGTCGAGGAGGCGATCTCATACACGTGACGGCCGTAAGCAGCGGCCTTTTCGGCGGCGGGCTGGAGCAGGCCGGCTTGCAACGCGACCAGTTCTTGCGCGTCCTTGACGGAGAGAGCGGCTTGCGCGTTCTGCGCGGCCTCGCTCATCGCGGCCTTGGCAACCTGGATGTTGAGTTCGACGAGCTTCTCGACGCCTTCGAAGGCGAGACCGGTCAGGCCGAAGAGGGTTTCGACGTTGGCCTTTTGCGCGGAGACGATTTGTTCGGCGGTCATGATCATGGTGGGACTCCTGGAATGGATGGGGTGGGGCACGGAACTAATGCTGCACTGCAACATAAGGGAAGTATAGAGCTATGGCAGAGCTTTGCAAGCCGAAAATGCTGCGGCGCACCACTTTAGACGCGGTGTCCTATTCGAGTGTCCGCCGGGCGTCCTGCTCGCCCGCCGGCGTCGCCTAGCCGGCGCGGGTGACCACCTCCGAATACCTGAGCACCGCACTCGGCAAAGGGCGACGCTGCGCGCCGCGTTCGATTCCTGGCGCCAGTGGAACAATGCGAGTCGATGAGCCCCGACCCCCACGCCACCAAAGCGGTCGAGGACGCGATCACCTCGCGCCATTCGGTGCGCGCGTTCCTTGCGACGCCGGTGCCGCGCGAGACCGTCGAGCGCATTCTCGCGGTGGCGTCGCGCGCGCCCTCGGGGACGAACACGCAGCCGTGGAACGTCTACGTGCTCACCGGACAGGCCAAGCGCGAGCTGTCGCGTCGCCTCGTCGCCATCTACGACGATCCGGTCGAGCTCGAGCTGCACGCGGCGGAATACGCGTACTACGCGACCGAGTGGAAGTCGCCCTTCATCGATCGCCGGCGCAAGATCGGCTGGGACCTGTACGGGCTGCTCGGCATCGCCAAGGGCGACAAGGACCGCATGCACGCGCAGCACTCGCGCAACTACGAGTTCTTCGGCGCGCCGGTCGGAATGATGTTCACGATCGACCGCATGTTGCGCCAGGGCAGCTGGCTCGACTTCGGCATGTTCCTGCAGAGCGTGATGATCGCCGCGCGCGGGCATGGCCTCGACACCTGCCCGCAGGCGGCGTTCACCCCCTTCTATCGCATCATCATGCCGGCGGTCGGCGCGCCGGCGAACGAGCAGCTCGTCTGCGGCATGTCGCTCGGCTATGCCGATCCTGACGCCGTCGAGAACAGCCTCGTCACCGAGCGCGAGCCGGTGTCGGGCTTCGTGAAATTCATCGAATGAAAGCTACGATTCTCGTCTGCCGCCGCGTCTTCCCCGAGATCCTCGCCCTGTTGCGCGAGCACTTCGAGGTCGAGGCGAACGACGCCGACGTCGTCTGGACGCGCGACGAGCTGATCGCGCACCTGCAGGGCAAGGCGGGCGCCTTCCTCACCGGCACGCAGCCGATCGACGCCGCGTTGCTCGACGCTTGCCCGCGACTGCGCGCCGTCTGCAGCATGGCCGTCGGCTACAACAACATCGACGTGCCGGCGTGCACAGTGCGTGGCGTGCTCGTCTCGAACGCGCCCGACGTGCTGACCGAGACGACGGCCGACTTCGGCTTCGCCCTGATGATGGCGGCGGCGCGCCGCATCAGCGAGAGCGAACATTTCCTGCGCCGCGGCGAGTGGACGAAGTGGAGCGTCGACCTGTTCGCCGGCGCCGACGTGCACGGCGCGACGCTCGGCATCCTCGGCATGGGCCGGATCGGCCGGGCGATCGCGCGGCGCGGCGCGCACGGCTTTGCCATGCCCGTCGTCTATCACAACCGGACCCGCCTCGACGCCGCGGCCGAGGCCGAGCTCGGCGCGCGCTACCTCGGCAAGGGTGCGCTCCTCGCCGAAGCCGACCACCTGGTCATCGTCGTCCCGTACAGCGCCGAATCGCACCATCTCGTCGGCGCTGCCGAGCTGAAGCGCATGAAGGCGACGGCGACGCTCACCAACATCGCCCGCGGCGGCATCGTCGATGACGCGGCGCTGGCGCAGGCCTTGCGCGAAGGAACGATCGCCGCCGCTGGCCTCGACGTGTACGAAGGCGAGCCGGCCGTTCATCCCGACCTGCTGACGCTTCCCAACGTCGTGCTGACGCCGCACATCGCCAGCGCCAGCCTGCCGACGCGGCGGGCGATGGCCCGGCTCGCCGCCGACAACCTGATCGCCGCGCTCGACGACCGGCCGGGTGCCAGGCCGCCGCCGACTCCGCTCAATCCCGAAGTCCTTGCGCGCCGGGTGTAGGAGGGGACCCACAGCGGCCGCGGTCGCGGGCCGATAGGGAAAGGCGTGGCCAGCGCCCAGAATCGGTCGCATACCGCGCCGGGGAGGCCCACATGAAGCTGGAAACGCAATCGACCGGCGATCTCGCCCGCCTCGGCGAGCTGATCGAAGGCATGTCGGTCGCGATGCTGACGACCGTCGGCGACGACGGCGCCCTGATCAGTCGTCCGATGGAAGCGCTCGAGATGGACCGCGACGGCGCGCTCTGGTTCTTCACCGACCTGCGCTTCGATCTCGGCGAGCGCCTGCGTGCGATCAACTTCACTTTCGTCGACGACGCGCGAGCGACCTACGTCTCGGTCTCCGGTCGCGGCGAGATCGCCAAGGACGAGCAGCGCATCGCGCGGCTGTGGACGAGGTTCGACAAGGCGTCGTTTCCGGACGGACCCGAGTCCCGGCATCTCGCCTTGCTGAAGTTCGTTCCGGCCCGCGCCGAGTACTGGGACGCGCCGAACAGCCGCGCGGTTCGCCTGTTCGCCATGGCCGCGTCGGCGGTCGCGGGGACGCCTCTCGGACGGACCGATCACGAGGTTCTCGACAACCTCTCGTCGTCGTCGGATGCGACGGCGGGCGCCGGCGCAGCGGCGCTTCGATGAGACTTCCGCTCGCCGCCTGGCGCGCCGGGACCCGCTGGCCGCTGGTGCTTGTGGCGGGTGTCGCTCTGCTCGTGATCGCCGTCGCCGTCTGCGAGGCGATCGGCTGGCCCTTTCTGGTCACGCCGGTCGAGCACTGGCTCGCGACGACGCTCGATCGTCGCGTCGCCTTCGCTCGCGAGGCACCCGACGGCGACGGCGGCGTTCGCATCGGCCTGATCGGCAGCGTGCGCGTCAGCGTGCCGTCGATCGAGGTCGGCGCGCCGGCATGGAGCGCGGCGCCGCGCATGCTGATCGCACACGGCGCGCGCCTGAAGCTCGGCTACCTCGACCTCTGGCGCGCCTGGCGCGGCGAGCCCTTGCACGTCGAGGCGCTCGACGCGGCCGAGCTCGACGCTGCGCTCGAGCGCCTCGCCGACGGCCGCGCCTCGTGGCAGTTCGGCCGCAGGAAGACGACCGACGGCAGCGCCAGGCCGGCGGCGCTGCCGAGCTTCGGCGAGCTGCGCGTCGGCGACGGCCACCTCGTCTTCGACGACGCGATCCTGCCCTCCGTCATCGATGCCCGTTTCGCGCTGAGCGACGACGGCGCCGCGGCGGCGCAGTTCATTGCCGCAGCTGCGGCGAGCGCCCCGGCCCCGTGGGCGGCGAGCGGCGGCATCGTCGTGCGCGCCGGCGGCGCGGCGGCGTCGGCCGTGGCCGAGCGCGTCGTCCTCGCGCCGGGCGAGAGCGGCCTCGTCCTGAAGGCCATCGGCCGCTATCGCCAGATGCCGGTGTACATCGACCTGCGCACCGCCGGCGTCCTCGGCTTCGGCGCCGAAGGCAAGGATGCGACGCCGCAACCGCTGAGGCTGCTCGCGACGATCGGGCGCGCCGAGCTGTCGTTCCAGGGCAGCACCACCGACCCTCTGCACCTCGCCGGCCTGAAAGGCAAGTTCAGCCTCGCCGGGCCGTCGCTCGCCGCCGTCGGCGACCCGCTGGGAATCACGCTGCCGACGACGCCTGCGTTCAGGACGCACGGCGCGATCGCCAAGGACGGCGGCCTGTGGAAGGCGGTCGTCGAGGACGCGACGATCGGCAGCAGCCGGCTCGACGGCGCGTTCACCTTCGACCGCCGGCCGGCGGTGCCGCTGCTCGCCGGCCGCCTCGGCGGTTCGCGCCTGGTGCTCGCCGACCTGGGGCCGGCGCTCGGCGCGCCGGCGCCGGGCCAGCCGGCGAGCGCAAGTGCCGCGGCGAAGGAGCGGGTCATCCCGGACCGGCAGTTCGACCTGCCGTCGCTGCGCGCGATGGACGCCAACGTCCTCATCGACATCGCCATGTTCGACCCGGGAACGACCGTCATCGAGCCGCTCCGCCCTGCGCGCGCGCACCTGCTGCTCGCCGGCGGCGTGCTGACGATCGCCGACGTCGAAGGCAGCACGGCACAAGGGCGCCTGCTCGGCTACGTGCAGCTCGACGGGCGCGGCGCGCAGGCCTTGTGGACGGCCGACCTGCGCGCGCTCGGCATCGACATGGCGCAGTGGCTGCGCCTGAAGCGCGCGGCCGACTCGCCTCCTTATCTCTCCGGCAAGGCGGACGCGCTCGTCAAGGTCAAGGGCATCGGGCGCTCGACGGCCGAGATTCTCGGCAGCCTCGACGGCGACATCCGCGTCCACCTGCGCGACGCCGCCGTGTCGCACCTGGCGGTCGAGGCGGCCGGCCTCGACGTCGCGGGAGCGCTCGGCGTGTTCCTGAAGGGCGACGACGCAGTACCCATCCTGTGCAACGTCGCCGACCTCGACGTCGTCAAAGGCGTGGCCCGGCCCCGGGTCTTCGTGATCGACAGCAAGAATTCGACGGTCTGGATCGACGGCACCGTCTCGCTGAAGACCGAAGCGCTCGACCTGCGCGCGGTCACCTCGCCGAAGGACTTCAGCCCGTTCGCCTTGCGCACGCCGATCCATGTGCGCGGCACGCTCGGCAAGCCTTCGGTCTCGCTCGAGAAGGGCATGCTCGCAGGCAAGGCGGGGGCCTCGGTGCTGCTCGCGTTGCTTAGTCCGCTCGCCGCGATCGTTCCCTTTGTCGACCCGGGGTCACGCGACGCTGCCAAGGAGGCCGCCGATCAATGCGCCGCGCTCGTCAAGAGCAGCGGCGCGATCGCGCCCGCCATCCTGACGCCGAAATCGCTTCGCGTTCCGGCGACCGCGGCCTCGGCGCCGCAGCGAAGCTAGGCCTTGCGCTCGCTGCTGCGCAGCGCGCCTTCGCCCTTCGAGTGCGACTTGCCGATCTTCTCGGCCGCCTTCATCTCGCGGGCCTGCTCGGCCGACTGCGGCGCCGNTTCGTGCGCCGCCTGCTCGACCTTTCCCGATTCGGCGAATTCCTTCGCCGCCTTGTCGTAGCGGCGCGCGGCGTCGTAGTCGCCTTCGCCTTGCACCGGGTCCTTCTTCGTCGGGGTCGTCATGTCGTTGCTCCTGGATGCGGATCAAGCGGCGCCGCCGTGCCGGCTGCGTCCGGGTCTCAGGCCGCGAGTGCCTGGTCGCCCTCGACGATCTCCTCGGTGACGACGTCGAAGGTGAGCAGGGTGTTCGGGCCGAAGCACATGGTGAGCGGCACGTCGCCGGCGTCGCGGCCGCGCGCCATGACGATGCGGCCGATGCGGCGCTGGTTGTGCCGGGCATCGAAGGTGTACCAGCGCTCGCCGAGGAAGACCTCGAACCAGGCGCTGAAATCCATCGGCCCGGGCAGCGGCTCGACGCCGATGTCGCCGAGGTAGCCGGTCGTGTAGCTCGCCGGGATGTTCATGCAGCGGCACAGCGTGATCGCCAGGTGCGTGAAGTCGCGGCAAACGCCCCGACGCTCGCGGTAGGCGTCGAGCGCGGTGCGCGTCGGCCGCGCCGACTTGTAGTCGAAGCGCCATCGGCGTGGCGACGCCCAGTTCGATGTCGAAGCCGATCCGGATGAGCATGTGGCAGTACTCCCGCGCGCGGTCTCCCGAACCGCAGCCGAAGGGTCTCGCGGCGACGCTTCCACGGGCGTCCGACGGTGGCGATGCGCGTCGTAGGAAAGTGTCGCGGCGAGTGGCGCCGAGCGAAGTAGGCAACGTCCGACGACAGAGAGCGCGCTCCACTGGCGCCCGCGTCCCCCGGCCGCATCTACGCTTGTCCCAGGAGACTCGCACATGGCAATGCTGACGGCCGGGATCGACCGATTCGTTCGCTGGTTTTTCGATTCATCGCCCGAGGGCGAGGTGATCGGCGGTCGTTCGGGCGGGCCTCGGCGGAGCGCCGAGCTGTCGCCGCACGGCGAGATCGCGCGCCGTAGCGCGCTCGTCATCGCCGCCGCCATCGCCATTGCCCTGCTCGGCGTCTTCTACAGCGTCGTCGCCGGCGCGGTCGATCGCGCCGCGATCAAGCGTTCCCAGGCGGGCGTCGAAACCGTCGCCTGGCGTGGGCCGGCCGGGGGCCTGGCACGGCCGGCAAACTTCGCGGCCCGCAAAGTCTCGCTCGCCCGGGCGACCAACTGAATTTGCGCGCGGAGCCTCGGGTCCGCGCAGCCCCTTGATAATCGTCGCCGGAAAGCGGCGGGGGCGGAGATTCGATGGGTCGTGCAGAAAACTCGCTGGTCGTTTGCGAGCAGTGCGGAAAGGCGCATCGCTGGTCCCCGCTCGCGCCGGGCGCGCGGGCCGTCTGCGTGCGGTGCGAGGCGGTCATCGGCCGCGGTCATCGCCACGCCCTGCCGGCCGTGCTCGCCCTGACGCTGACGGCGGCGGTCGCTTTCGCCATCGGCCTCAGCACCGACGTGCTGACGCTGGAGCTGCGCGGGAACTCCGAAGCATCGACCTTGCCCGAAGCGATCGTCGAGACGTGGCGCCAGGGCCAGGAGTTCATTGCTGCGATTGCGGCGCTCACGTCGATCGTCGCTCCCGCCCTCTTCATTGCCTTGCGTCTGTACGTGCTGTTTCCACTGGCCGCAGGGCGCGTGCCGCGCGGCTTCGCGTTGTGCGTGCGAACGCTGCATCACGCCGGCCACTGGAGCATGGTCGAGGTGTTCACGATCGGCGTGCTCATTTCGCTCGTCCGCCTCGCCGGCCTGGCCGACGCGGCGCCCGGACCGGGTCTGTTCGCGCTCGGCGCGGTGACCTTCTTGTTCGCGGCGATTGAATCGGCTGGCCTCAAGCACCTGTGGTGGCAGGTCCAATGAGCGGCACCGTCGCGTACGCCACGACGGCCGAGGAGGGCGGCAACGAGCCGCATCTGCTCGGCTGCGAAAGCTGCGGCCTCGTCTCCGTCAATGCGCTGGCCGGCCGCCCTGGCGACGACCTCCTCCAGCACTGCTCGCGCTGCGGCCACGTGCTTCGCGCGCGAAAGCCGATGAGCGTGCAGCGCACCTGGGCCTGCGTCATCGCTGCCGCGGTGCTCTACGTTCCAGCGAACGCCTTGCCGGTCATGGTCACGACGTCGGCGCTGCAGCGCGACGAGCACACGCTGCTCGGCGGAATCCACGAGCTCTGGCTCGACGGCTCGTGGGGGCTGGCGCTGATCGTCTTCATCGCCAGCATCGCCGTGCCGGTGCTGAAGATTTCGGTGCTCGCCCTGCTCGCCTGGAGCGTCGAGCGGGCGCCCGACTGGCGCCGTCTCGAGCGCGCCCGGCTCTATCGGCTGATAGATGCGGTCGGCCACTGGTCGATGCTCGACGTCTATGTCGTCGTCCTCCTCGCCGCGACGATCCGCTTCGGACCGTT
>JGI24140J50213_10000611_pt1 | contig 16486 bp, 12 predicted proteins | sample BarGraIncu00222A_FD_50213 | JGI IMG/M metagenome (IMG submission 50213)
AGATAATAAGGTGGCATACTTCCCGGATAAATAGATACTTTGATTAAGTATTTGTCATTCTCGTTAAGAAAAGTTATTTCGGGCAATACAGTGGGGTAACAGCGATCATAAATTATATTACTAATTTGCTCTTCCATTGCCACGAGACCCTCTTCTGGTACACCAACAATCTCTCTCGGATTATTTTTTACACCGATATATAATTCACCTCCCGCATCGTTGGCAAAGGCTACAATAGTCTTTACTAAGTCTAAACGCTCAGGAATTATTTCCTTAAGCTCAAGTCTCCGCCCTTCAGGTTGGTTTAAGGTCTATTTAATATTCATGGTAAATTTTGGCCAGTAAATTTTAGTACCGTAAATTTACAAACATAAATCAATTGATAATATGGAATAGCTTATTCCTTTTCAGATTAAAATGCATTTTGAGAATTTCAAAAAGAAATAAATGCAGAATATTGAACAGTTGGATGAAGAATCCGGACACGCTGTAACGTATTGGGTGGTGCCGTTTAGCAGTAAAAGTCAATACGATTTAAAAGTCAAAATTCATCTAAACCTAGTGTGAACCTGGCGTAAAATAAAAAACCACCTACAATTTAAAATCGTAAGTGGTTGTTTTTCTTTTGTCTCCCCGATAGGCATTGCCGATACCAAAGCACTTTCAAAAGTCGCTACAAAGGTGGCAAAGAAGTTCCCTGAAAAGACAGGTGGAGTATACCTAATTGACGATGATGAAAAACGAATCAAGGCATTGAAATGGCTTCCTATTGAAGATGTGTGGGGTATTGGCAGTCGTCATGCGAAGAGATTAAATGCATTGGGTATAACGAAAGCTTATGCCTTTACTCAACTTCCTGATCAATGGGTCAGAAAGAACATGTCTGTCGTAGCATTAAGGTCAAAGCATGAACTAGAAGGTAAACCCAGGCTATTGATATATTTTGCATCGGGTTCTGTGAAGTAGTTCTTGAGAAAGGTGTCAAAATAAAGATTGTATTTTTTTCACCCATCACATTGAGCATACCTTCACGCATGGTTTCTTCATTGGCTGAGTAACCATCGATGAAGTTTTCCATGTGCAGCATGCCTCCTAATCCAAAGCCGCGCAGTCAAATCGTGTCACCTTTTTGGTTAACGATTTTATCGCCAGAAACGGAATGCCAATTTTCGTCGGTTGAAGATTTCATATTCGTACAAGCAAACAACAAAAATGCAACCGGAATAATTGAAAGAAGAAAATAAATTGTTCGTCACATAATAGTTTAATTTTAAAATTCTTGAAAGAAAACCTTTTGTTAGAATAATAATACAGTATTACTTGACATTATTTTTTTTGATTATTCCACATTGGATAGCCAACCGTAGGTCTGCTTGCAAAATAACTTTTCATCCAAATCATCGAAGGATTTTCCACACCTTCTCTACTCACTGTACCGGTGCCTGTCATCCAGGTTGATCCACTGATATAACCCCACAAGGTAATACCGGCTACTGCAGGATGTTCCCAAAATACCGGAATTGCTTTTTTGTAGCTAATTAATTGAAGTGAATCATTGGCTTGTCTGCCTTTAACTCCACCATTCATATCCAATTCGGTAACAAAGATGGGTAATCCGGAAGTTGCCATTAAATTTAAAGATGATTTGATCGTATCTGCTGTGGGTCTGTCAACATTAAATGCATGGGCCTGAGTTCCAAAACCATCAACCAGTCCTCTGTCGCGCAATACTTTAAATAGTTCCAATTGCGATTTAATCGCTTTTGGATCTCCTTCCAAACCATAATCGTTGAGAATTAGTTTGGTATTCGGTAAATATTTTCTTCCCAGTTCAAATAACCAAATCTGCCAGGCATAGTCTTCAGGTTTTGTACCAGGTCCTCCAAAGAGTTCTCTGAATTTCTGATTGTCCTTTTGATGGTTGCCTAATTGCTCATTTAATAAGTCAATTTGATCGGATAAAGGAAAACGTTCGCCAATGAGTTTAAGACGTTTTTCAACAGCTTCTTTTGCTTCAGCTGTGGAAAGAGTCAATAACCACTTGGGATATTGGCTTGCCCAAACACCGGCATGATAACGAAACATGATGTTTCTGTCCTTTGCATAATTATAGATTTTATCGGCAGCTTCCCAGGTATAAACTCCCCGTTCGGCTTCCACTAAAGCCCATTTGCAAGAATTTTCTGCTGAAACGCCATTCCAATATGTATCGTAATTAATCGGATCATTCGTTGAACGGATATTGGCCAAATATTTACCCTTACCGGCACTTAACCCTTTTGAAACCACATCGGCAGTTCCAACTGTTATAATGACCCCGACCGATGTGAAGGATACTTTCTTATCGTTGGTGGCTTTTGCCTTCAGTGTATAAGTTCCGGCAGGAACCTTTTTCCAAACATAAGTATAAGTGTAGTTTTTTTGATTGGTGACTTTACCAAGAAGTGTATTCCCGTTGTAAATTTCAACCTGGGTAACAGTTCCATTATTGGCCGACTTTCCAATATCAGTTGAATAAACATGAATTTCTATATCAGAGCCTGCTTTATAATAAGCATTACTGAAGGGCATCGTAATCACACTTGAAGGTGGATAAGTTTGTGCCCGCGAGACTGTTGAATTCATTAAAAATAAACCTAAAACAAGTACCGATAACAGTAAGCTTTTGGTATATTTTTTAAAGTTTGTTTGAGTTTTCATTTTTATAAATATTAAAAGAGTTCAATTAATTGCAGTTGGACGTATTGACTTTGTCAATACGTCCAATGCTTTACCTCTAAATGCATCAACCTTTACAACTGGTTTAGATTCATCGGTATCAATAATCCGGAAAGCTTACTTCTGTCCGTTACTTGTGATATGGAAATAATCGAAAGCCACTTCCAGAGGTGCATCCGGTTGATTAGTGGTTGGCTGAGCATTCCGTTGGCCGTTACCTTGTCTGGCCGGAGGACCATCGCAAACAATTAATCCGGCTTTGGATTCTTTTAGCACAATATTGGCAATGCCAACTTGTTCGAATTTCACTCCATCAGCTGAAAATGAAGCGGTATAAAGATTTCCTTTTCTTTCCAGCTTCAGAACGACTGTATTCTTGTCTTTCAATTTTCCATCCAGACTGAAGATGGCCAAAGATTTCTGGGTCGCGCCATTTTCTGTTATCAGTTCGACCGAACCTGAAGGTTCAACCGTTCCGGCAGTAGCGCCAAAACCACGTCGGGCATTACTTGCTCTGTAAACCAATTTTACATAATTATCATCGTCCTGACTTGTTAGTATACCGGCATTTTCCGATCTCATGGGTATTCTTGAGCTGACAAGTTTAGTCACAATGGTCCAATCGGTATTGGCATCCTGAAGCAAAATGTTTTCAGCCGTATTGGCAGATGAGGCAATATCACCTTTACCACTGGTAATTAGCAATGAACCGGCTTTTTTAGAAAGACTCCAGTTTGCTGAATTTTCTCTTTCCCAATACCAATGTTTTCCAATTGTACCGCTTTCAAATTCATCGCTGATCGATTTGGTGCCGAAGTTTACATTGTAATTGTTCTTTTCTATCGTTACGTTGTCAGTCAGAGTAATAACTGCTGTTCCGGGAACAGCATTGACCTGGGCGATTCCAACCGTTACATCCTTGCCTGAAACCACAGCACTTACAACCGGAGCTTTTGAACCGTTATTCAGAAGATAGTTGTAAGCTTTGACATCAGGATTGAAGCCTGAATTGTTTTTCCCATTCACTGCCAAAGATTTAAGATTCAAATCAGGCATAACTTTCAGCGGATAGCTATTTGAAACAGTAACTCCATCAATGGTAACGTAAGCAGATATCGAAGCAGTTCCAATAGCATTGGCTGTGACCAACCCTTTATCATCTACGCTGGCAACCAATGGATTGTTGCTTTTGTACACTATGTTTGCTTTGGTAATGTCATAAAAACTGTCGTCTGACATTGAAGCGGTAACACTTGTTTGAACCGTGTTTCCGGGTCTCAGCATCACTTTTCCGCATTCTGCCACAACAGTTCTCAAAACCCGGTTGTATTTGCCATTCATAGTAGCTTCCACCTGACCTTTAATATCTTTGGATGATGCTCCGATTTCAAACACATACTTGCCCGGATCGAAAGTTATCCTTTTGTTTTTGATATCCCAGAACCAAAGATCGCTGCAATCAATGTCGACAGATACTCTTTTAGTCTGTCCGGCAGCAATCGTCACTCTTTTAAATCCTTTCAATCGTTTGATTGGTCTTTCGAGAGATGCAGGACTGTCGGGAGTTTTTACATATATCTGAACAATTTCATCTCCGTCGACACTGCCTGAATTTTTCACATCAACCTGAACAGTCAATTTATCATTGGGGGTAAAACTGTTTTTGCTGATCGTGAAATTGGAATACTCGAAATTGGTATATGACATACCGTAACCAAATTCGTAGGAAACATCCTTGTTGAAATACCAATATGTTCTACCCGGTTTTCCTCCGGTGCTTCTCAAATTGTAATCATTAAAATCGGGCAGGTCTTTGACTGATTTATGCCATGTGACATTCAGTTTCCCTCCAGGATTTACTTCGCCAAATAAGACTTTAGCAATTGCAGTTCCCTGAGCTTGTCCGTTGTATCCGGTCCAAAGAATACCCGGTACATTTACATTGTTTTTGAATTGTTCCACTTCAACCATTCCCATGGTTTGCATCACAACAATCGTATTTGGATTCACAGCAGCAACAGATTTAATCAATTCATACTGATTACCCGGTAATGCCAATGAAAAACGGTCTGATTCTTCTCTTCCGGTAGTCTGATCAGTTCCAACAAAAATAACTGCTACGTCTGCTGAAGCTGCCTGTGCAAGAATGGTCGGATCGGTTGCCGGTGTTTCAGGTTCACGATAAACAAGCACGATGGTTTGTGGTCCGGTGATCCCCAATGTATTTATTTTGGTTGGAATAGATAAAGCGCCTCTCCCGAATCCTCCTCTGGAAGCATCTTGCTGAACTGATTCAATTTTCCTGGAGGCCAGAATATTACCTGTTGGGGTACCTACTCTTACTTCAATTGATCCACCATTAACGGTTACATTCATGTTGAATCTTATTGAATCAAGATTGGTAACATCAATGTTGTTATAGGCTGTCCAATCACCATCTTTAATTCCTCTGATCGAAGCAGCGCCAAAACGTGCCGAGGTAATTAAACCCTTTGAAGATTCATCAAATTTAGTTGCATCGAAGTCTTTTGTTTTTTTGTCTTTGTTTACTATTGTAAATCCAATAATGTTGAAGAAGTCATTTTTCTTTTCGGTATTTCCACCTGAACTGTAAACAACTTCGGTATTAAATCCTTTTTGCTTAATGTAATCCTTAATAGCGGTAAGCGGTGTGACTTTAAACTTAGCTTCAACGAGTCCTGAATAATCTCCAAGTTCAACTTTATCGGCTTGTGGTCCTAATACAGCAATTTTTTTAATTCCGCCCAAGTTAAGAGGCAAAGCTTTTTGGCCTGTTTTTGCATTCGTGTTATTTTTCAATAAAACAGGAGTTTTGGTAGCTATTTCAAGTGCCAGATCATTATGAGACGGATCATTAATAATGGATGGTTTAATTCCGGAATAAGGAACTTTACCCTGAGGATCAAATTCGCCCAGTCTCATTCGAATGGTATACATATTTACCAAAGCTCGGTCCATGTCAGCTTCGGCGATCAGACCTTGGGTAAGTGCAGTGAGTGCATTAGATTGGTAGATGCCACCGCAATCAGTGTCAACACCTGTTTTCAGGCCCATTGCGGCTGCCTCGGCATTGTTTTTGGCATAATGATGGTTTGCGTTAATATCAGAAACCGCATCGCAGTCGCCTGTCACATATCCGTCTAACCCGTAAGTTTTCTTGGCAATCGTATCAACCAGGAATTTATTGGCCGACATGGGAACTCCGTTTACAGAGCTGTAAGCGGTCATAATTGCCGGGAGTTTATCTTTTTGGATCAGCGTTTTGTAGGGGAGCAAATAAAATTCACGCATGTCTCTGTCGTCCATATCGGCGCTACCGGTATGACGGTTAAACTCAGTGTTGTTGGCAAAAAAATGTTTTCCACAAGGAACGGCTTTCAGATAAGTCGCATCGTTTCCCATCATTCCCTGAACAAAACCTCTTCCAATCTGGGATACAAGAAATGGGTCTTCACCAAAAGTCTCTGCCGTTCTTCCCCAACGTGGATCACGGGCCGGTTCAATAACCGGTGACCAATAGGTAAGGGTTGAAATGAGGTCGTAATTGAAACCTCTGGCTTCGTCTGAGATGACCGAAGTTTCACGTTTAATCAATTCGGGATCCCAGGTAGCACCTACTGCAACACTGTTTGGAAATGAAGTGGCCGTTTTGCCCGAGGTATTGTTCATCACCATGATACCATGAAGCGCTTCACCCCACACAAAATAAGCATTGATTCCCAGTCGGGGAATAGCTGCCATGTTGTTGCCCAACTGACTTTGTTTTTCCTCAAGGGTCATTCTTGAAACAAGATCGGCAGCTCTTTCTTTAAAAGAATAGGCCGTGTTCAAGTAAATTGGTTTTTTTGTAGGTTCCGGGCTTGGTTTAAAAGCCGTAAAGGCGAAACCACACAAAACCAAAACTAATAATCCGGTAATACGTTTTTTCATTTGATTTTTATTACGTTAATAAATCGATTTTCACCAACAATCATCATTACAGTATCATTTCCTGAAATAGCCTCAAGACTATAGGTAGATATATCCATAAGCTTATTACAATGTGAACAGGAAGGAATGGTCATCATCTTACCAAAGTCGCAAATCAATAGATATTGCTCCTTTGATTTATCGTAGATCAGATCATTCGGTATTTCTCTTAAAGATGACATCCGGCCATCTTCATCCGTGTAGTTAAGGGGCCTGTCAGTCCAGACATTTCCTTGGGCCGAGAACAGTAACACCGGAAAACCATCATTTTGTCTTCCGGTGACTGCAATTTGCTCAGCGGTTACTAAAATTCGTGTAAAATGGCAAGGCTTGTAAAATCCAAGATAAACCTGATTGAAATCGAAAATATCCCAGACTATTCCATCTTTGGAATGAATGATTTCACCTTCATCCGTTACCCCCCAACACAGGTCAGAGACGGCAGAAAGTGAAACAATGTTTCCCTTTAAATTAAGTTTAATTTTTCTGAACTGACCTGTTTCACTGCCAACAAGAATTTCACCATCATCAGTGGCTGCCAGTATCTTTTCCCTGAATAAAGCCAGGGAATTAATGTTTTTATCGGTTCCGCTGTTAATCTTTTTGAATGCCCCTTTATCGGTTGATATCAAAAGAGAGCCTTTATTACCCCCAGCAATAATATCTTGATTATTAGAAAGAAGGCATCGAAACGATTCTCCGGAGAAATTCTCTGTTTTTGAAATTTTTCCTGATTCTGAAACCCAGTCCAGTCTCCCATCCGAGGCAGCAGCAAGAAAACCAGTATCATAGGAAACAATAGCTCTGTAACCTTCAGGTTTACCAGATGCATCGTTGGCTGCATAAGTCGAGCCAACGATGCAAATGATTGATAGAAAAAGTACCCTAAATAAAATTCCAGTCTTCATTTCCAATGTTCTATTTATTTCAGACCACTATTTGTAATTCTGAAATAATCGAATGCAACATCAAATGGAGTTTCAGTCTGGGTAACCTGTGGCGCGTTCCTTTGCATGTTGCCCATGCGGGAAGCTACACCGTTGCAAACAATCATCCCTGCCTTAATGTCTTTTAAAGCAACATCAACATTTCCAATGGGTTTGAAGTTTGTGCCATCAGTAGAACAAGATGCCGTATAAAGGCTACCTTTTTTCTCTAATTTCAACACCAGGGTGTTATCCTTTACTCCTTCCATGTTGAATGTGACAGAAGCTTTCTGCAGTCCTTTACTTTCAGCTGATAATTCAATGGTACTTGGTTGTACCCCACCATCGGCAGGTCTTCTTCTACCGGCAGCAGCTGCAGTGTAAACAAGTTTTACAAAATTATCATCATCCTGATAGGCCAATAGACCCGCGTTCTGACTATTTCCCGAAGGTTTTCTGGAACAAACCATTTTTGTTTCGACGCTCCAATCAGTATTGGCAGACTGCAGAAGAATATTTTCAGCATTGTTGTTTGCTTCTGTAATGTCTCCTTTTCCGCTTGTGATTTGCAGTGAACCAACTTTTTTCGAAAGACTCCAGTTCGATGGATTTTCTCTTACCCAATTCCATTCTTTACCCAATGAGGTAGCGCTGAATTCATCGCTTACTGACGGGATTCCAAAGTTTACTGAATATTCTTTTTTATCCACAGTGATCATATCGGTTAATGAAATTGAAGCTGTTCCGGGAATGCTTTTTGGTTGAACAGTTTCAACAACAACCATCGGATCAACCGGAGTAACACTTACCACCGGTAAACTGGCCGGTGCAGATTTCATCAGGTAACTGTACTGTTCGGTTGCTGAATTAAAACCTGGGATCGCTTTTTTATTAACTGTTATAGCAGCTGCATTCAAATCAGGCATAACCTTTATCGCATAACTGCCCGATACGGTTTTATCATCAATAGTCACCTGTGCAGTGATCGTTGCAACGCCGGTGCCTTTTGCCTGGACGAGGCCGTTTTGATCGACATCAGCTACAGCGGGGTTGTTGCTTGAATAAACCACTTTAGCTTTGGCCATATCGTAAAAGCTGTCATCNGTCATTGCTGAAGATACCTTGGTTTGAACACTTTTACCATTTTTCAACACCACACTGTCGCCACTTGCAACCACTGTTTTCAATTGAGGTTTAAATGCTCCGTTCATGTTGGCAGTTACTACACCTTTGACATCTTTGGAAGATGTAGCCACTTCAAACAAATATTTACCCGAATCGTAAGTGATTCTATTTTTCACCATATCCCAAAACCAAAGATCGGCACAATCAATGTCAATATTCACTGTTTTGGTTTGTCCGGCAGGAATAGTCACCCGTTGGAAACCTTTCAGCCTTTTGATCGGTCTTTGTAATGAGGCAGGACTATCGGGTGTTTTCATGTAAACCTGAACGACTTCATCGCCTTCAAGATTACCCGTGTTTTTAACATCGACACTGACTTTTATCTTATCATTGGGTGTAATTTCATTCTTGCTGATTTTGAAATTACTGTATTGGAAAGTGGTATACGATATTCCGTAACCAAACTCATACGATACATCCTTGTCGAAATACCAGTAAGTACGACCGTTTTTACCATTTCCTCCACGAAGCGTATAATCAGTAATTTCAGGAAGATCTTTCACCGATTTATACCAGGTAGCGTTCAGTTTTCCACCGGGATTGATGTCTCCAAAAAGGATAGGGGCAATTGCATCACCTTGTGCCTGACCATTATAGCCTACCCAAATAATGCCGGGTATGTTTTGAAGGTTTTTAAATTCTTCTACCTCAACGCATCCGAGCGTTTGCATCACCACAATGGTATTGGGATTAACCGCTGCCACTGCTTTGATCAGTTCAACCTGGTTGCCGGGTAGCAATAGGGTCAACCGGTCAGATTCTTCGGTAGCCGTCTTTTCATCTGTTCCAACAAAAACCACTGCTACATCAGCTGATGCAGCCATATCGATAGTTTTTTTGTCGATAGGGGTATCGGCAGGAGCCTTATAAACCAGATAAAGCGTCTGAGGTCCGTTAAAACCGAGCCTGTTTGCTTTCACTTTCATCATGCTGCCGCCACCATAAACGCCACCTGATCTGGCACCACTGGCCACGGTTGCATTCAATGTGGTGATCAGGTTGCCATCGGGTGAACCGGCTCTGACCTCGACTAATCCACCGTCAATTGGAATATTTAAGTTGATTCCGACAGTGTCGATATCGGTAAGGTCAACATTTTCATAGGCAGTCCATGAACCGTCGCTGATGGTTCTGACCTGATCGATAGTGCCCATTCCCGAACCAACCGTAATGCCTTTTGAAGCAGAACTGTACTTGGTAGCATCGATTTTAGAAACCGATCCGTCAATCTTTTTAATTTCAACACTGACAATATAAAGCAGGTTGCTCTTGTTAATCGTTTCGGCACCGGAGCTGGTGACTATTTCAGTTGAGTATCCTTTATCCACAAGATATTTTTTAATACCTGCAACCGGTGTAATCATGTTTTCCTGTGCGGGTCTGCCTGAATAGGGTCCTAATTCAACTTTCTCAGCCTGAGGCCCAATCAGGGCAATTTTCTTAAGCTGACTGCCGTTTAACGGAAGTAATTTACTGTTAGTTTTTGTTGAAACATTATTTTTTAACAATACAGGTGTTTTAGTGGCAATCTCCTTTGCAAGCGCTTTGTTTGCAGGCGAACTAACTGTATTTGTCTGGAATTGTGCATAAGGTACTTTAGACGGAGGATCAAATTCTCCGGTTCTCATTCTAACCGTAAAGGTATTGAGGAGAGCCCGGTCGATATCTGCCATCGTGATCAAACCTTTTTTCAAAGCTTCAATCACATATCTCTGATAAACACTTCCACAGTCAGAATCCACACCTGCCTTCAATCCTTTGGCAGTTGCTTCAGCAGGAGTTTTAACATAATAATGTCCGCTGTAAATATCATCGATTGCTGCACAGTCTCCGGTAATATATCCTTTCATGCCGTATGTTCTTCTGGCAATGGAGTCAAGATATAATGGGCTGGCCGAAGTTGGAACACCTCTCACGGCATTATAGGAAGACATGATGGAGGGCAATTTGTCCTGTTCGATCAGTTTTTTATAGGTGGCCAGATAAAATTCTCTCATATCCCTGAGGTCCATATTCGAACTACTGACATGACGGTCAAATTCACTATTGTTTGCAAAATAGTGTTTTGCAGAAGGGACAGTTTTCAGATAATTAGGATCGTTTCCAACCATGCCGCGTACAAAACCACCAGCAATCTGTGAAACTAAAAATGGATCTTCACCAAAAGATTCTCCGGTTCTTCCCCATCTGGGATCACGGATGGGTTCCACAACAGGCGACCAATAGGTCAGTCCTTTTGTTCCGGTGGCATTAAAGGCCCTTGCCTCGTCGGCAATGGCTGACGATTCACGTTGCATCAAAGCCGGATCCCATGCCGAACCCAGCGCAACACTATTTGGAAATGAAGTGGGTGCCGGTAATCCAACAGCTGGATTTGCTCCGGCCAGAATTCCGTGTAAGGCTTCGCTCCAGACATTCAACGATTTGATTCCAAGACGTGGAATGGCGGCCATACTATTGCCCAAAAGACTTTGTTTTTCCTCAAGCGTCAGCCTGGAAATCAGGTCAGCCGCTCTTTCTTCAAACGAATATGCAGTATTGAGGTAAATGGGGGGCTTTTTAACTTCAGGGACCGGCGTAAAAGCGGTCAAGGAAGCACTGCAGATTAGTAGTAATAAAATTCCTGTGATTTTGATTCTCATTTTCATTTGGTATTTGATGGGTATTGGTTTTTTACCATTAAGCAATGTTTGTTTAATTGAAAAAATAAAGGTAGAAAAAATTTAGAAAAACACGCTCTTTCTGAATTTATTTCTGCTTTTTCGTAAGCATCCGGCCAGCCACGTTCAAAATTAGATCAAAAGATTTATTATTAAGGAAAAAAATAAATCTGGCATTATTTTACTAATGATGAATCCACCCAGTTCTGTGGCAAGAGTACGTCGAGCTGACTCATTTTGCACTCTGCGATCCGGTTAAGAACATCCAGGAGCCACCGGAATGGTTCCACACCGTGTTGAAAAAGTGAATTCATCCAAAAAAAAGGGCGTTCATACAATAACTCCCCTTTTACTTGATATTTACAAATAAATAACAGTTCTTTACAAGACATTCAGAACTATAAGGTTAAAATTTGGAATTTAAAATGCCAGAGCTCATTTTTTAAAAAAACTAATAAATTAAAAAACTAATAAATTAAAATCGTGGAAATAATCGTACCGTTATTAATCACGTTAGTCATTTTAATTGTTATATTTTTAATTTTACGAGAAATAAATCTTTGGTATTGGAAAATTAATGAACGGATTGAGATTTCTCAAAGACATAACTATCTTTTGGAATTAATTGCAAACCATTTAACCGGGGGAACACTTTCAAAAGAGATTGAAATGAAAAAAGGATCAATAGATCATAAAGAAGAGATAGATGATTCTATTACCAGCCCCGATGTATATTCAACTCTTTCAGAACAGGAAAAAATTGATGTAGAGTCATATATGAATTATGGTTTATCCAAGGGAGATAAGCTTGTCATAAATAAAAAAACAAGAAAGCTAGACAGATTTGATGTGAAGGAATGGAATAAAATCCAACGGAATGCTACTCAGGATGATTGGTTGATTATAAGTGAAAAATGAAATTAACAGGACAGAATAAATGAGCCTCTAAAAAAGTAATTATTAAACATCATGGAAAACCAGTTGAAAAGGTATGTTCAGGAATCTCAGCCAGAATGGGGAGGCCCCTGGACCGAGAAAAAACTTGATGCTTTTGCTAAATACGTATCGGCATATTTATACATCATGAAAAAAAATCCACAATGGGATACAATATATTTTGATGGATTTGCGGAAGTGGAGACCGAAGCAAGATATGCAGGAATATTGATGTAATACAAAAATTAGAAATCACCGAACAGGAAGAGAGATTATATAAAGGAGCAGCCGAGCAAAGGCAAAACAACTTTCTGGAGATTTACTTGGATCATTTTCAGACTATGATATATTAATGGAGTTAAAACCTCTAAATGCCAACCTATATAAAGAAAGAGGCCATTTAAGGGAAATGTTAAATGATATGCAAGGATATGTCGAAGATCTCAATACAATGATTTATTTAAAAACTTCATTACCTGAAGAAGATTTTTATAAACATAAAAATGGAAATCAAAATATGGTATATGATTAGGTTAATTAGGAAGGTTTATGTCACTAGTTCCTCTTCTATAAGGAGGGCTACTTTTTATCCGACAACAGTTGGGCTGAATCAAGTTATTGTGTGTTCAACCATGGAGACATTAAATACATAATAGAGTCGAGCCAGACGAATAAGAAAATTCGTTGTTTGCGAACCACATCCCCTTGTAATTCTATCTCACTCATATAAGAAAGGTTTCTCGTGCTTTAAGGTTGAGAGGAGAGAAGGGGTTATCTATTGTTTTTACCTTGCCCATAATGCAAAAAGATACAATCAGTTGAATAAAAATAATTCTTATTCAAGCTATTCTAATGCATAATTATCAAGTGTCTAATTTTGATAATGTTAGGTGTTTCATTAATATCATTAATGAAACTATTATGCATTAATCCCTAAAATATCTATCAATGATGTTCTGAAGTGTAAGAAGTTAAATGGAACCAAGGTGTGTAGTAATACATCTACTTAGTTAACCCACTTGCATATTTTTTATTCCAGCAGTATCTTTGTGATATCATATATTAATCATTATAATATCATTATGATATGTATTCTATTGAAGACATTGGAGGTATTATCAGGGGTGTGAGGATGGCAACTAGACGATTTAAGATCAAAGCTTTTTTAATAAACTGTATCTATCTGGCATACCTCTATCACAAGAAGGATACTTCAATGTATATGAACAGGTATGTTTTGAACTTCTCTATCGCTCCGATATCAATCTATAATAATACTGCTGTTTTAGTCAAGAATGGTTTGATCGAGAAAGTTTCGAGTGGAGTATACTTGTTTACGACCCTTGGAATTGATATTTGCAACTATATAGATAAACAAAAAGAAGAAAATAGCTCTATTAAAAATTAATTTTAGGACATTAAATATTAATGATTTTTGACACTTTTTAATAATGAAAGTGGAAATGAGGTGCAAACAAATAAAAAAAGCACCTACAAATTAGATTGTAAGTGCTTGATTTTAAGCTGTCTCCCCGATAGGATTCGAACCTATGGCCCAATGATTAAGAGTCATTTGCTCTACCAGCTGAGCTACGGAGAGGTATTGCATTGGACTGTGCAAAGGTAATAAAATTTCAATAGAAGCAAGTAGGAGAGGGCATTTTTTTCAACTATTTGAGGATCCCTTTTCATCTATTAAAAGTTTATATCTTTGTTTGATAGTGATGAATGATATGTCTGACGAAAACCGGAATAACAAATTCGAGTCTGCCCTCAAAGTAAACGATGGGGTTGAGCAGCCTTCGCAGGTTGATGAAAATGCCGTTAAGCTTTTCAAAACCAAACAGAAGGAGCTCCTGAGCGTGGATGAGTATGTGGCAGGGGTACTCAATGGTAACCGAACGATTCTGAGTCAGGCGATTACTCTTATCGAGAGTTCACTTCACTCCCATAAACTAATTGCCCAGCAGATCATTGAACGTTGTCTACCTTTTTCAGGGAAATCTTTCAGGATTGGGATTACGGGTGTACCCGGAGTCGGCAAGAGTACGTTTATTGAGGCTTTTGGCATATATCTTACCGGAAAGGGTCATAAACTGGCTGTCCTGGCTATCGACCCCAGCTCTTCACGCAGCCGGGGTAGCATCCTGGGTGACAAAACCAGAATGGAGGAGCTTTCGACAGACCTGAACGCATTCATCCGTCCTTCACCTGCAGCGGGTTCGTTGGGTGGAGTGGCGCGCAAGACAAGAGAGTCGATTATTTTATGTGAGGCCGCAGGATTTGATATAATTTTTATAGAAACTGTAGGTGTTGGACAGAGTGAGACTGCGGTGCATTCAATGGTGGACTTCTTTTTATTATTGATGCTGGCTGGTGCCGGTGATGAGTTGCAGGGGATTAAGCGGGGTATCATGGAAATGGCGGATGCCATCGTCATCAATAAAGCGGATGGAGATAATTTGTTAAAAGCCAAGACAGCCAGAATTGAATACCAGAATGCGCTTCATCTTTTTCCTCCTCCTGAATCAGGGTGGAATCCGGAAGTGGAGACCATGAGCGCAAGATTGAAAGAGGGGATGGATCGGGTTTGGGAAATCATCCAACGATACAAAGTGCTTATCCAGCTGAATGGTTATTTTGAAGCAAATCGTAAACGGCAGATCAAGATGATCATGTATGATACCATCGAACAGATGTTAAAGGATCATTTCTATGCACACCCGGGTGTGAAGAATCAGATCGTACAGATTGAAAATGATTTGCAAGAAAGCAGGATCAGTTCTTACCAGGCAGCACAGAGGTTATTTGAGTTGTATTTTGCCAAAGAATAGAATCACAAATAGATCAGCCTTCTGTTTTCTTTTCAGGTATCAGAACTGATGCCAGTATGCTGGTGGTCAAAATAGCCAATACGATAAGAAGTGAGTAGGAGGTTGTGAATCCCAGGGCATCCAGATAAGTGTGTAGGAGCATCTTTAATCCAATAAACGTAAGCAACACTGCCAGTCCGATTTTCAGGAATCTGAAGAGGTTGACCACATGCATGACTACGAAAAAGAGTGATCGCAGTCCAAGTATTGCAAATATGTTGGAAAAGAAGACGATATAAGGATCCTGGGTGATCGAAAATATAGCCGGGACAGAGTCAACTGCAAACACAACATCGGTAAATTCGATCACTAAAAGCGTTATAAACAGCGGAGTAATCATTGACTTTCGGTTTTTCCTGACGACGAAATATTTGCCCACATAGTTAGGATAGACCGGAAAAAGTTTAGACACAAACCTTACAACCGGATGTTTTGAAGTTTCAATCTTGTCTTCGTTGTTGCGCTCCAGAAACATCTTTACACCGGTGAATACCAACAATACGCCAAATACATAAAGAAACCATGAAAATTCCTGTATCAATGCAGAACTCAGGAAAATGAATAGGAAACGCAGTATGATAGCACCCAGGATTCCCCAAAATAGTACTCGTTTATAATACCGCTGATCTACATTAAATGCGATAAAGATCATGATCATGACAAAAACATTATCGACTGATAATGCATATTCAATCAGATAGCCGGTGATGTATTCAAGAGAGAGGTTGTGCCGGTATATGACAAGCGCCTGTGCAAAAGTTTCGTTCGTCAGTTTAATCGGATGTCCATGCAGGACTATAATTGCTTTAAGTTGTTCCAAATTCTGGATACCATGAATCCGGTCGCCATAAAACATAATCCACACATACAATGTCAAAGCAAAGAAAACCCAAACACCAGTCCAGATTAATGCTTCTTTAAATGGAATTACATGATTATTTTTTCCAATGAAGCCAAGGTCAATAACCAGAACACTCACAACAAAAAAGATGAATCCAAAAAAGAAAACTATTTCGTGTGTGTTCATCGGTTACATATTACAGAGTATTCTTTTCCACTGCTGGAATTTCATTCAAAGGGATAACCGGTTTCGACTGATCGAACATATACCGGTAAGTGATGTGACGTTTAAGAAATTCACTTCCGATGGCCTTATGAATTGCCAACATTTGAGGGTTGAAATCACCTACCCATGATA
>JGI24140J50213_10000612_pt1 | contig 16485 bp, 11 predicted proteins | sample BarGraIncu00222A_FD_50213 | JGI IMG/M metagenome (IMG submission 50213)
TTGATTGTCTCTACTTCATCAGAGCACTGCAAAAGCTCTATCGTTCAGAAGGGGGTATGGAAACTGCTTTTACCTCTGTTTTCGCGGAAGGGGCCTATTCTGCCATTTCAAATTTCAGAAATATCTTTACTGGTATAGGCGATCCAACCCGTACCGGACGTCATCTTGCTAATCCATTGCAGGGTTCCGCGGCAAAACGATTGAATATGTTCCTCAGGTGGATGGTGAGAAAAGATGAGAATGGAGTAGATTTTGGCATCTGGAGAAACATTTCTCCGGCTTTATTGATTTGTCCGCTTGATGTTCACAGTGGCAGAGTGGCCAGGAAACTGGGACTGCTCAACAGAACAAGCAATGACAGAAAGGCCGCCGAAGAATTGACAACAGCCTTGTGTAATTTTGACAAAAAAGATCCGGTAAAATATGATTTTGCCCTGTTTGGACTGGGCGTATTTGAACAATTCTAATCCAGAAATTAAGAATTGTACAAACTGAAAGATTTTCTGGTAAGGAAATTATTTAATCACCTTCCGGTTATTTGTCTTGAAGCTGACAATGAAAGAATCTTTCAAACCCATAGCACGCATCTCTGCCAACTTAACCTTTGCCTCCGGCAATAAAGTATATTGACCAACGTAATAGCGATACCATCCGTCACTTCTCAATTCCACAGAGACTTTTTCCTTGAGATCAAGCTTTTTGATCACAGACTCAACCTGAATATAGGTCTTGCTGGCCTGAATCTGGACACGATAAGTCGGGACTAACCCTGTTTTCAAATCAGCAGAAACCTGTGGTTCTGCAATGGTATAAACATCATTTGTTACTTTGCCTGAACCTGTAATCTGTAACTGTCCAGAGTCCGTTTCAGCTACCCATATATTTTTTCCTGTATTATTTACACCTGATTTGACTCTTCGTGTAGTATCAACTTTAGGAAGAGGGGGTGGCAATAAAGCAGTATATCCGGAATATTCCTGTAATTCTGGCTTAGTTGTGGGTACTCCTTTCTTCGAACGCTTTTCAGGTATTTCAGTATTCGATGAAGAAGTCGGATATGCCGTCCATACTTTCTCCTTTTTACCTTGTAAATTAATTGTGATACCCAGCGTTGTTGTTGTAAGAACGTCATAAGAATTATTACGGTATCCGTCAATTAAATCTGATGCTGCATAACGGATTGCATGTTCAACTCTCACACCAAGCCAATTCGTTAGTTGAAAATGCACACCAAATGCCAACGAAGAATACAATTTACTGGTAATACCGATATTAGTCTTTGTTTGTCCAGTACTATCAATGTATAAGGAGTTTATAACTCTGGCAACGATGCTATCAGTATCCCAACCAAATTGATTTTTATCTAAAATTGCTTGAGCTCTGCCGGATTCATTTTGTAATTTACAGTTCCAATTTTCAAATCCAACGCCGCCGGAAACAAATGCATTCCATTTATTACCCGATTCCTTATTGATCAATTTATTTATATTCAAAGTGCCGGAAAGACCTACCATAGTAATAGCTCCCGTTACAGAGAGATCAATAAAATGCATAGAATCATGTTTGATAACATCATGCCATTGTATATGTCGGTTTCTGCTATAATAATTCGATTGTGTTAAATCAGCATTAAATGAAAGATAGGGTGTAATTTGTTTACTCAGGCTGATACCGATTGCGTTTTTTGACTCTGTACCAATCTTTCTAAAAAAACCTTTATCGCTTATTTCACCATGAATTTGAGTAAATCCTTCCTTTAAACCTAATGTCCAATATTGGTCAAAATTTCGGGTAGGAGGTTTTAAGTCTGTCTGAGCAAAAGCGACCATGACAGGAAGTAAAGCGAATATTGCGAGTAGTATTTTTTTCATTCCCGATAATTTCTTCAACTTATTCATAAAGTTATTTGAAATATATTTTTAGGTATTCTCCAGATTTTGGCTCATTGAGTTCCGATGCCCTTTTCCAGTCTTCTTTGGCACCTACCAGATCCTTTAAAAAATACCTTACCGTTCCTCTGTTCAGAAATACCTGTGCATATTCAGACAAAAATTGTTTGTCCAAAGGCTTGAGAGAAACAGCTGTATTCAGATCACTGAGTGATCCTTCCAGATCTCCCAGTTTAAACTTCGCATTCCCTCTGTAGCCATAAACAGGATAAAACTTCTCATTGGGCATCACGCGAATTGCATTGGTGAAATCTGTTATTGCATTGTAATAATCGTTTCTGTCATATGCCTGAACTCCTCTGATGAAGTAACCATTAAAATCTGAAGGCTGTTCACCTGCAGGCATATCGGCAAGAGCCAGTACAGCTGCACTGTTAAAGAAATTAGCAAATGTGTTTCTCAAACATTCATAATAAGAATGATTGAAAAGACTTACGACAATATCATCCATTAAAAAAGGTTGGTAAATTTTCTCTCCCGGATACGTTTTGATAAGTTTAAATTTAACATGGTCTTTCCCGTCCATGCTGTAAGGCATGACAGCTACCAATAAATTAGTTGGATTAACGATACGGTTTCCGGCAAATCTCTTTATAGCAGTATTCACTTCGAAATCAATATCTTTTGTCTCGTAATCTTCAATTCTTCCACTCACCGCAACATCAAGATTAATGGAATGTGGAACGCCCAATGAGAGTGTGTCGGGTAATATTTGCAGGATTCTTTCGGCTGGAAAGACATAAAAGTCGAGCACTTTTCCGGGGAAAAAACCTTCTTTTAGTGTAGGAAATTCATAACGCGGCATATAATATTTTAAAACCAGCACGGCATAAGTCTTTCCATTAACCTGTGTCTCTCTGATCTCCATTTCGGAAAGATTATCCTGGCCAAGCACCTTATCGGGCAATATATATTTAGGATCAGGATTTGGAATTACATTTTTTGAACTGATCCATTTGGTATCTTCTTTCAAAACCCACCCTGTGATATCACTTATACTCGCTTTGACAGAACTTACAACATGTTCTGTAGCGGCTTTTTGTTGTAAATTCTCCTTATCTGCTTTATGCCCAAAAAGCTGGGCGCGCACAGAAATCTGAAAAATCAACATCGTCAATATAAGTAAAAAGACCTTCATATATACATGTTTATCAATAGGATAAAGCGTGAAGAATGGTTTGGATATTCAACATGTCATTAAATATTTTCATCTTTTCACCTCTTTACATGCGAGGGAACCACCGGAAATGCTTAAAAACAGTTAACCAAATTTCTTCTAATCAGTAAAAATAAGAAAAATCTTTCAGATAATATGTTTTACATTGTAAACTTATTAACTATCTGTTGTTAATTACTTAGTAAAGAAAATTCAATAATTTTTAAAGAAAAGTGGAAGATCAAAATTGGAATCATTTTTAATTTTCCACTAAATATAAACACTTAAAATTACTTTTAAGAACTCTTAACCTGGTTTTGAAAACAATTTGACCAATTCATTGTTTTTGAATCAATGTTTCCTATAGGATGAAGATGGTTTAACAAACTGCACTTCCGGAGGCATAATGAATTCAACTACAAAACACTAAACTTTTTCAACAATGAAAAATATAATTTTTTTAATTATGACATTATTATCAGGCACCATGGTAGCACAAACGCCCAAGACATTATATGATTTCAACACAACAAGTCTTGACGGCAAAGGATTTAATCTTTCCAGCTTAAAAGGCAAGAAAGTATTGATTGTCAATACTGCTTCAAAATGCGGATTGACCCCTCAATACAAAGACCTCGAAGCCCTCTATGAAAAATATGGCAGTGATAATTTTGTAATTGTTGGTTTCCCGGCAAATAATTTTGCCTCACAGGAACCGGGTTCCAATAAGGAAATCAGTGAATTCTGCACACAAAATTATGGAGTTACTTTCCCGATGATGAGTAAAATCTCTGTAAAAGGTGATGATATTGATCCCATCTATAGTTGGTTGACCAAAAAATCTGAAAACGGGTTGATGGATGCTCCGGTACAATGGAATTTCCAGAAGTTCCTGATTGACGAAAACGGTAAACTGGTCGACATGGTTCCTCCGAAAGAACTTCCAACCAATGACCGGATCATGAAATTTATTCAAACCGGTAAATAAAATTCCGAACTAAATATTTCAAAAAGGAGGCATTGGTCTCCTTTTTTTATGTAATATAGTGCTTTGGATATTGAAAAGCTTTTGATATAGTTTGAACCAAGCTCTCAAAACTTTGTTAAAGGTTAGAGAATCTTAGGATTTAACAGGACCAATAGTCTGCATTTAATAAAACATTATTACCCGAACATGAAGAAAAAGCCCACTCCTACAATTTCAAATACAACCAATACGGATAATAATGAACGCCTTTTTTTGGAAGAAAAAACAGTAGCAAAAAGCGATTTAACTCCAACAAAACGCTATGCAAAAGAAGAAGTTTTATCAGATTACCGGATAGCATTTGAAAGCAGACATGCAAGTATGCTCGGACGTCGCGAAGTACTTTCAGGTCGTGGCAAATTCGGCATCTTTGGTGATGGAAAAGAGGTTCCTCAACTGGCCATGTCACGCGTCTTCAATCCCGGTGACTGGCGTTCAGGATACTACAGAGATCAAACTTTCATGTTTGCTGCCGAAATGCTCTCTTTGGAAGAGTTTTTTGCACAAATCTATGGTGATACCGATCCTGCTTTTAACCCACAGACTACCGGTCGTGTCATGAACAATCACTGGGCTACCCGTATCATCGATGATGAAGGAAACTGGAAACGACTCAGCGAACTGAAAATCACAGCTGCCGACCTATCCCCTACTGCCGGACAGATGCCCAGGTTGGTTGGATTGGCCCAGGCCTCAAAACTTTACCGTGAACATCCTGAACTCACTTATCAGAACCAATTTTCGAAGAATGGTAACGAAGTAGCTTTCGGCACTATCGGTGATGCTGCTACTTCAGAAGGCCATTTTTGGGAGACATTCAATGCTGCAGGGGTCTTACAGGTCCCGCTCGCCATTTCTGTATGGGACGATGGCTATGGAATTTCGGTCCCTGCCCAACTCCAGACCACCAAACAAAACATATCAGCTGTCTTAAAGGGTTTTGCCCGCGAAGAAGAAGGTGGTCAAGGTTATGAAATTTTTGAAGTAAACGGCTGGGATTATGCAGCTTGCAGAGAGACTTACGAAAAGGTCATTGATATTTGCAGACAAGACCACGTCCCGGTTCTGATCCATGTCAGAGAGCTCACACAGCCTCTCGGACATTCCACTTCGGGTTCTCACGAACGTTATAAAAGTCAGGAAAGACTGGAATGGGAAAAACAATTCGACTGTAACCGCCAAATGCGCTTATGGTTGATTGCTGAGGGTTATGCTACTTCAGAAGAATTGGATCTGATCGAAAAAGATGCTGTCTCACGTGTCAGAGAGGCACGGAAAACATCCTGGAATCATTATATCAATGCCCTACGTGGAAAAAGGGATGCGCTGGTTGCCATCATTGATGCGAGTACATGCAGTTGTAACAAGACAGGAAATATTGAGAAAATCAAACAGGAGCTCATTCAACTCGACGATCCTATTTTAAAAGATACTATTTCTTCCGCCAGAAAGATTCTTCGCTCAATATGCAATAGCTGTAGCAATCCAACCAATCTATTCAAATCATCCATTAAATATTGGATCGATAAAGAGATGGGCAAAGGCGATCGCAGTTATGGGTCACATCTCAACAGCGAGACAAAGAATTCGGCATTAAAGGTTACAGAGGTAAAACCCGTTTATCGTGCAGAACCACAACTGGTCCCCGGTCGCGAAATCCTCAGGGATAACTTCGATTTTATATTCGGACACAGGTCTGAAGTGGTGATGTTTGGCGAAGATGTTGGAATGATAGGTGGTGTAAACCAAACGCTTGAGGGGTTACAGAAAAAATATGGAGATCATCGTATCTTCGATACCGGGATCCGGGAGACCACAATCATAGGACAGGGAATTGGTCTGGCAATGAGAGGATTCCGCCCAATAGCAGAAATCCAGTATTTCGACTATATCATGTATGGCCTGCAGATTATCAGTGATGATCTTGCTACTCTGCATTACAGGAGTCGTGGTGGCCAACGTGCTCCCATGATTATCTCGACCCGTGGTCACAGGTTGGAAGGTATCTGGCATTCAGGTTCGCCACTCAGCATGGTCATCAATTCACTTCGGGGAGTCCATGTACTGGTTCCCAGAGACATGACCCGTGCAGCAGGATTCTACAATACCATGCTCAATTCGGATGAACCTGCCCTGATCATCGAGCCTTTAAACGGTTACAGGCTATATGAAAACAGGCCTACCAACATTGGTGAATTCACCATACCGCTTGGAATACCTGAAATTTTGCACAGAGGAACTGATGTCACGCTGGTGACTTATGGATCATGTGTCAGGATAGCAGAAGAGGCTATGAAACAATTGAAAGAATCGAGTATTAGTGTCGAACTGATCGATGTTCAGTCGTTACTTCCATTCGACATTCATCAGATTATCAGGGGTTCTTTAGAAAAAACCAATAAAATCGTCTTCTTCGATGAGGACGTTCCCGGAGGAGCTACTTCATACATGATGCAAAAGGTATTGGAAGAACAGAAGGGTTACTTCCTTCTTGATGCTGCTCCCAAAACAATAACTGCCCGGGATCACCGGGCAGCATATAGTACAGACGGGGATTATTTTTCAAATCCCAATGCCGAAGATGTATTCGATACGATCTATTCACTCATGAATGAACACAATCCTTCAAAGTATCCCGGATTGTTTTAATTCACAGCTTCGACTTGGGTTCCCCATTTCATGTTTGGCTTACTGTCCATGATAAATTCCAACTTGCCGCCTTTCATCAGATCCTGGTGAAGGATATAGGTTTTATCATAGACCTTGTCATTCAGTTTCACAGCCTTGATATAGATATTTTTGTCCGAGACATTGGGAGCCAAAACTGTAAAAGAGTTTCCATTATCAAATGAAAGTACAGTCTTCTTCATTAAAGGAGATCCCAGAATATACTTGCCCCCTGTTGGATTTAACGGATAAAAACCCATTGCGCTGAATACATACCATGCCGACATTTGACCGCAATCCTCGTTACCACAAAGTCCGGCAGGTGAGTTATCATACAATTCATTCATGATCTTCTGAACATACATTTGGGTCTTCCAGGGTTGACCTCCATAGACATAAAGATAAGCACAATGATGACTTGGCTCGTTGCCATGTGCATACTGGCCGATAAAACCTGAAGCATTGCCATTCATGTCTTTAGGATATTCTTTTAAAGTAAAGAATGTATCTAGTTTCTGGCAGAATTGTTCCCTACTGCCAAACAATTGCATCAAAGCAGGTACATCCTGAGGAACGAACCACAGATATTGCCATGCATTTCCTTCTGTATAGGGAAATCCACCATTGCCACCATAAGCAAGCGGGTCGAAGTTTTCAATCCATTTCCCGTCTTTGTTTTTCCCACGGAAGAATCCGGTGCTTTTGTCGAACATGTTTTTATAATACTCTGCCCTTTTAGAGAAATAGGCATAATCATCAGTCTTTCCCATCTTCAGTGCCATCTGAGCTACGCACCAGTCATCAAAGGCAGTCTCAACGGCAATAGAGACCGATTGTGTCTGAATGTCTTCAGGAAAATAACCATATTTATCAAGCACATTGAAAGGTGAATTGGTATGAGAAATCGTCGATGAAGCCTTGATAGCTGCATACGCCTTTTCCCAATCCACACCTGACATTCCTTTTAAGTAAGCATCAACAATAACAGGGATGGCATGATTACCAATCATACAATATGTTTCGTCGCCCCACAGTTGCCAGATCGGCAGATAGCCATAGGTATCAGACTGATGCATCATGCTGTTGATAAAACCGGGAGTCCGCTTTTCCTGCAACAATGTAAACAAAGGATGAGCAGCCCTGAAGGTATCCCACAATGAAAAGACGGAATAATGCAACTTGTCGGGAGCAATAGCACGGGTATAATCTGTCTTCAGATAACTGCCATCGACACCGGCAATGTTCGAAGGATGGATAAACGTGTGATAGAGTGCCGTGTAGAAGATCTGCATCTGTTTATCGGTTCCCTCAGCAGTCACCTTTCGCAATTCCGTGTTCCAAAGCTCACGGGCCTTTGCTTTCATTTCATCAAAATTCCAACCCGGCATTTCGGCATTCAGATTCTTTCTTGCATCTTCAATGCTGACCGAAGAAAGTCCTACTTTCATGACGACCGGCGTCGTTCCATCCGAATCAAAATGAAAAGCAGCCTTGACATTGGTCCCATTAATTACAGACATATTCTCACCAACACGATTATCGTTTGCCGTATTCATTCCTTTGAATGGCCTTGAAAACTTAGCAACGAAATAGACATGACGCAATTTTGCCCATCCTGTTAAAACACGAAATCCTTCAACAGTCTGGTTATCGATAGTTTTGATCTGTGCCGCAAGGATCTTGCAACTCCAAAAAGTCCGTTTCTTGTCCATCGAATGGTCCAGATCGATTAGGATATGGGCATCGGCGGTCTTTGGAAAAGTGTATCTGTGCATTCCAACGTGACTGCTCGCAGTCAGTTCAGCCTTCACATTGTAGCTTTTCAAAAGCACACTGTAATAACCCGGTTCGGCATGTTCATCTTTATGATTAAAGGCTGAGAAGTAACCGCTACCCGGCTTCGTCATCTCTCCCGGATTAAACTTCAACTCCCCAACAGTAGGCATCACCAGTATATCAAACAAGTCGGCAACACCGGTACCACTCAGATGGGTATGGCTGAAACCCACGATGGTGCTGTCATTATAATTATATCCCGAACAATCGTAATTGGGCATAGGATGTGTATCCGGACTCAACTGCACCATTCCAAAAGGGACAACTGCTCCCGGGAAGTTACTTCCGGCCAATCCTTCTTTACTGGCACCTGTGCCGATAAAAGGATTTACAAACTTTGCAGGGTCAGTAGTAGTCAGTTGCTGTGCAAATCCATTGCAAAACAGGAACCCAAAAACCGTAATTATCAATAGCTTTTTCATGAAAAATAGCTTAATTTTGTTCCACAAAAATAGTAAATATCCAACGAAGTAACAACTTATTTGCCCTATCTTTAATGGATATTTAAAGCTTTGAAAAAGGTTAGAATATGTTTATAATACTTAGGGAATATCGTTCACTCCTCCGTATCTGGCTCGTATCTGCACCGTGATTCCTCCGTGTTACCACCGTTTACAGGATACGGTGGTAACACGGACCATATACCAAGTAGTAACGGTCCAATGACGCAGTAGTGAAGAGTTATCCTTAAGTAATGTCAGGATTTTGTAAAAGTCATTGAACCATTAAAGAAGCGTTGATTTTAAATATTTCTTCGAATAATTACACAATTGTTAAAATAAAGCATTGAATATTAGGAATCATTACATATTTTTGAATAATAATGAAACCTTTTAAACAGACCTGCGTCATATTGGTGTTATGAAGATCGTGAATACACTCAGAAAGGTAAATCTTGAACTGGTAATTTGGTTGACAGCCTTGGTTGTTCTGGCATTCACCAATCCGACGGAACATCATTTAACACTCTGTCCTTTAAGCAATCTGGGTTTTAAATATTGCCCCGGTTGTGGGTTGGGAAGATCGATTTCTTATCTCTTCAGAGGAGATCTGAATGCTTCATTTCACATGCACCCATTGGGGATTTTTGCTCTTGGAATCATTGGATATCGCATCATACAAATCATCAACAATCAATATATTCATAAACCAACATTCAAATAAAATGGACGAAAAGTATTTTTATTCATTCAGCGGCATGGAAGCAGAAGAATTCATGCTCCTCAAACAGATTACAAAAGACATGACCGAAGAGCAATTCAAACAGTTTGCTATGGTTTATCAATCCCGCAGGAAAGATCCACAAACGATTCTGTTAGTTACTTTAGCTGGTTTCTTAGGACTTGGTGGTATACAACGTTTCCTTACTGATCAAATCGGATTGGGAGTGCTTTATTTGCTTACTGTTGGTCTTTGCTATATTGGAACCATTATTGACCTGATCAACTACAAGAAAATCACCCTCGAATATAATCAGCGGAAGATGTACGAATCACTTCAATTTGCAAAAATGATGAACGGATAATGCCTTTGAAAGGATTATCGGTTTTCATGCTAACGGTTCTGATTTTTTGTGCTGCATTGGATGTAAGGAGTCAGAACCGTCGCAAGGCCGAGAGATTGTTTTCGGACGCTCAATCTGCTTTGCAATCTTCTGAAGAATCAAAAGTCATTGATATTCTGAATAAATGCCTCCAGGCCGACAGTACCTTTGCTGATGGTTGGGGGCTTTTAGGTGATCTCAACACAGACATGCAGGATTTTGAAACAGCGGCATCAAGCTATAAGAAAGCAATCTTCTACAATCCTTCCTATAGCTCACCGTATCTGGCACTGGCGCAGAACGAGTTAAAGACAGGTCGATATACAGAAGCCAAAACAGATGCCGAAAAATACATTTCTTTATCCCTTTCTCAAAGCAATACCAATCTGAATGCACTTCCTAAGCAGTCTCAGATCATCGGTGCACGGCTTGTGATCCAAAAGGCTGAAACGGCAATGGGAATCATGGCACATCCTCTACCTATTGAACTGCACAATTTAGGTCCTTCGATCAATACCCCTGCCGAGGAATATATCAACTCAATCACTGCCGATGAGTCTACCCTCATATTTACCCGTAAGTCGTTTAACGATAAGTTGAAACGTCCACTGGAAGAACTATTTATAGCCAGAAAAGAAGCTACAGGATGGAAAGTCTCTCCTTTAAAATTTGATTCTTCAGAAGAAATTAATACCGGGGCATTGTGTATATCGCCCGATGGAAATACCGTATATTATACCCTCTGTGGAGCTGCCGATAGTTATGGTAGTTGCGATTTGTATGTTTCACAGCGTCTGAACAATGGCTGGAGCAAACCAACAAATCTGGGCCCGGTCATCAACACCCCTTCATGGGAATCGCAACCCTCTATTTCCGCTGATGGAACGACACTCTTCTTTGTGAGTAAACGTTATGGCGGTATTGGTGGTTCTGATATTTGGGTTAGCAAAAAAGATATGAATGGCAATTGGGGTGTTCCCAGGAATTTAGGAGAACCTGTAAATACGACTGATGATGAGATGTCTCCGTTTATTCATCCCGATGGAAATACCCTTTATTTTGCTTCAAAAGGTCATCCCGGTATGGGTGGTAGCGATCTGTTTATGAGCAGACTGGATCCTAATGGAAAATGGCAACAGCCGGTCAACCTGGGTTACCCGATCAATACCTATGCCGATGAAATCAGCCTGTTGGTCAATCCGGCAGGTGATAAGGGATATGTATCATCTACGCAAAAGGGAGGAAATGGAGGTTATGATATTTATTATTTTGAGTTGCCGGCTGAATTAAGACCAGCTCCGGTTACCTATGTACGAGGGATTGTAACAGATGCGGATAATGATATGCCTTTGGCGGCGAACTTTGAACTGGTCAATCTGGCAACCGCAAAGACAGAGATCAAGGAAACCTCATCACCGGATGACGGTAGTTTTCTGGTTTGCCTGAAACCAGGAGAAGACTATGGACTGAGTGTTTCAAAGACAGGTTATCTTTTTTATTCTCAACATTTTGCACTTACTGAGATAAAAGGAGCAGGCAATCCTTTCATTCTCAACATCAAACTTCAAAAGATCAAAACTGGTAGNACGACAGTTCTCAACAACATATTCTTCGATACCGACAGTTATGCCTTGNTGGAAAAATCACAATCNGAACTGGAAAGGCTTGTTGGTTTCCTGAAGTTGAATCCTTCCATCAGNATTAAAATCAGTGGGCATACCGACAACCAGGGAGACGAGAAGTCTAATAAGATCCTTTCAGAAAATAGGGCAAAGGCTGTAGTCAACTATCTGATTAAAGATGGGATCTCACCTGACCGACTGAGTTCTGCAGGATTTGGAGCAACAATCCCCATCGGCACAAACCAGACCGAAGAAGGCCGCGCTAAGAACAGACGGACAGAATTTAAAATAGAATAGTAGGAAATTTAATATTGAATAATAGGAAGTATAAAAATAAATGGTTTATATTTCTTCAATCCTGAAGGGATGAAATAATAACTGAACAGGTTTCGTATATTTTCGGGATTGAAAAATAGTCCCAGAGGGACGTCATGATTGTAATATAATACACAAACAAAGTTTAGCCCCGTAGGGGTGACATAATCACGTGATTAGCATTCACATATGTCACCCCTACGGGGCTAAGAATGGAATAAACGACTGTGTTACAATCATGACGTCCCTACGGGACTATTCTTCAATAGCGTAGAAATTAAGAACACTTTCATTTATAATCACTTTGAAATCAGTAACTCTATCTTTTATAAACCCATTAGGATTTAGAACACTACTTCTTGTTCAGGATAAATGCAAAGGGCAATAACTCCTCGATAGTGGTAATTAGCGTTTCTGAAAATTCAAAATTACTACAATAAACATCGATATCCTTTTTGGAAACCTGTGACGCCTCATGGATGATCTGTCGACATCTGCCACATGGCGAGGGTGGTTGTTGACCGGTAACACCCTTAAAACCACCGACAATGGCAATGGCTTCAATATTGAAATCACCGTTCGAATTAGCATTCATAATCGCAGCCGGCTCGGCACAAATGGACAATCCGAAAGAAGCATTCTCCATGTTTGTCCCTGTATATACGCTTCCCGATTTAGTTCTGACGGCAGCTCCTACAGAAAACCCTGAATATTTATTATAAGAATTTTCAGAAACCTTAAGGGCTTCATTGAGTAGCGATATGATCTCAGGTGATAAGCTATCTTTGTTGGTAATAATTTCTGACATAAAAATTTAAATTGAAATTTAATATGATCCACAACATCTTTGTACAGTTAAGCGTTTCATCAGTAAAATCAACTACACTTAATGATACAAATTTAAACTTTATATATTAGTTTACAATGTTATCCTAAAAACTATTCAACTTTGTTTTTTGACTGTTTAGATTGCAATTTAACCGTTCCAGCCATTTTCTAAAAACCGGCTAAGCGGAAGAATTAATTTTGCATGGTTTCTAAATGAAAATGACACTTTAAATTTTATCAATAAATACTATTATAAACCTGATAACAACTATCTATTGTTCTAAAAAACACATATATAAACATGAAGATTCAAGTTTACATACTCATTATTTTTCTGATTTTTTGTTACACCAAATCAAGCGCTGGAATTATAGCACCAACCGGTCCGGGTTCTAAAATAACGATCAGTGGTACTATCCGTGACAAGAGCAACGGAGAAGTGCTGATAGGCGCTATCATCTATATTAAAGAACTCAAAACAGGTGCCACAACCAATTCCTATGGATTCTATTCATTAAATCTGACTCCGGCTACCTATACTTTCACATTTAAATATCTGGGATATCAATCCATTGAAAAAACAATTGACCTGAAAAAAGAAACCACGTTCAATTTAGAATTGGATCAACAGGATAAAATGTTGTCAGAAGTTGTAATTACTGCAGATAAGGCTGCCGATAATATCCGTAAGCCCGAAATGAGTGTGAACAAACTAAATGCAAAGACCATTCAACGCATCCCTGCTCTTATGGGAGAAATAGACATCATCAAAGTCATTCAATTGTTGCCTGGGGTAATTTCGACCAGTGAAGGCTCATCAGGCTTTAGTGTCAGAGGTGGAAGTGCCGACCAGAACCAGATCATTCTCGATGAGGCGACAGTCTATAATGCATCTCACCTGATGGGGTTTTTCTCGGTCTTTAACAATGATGCCATCAAGGATGTAACGCTGTACAAGGGCGACATTCCAGCCCCTTATGGCGGCAGGTTATCTTCGGTACTCGATGTGAGGATGAAAGATGGGAACACCAAGAAGTTTTCCGGTGAAGGTGGAGTTGGTTTGTTATCGAGTCGTCTTACACTTGAAGGTCCGATTGGAAAAGAAAATGATTCATATATCATATCAGGACGCAGAACATATGCCGACCTGTTTCTGCCCCTATCCAGCAACAAAGAGATTCACAACAACAAGCTTTATTTCTATGATCTGAATGCCAAGGTGAATACCACCCTCAATGAAAACAATCAGTTGTTTATCTCAGGTTACATGGGACGGGATGTTTTCAAAAATAATTTTGCTTTGATGACTCTTGGGAACCAGACCTTCACCATGCGGCTTAATCATCTATTCAGCAAGAAACTATTTGCCAATTTCAGTCTGATTGGTTCACGTTATGACTATCAGTTGGGTACTGCCGACGGACAAACAGATTCGTTTAACTGGACTTCGCAACTACAGGACTATTCTTTTAAAGCCGACTTCACGTGGTATCTGAATCCGGGTAATACCATTAAGTTTGGTGCCATTTCGACCTATCACTATCTGGATCCGGGACAGGCAGAGGGTAAAGGTTCACAAAGCTTGTTTTCGAAATTTGTTGTCCCTGTAAATAATGCTTTGGAACATGCTTTCTATGTCAGCGATGAGGTGAAAGTGGTGGACAAGCTGATCCTCAAATATGGATTGAGAGTATCTGTGTTTCAGAATATAGGAAAGGCAACAGTCTATCAATATGATGCTTCTCATGAAGTGATTGATTCAGTGACCTATGCATCAGGTAAAGTATTTAAAACCCAGGCTGGAATTGAACCCAGACTGGGAATTACTTACAACATTACACCTTCCACTTCTGTAAAAGCAAGTTATTCCAGGACAATGCAATATATGCAATTGGCCCAGAACTCTGCTGCAGGGACTCCATTGGATATCTGGTTCCCTGCTAGTCCAAACATCAAACCACAGATCTGCGATCAGTATGCTCTGGGTTACTTTCATAATTTCGCGGATAACAGCATCGAGTTCTCTGTCGAGGGGTATTATAAAAACATGCAAAACACCATCGACTTCAAGGATCATGCTCAGCTTTTGCTCAATAAACAACTTGAAGGGGAAATCAGAGTCGGTAAGTCAACTTCATATGGAGCTGAAGTACTGATACGCAAAAACGATGGAAGATTAAATGGCTGGATCAGTTACACCTATTCAGCTGCAAAGAGAACTATCAAAGAAATCAACAATGGCAATACCTACAGGGCGCCTTATGATAAGCCCAATAACCTGGCCATTGTGGTTAATTACCAATTAAGCAAACGAACTTACGTAGCTGCCAACTGGATTTATGCTTCAGGAACGCCAATGACAGTTCCTACAGGCAGGGCAATGATCGGCAATGACCTAATTCCAATATACACAGAAAGAAATGGTTACCGAATTCCGGATTATCATCGACTTGATGTTTCATTTGGTATCAAAGGAAAAGAAAAACCGTTGAAGAAATGGAGTCATGAATGGGTATTCTCACTGTACAATGCATATGGTCAAAAGAATACATGGGCGCTGAACTTTGTTCAGGATAAAACCGATCCCAATCACACCTATGCTGAGAAAACCTATCTCTTCACTTATATCCCTTCTATAACCTATAACTTCAAATTCTAAAAAGTCTGTTCCGAATGAAAACGATAACGAAATCCATTTTCTATATACTTTGCCTGTTAACGGTGTTCCTTTTAGAACAATGTACCGAAAAGATTAACATAAAGCTGGACAATAATCAACCTCACCTGGTCGTAGAAGGTATAGTCACCAATGAAGCTACCGTGAAAACTATCCGGTTAAGCACAACAACCGACTATTTTTATACCCAGGTAGCACCTGCAGTAACCAATGCTAAAGTCACACTTAATGACAATATAAATACAGTGACTCTGATTGAGAATCCTGCCAACAGTGGTATTTATGTAACACCAGCCATCTATACCGGAATACCCGGCACAAAATACACCCTGAATATTGAACTTCAGAATGCTATCAGCGGACTGAAAATCTATTCGGCAAGTGAAACTATGCCCAAAGCATATTCTCCTGATTCTATAATAATGCTGTATCATACTGATTTTGGCAAAAGTGGAGTCTGGGAGACACAGCTTTATCTTCAGGATCCTCCGGGGGCTAATTATTACAGTTTCAGGGGCTATAGAAATGACACGCTGGTTACAGACACAATAAGCAATGTAAGAATCAGCGACGATAAATTTTACGATGACAGATATGTCAGGGGAATGCCTACCCTATTCTGGAACCAGGAACAGAAATCAGAAAAGATTATTGTTGGGGATAAGATTAAGCTTCAGGTAGGATCTATTACAAAGGAATATTATACTTTTCTGGATGAGTTAAAGCAAGAGGTGAATCCAAAGAACCCTTTATTCAGTGGTCCTTCTGCCAATGTAAGTACAAACATCAGCAATGGAGCATATGGATACTTTTCGGTCTGTGCTGTAAGTTATGTTTCTACAACCGCCAATAAATAACGAGCGAA
>JGI24140J50213_10000613_pt1 | contig 16457 bp, 17 predicted proteins | sample BarGraIncu00222A_FD_50213 | JGI IMG/M metagenome (IMG submission 50213)
GGGTCGGTGGCCAATGCGCTCGTCGCCGCAGTGGCGAGGCGGCCCTGGAGCTCGACGAGATCCTCGTCCCTCTCCGGCCATCCCCAGGAATCGGCTGTCACAGCCAGATGTTGGCCCACGCGGACGGCCCTCGCCTGCCGCCCCCGCCTCACCCGACCTCTGGTGCCGCCCATCAACCCGGCGATCGATCCGTGACAGGGCACCGGGCGAATCGGCTTTCCTCGGCTGAAAAAGGACAGAAGTCCCTGTTGCGCTCGGGCCGCGTGCTTCACGATGGAATCGTGCTCAAAGAGTCCGAGGTCCGAGCGCTCGCCATACGGCAGGGCGCCCCCGTCGTGACCAGCTTCTACCTGGACGTCGACGGACGCCGGTACCCGAGGCCCTCGGACTACGCGCCACGCGTCGACCACCTGCTCCGCCTGGCCCGCAGGGGCGCCGCGCCCTACGGGAAGGACGTCGTGAAGGACGTCGAGGCAGACCTCGCTCACATCGCTGCTTGGCTGGAAAGCAGGCTCGACCGGACGACAACGAGAGGTGTGGCCGCGTTCTCGGCTCATGCGCAGGGCATCTTCAAGGCGTTCGACCTGCCGGTGCCCGTACGCGATCAGGTTGTCGTCGGCCCGGGGCCTGATGTCGCGCAGCTCTGCGCCATCCTCTCCGCTTCCCAACCGGCGCTCGTCGTGGCGGTGGACCGCCAGCACTCGCGCCTGTTTCGCCTCGATGGAGGCGACGCCAAGGAGCTCGAGGCGCCGACCGACGAGATCGGTCGCCAGGTGGACACCGACGTCGAGATCGGCAGCTTCGAGCATCACCACGAGGAACTTGCGCGTCGGCACCAGCGCCGCTTGGCTCGGTTCGTAGTCGAAGAGCTCGAGCGGAGACCGGCCAAGCACGTGGTGCTCAGTGGCTCACCCGAGGCTGTCGACCAGGTCGTGGCATACCTCCCCGAACGCGTGACCCAGCTCGTCTCCGGACGGATTCCGCTCCCGATCTCCAGTCGGCTGGCAGAGCTGGCACAGGCCGCGGACGACGTCATCAGCCAAACGGTGCGCCGTCACCAGATCGCGTTGGCTGCAGAGCTGCACGACCGTGCCGCAGAGGGAGCAAGTGCGGTGATCGGGCTTGCCGCCACCCTTGACGCGCTGGGCGCGGAGCGGGTGGTGACCCTGGTCGTCGAAGACGGGTTCAGCGCTCGAGGGGGCCGCTGCGGCGACTGCGGCCAGCTGGTCGCCGATGGCGAGTGGTGCCCGAGGTGCGGGGCGTCCGCACTTGCCGTCGAGAACGTCGTCGATGCAGCCATTACCGATGCGTTTTCCCACCACGTGACCCTTGAGGTCTGCGAAGAGGGAGTCCTCGCCGGTCTCGGGCACATCGGGGCCTTCGAGCGTCCTGGATCGGAACGAGAATGATGACGTGGAGAGATGGACATGCCTGACGGGGTGATCAAGTGGTTCGATCCGAGCACCGGAGAAGCCGAGATCGTTCGGAGTGGTCGGTCGTTTCGAGCTCGGGCATCTGACATCGAAGCGGTGGCCCGCACAGCGGGGGCTCGAGTGCACTTCGACATCCGGCGAGAGCAAGGTGCCGAGATGGCCGTCGATGTCCGCTTACGCGAGGGCACCCACGCATCGCACCACCACCATCGCTTTGGGACACTCACGGGTGCGAGGCGGATCGATACGAAGGGTCCTGCTCCTTACGCCCAGGTCCACCCCGATCTTCGCTCCGCCGAGGCGCATCCTCTCGAAGTGGCCCGCGCCTGGGCCACGAACCTGGCCCTGGGCGATCTCTCAGCGGCCAGCGCGCTCTACGCGCCGGACGCGGCCGTGCACGCCGGTGAGCAGTCGTTCGTGGGTCGATCGTCCCTTCTTGCCTGGCTAGAGGGCTGCCCTCTTCTCGGCTCCGAGCGCCACGCCGTGGTACGCGGGGCCGAGGGAACGGCCGTCGTCTCGTGGGAGGAGAACGGGCCGGACGAGCCGGGCATGGTCGTGCGGTGCCGGATCGCCCACGCCCAGATCGCCGAGCAGTGGGTGTCTGAGCCTGGGCCTTCGGAGACCTTGGTCGCCGAAGGCCCAGCGGAGCTTGTGCCCGTGGCCCTCTCCGTGAGGGGCGACGTCGGTGATGACGCCAAGGCCCGTGCCAAAGAGGCGATCCTTCACGTAACTGAGCAGCTCGATGAGCCGGTGCTCCTCGTCCGGGTCAAGCTTGCCTGGGAACCAGACCCCGCGAGGCGGCGGCGGGCCGTGGCCCAGGCCGCCCTCGACGTGGACGGCGACCCGGTGCGCGCCCAAGTGGCCGCGCACACGATGCCGGAGGCGATCGACCTGCTCGTCCGGCGGCTTCGCGACCAGCTCGAACATCGCGCCAGCCACCGCGAGCGTCTCCATCGTCTGGCCGGAGTTGCCCAACCCGGTGAGTGGCGACATGGCGACCTGTCGACGCCGCGGCCTGCCTACTTCGAACGGCCGGTCGAGGACCGTGAGCTCGTCCGGCACAAGACGTTCGCTGTCGGTGAGCTCACCCCTGACGAAGCCGTGTACGACATGGAGCAGCTCGACTACGACTTCTACCTGTTCAGCGACCTTGCGAGCGGATCGGACAGCATCGTCGAGCGGATGGCTGAGAGCTCGTATCTTCTGACGCGGATCGAGCCTTCCGCCGTCGATCTCGGACCCACGGCGACACGGCTCGAGGTGTCGGGAACACCGGCGCCCCTACTCAGCGTCAACGAGGCCGTCGAGCGGCTCAACGCAGGCGGCGAGCCGCATGTCTTCTTTGCCAACTCGGCCACCGGCCGCGGCAACGTCCTCTACCGGCGCTACGACGGCCATTACGGGCTGATCACCCCGGAGTGAGCCATCGCGAACAGGCTGAGAGGAGCGCACGGGCGGGCCCAAGACGAGAGCGCCTGTACCACCATCTCCGGGGAACCGGGCGCTCAGGGTCAGCCAACTCCGGCGAGTAGGGACCTTCGGCACTGCCAAACCGAAAGGGGGCATGCCACAGTACGAGAATCGGTTGAGTGCTGAGCGAGGAGGCGTAGGCAATGCACAGCGCCCTGGTCGTGGTGGACATGCTCAACGACTTCGTCGACGGGGTGCTGGGTAACCCAGCCGCCAAGGAGATCGTCGGGCCGATCTCCTCTATCGCTGGGCATGCGCGGACGAGCGATGAGTGGCTAGTCGTCTTTGCCAACGACGCCCACCACCTGAGCGATGTGGAGTTCGGGGTCTTCCCGCCTCACGCGATGGCCGGGACAACGGGCGCAGCGGTGATCGACGAGTTGCGCCCAGAGCCCGCCGACCTCGTCGTCGAAAAACGCTTCTACTCTGCGTTCACGGAGACCGATCTGGACAACATCCTGCGATCGCACGACGTAGGCCGTCTGGTGCTCGTCGGCCAACACACCGACTGCTGCGTGCGTCACACGGCTTACGACGCGTTCGTGCGGGGATACGAACTCGCCGTCTGTCCGGACGCCACCACGGTGTTCGAGCCCGGGTCAGACGAGCCACTCGCTCTCCGCCAGGAACGGGCTCTCGAGTACCTGCGCGCCTACTACGGGGCTCGCTTCCCAGTCTCGTGTGACGTCGGGTAGGAAGCCCGGACTGTTCCATAGGCGGGACCACGAGGGAGCCCACGCCGGCCGATCGCACGCTGGCGGGTCGGATCACGGCGGGGCACCGGCTGATGCCGCGCACCGGCCGCTGCATCATCGAGGCGGGGGGGCCCGACCGTGCCTCGGTCATGCACGAGGACGTGATCGACTCCCTCGATGTCTTCTCCGTGGTGCCGGTGCGCTTCCCCCTGACCGAGACGGAGGGTGGCGACGTGGCGGGGTACATGGAGGTCGTGCCCACCGACGCCGTCGTGGTCAGCGGTCCGGCGGCCAAGGCCGTCTCGTACCAGGAGCTGTCGATGGCGCCTGGTGAAGGAGGTTGGCGGTGGCGTGTGGCGCTTCGTCAGGTTTCAGGGAGACCGCGGAACCATCGGCCCCGGCCTGCTGCGCTTGTGCACACGGACCCTGGCGCTCGTCCCGTACTTGGGCTACGCCCGCCAAGACCGCCGGAGCCGCCCGGGCGAACCGATCGGGGTCCGGGTCGCGGCAGACGCGATCGCGACCGGCTCGACCATCGAGGCCGCGGCTCGCCTCCTCGTGAACGACACCGTCCCCCCTCATTGGAGCGCCGGACCTCGGGGTCTGCTCCCTCGCTCCGCTGCTCGTCGACGTCATCGACCGTCTGCATCGAGAGGAGAGAATGGGCCACCTCGGCTTGAGACCTCTCGCCGATCGGATGGCTGCAGTCGAGGTGACTCAGCTGGTGGCGTGCTCGCGGCTCTCGATGGCGGCGTCCGAGCCCGGGAAGAAGAGCGTCTCATGCTCGCTGTCTCCCCAGCGCACGATACGGAGGACCCCCTCGGGTCCATGTGCCTCGATCATCTCGCAGCTTCGGTCACGATCACCGATGTGGTGGCCTTTGATCACGATTCGATCTCCTGCAGCGGCCTGCATGCGCCCTCCCTTGCGGTCAATGGGACATGACCCCCGAGAGCCGACCTCACCGGAAGGGCCGAAGGTCACACTCGACTGGTCACGCTCGACGCGACCTCGGTGACGAGGGCAACGTCATGGGACCGTCGCGCCAGCGGGATTCCACCACGTCTCGGCGATCTGGCTCGACGGCTCTCGATCCAGTCATACCAGTGACCATTGGCCCTGGTAAGACGGGGCCACCCCGGGCAGACTGGGTCGGTCGAGATGCCCCAGAGTATGGGGTCGGGCACCGAAGCCCGCCGACCGTTGCGCCATTCCATTGGAGCCATTCACCCCGAGAGGAGCCTTCCATGAGCGTCGTGTTGGCCACCTTCGACGCCGCGGGGGCCGCTCGACCAGCGGTCGAGACCGCGCCGGCCGGCCGCGGGCTCCGCGTGGCGTTGCCGACGTCGACGACCTCCGGGCACTGAGCAGACGCGTTCACCGATGTCCACGCGCCAGAACTCTCCCGAGATCCCGTTCGATTCGATCTATCGGCACGGGTTCCTTCGCGTTGCCGTTGGCGTGCCCAAAGTGCGTGTCGCCGATCCAGAGGCCAACGTCGAGGCGATCCTCGGCCTCGCCCGTCGGGCGGCCGGGCACGCGGCCGGGCTGATCGTGTTCCCCGAGCTCGGGCTTTCCTCCTATACCGCCGAAGACCTGTTCCACCAACAGGGCTTGCAGGACGCCGTTCTCCGCGGGCTGGGACATCTGGTCGATGACAGCGGGGATCTGGACTGCGTCCTCATCGTCGGTGCGCCGGTGGTGGTGGGAGGACGACTGTTCAACTGTGCAGTCGTCGTCCATCGCGGCACGATCCACGGTGTCGTTCCCAAGAGCTACCTACCCGCGTACCGCGAGTTCTACGAGAAGCGGCAGTTCGCCGCAGCGCGCGACGCCACCGTCGACGAGATCTCCCTACTGGGCCAGCAAGTGCCCTTCGGTGCGGACCTGCTCTTCTGTTCGGCCACGAGGGAGGACCTCGTCATCCATGTCGAGCTGTGCGAGGACCTGTGGGTGCCAGCACCACCGAGCAGCTTCGCCGCCCTAGCCGGTGCCACCTTGATGGTCAATTTGTCGGCATCGAATGCCTTGGTGGCCAAAGCCGACTACCGGCGCCTCCTGTGTGCCTCCCAGTCGGCCCGCTGCCTGGCCGCGTACCTCTACGCCGCGGCCGGAACGGGCGAATCGACCACGGACCTTGCCTGGGACGGTCATGCCCTGATCTACGAGAACGGGGAGCTCCTGGCCGAGTCCGAACGGTTCGCTCTCGGCGAGGCGCTCGTCCTGGCCGACGTCGACCTCCAGCGCCTGATGGCAGACCGGATGCGATTGACCAGCTTCACCGACACCGCCCACGATCACCGAGACCTCGTGCGCTCATTGCGTCGTATAGAGCTCGACCTGTCCTTGCCCTTGGAACCGGTCGACCTGAGTCGGGAGGTCGAGCGGTTCCCGTATGTGCCCGCTCACCCGGCGCAGCGAAACGAGCGGTGCGCGGAGGTGCATCAGATCCAGGTGCAAGGGTTGACCAGCCGCTTGAGCGCGACCGGCATCGACAAAGTTGTGATCGGCGTGTCCGGTGGGCTCGACTCCACCCAGGCGCTCATCGTCGGGACCGAGAGCATGGACCGCCTCCGCTTACCGCGCACCAACGTGATCGGCATCACCATGCCCGGCTTCGCCACCTCGCCCCGCACGCTCCGAGACGCTCATCGGCTCATGGCCGCACTCGGGGTGACGGCGCTCGAGATCGACATCAAGCCCTCAGCCTGCCAGATGCTGATGGATCTCGATCATCCCGCTGCCCACGGCGAGCCCTTCTACGACGTCACCTACGAGAACGTCCAGGCCGGAGAGCGCAGCTCCCACCTGTTCCGGATGGCCAACGCTCGGGGGGCGCTCGTGGTGGGCACCAGTGACCTGAGTGAGCTGGCGCTCGGCTGGTGCACCTATGGGGTGGGCGACCAGATGGCCCACTACGACGTGAACGCCTCGGTGCCCAAGACGTTGGTCCGGTACCTGATCGCCTGGGTGATCGATGCAGGCCACCTCGGGTCCGACGCGGAGGAGGCACTACGGTCCATCCTGGCTACCGAGATATCTCCTGAGCTCGTCCCGGCGAGCGCCCGACCGTCCCCGGTACCGAATCAGCCCACCCAGCGCTCCGAGGCCGTCGTCGGACCCTACGAGCTGGCCGACTTCTTCCTCTACTACGTTCTCCGGTTCGGATACCGACCGAGCCGCGTTGCCTACCTGGCACACCATGCCTGGCGTGACGCCACCAGCGGGCTCTGGCCGGACCTCATTGCCCCCGAGGACCGCCACCAGTACGACCTGCCGACCATCAAGAAATGGTTGGCGTCCTTCCTCCGTCGCTTCATCGAGACCAGCCAGTTCAAACGTTCGACCTTGCCCAACGCTCCGAAAGTCGGATCCGGTGGGTCCCTGTCGCCACGCGGCGACTGGCGTGCGCCGAGCGACGCCAGCGCTCGCGCGTGGCTGGACGAGCTAGAAAGGAACGTTCCTTGACGTTTCGGCCACCCGAAACGACGCTCGGGAACCCCTTGCCGACGAACACGAAAGGGCCGCCATGGGCACTGCCCTGATCACCGACCTCTACGAGCTCAACATGGCGGCCAGCTACCTCCGCCGGGCCATGGTGGGTCCGGCGACATTCAGCCTGTTCGTGCGCCGGCTTCCCGCCAGCCGCGGCTATCTGGTGGCTGGCGGGCTGGAGGACTGCCTCCGCTACCTCGAGTCCTTCGCCTTCACGCCTGAGGACCTCGACTGGATGGAGCGGGCAGGGTTTCCTTCCGCCACCCTCGACAAGTTCGCCGCCATACGGTTCACCGGCGATGTCCACGCAGTGCCGGAGGGACGAGTGGTCTTGGCGAACGAGCCCTTGCTCGAGGTCACCGCCCCGATCGCCGAGGCACAGCTGGTCGAGACGTACCTGCTCAATCAGGTCACCTACCAGACGGCGCTCGTGACCAAAGCCGCCCGTTGCCGACTGGCGGCAGGCACCATCGACCTGGTCGACTTCGCACTGCGCCGGACCCACGGCACCGAGGCGGGCATGGCAGCCGCCCGGTTGTCCGCCATCGCAGGGTTCGTGGGCACCAGCAACGTCGAAGCGGCGCGGCGGTACGGGCTGGTCGCCGTCGGCACGATGGCCCACTCCTACATCGAGGCGTTCCCGACCGAGGGCGAGGCGTTTCGAGCCTTTGCGGAGGATCTCCCAGAACAGACGACGTTCCTGGTTGACACCTACGACACCCTGAGCGGCGTGGAGGCTGCTATTCGGGTCATCGAAGACCTCGGGCTGAGTGGCTCGCTGGGGATCCGCCTCGACAGCGGGGATCTGGCTCAGCTCGCCCGTGACGCTCGCAGACTGCTCGACGCCGCCGATCTGCCCCACGTGCGAATCTTCGCAAGCGGGGGGCTCGACGAATACGATCTGGAGCGGTTTCGAACCGACGGAGTCCCTATCGACGCCGCAGGCATCGGCACCAAGATGGGAGTGTCGGCGGACGCCCCGACGCTCGACAGCGCGTACAAACTGGTGGCATTCGGGAATCGACCAGTGCTCAAGCTGTCCGCCGGAAAGGCCACGCTGCCCGGCGCCAAGCAGGTGTGGCGAAGCCTCCCGATGGGCGAAGACCTCCTTGCGGTGCGCGACGAACCCGGCCCCGCCGGGTTCGAGCCGCTCCTCGTCCCGGTCATGTGCGCGGGAAGACGCCTCGAACCCCCAGGCACCATTGAGGCTGCGCAAGCATGGCTGGCACGCGATCTCGAGGGGCTGCCCACGGCCGCCCGGAACCTGCACCAGCCGACGGTACCGGCCGTTGTGGTGTCCGATCGCCTGCGATCGCTCATCACCGAGGTGACCGCGGGACTCCAGCGCGGCGCCCGGGCCACCCACTCGAGAGGCGGCGCTCAGAGCTTGTAACCGATCTCCCTGAAGAGACGTTTGCGGTCGGCCTCGTCAGCCTGGGTCTCGATCCCCGCGGGCGGCAGGCCGTCGATGACCCCGATGATGCCTCGCCCGCGATCGGTCTGCGCGACGAGGACTCGACGGAGTTCGCGGTGGCGCAATAGACAGTGCACACCTCCGGAACGGCCTTGAGCGCGTTCAGCACGTTGACCGGAAAACCCTCGCGGAGGAACACGACGAACGAGTGGCCGGCCCCCACGGCCTCAGCGTTTCGGACGGCGATGTCGACGAGGTCGTCCGCGTTGCCCGAGCGGCGGATCAGGCGCGGCCCTGACGCCTCGCAGAACGCGATCCCAAAGCGCAAGTGGGGGCTTGCTCCGGCCAGGGCCTCGTGCAGGTCCTCCACGGCCTTGATGAAATGCGCTTGGCCGATGATGACGTTCAGGCCTTCGGGATTCGTGATGGGTACCGCGCTCAACTCCACGTCCATCTCCTCGATCCCTCCATGCAACCATCTCCCTCGATCCGCTCGGTGCTCATCCCTCCAATCTGATGATCGCGGAGCCAGCCGGGGAGGCCCGGACGTCCCAGAACCGACCGCCCCGAAGGGCGCCGACGCATGGCCGAGCGTGACCTTCTAGGACTTCGGGGCGCTCGACATCTTCGCGAAGGGCACTGCATCTACGATGAGCTGCTGAAGGCCACGCCGTCCGTGTTCTGTACGGGCAAGCCCATCCGTGGCCCCGGTTCGCTATCAGTGACCGACGTTCCGTCCGAAGCCGAACGTGCCAGGGTGAGCACGAGGGTGTGGAGTGGCACACTGGAGGAACTGGTCCTTTGGGAGGTCATATGGAGTCGCCTCGTCGGGTGCTCGCCGACATAGCAGCGGCGAGGGGCATTCGCGATCGGCGGCTGCTCGAGGCAATGCGCCAGACCCCCCGAGTCCGGTTCGTGCCTCCCGAGCACGCCGATCTAGCGGACCTGGACGTGCCGGTGCCGATCGGGCACGAGCAGGTCACGACCCAGCCGACCCTGGTGGCCGCCATGCTCGACGCCCTTGAGCTTCGAGGTCATGAGCGTGTCCTCGAGGTGGGCAGCGGCTACGGCTACCAGACAGCTCTGCTGGCGCAGCTGGCGGGCTATGTGTGGGGCGTCGAGCGGTGGGCGGACCTCGCCACGGTGGCCGAGGCAAACCTGACGCAGATAGGGATCACCAACGTGCAGATCGTCGCCGGGGACGGCAGCGAAGGGCTCCGCGCTCACGCCCCTTTCGACGCCATCGTACTGTGCGCGGCGTTCCCCCAGGTGCCGCCTCCGCTCGTCGAGCAGTTGGCCGTAGGGGGGCGCCTCGTCCAGCCCATCGGGCCCGGTGGCGAGGAGGAGGTCACGCTGTTCGTGAAGCAAGACGCCCGCCTGGTGCCCGTACGGCGCATCAGCTACGCCCACTTCGTCCCTCTCATCGGCTCCTACGGCTTCCCGCCATAAGGGACTCGCCGAGGATGACGCCGTGGGTTCGTGGTTCTTCTGAGCAGCCCCACAAGGGCACAGCCGTCTTCCAGAGGTGCCGCAACTCTTGGGGCAGCACTGCGGCGACGTCGAGGGTTTCTTCGGGGACGAGCTCGCGCATCGCCCCGATGACCGACTCGATGATCGCCTGGCGTTGTCCTGGGGCGGTCGTGGGAAAGGCGGTGGCCATGAACTGTTCGAGGTGCCGGGGACCCGAGGCGCGCGATACTCGCCATGGTCGACGGCGCTGTAAGGGCGCGGAGATCGGCCGGCAGGTGGGTCTGCACGTGCTGGCACTCTCCAGAAGGGAGCAGGCCCAAGAACGTGCCAAGGACCGCGCCTACCGTGGCGTGCTCGGTCTCGGCTGGGGCCCCACCACCATGGGCCGCTGCCAACGAGCCCGTAGTCGACACAGTAGGAGCGGATGGCAGCGCCGTCGAAGCCCGGTCAACGTGCATGGTTTCGATGTCGGCGAGCAGTCTTCGCTGCTCAGCCGCCTCAAGTGTCGGGTGAACAGGACGTGAATTGCTCTTCGGTCCCGCTTCTTCTCAAGATTCCGCGCCGGAGCCGCTCGTAATCCCGCGTCCCGTCAGCATGGCGGAGCCCTTCCCAGAGCCGCCGATCGCTGTCAGTCACATGCTCGGGGATTCCGACGGCGAGGGTGACATAGAGGTCGCCTCTGGTGCTTCCGATGCGAGGCAGGCCCTTCCCGGCCACCCGCAACGTCGTGCCCGGCTGGGTGCGGGGCTCGACGGGGACGGCCACCTCGCCGTCCAAGGTGGGGACGCGGCAGCTGGTGGCGAGAACAGCGTCGGGGGCATCGATCTCCTCGGCGAGCCACAGGTCGGCACCCCGCCGGAGGAAGCGCGTCGAGAAAGAGCACGGCGGGCCGGTGCAGCATTGACTGGACGATCTCCAGTCTGCGAACCATGCCACCGGAGAACTCGCGAACGAGCTTGTGCGCAGCGCTCTCGAGGCCCATGAGCGCCAGTGCGTGCTCGATCCGGGTGCGGCGCTGCGTGCGGGGGACATGGTAGAGCCGGGAGAAGACCAAGAGGTTCTCCCAGGCCGTGAGCGACCCGTCTGCCGACACCATCTGGGGCACATAGCCGATCACCCGGCGCACCATCGCCGCCTGTGAGCGGATGTCGTAGCCGGCCACCCGCGCCGTTCCGTGGGAGGGGGCCAGGAGTGTGATGAGCATCTCGATGGTCGTCGACTTGCCGGCGCCGTTCCGGCCCAACAGGCCGAACACCGAGCCTTGGCGGACCTCGAGGTCGAGACCGTCCACGGCAACCAAATCGCCGAAGCGTCGGGTCAGCTCCTCTGTGACGACCACCAGCTCGGTGTCTGGGCCCATGAGCTGATTGTGACGTGTCCGGGTTTGACGGTGAAGGGCCCAAGGTCTCTTTCGCACCCGCTTGGGGTCGCCAGGTGCTCGGCGTCGGCTGCGCCGAGAAGATAGGTCACCTTCGCCGCCAACTGGTTTGGGGTCCACGTGGGCACCGCGATTCCGGAGCTCATGGGACATGCCCACGGTCTCCGCAGTGCGTATTGGCGCACCGCCCTCATCACCTGACTACCGCGCGCACCCACCGTTCGGGCACCGCGTGGTCCTCGCACGCCCCTATGTCCGCGCCGACGCGTGTTCCATCGCGAAATGACCGTGCTCGCCACCTTAGAGAATCCACAATCGACCGGCCACCCGCTATGACGCTCCCGACAATGCCCTCACGAGTTCTCGTGAAGAGTTGGGACTAGTCGGAGGCCTGACCGAGATTCTCGTGCCCTTGAACTCGGGGCTGAACTCCGCTTGGCTCAGGGAAGACGGTCCCGGAAGCGGGCCGACAGCGTCCACACGCCCGGAAACCATGACAACCCGGCGCTCCCGCCGTCTGAGGAGTTCATGCAATCACCCGGGTACGCCTGCAGGACGCTTGCACCGCGGTCCAGAGCCGGAGGTCACTTCTCAACGGTCCCCACGGCCTGGTCAGCGATGAGCCGACCACCTCGGCCGCCGCTCTGCTACTCGTCGCTCTCGCCATCCGGCTCCATGAAAGCGCGCAGGATGCCCGGCTCCGGTGTCAAGGTGGCCATTCGTCGGCGGCCTTCTTCCAGCGAGACCACCCCGAAGTGGATGGCCGAGCGCAGGGCCTGGTCGGCCCGCCCCTTCCAAAGAAGGGCGTCCTGGCTGTTGGGCCCCTCGGTCTCGCTGACCGCACGCCACGAGTCGATGCAGTCATCGAGCTCAGCGTCGAGCCAACCCCGGTCTGCGCTGCTCACCGGTGTCATCGGCTCATGAGCTCGACCTCAGAAGCCAGCCGAACCACGACGTCCTGATCAACCCCCCGGTGCGCGGGATGCCGAATCCAGCTCCCGACAAAGGCACGTGCTTGCCTGCACACTTCGTCGATCGACACGCCTCTGGCATACGAGGCCTGCGCCACCACCGCTGCCCGGTCCGCTGCACCGGGCTCGCCAGGAAGCTCCAGGTTGACCCACGTCCGGATGACCTCGGCCAGCACCAGCTCGTTTGTCACCTCGACCACCTCCGAAGCGACGGTACGCCAGCCACTCTGCGGGCGGCAGGGCCGAACGTCCCGAACACATCCCGGTGGTGACCATCGCCCCAAATCACACACGCGTCGGAGGCGGACCGGAGGAAGTCCCCGGCCAACACACCCAGACCCCCACTGAACGTGGGGATCTCGTCGCTCAGGGCGACCTCCATGGAGAAGTAGGCGATGGTCGGGGCGCCCATGTGCCCCAGTCTGGCTCACACAATGCCGGGAACGATGAGGAGGTCACCGCCATGGTGCCGAAAAAAGTGAGTAACCCCCGCCAACCCGTCGTGTTCAACGTTCTGGCCGATGCCACGGACGAAGAACTGGATGAGCTGGCAATGGTCGTCGTGGCCGAGCTAGACGCTCAGGCAGCCGAGCACCATCGGGAAGATGCCGAAGCTGCCCGTGGGGGTGCCGAATGACGGCGGCCCGGCGCAGCCGTCCCCGTCAGCCTCGCCTTGCTCTGCTGTAGACCTTGGCGGCGTAGTAGTCCAGCAGCACCTGCCGGAATTCCTCGTCGTCCAGAACGCGCTTGAAGATGGCTTCGTTGTCATCCATCCGACCGACAACGGTTCCCATGAACATCCGGTCGAACACCAGTCGGAAGTTCTCGATGGTGTTGTTCTTGGCCTGGGCTGCCATCTCGGGATCGGCCAGCCAGGTTTCCTCAAACTGATCGAAGAGCAACTGGTCACGCTGGTCAAGATTCAACCCGAAACGCTCGTTCAACTCGTCAATGATCTGCGAGAGCGGTTCGATGTCAGGCTCCTGCTGGCTGCCACGGCCTTCCCCGAAGACGCTCTTGACCTCCCCGGTGTTGGCGTCGAGCGACAGCGAACCCTCAAAGGTGACCTCGCTGCGGAGGTGGCTCAACTCAACCTTGGTGCCGAGGTCTAGGCGTTCGACAGTGGTCTCGTCCCGCAGCCTCGATGCCAGCGCCCGGCAGTAGCGGTAGTCCCGCTCCAGCTTGGAGTCGCCGAAGGAGACGATCTGGGAGAGGAACGAGTAGGTGCGGACAAACTTGTCGAGAGCATCCTTGAAGCCGAGGCGGTCTTCCTCGGGGAGTGCCTTGAAACGTTCCACGGCTGGGTCGAGGAGGGCGTATAGCTGCCCGTGATCCTTGGACTCCGACATGGTGACCAGCACCGCGACGGTGGCCTCGATTTCGTCGATCCTCAACATGTCGTACTGGTCAAGCTGGCTACGGGTGTCCCACAGCAGGTTGGGGTCGGTCGGCGGGGCCACGGTGCGCCCGTAGTACGGCTCAAAGGCCTTGGTGATGGTCTCGGTGTCGTTACGGAAGTCCAGGACGAACGTGGAATCTTTCTCAGGGTGGATGCGATTGAGCCGGGACAAGGTCTGGACGGCATTGAGGCCCGTCAGCACCTTGTCGACGTACATGGTGTGGAGGAGGGGCTGGTCGAAGCCGGTCTGGAACTTCTCGGCCACGATCAGCACCTGGTAGTCGGCACCACCAAACTCTTCTGCGGTCTGGGACTCGGGGAAGCCGTTCATCTGTGATTCGGTGTAGGGCAATCCCTTGTCGGTGACGGTGCCGGAGAAAGCCACCAGCGTCGCCAGGTCTGAGTACTTCATCTTGGCGATGTAGGCGTCGAGGGCCTGCTTGTAGCGCACAGCGTGGAGGCGCGACGCCGTCACCACCATCGCCTTGGCCTTGCCACCGATCTTGGCGGTGGTGTGCCCCCGGAAGTGCTCGATGATGATCTGGGCCTTCTGGGCCAGGTTGTAGGGGTGCAAGGACACGAACTGGGCGATGGCCCGTCGGGCCTTGGGAGCTTCGTAGGCGGGGTCGTCGGCGACGGCCTTCTCGATCTTCCAGTAGGTCTGGTAGGTCGTGTAGTTGGCCAGCACGTCGAGGATGAACCCTTCCTCGATCGCCTGGCGCATCGAGTAGAGGTGGAACGGCTCAAAGTGCTGGGTTTCTTCGTGCCAGGTGCCGAACATCTCCAGCGTCTTGGCCTTGGGTGTGGCCGTGAAAGCCAGGAATGAGAGGTTCTCCTGTTTCCCTCTGGCCCCGACCGCCTTGGCCAGCGCCTCCTCCACCGGGTCGATGGCTTCGGCAATGTACCCGGCGTCTTCAACCTCGGCGGCGGTCAGTTCCTGTTCTTCCGTGGCACCCAACACCAATCGGAGGTCCTTGGCCGTCTCGCCGGTTTGGGAGGAGTGGGCTTCGTCCACGATCACGGCGTAGCGGCGCGAAGGAAGGTCACCGACTTTCTTCAAGATGAAGGGGAACTTCTGCAACGTGGTGATGATGATGCGGGCCTGCTCCCCGGTGATGGCCTCAGCCAGTTGGTTGGAGTCCTTGTCGATCTTCACCACGACGCCGCGGGCGTGCTCAAACTGATAGATCGTTTCTTGAAGCTGCTTGTCGAGGATCAGGCGATCGGTGATCACGAACACCTTGTCGAACACCTTGGTGTCGCTGGCGTCGTGGAGGTTGGACAGTCGGTGTGCGGCCCAGGCGATGGTGTTCGACTTACCCGATCCGGCCGAGTGCTCGATCAGGTAGCTCTGCCCTGCACCGTTGGCTTTGGCATGGGATTCCAGGTTCAGCACGGCGTCCCACTGGTGGTAGCGGGGGAAGATCACCACTTCGGCAGCCTTGCGGACCGCCAGGGAGCCTTGTGACGGCCTCTCGACGTTGATGAAGCGGGCCAGGATGTCCATCCAGGCGTCCCTGGTCCAGACCCGCTCCCAGAGGTAGCTGGTGCGGTGTCCGTCGGGGTTCGGGGGGTTGCCACGGCCACCGTTGTGGCCAAGGTTGAAAGGAAGGAACCGGGTGTCCTCTCCAGCAAGCCTGGTGGTCATCGCCACGCTGTCGGGGTCGACGGCGAAGTGGACCAGCGCCCGCCGGGACAGCGTGACATTGAATGGGTCACGGTCCTGCCGGTACTGCTCAACGGCGTGCTCGATGGTCTGGTTGGTCAGGTGGTTCTTCAGTTCGGCGGTGGCCGTCGGGATGCCGTTGACCAGTAGCGCCAGGTCGATAGTCTTGTGGGAGCCGGGGTCGTAGGGGAACTGGCGAGTGACGGTTACCCGGTTCTGGTCGTAGAGGGTCGTGAGGGCCTCTGTGAGGCCGTGTGCGGGCTTGAAGAATGCGAGCCAGATGGTAACTCCAAGGTCCACAATTCCGTGCCGAAGAACCTCAACAGTGCCCCTGCTATCGAGTTCGGTAGCAAGGCGCTTGGCGAACCCGGATTGGGCCGCGTCGGGGTCCCTTCCGTACCGGCCCAAAAGGCCTTCCCACTCCTTCGGTTGGGTCGCTCCGATGAACGCGAACAGCTCGGCGGTATCTAGTCCGAAGACGGGGTCGAAGTTTGATGGGATGGATTTTAGGTAGCCACCGTGGTCAATGAGCGACTCTTCGATGGCATCTTCAAAGACACGCTCGGTGGGCTTCATGCTGCGACCGCCGGGATGGTCAGTTCGCCGGTAACGGCTGCGGTGATCACGGCCTGACGATGCTCGATGAGGAGGTCGATCTGGTAGCCAAGCCAGACGAGCAACCGTTCAACTTTCGACCATTCCATATCCAGGGTCTTCACTCGTTCCTGCTGGACCTGAAGCGACGGGGCCGAAACTCGCAGATCGGCCAGATCGTCTAGTCCCAACTGCTGCTTCGTCCCTCCGTACTGCCCGCCCAGTAGTTGGTCCTGCGAACGGAACGAGTAGATCGTGTACGCCAGCCACTTGGAGTTCACGGAGTCGGGCCTGAGAATCGCAACGTGCTGGCTGACAAAACCACCTGCCAGTTGTGCTTCGACATGTCCTACCCAACCCGTGTTGGCACCCGTTATCCCGATCAGCACGTCCCCTTCGCGCGTGGTGCTTCGTTGCGACTCGGGGCTAGCCGCAATACCCATAACTTAGGGTGNACTGAGGATCCGAACTG
>JGI24140J50213_10000614_pt1 | contig 16456 bp, 17 predicted proteins | sample BarGraIncu00222A_FD_50213 | JGI IMG/M metagenome (IMG submission 50213)
AGACGTATTGGTCGCGCTTCCCCGGCCTGTACTTCGCCGGTGACGGCGCCAAGAAGGATCACGACGGCAACATCTGGCTGCTCGGGCGGGTGGACGACGTCATGATCGTTGCAGGCCACAACCTGTCCACCACCGAGATCGAGTCCGCGCTGGTGTCCCACCCCAAGGTGGCAGAAGCCGCCGTGGTGGGCGCCAAGGACGAGACGACCGGTCAGGCCGTGTGTGCGTTCGTCATCCTGCGTGCCAACGCCGATGCCGGCGCCGACATCGTGGCTGAGCTGCGTGACCACGTAGGCAAGGAGATCGGCCCGATCGCCAAGCCGCGCCAGCTCATGATTGTCGATGAGCTGCCCAAGACGCGCTCGGGCAAGATCATGCGACGTCTGCTCAAGGACGTGGCCGAGAACCGCGAGATCGGCGACGTCACGACCTTGGCCGACTCGAACGTCATGTCCCTGATCAAGACCGGCCTTGCATCCGGTTCCGGCGAGGGGTAGCCGGGAACAGCTCGCCACAAAGGTGGAGGGTATCGGGCGCTCGAGCGCCCGATACCCTTCGCTGCTTCTTGCCTTCAGAGCACTGATCTCGCGGGCCAGCTGAGCCTGAGCGATAGCGCGAAGCCGATAGACTCACCGTGGTGCGCCGGGAAGTCTGGTCGGCAACATGATGACCGTTGCCCGCGACCAAGGAGGTCCATGACCGACATTGGCCCCTTCGCCCAGGTCCTGCTGCTTGTGTCGCTGGCGGCCGTCGTTGCGGTGCTCTCCAACCGCCTCACAACTCGGCTGAGGGTTCCGGCGCCGGCACTGTTTCTGGCCGCCGCCGCGTTTGCGGCAGCCGTCTTTCCCGGCCTGCACGCGCCACCTGAGCGCACCGTCGAGCGCATTGTCACCGTGGCGCTGATTTGCATCCTGTTCGACGGCGGCAGGCACATCGGCTGGCGGCGATTCCGGGCTGCTGCGGCCCCTATCGTCGTGGTGGGAGTGGCCGGGACGTTTCTGACGACCGCGGCCGTCGCCGCCGTGGCGCACTTCGGGTTCGGCTTCAGCTGGTACATCGCCCTCTTGCTCGGTACCGCCATCGCGCCAACCGACCCTGCGGTCGTGTTCTCCATCCTGGGACAGCGCGAGATAGCCGGCCGCTCCTCGACGATTCTGGAGGGTGAGTCAGGGGCGAACGACCCGGTCGGCATCGCCCTGCTGGTGAGCCTGCTGGCCGCCGGCTCGCTGAACAGCGGTGCCCTGGCCCACGTCGCGGGAGAGTTCATGCTCCAGATGGGCGTGGGCGCCGTCTTCGGGCTCTTGGGCGGACGAGCCCTGCTGTGGTTCATGCGCCGCGTCACGCTGCCGAGCGAAGGTCTGTACCCGCTCCGGACCCTCGCCTGCGTGCTGGTTCTGTATGGTGCGACGACCGTCGCGCACGGCTCAGGCTTCCTTGCGGTCTTTGTCGCCGGCATTGTCGTGGGCGACGAGCGCGCCCCTTTCAAGCGGGAGATTGAACGCTTCCATTCAGCGCTGGCAAGCCTCGGGGAGATCGTCGCGTTCGTCGTGCTGGGCCTGACCGTGCACCTGGTTGACCTCACCCGAACAGAGGTGTGGGTGCCGGCCCTGGTGCTCGGCCTCTCGCTGGCCGTCATCATCCGGCCGCTGCTGGTGGGCCTGTGCCTCATGCCTGCCAGGCTGCGCCCCAACGAGCAGGCCTTCGTGCTCTTCGCCGGTCTCAAGGGCGCGGTGCCCATCCTGCTGGGCAGTCTTCTGCTCGCCGCGAAGGTCCCTGGCGCGGACCGCATGTACGGCATCATCATCGTGGTCGTCGCGTTCTCCGTCCTGGTCCAGGGCAGTCTGGTGCCGACCGCTGTGCGAGTACTGCACCTTCCGATGCGCATCCTGCAACCCCAGCCGTGGTCCTTCGGGGTGCGCCTGGCCGAGGAGCCAGAGGGGGTGCTGCGCCTCACCGTCGCGCCGGGCTCGCCGGCAGACGGCCAAACCGTGGAGTACGTCGCCGAAGCGGTCACCGACTCCGGGGATGCCGCCGATGTCTGGGTCAACATGCTCGTCCGTGGCCGCGCCCTGGTCTCGGTCCGTGGCAGCACCCGGCTGACGGCGGGCGACGAAGTACTGATCTCAGCAGAGGAACGTTGGCACCCGCACCTGGAGAGCTTGTTCCGGGCATAGCGACGCTATTCCCGGATCGTCAGACACCTGTTTCGAGGCGACACTGAGTAGGGTCATGGAGACACATCACTGAAGGTGAGGTTCGATGACTAGCCAGAACGACGACGCCCTGGAGCGCACCCTCGGTCAACTCGTAGCCGACGCGACCCATGACATCTCATCCATCGTGCGCGGCGAGGTCGCCTTGGCCAAGGCCGAGATCAGGTCCGACGCGACGAAGGCCGGCCTTGGGGCGGGCATGTTCTTCGCGGCCGGAACCTTGGCATTCCTGGCACTGACCCTGCTGCTGATCGCAGCGGCATACGGTCTGGTGGCAGCGGGGCTGGCCCCCTGGCTCGCGTTCCTCGTGGTGGCCGTCGTCCTGCTGGTGGTCGGTGCGATCCTGGCGCTCGTCGGCAAGCGCAGCTTTGGCAACCTCAAGGGAAGACCCGAACGCGCCATCAAAAGCACCCAGGACACCATCGCAGCCGTCAGACCCAGAGACCCAGCAGTACCTGACACGCGCACCACATCGTGAGCACATCCACCAGCGTCGAAGCGAGATCTCCGCACATGAGCAACGATGCGTCATCCGTGCTCGTCGAGGGACCGTGGGAGCACCGGTTCGTCGCCGCCAATGGCGCCCGCTTTCATGTGGCCGAGATGGGCCACGGCCCGCTCGTGGTCCTACTTCATGGCTTTCCGCAGTTCTGGTGGGCTTGGCGCGATCAGCTGGTCGCACTGTCCCAAGCCGGTTACCACGTGGCTGCCATTGACCTGCGCGGCTACGGGGCATCCGACAAGCCACCCCGCGGCTACGACACGTTCACCCTGGCAGCCGATGTCGCGAGCATTGTGCGATCGCTGGGAAAGGGCAGTGCGACGATCATCGGGCATGGCTGGGGCGGCTGGATCGCCTGGTCGATGCCGACAATGCAGCCAGCCGTCACCAAGGCCGTCGCCGCCCTCGGCATGCCCCACCCGCTGGTTCTGCGCCACGCCTCATTAAGCAACCCAGCCCAGATCAGGGCCAACGCCTATCTAGCCGGCCTGCAACGCCCCTTCGTGCCAGAGCATCAGATGAGCAAGAGCCCCGCGTATGTCGAGCACCTCCTGGGTGCCTGGTCGGCCCCCCGTGGGCTGTGGCCTCCGCACGACCTGGCGCTGCGCTATGCCGAGGCGATGGCTCTGCCGTTCGTGGCCCACTCGGCCGCGGAGTACTACCGCTGGGTGGTCCGCAGCCAGTGGCGCCTCGACGGACGGCGGTTTGCCCGTTGTCTGAAGTCCCCGATCACCGTGCCGGTGCTTCAGCTGCAGGGTCAAGAAGACCGGGCCGTGGTGCCGGGTCTTGCGCCGATGTCCTCGGCGTACATCGAAGGTCGGTTCGAGCAACATTTCATCGAGGGCGCCGGGCACTTCCTGCCCGAAGAGGCGCCCGCGGAGGTCAACGCACACCTTGTGGGCTGGCTGAGAAGCCTGCCCTGACCCAGATCAGCGGCAGACGGCCTGCAGCATTCGGCTGCGAGCCGCCGTGCCGCGCGGGGCCGGGTGCGATGGGCTGCTCCAGCTCATCCGGCAACGCATCCCCCGGTGCTCACCGGCGACCCCGAGCTACTCGCGGCTTCCAGCACGGGGCGGGCCTCATCGAGGGTGAGGGCGTAGGCTGTCTTGTCGTCGTCCAGCGACCTGGCGAACACGATCCCGACGACCGCACCGCTGGGCGAAAGCAGCGGCCCGCCGGAGTTCCCCGGCTGGACCCGGGCATACAGCGAGTAGACCTGACGGACAACGCCCGGGTTGCCATAGATGTCAGCCCCTGTGGCCGTGAGGACGTCGCGCACCCGTGCGGTGTCGAGGCGGTAGGGCCCGTCGAGCGGGAAACCGGCGACCACAGCGCCCGCGGCACGCTGGAGGTTGGCACCCAGCCTCGACACGGGCGCGGGAAGCCCTGGCACGGACAGCACCGCAAGGTCACGCCTGGGGTCGAAGACGACCACCCGGGCGTCGTACGAGCGACCGACGCCGTCGATTCGCACACTCTCGGTGCTCGTCCCGGCAACAACGTGGGCGTTGGTCACGACCCGCTCGGGTGCAACGACCCACCCGCTGCCCTCCTGGTCCCGGTTGCACGATGAAGCCACGCCGGTGATCTTGACGATGGACGTGGCAGCCCTGGCCACGCCGGCGCCGAGCACTAGCTGGCTGTCCGGTGACGAGATGGGGGCGATCGGCTCGGCGCGGACGCCGTCGAAGACACGTGGGAAGCCTTCACGGTCAAGAACCGACTGGAACCCGGCGAACAGCCGCCCTGTCTGGGCCGGCACAAAACGGTCAATGGTCGAAATGATCCGCGACGTGCCGATCGCCCTCGCCAACGGAGTCTGAGCGCCCGCCCGGACGGCGCCAGACAGGAACCAGACGAGAACGGACACCGCGAGCACCGTGGCCACGGCACCCAAGACCGAGTCGGCCACGCGCCCTGGCTGATCCCGCAGCTCGCTGCGAATGCGAGAGCCAGCAGCGACCGCGCTGCCCTGACCCAGAGCCGCCAAGAGGAACACCCCGAGCACAAGCACCAGGGTGCGCGACAGAGCGTTGCTGTCCACGGTGTCCCAGTTCCGCAAGAGATCGGGTAACAGCCACATGCCCAATGCCCCGCCACCCAGGAAACCGACCAATGACATCACGCTGACCACGAAACCGTGGCGGTAGCCGATGACTGCATAGCTCACCAGGACGACAGCGAGGAACAGGTCAAGCACGTTGGCCATCAGGGTGTGCTCCCCTGCTGCCCAGCCGGCGGCGTCATCGGTCGGTCGGGGGGCCCCAGGAGGTGTGCGGGCAGCGGTCGGTGGTCATCTGTGTCCCATGACCGCTCGAGACCGGCCAGCTCGATCACCTTGGAGAGCAGCCCGGCCGTGAACCCCCACACCAGCAGACCATCGACGTCGAACGCCGGACCGACGAAGCCACTGGGGTGCGAGACCGTGAATCGCCGTGCTGGGTCGGTAAGCTCGGTCAACGGCGCCCGAAGCACCCGGGCGACCTCGAGATGGTCGACGACGCTGATGGGGCTCGGCTGAGCCCACCAGGCCAACACTGGCGTGACCACGAAGTTGCTGGGCGGAAGGTACAGGGCCGGCAGCTCGGCGACGACCTGAACACCGGCCGGCTCCAGGCCCACCTCTTCTTGCGCCTCTCGCAGCGCAGCAGCGACCGGACCTGAGTCAACCGGATCGACGGCACCACCCGGAAACGATACCTGACCCGCATGCGAGCGCATGCTGTGCGACCGCTCGGTCAGCACGACATCCTCGCCGCCCTCGGGGCTGGGCCCGAACAGGATCAGCACCGCGGAAGCTCGACCACCCTCGTCCGGGGGCAGGAACCGGCTGAAGAAGCCCGGATCCTGCTGACCCAGCTGCGTCACAAGATGGGCCATCCACGGCGGCTGCGGCGCCGCAGAGGCCTGAGGGACAGGGCCGGTCACAACTGGACCGAGGTGAGCTCGTACCTCAGCAGCTGCGCCGCCTTGACCGGGTCGGTCTCTCCGATGCCGTAGGAGGGACACCAGCTGGCAACCGGGCACGCACCACACGCGGGCCGGCGAGAGTGGCAGGTGCGTCGTCCATGGAAGATCAGGACGTGGGAGAGCCTGGTCCAGTCCTTCTTTGGGATAAGAGCGCCCACGGCGTGCTCGACCTTCACCGGGTCCTCCTCCTTCGTCCAGCCGAAGCGCCTCGCGAGCCGCCCGAAATGCGTGTCCACCGTGATCCCCGGGATCCCGAAGGCGTCACCTAGCACCACGTTGGCGGTCTTTCGTCCGACCCCGGGCAGGGTGACAAGGTCAGTGAGCCGAGGAGGGACCTCGCCCCCAAACCGCTCGACCAGCGCCGTGCCGAGCTTGATCAACGAGTCGGTCTTGGCGCGGTAGAAGCCGGTGGACTGGATCATCGTCTCGAGCGCGGCGCGATCTGCAGAGGCGTAGTCCGCGGCACTCCGGTATCGGGAGAAAACGGCCGGGGTCACTATGTTCACCCTGACATCAGTGGTCTGTGCAGACAACACGGTGGCTACCAGCAGCTGCAGGGGGCTCTGGAAGTCGAGCTCACATTTTGCGTTGGGATAGCGCTCGAGCAACGTCCGGTAGATCTTGCGGGCACGACGGGTCAGCGCGACCGCAGACTCGGTGCTTGAGGAGTGGTCTGACACCCTGCAAGAGTAGAGGGCGCGGTGGACGGTCCCGAACGCAGACACAGGCTCTGGCAGACTATGCGTCGTGGACATTGATGTCGTGAGACAAAGCCCCCTCTTCGCCGCCCTGGATGACGACGCCGCCGACGCCCTGATGGAGTCGATGACGGCATCGCGCCTCGAGCGTGGTGACGTTCTTTTTCGCGAGGGTGATCGAGGTGACCGGCTCTACGTGATCGGTGAGGGCAAGATCAAGCTCGGACTCACCAGCATCGACGGACGCGAGAACCTGCTGGCCGTCCTGGGCCCCGGCGAGATGTTCGGCGAGCTGAGCCTGTTCGATCCCGGCCCGCGCACCGCCACAGCCACTGCGGTCGCCGAAACGCAGCTGATCGCACTCAGCCACGAGGACCTCACGTCATTCCTGTCGCGTCGCCCGGCGGTCGCCTCGACCATGTTGGCCGCACTAGCGCGGCGCCTTCGTCGCACCAACGAAGCCCTCTCGGACCTCGTCTTCACCGACGTGCCCGGCCGGGTGGCCAAGGCCCTGCTCGACCTGTCAAACCGTTTCGGTCGCTCGTCCGAGGAGGGCATCCTGGTTGCGCACGACCTGACCCAGGAGGAGCTCGCCCAGCTGGTGGGAGCGTCCCGGGAGACGGTCAACAAGGCACTGGCCGACTTCGCGACGCGGGGCTGGATCAAGCTCGAGGCCCGCGCAGTCGTGCTGATCGACGTCGAACGCATCCAGCGCCGGGCGCGCTGACCCAGGCAGGGCCCGCGCCATGCGTTCAGTGCGTGGGTCAGGACTCAGGGATGGATGCGCAGGTAGTCCAGCTGGGCCTGGACGCTGAGCCGAGCCATCGGCCAGAGCTCATGGGGAACATCGGCATAGACCGTCTCGACCACAGCATCGACATCTGCACCTCGCAGTGCCACGGCGGCGCGAACCTGCTCCAGCCGTTCCGACCGGTGCTCGAGGTAGTACCGCACGACGCCCCCCGCATCCGGCAGGTTCGGACCGTGGCCCGGGAGGATCTGGGTCACCTCATGCGAGCCGGTCAGCGCCTCGATGCGCTGCAACGACTGCAGGTATGCCGCGAGCTCACCGTCGGGCCACGCCACCACAGCGGTGCCATGACCGAGGATGGTGTCACCAGTGAGCAGAGCGTTGTCAGCGGCCAGCAGAAACGACAACGAGTCGCCGGTATGCCCTGGCGTGGCCACGACCATCAGGTCCAGACCGTCGACGCTCAGCCGGTCACCGTCGCCGAGGCTGTCGTGCCCCCGGCCGATAGCCCGGACCGGCGCTCCAGTGAGCTCACCAAAACGGCCCGCCGACTCGGCGTGATCCAGATGGCCATGAGTGAGCAGCGTCATGGCCACCCGAGCCCCGCGAAGCGCCACGGCGTCCAGCACCCGTTGCAGATGCGGCTCATCGAGCGGTCCGGGATCGACCACGGCGCAGTACACCGACCCCGGCTCCATCAGAACCCAGGTGTTGGTGCCCTCCAGTGTCATCGCGCCCGGATTCGGCGCGAGGACACAGGTGGCCCGCAAGGTGACGTCGCCACCGACCCAGCCGTGAGTCATTGCTCCGCCAGCCGGCCAGGGCCCGACCAAGGCAATGTGCAGCGGAACACCACAGCACCGCCGGTCGGGGTGAGCACGGGAGTGATCGGCGCCATGTGAGCGTCGGTAGCCAGGAACTCGGCGACGGAAGCGGCCGCGGCAACCTGCTCTACGCACACGACGGTCGGCGGCAGCATCAGAGCGGAACCGCTCGCATAGTCTTTGAGCAGACGGACCGGATCGGTCCAGTCTGCGTGGTCGGCCTCACTGGTCTGGTCGTCGGCGATCTGTCCGGCCGGCAGTAGTGCCGCGAAGAACCTCGTGTCGTAACGCCTCGGCTCGAACTCAGGAGTGATCCAGTGGGCCCGGGCCCGTAGGAGATCCGAGCGCAGCACCAAGCCACGGCCGATCAGCATCTGGGCAAGCGAGAGCTCGCGCGACAGCAGTGCCTGACGCGCCGCCTGCCACGCCGGGCTGCTGACGTCCCCGACCACGGTGTTGGCGTCGGGACCGGCCAGCAACACCCCGCACTCCTCGAAGACCTCGCGGACGGCGGCGACCACGAGCTCACGCGCCGTGGCCTCATCAGCGATGAGCAGCCGACCCCACTCCGCAGGCGAGGGCCCGGCCCAGGGAAGGCTCGGGTCGGCATCTCGCCTGTCCACACCACCTCCTGGGAAGACCATCATCCGAGGCGCGAAATCCATGGTGGACGACCGGCGCAGCATGAATACGTCGACGCCTCCGCCGCTCGCGCCTTGGCGGTCCCGCAGAATCATCACCGTGGCGGCCGACCTGGCCGCGACCACCTCGGGACGCGGGCCCTGGAGCCAGTCCTTGGCCCGGCCGGTAAGCGTCCCTCCAGCGAAATCGCGAATCTGGCTGGGGATGCTCAGTCCTGAACCGAGACGAGGATCTCGACCTCGACCGGTGAGTCGAGGGGAAGGACCGCAACCCCCACTGCCGAACGCGCGTGTACCCCAGCGTCACCAAAAGCCGCGCCGAGAAGCTCGGAAGCACCATTGATGACGCCGGGCTGACCTGTAAAAGCGGGGTCGCTGGCCACGAAGCCGACGACCTTGACCACACGGGTCACCTTGTCGAGGTCACCCACCACAGCTTTGACGGCGGCGATCGCGTTCAGGGCGCAAATCTGCGCCAGCTTCTTGGCCTCCTCGGCGGACACGAGTCCCGGTCCCTGTCCGACCTTGCCCGTCGCCGCCAGCGCCCCCGACACCATCGGCAGCTGGCCCGCGGTGAAGATGTGGCTGCCGTCACGGACAGCGGGAAGATAGGCCGCCACCGGCATGGCGACGCCTGGGACGGTGAGGCCAAGCGCGGCCAGACGAGCTTCGACAGCGGACATGTGCTACTCCTTCTCTCGCTTGAGGTAAGCCACCAGACCGTTGCCGTCGGGGCCTGTCACAACCTGCACGAGCTCATAGCCGTCTTCCCCCCACTGGTCGAGGATCTGCTTGGTGGCGTGCGAGATCAGTGGAACCGTTGCGTACTCCCAGGTAGCCATGAACGCAGCCTAGACCGGGTTGCAGCGATGCCTGCACGGCCATCCACGCCCTGTCTCCACAACTCTCCCGGGGCACCTCGGCGCCTAGGCTCTGGGGTATGGCACCAGAGGCGGGGTCCGCCCGCGACACCGACTGGGACGGCGTGCGACTGCACATCGTCACCGGCAAGGGTGGCACCGGCAAGACAACCGTCGCCGCGGCCCTGGCCCTGGCCCTGGCCGGCGAGGGCCGCAAGGTGCTACTGGCCGAGGTCGAGGGACGCCAGGGCATCAGCCAGAGCTTCGACGTCCCGCCTCTGGCCTTGACCGAGACCCGCATCGCGCACGCCGCGCACGCAGGCGAGGTCTTCGGGCTCGCGGTGGACCCCAAGGCGGCACTGCTTGAATACCTCCAGATGTACTACAAACTCGGTCGGGCGGGCGGGGTGCTGGAGAAGTTCGGCGCCATTGACTTCGCCACCACGATTGCGCCCGGCGTGCGCGACGTCCTGCTCACCGGCAAGGTCTACGAGGCGGTCCGGCGTCGCAGGGACCACCGGGCAAAGGGGCCCGGTGCCGCACCCGCCTATGACGCCGTCGTCGTGGACGCCCCACCGACGGGGCGCGTGGTGCGCTTCCTGAACGTCAACCATGAGGTCGCAGACCTGGCCAGAGTCGGACCGATCCGATCGCAGGCCAACTCGATCACCGCAATGCTGAAGTCTCCGCAGACGGCCGTGCATCTGGTGACCCTGCTCGAGGAGATGCCGGTCCAGGAGACGGTCGACACCATCGCCGAGCTAAGGTCGGTCGGTATGCCGATCGGTGGCGTCATCATCAACCAGGTACGCGAGGAGATCTTGACTCCGGACGTCCTGGAAGCGGCGTCCCGGAACGCGATCTCCCGCGCGGACGTCGCGGCAGACCTGACCCGCGTCCACCTGCGGGCTACCGACGCCGTCCTGGACGGCCTCTTGACCGAAGCCAGGGACCACGCCGAGCGCGTTACCCTCGAGCGCGAGCAGGCCGAGGTCATCGAGGGCCTGGGCCGGCCCACCTACCGGCTGCCGTCGCTGTCCGAGGGTGTCGACGCAAACGGTATCCGCGAGATGGCCGAGACGCTCATGGCGCAGGGGATGGCGTGAAGGTGCCACTTCTCAACATCGACGCGCTGATCAACGATCCGCAGACCCGCATCATCGTGTGCTGCGGTGCCGGGGGGGTCGGCAAGACAACCACCGCGGCAGCGCTGGGACTTCGAGCGGCCGAGTCGGGCCGACGCGTCGTCGTGCTGACCATCGACCCCGCCCGACGCCTGGCGCAGTCGCTCGGCCTGACCACTTTGGACAACACACCCAGGCCGGTCAAGGACGTCGACGACACCCGGGGCGGTTCTCTCGACGCGATGATGCTGGACATGAAACGGACCTTCGATGAGGTCGTCGAGGCACACGCCACCGCGGACAAGGCAGAACAGATCCTGGCCAACCCGTTCTACCAGGCCGTCTCGAGCTCATTCGCCGGAACTCAGGAGTACATGGCGATGGAGAAGCTCGGGCAGCTCAGGCTCGAGGCGGACCGCAACCCCGACCACCCGCGCTGGGACCTCATTGTCGTAGACACCCCACCGTCCCGTTCGGCCCTGGACTTCCTGGACGCTCCCAAACGCCTCGGGTCCTTTCTGGACGGCCGTTTCATCCGACTGCTCACCGCGCCCGCGAAGGCGGGCGGCCGGGCATACCTCAAGGTCTTCAGCGCCGGCGTGAACATCGCCACCAAGACCCTGACCAAGGTGCTTGGCGGTCAGATGCTCAGCGACGTCCAGACCTTTGTCGCCGCCCTCGACACGATGTTCGGCGGATTTCGCAAGCGTGCGGACCACACCTATGCGCTCTTGAGTGACCGCACGACGACGTTCATCGTTGTCGCCGCGCCCGAACGGGACGCACTGCGCGAGGCCTCATATTTCGTGGACCGCCTCGACGAGGAGCAGATGCCCCTGGCTGGGCTGGTGGTCAACCGCATGTATCGCGTCTCTGCACGAGGTCTGTCCGCTGCCCGCGCCCTCGGGGCGGCCGAAGAACTTGGTGACGAGGCACGCGACAACTCNTCGGGTGTGACTTCCTCAGGTGCCTCAGAGCGCAAAGCCATCACCCAGGGGCTGCTGCGGATGCACGCGGTTCAGGCCGAGATCGCAGCTCGGCACGAGTCCTTGGCCAGGAGTTTCATCGCCGGGCACCCCGACATACCGATGGTGAAGGTACCGGCGGCATCCGGCGACATCCATGATCTGGTCGGTCTTCGTGCGGTGGGCGAGGCGCTGGCAGGCCACTGACTCACGGGCCCGCGGGAGCTCCGGCGCATGGCCAGCCTGGGGCCCGCCGGGATGACCGGGTCAGGAAGCGGCGCGTTCCTGACGCATGCGGTCGGCCTCGAACAACGCACGCCAGGAGGTGACCCCCGGCCTGTGCTTGAGCAGCGCCCGGCGCTCGCGCTCAGTCATGCCGCCCCAGACCCCGAACTCGGTGTGGTTGTCCAGCGCGTCGGCCAGACATTCAGCGATCACCGGACAGCTCATGCAAACCTGCTTGGCTTGCTGTTGGGCAGCCCCCCGGACGAAGAGGGCATCCGGCTCGGCGTCGATACAGGCTCCCTGTAGCGCCCACTGCTCGGCCCACGTGTAGTGGCCGGTTAAGATATCCTCGCGATGCGTCACCGTGAGTGACATGCTGACCTCCCCTGAGAATCCGTGTCATGCGATATGCCCGACATGGTCGTTCGCTTATGTCTCAAACGATATGAAGAGACGGATTTGACGGATATGACGCTTTGGGGTAGTTCTGGGCGACCGAAGTAACTAGTCACTTTGCTTGGCTAGTCGCGTTTCGCGCAGGTCCGCGGCTACCCTTGGCGAATGCACGAACGCGGCAGGAACTTCAAGAACGTCATGAGCCTCCTCGGAGCCCTCGTGGCGACCTCGGTCGTGCTCGGCCTGCTCGGGGCCGGCCTGATGATGCCCTCGGTGGCCGCAACCGGGGCCGTGGCCCGCAAAGCGGTCAGCATCTTTGACTCGTTGCCTGGCGAGTTCACCCAGAACCCGCTGTCCCAGCAGTCGCGCATTCTGGCCAGCGACGGCTCGCTGATCGCCACCCCGTACGACGAAAACCGCATCATCGTGCCGCTTTCCCAGATCGCACCGGTCATGCGACAAGCCCAGATCGCCATCGAGGACAGCCGTTTCTACGAACACGGCGGAATCGACCCCCAGGGGGTTGCCCGCGCCCTCATCTCCAACCTGCGCGGTGGAAGCACCCAGGGTGCATCCACCCTGACCCAGCAGTACGTCAAGATCACATTGCAGGAGAACGCCCTTCGCAACCAGGACACGAAAGCCGCCCAGGCGGCGACAGCCAGGAGCTACACGCGAAAACTGCAGGAGCTCAAGTACGCCGTCACGCTGGAGAAGACTCTCACCAAGGACCAGATCCTCCAGGGATACCTCAACCTCGTGTACTACGGAGGCCAGGCCTACGGCGTCGAGGCCGCGGCCCGCCACTTCTTTGGCGTCAAAGCATCCCAGCTCAATCTGCCCCAGGCCGCGACCCTTGCCGGTCTGGTCCAGGCCCCGAGCGCGACCGACCCGATCAGGAGCCCTGCCAAGGCACTGGCCAGGCGCAACGTCGTACTCGACCGGATGCACACCCTGAAGCTGATCAGCGACGCCGCCTGGCAGAGCGCCAAGAAGGCCAAGATGGTGATCCACACCTTGCCGGCCCAGAACTCCTGCGCCCTCTCGCCGTACCCCTACTTCTGCAACTACATCAAGGAATGGCTCCTGCAGGACCCTGCGTTGGGCGCAAATCGCGCTGCACGCACCCAGCGAATCAACGAGGGCGGGCTCACCATCCAGACATCGCTCGACCCCAAAATTCAGGCGGACGCCCAGCAGCAGATCAATGCGCAAATCCCTCCGGGCAGTCCGATGAACGGGACGGACATCGGAGCCGCGGCCGCCATTATTCAGCCCGGCACCGGCGACGTCCTGGCCCTGGCACAGAACACGACCTACGCCTTGACCACCTCGCCCGGCAAGACCTCGGTGAACTACGCGGTCGACTCCAGGTACGGCGGCTCTGGGGGCTTCGCGTTCGGCTCCACCGCCAAGATGTTCGCCGTCGCCACGGCGCTCACTTCCGGCATGCCGATCAACTCGATCATCTACGCGCGCCCGGCCGACGCAACGTCTCCAGCGCTGTTCTACCACGCGGACTACCCGCCGGGCGACCAATGCGCCGTCTTCCCCGGCACGGTGTGGCCGGTGCGCAACGACGAGGGCTCGACGTCAGGCAATATCAGCCTGACCGATGCAACGGCGTTCTCGGTCAACACCGCGTTCGCCGGGCTCGTGGCCAACCTCGGCGCCTGCAAGGTTCGCGACATGATGACCAACCTTGGGCTACACCGGGGCAACGACGGCAAACCGATCGGCACCGACCCCAAGAGCGGCACGAACACTGGCCCGTCCGCGATCACGCTGGGTTCGGACGACGTCGCGCCGCTGACGCTGGCCTCCTCCTACGCCACCATCGCCTCCGGCGGCATCTACTGCGTGCCCTCCCCTGTGGTCGCCATCTCCACCAGCGACAAGAAGCTGCTCCCTCTGCCCAAGGGCCAGTGCCACAAGGCCCTCGAGCCCAGCGTGGCCAACGGAGTCGCCCAGATCCTCCAGGCAGTCATAGCCAAGGGAACCGGTGCAGGCAATGAACTTGCCGGCGGACGTCCCGCTGCCGGCAAGACCGGCACCACCGACAGCGAAAAACAGTCATGGTTCGTCGGTTTCACCCCACAGTTCACCACCGCGGTCTGGGTCGGTACGCCGTACAGCCCTCAGGGCATGTCGAACCTTCAGCTCGGCAACAAGTTCTACGGCGGCCCGATCTTCGGTGCGACCGTAGCCGCTCCGACCTGGAAACTAATCATGGACCAGATTTCCGCCGGGATGCCGATCCTGAACTTCGGCAGTCCCGGCAGCCTGGTGCAGTCCGGCGACATCGTGCCGATCCCCAGCGTTGCCGGGATGACCGTCAGCCAAGCCATGGCGGCCCTCAGCGCAGCCCAGTTCAAGCCGGTGGTTGGTGCGTCCGTCGCCTCCAGCTACCCGGTCGGGCAGGTCGCGGGTACCCAGCCCACGACACAGGCGCTTCTCGGCACCACGATCATGATCCAGACCTCGGCCGGCATGCCGCCCCCACCCACCAGTACGCCACCGACCACCACCACCGCCCCAACGCCAAAACCGACTACCCGCAGTCCCAAGACAGGGCTGCCCAAGTGCCGCCCGGGTGGCCCCACGCCCTGCAGGTAATAGGCACTGTAGAAGCGCGGAACGGACCGACTTCAGGCTCTTTCAGCCGCTGAGCGCCGATTTCACGATGGCGGCCACGCGTCCGCCATCCGCCCGCCCTGCAACCAACGCAGTGGCGGCCTTCATGACCAGACCCATCTGCGACATCCCAACGGCACCGGTCTGGCTGAGGGCCCGGCCCACCAACGCCTGGAGCTCAGCGTCGGACAGCTGGGCCGGCAGGTAGGCCTCTAGGATGACTAGTTCAGCTTCCTCCTTGGACGCGAGCTCCGGACGCTTCGCCTCGACGTATGCCGTGGCGGCCTCGCGCCGCTTCTTAGCCTCCTTGGCCAGAACCTTAAGCACTTCGTCGTCGGACAGCTCACGGGCCGTGGAGCCCGACACCTCTTCGTTGGTTATGGCGGTCAAGGCCATACGCAACGTCTCCGAGCGCACCTTGTCACGCTCACGCATCGAGCCGTGCAGATCGGCGCGCAGGGTGGACTTCAGCTGTGACGTGCCCGTGTCGCTCATATGGGCAGTCTGACACTTCCGGCGGCGGCAGTGTTTGCGAGGATGGACCCGTGAGTTCTACGAGAGCCATGTGGCACNCCGTCGCAGGTCTGACCGCCGTGGGCGCCGGGGGCCTGGCCTATGCGTCCCTGATCGAGCGCAACGCGTTCACATTGCGCAGGGCCACCGTCCCGGTGCTGCATCCTGGAGTCGCTACGCTGCGTGTTCTGCACATCTCGGACATTCATCTGGTCCCCCGACAGTCACGAAAGATCGAATGGATCCGCCAGCTTGCCGCGCTGGATCCTGACCTGGTCATCAACACCGGCGACAACCTGGCCGACCTCCAAGCCGTGCCCGCCCTCCTGCGAGCGCTGGAGCCATTGCTCGAGGTCCCGGGTGTGTTCGTGCTGGGCTCCAACGACTACTTCGCGCCGACCATCAAGAACCCGGGTCTGTACTTGACGAGCGAACCATCCCGGGCCAACGAGAGCATTCCACTGCCGACCGCCGATCTTGTGGACGCCTTCACTAACGCCGGCTGGGCGGACCTTTCCAACGCTCGCGCGGCTCTGACCGTTGGCGGGCAGAAGCTGGAGTTTGTCGGTGTTGACGACGCTCACCTCAACTACGACCGGTATGCCGCGGTGGCCGGCCCGGTCGACTCCTCCGCTGCTTTGACGATTGGAGTCACCCACGCCCCATACAGACGAATCCTGGACGCCATGACAGCGGACGGCGCTGATCTCGTGATCGCCGGCCACACCCACGGCGGGCAGCTGTGTCTGCCGTTCTACGGGACGCTGGTGACCAACTGCGACCTAGACCGGAGCCGCGCAAAAGGGGTCTCACGGTGGTGGCCGGGGGCCGGATCCACCCCGTCGTCACAGGCGCCGGAAGGTGCGGCTTGGCTGGAGGTCTCGGCCGGGATCGGGACCTCGCCATATGCGCCGGTGCGGTTTGCCTGCAGGCCCGAGGCGACCCTTCTGACCATGACCGCCAAGCGTGCCAACGGCTGAAGCTCGGACCCGATTCGGTGCTAGCAGCCTTGCTCGGATAGTCTCATGCATCGCTGGCCGCATCACGTTGTGGCTGGCAGGCCACGGGGTGTGGCGCAGCTTGGTAGCGCGCTTCGTTCGGGACGAAGAGGCCGCAGGTTCAAATCCTGTCACCCCGACC
>JGI24140J50213_10000615_pt1 | contig 16441 bp, 18 predicted proteins | sample BarGraIncu00222A_FD_50213 | JGI IMG/M metagenome (IMG submission 50213)
ATAGCATCGAGGTATCTCGAAGCAAGGAGCGATGAGCGATGTTTGAACGGTTTACCGACCGAGCCCGCCGGGTGGTTGTGCTTGCGCAAGAGGAAGCCCGCATGCTCAACCACAATTACATCGGGACTGAGCACATCTTGCTCGGTCTGATCCACGAGGGCGAAGGCGTCGCGGCAAAGTCGCTGGAGAACCTCGGGATCTCCCTGGATGCTGTCCGCGAACAGGTTCAGGAGATCATCGGTCAGGGCCAGCAAGCCCCGTCAGGACACATCCCCTTCACCCCCCGTGCCAAAAAGGTCCTCGAGCTGAGCCTGCGCGAGGCTCTGCAGCTCGGCCACAACTACATCGGGACCGAGCACATCCTGCTCGGTCTGATCCGTGAGGGTGAGGGCGTTGCCGCCCAGGTGCTCGTCAAGCTCGGCGCCGACCTCAACCGGGTCCGCCAGCAGGTCATCCAGCTCCTGAGTGGGTACCAGGGCAAGGAGCACCAGGGAGCCGGAGTCGGTCCCGCTGAAGGCACTCCTGCCGGGTCGCTGGTCCTGGACCAGTTCGGCCGCAACCTGACCGAGGCCGCACGAGAAGGCAAACTTGACCCGGTTATCGGCCGGGGCAAGGAGATCGAACGCGTCATGCAAGTGCTGTCCCGAAGAACCAAGAACAACCCCATCCTGATAGGTGAGCCAGGCGTCGGTAAGACGGCTGTCGTCGAGGGCCTGGCTCAGGACATCGTTCGGGGCGAAGTGCCCGAGACCCTCAAGGACAAGCAGATCTACACCCTTGACCTGGGAGCTCTGGTCGCAGGTTCGCGGTACCGAGGAGACTTCGAGGAGCGCCTGAAGAAGGTTCTCAAGGAGATCAGGACTCGCGGCGACATCATCTTGTTCATCGACGAGATCCACACCCTCGTCGGCGCTGGCGCGGCCGAGGGTGCGATTGACGCTGCCTCGATTCTCAAGCCGATGCTGGCTCGTGGCGAGCTCCAGACGATCGGGGCGACCACCTTGGACGAGTTCCGTAAGCACATCGAGAAGGATCCGGCCCTTGAGCGACGCTTCCAGCCGATCCAGGTGGCTGAGCCGACGCTCTCGCACACCATCGAGATCCTCAAGGGTCTGCGCGACCGCTACGAGGCTCACCACCGGGTGTCCATCACCGATGCTGCACTTGTATCGGCAGCCAACCTGGCAGACCGGTATATCAACGACAGGTTCCTGCCCGACAAGGCGATTGACCTCATCGACGAGGCAGGCGCGCGGCTCCGCATCCGCCGGATGACGGCCCCACCGGACCTTCGCGAGTTCGACGAGCGCATTTCCCACGTCCGTCGGGAGAAAGAGTCCGCGATCGACGCTCAGGACTTCGAAAAGGCAGCATCTCTACGTGATGACGAGAAGACCCTCCTGGGTCAGAAAGCCGAGCGCGAGAGGCAGTGGAAGTCCGGCGACATGGACGTCGTGGCCGAGGTGGACGAAGAGCTCATCGCTGAGGTTCTGGCCGCTTCGACCGGAATCCCGGTGTTCAAGCTGACCGAGGAAGAGTCCTCGCGCCTGCTCAACATGGAGGATGAGCTGCACAAGCGCATCGTCGGCATGGACGAGGCGATCAAGGCCATGTCACAGGCGATCAGGCGCACCCGCGCGGGTCTGAAGGACCCGCGTCGCCCGGGCGGCTCATTCATCTTCGCCGGTCCCACCGGAGTCGGTAAGACCGAGCTGGCCAAGACGTTGGCGGAGTTCCTGTTCGGCGACGAGGATGCGCTGATCCAGCTCGACATGTCGGAGTACAGCGAGAAGCACACGGTCTCCAGGCTGTTTGGCTCGCCTCCCGGCTACGTGGGTTATGAGGAAGGCGGCCAGCTGACCGAGAAGGTCCGCCGTAAGCCTTTCTCCGTCGTGCTCTTCGACGAGGTCGAGAAGGCTCACGCCGACATCTTCAACTCGCTGTTGCAGATCCTGGAGGACGGCCGCCTCACCGATGCGCACGGGCGGGTCGTTGACTTCAAGAACACCGTGATCATCATGACCACCAACCTTGGCACCCGTGATATCGCCAAGGGCCAGTCCCTCGGGTTCGCCGCCGGTAGCGATGTCAAGACCGGCTACGAGCGGATGAAGAACAAGGTCACCGATGAGCTCAAGCAGCACTTCCGGCCTGAGTTCCTTAACCGCGTGGATGACATCATCGTGTTCCCGCAGCTGACGGAGCCGGAGATCGTCCAAATCGTCGACCTCATGATTGCCAAGCTTGATGTGCGGCTCAAGGACAAGGACATGGGGATCGAGCTCACGCCTGCGGCCAAGGCCCTGCTCGCCAAGAGAGGCTATGATCGGGTGCTCGGCGCACGTCCCCTGCGTCGCACGATCCAGCGCGACATTGAGGACGTTCTGTCCGAGAAGATACTCTACGGTGAGCTCAAGGCCGGCGAGATCGTCGTGGTTGGCACTGACGGTGCCGAGAAGAACGAGGCGTTCACGTTCGAGGGCGCGGCGCACAACGAGCTGGACACCCCGCTGAGTGACGTCCAGGACAGCGATGTTCAGGACAGCGACATTCAGGACACGGTCACGACTCCGGTTGCGCCCGACGACAAGTGAGCGCGGGGTTGATGGTTCGCCGCCGCTGAGAAGTCGGGGTGGCCACACGGTTGGTACACCGTGTGGCCACCAGGCGGGCACGACGTACCGTGACCGGGTGCCACTGGTCCAGCTCGCCTCCGCTGTCGTGGTCGTCGGTGCGCTGGCTTGCCTACCGTGATCCCGGTTCGGTGGGCGCGGGGCAGGGACGTGATCTCTATTCGTGAGCTCGTCCGCCCGCTCGCAGGTAACACACTGACGCCCAAGGACCCTGTCGCCTACTACGAGGCCCTCCAACAGTTCCGGGTAGCCCAGGATCCCGGTCTGCCCGAGCGGATCATCGGCTGTGGCGCGTTGCACGTGATGTGGGACGACCTGGCCGAGGTCCGGACGCTGGCGGTTCATCCGGACTTCGCCCGGCGAGGCCTCGGCGGCCGGCTCCTGGAGACCCTGCTGGATGACGCCAGGGCGCTGGGCTTGTCCCGCATCTTCTGTCTCACCTTTGAGGTGGACTTCTTCATGTCGCACGGTTTCTCGCCGATTGTGGGGCAGGCTGCCGACCCCGACGTGTATGCCGAGCTACTTCGTTCCTATGACGAAGGCGTTGCCGAGTTCCTCGATCTTGAGCGGGTCAAGCCGAATACGCTGGGCAACACTCGCATGCTGCGGCTGTTGTGACGGTCGGCGCCTGAGCCCGTGGTCGCCGCCGTGGCGGCGGCCAGGGCGGCACAGGTGCCCGGAGAGTCTGTCATCCGGATCCCGCAGCGGCAGCCGACCGGAGATCAGCAGCGGCAGCCGACCGGAGATATCAGGTGACTGGTCGCCGTTATGAGGTGCGCCCGAGACGACTCCGGCGACCATGCCAGGACGGGCGCCTTACCGGCCGGGGAGCCGGAATCTGCTGCTGGCCAGAGGTTCCACCAGACCGTCGTCGACCAGGCCCTTGAGGCATCTGCCTCGCTGGGTGTCGTCGCCGGACCATGCGGAGCGCAGCTCGCCCGCGCTGACAGGTTCGGTCGTGGCCCTCAACAGCGCCAGGATGGCACCCCGGCACTGGCGGTCCGTGCCATGCCAGGACTGGCTGCGGCGAACCGGACCGTCGTAGGCGGGCCGGTTCGCGCGCTGCCAGGCGCACAGATCCAGGACCGGACACAACTGGCATCGCGGTGAGCGCGCCACGCAGACGACCGCGCCCAGCTCCATGATGGCCACATTCCAGGATCGCGCAGTGGGCGGGTCCTGCGGGAGAAGAGCGGTTGCCAGGTTCATCTCGGCCCGGGTCAAAGAGGGCGCGGCGGCGGCTGTACCGGTGACGACTCTGGCCAGGACCCGACGCACGTTGGTGTCGACCACGGTGGTCCGGCCACCGAAGGCGAAGGCCGCCACCGCGGCAGCGGTGTAGGTGCCCACGCCGGCAAGGGCGAGCAGCTCTGTCAGCGTGCCGGGCACCTCGCCACCATGGCGTTCGACCATGGCCACCGCTGCAGCGTGCAGTCGCACCGCTCTGCGCGGATAACCAAGCCTGCCCCAGGCATGGATCGCGTCCCCGGGTGCGGACGCCGCCAGGGCTGCCGGCACCGGCCACCGTGACATCCACCCTCGCCACACCGGTTCGACGCGGCTGACCGGTGTTTGCTGCAGCATCACCTCCGAGACCAGTACGCCCCACGGCGAAGTGCTTGGCTCGCGCCAGGGAAGATCCCTTGCCTCCTTGGCGTACCAGCTCAGAACACGTTGGTGCAGCCGTGAGCTGGGGACCATTGGCGACGCGGACGCCATCAGGAGCCCGGGTCTGTGCTCATGAGGCTGTGTCCGAACAACAGACGCCGGTCGGGCTCAGACGTAGCGCTCGAGGATGCTCGACTCGGCAAGTCGGGACAGGCCTTCGCGAACCGCCCGGGCGCGACCCTCACCGACGCCCTCAACGGCCATGAGGTCCTCAAGATTTGCGGCGAGCAGCTTCTGGAGGCTTCCGAAGTGGTCGACCAGCCGTTCGATGATGGCGTGCGGCAGGCGGGGGACCTTGGTCAACAACCGGTAGCCACGGGGGCTGACCGGCGTGTCGAGCGCATCGCCACCCACGATGAAACCCACCGCTTTGGCCCCGGCGGCGAGGTCGAGCAGCTCGATGGACGTGAGCTTCATGAGGTCCGCCAAGACCTGCTCGACGGTGTCGTTGTTGTTGGCCGCATCAAGGTAGTCGCTGATCACCAGCTCACGGTCGTTACCCAGGCCGCCGGTTAGCTCCTCGAGCTGGAGCGTGAGCAGTCGGCCGTCGGTGCCCAGCTCAATGACATAGCTGTCGATCTCTTCCTTGATCCGACGAACCATCTCGAGACGCCGCAGAACCGTGGCCACGTCGCGAACAGTGACCAGGTCCTCGATCTCCAGTGCTGACAGCGCACCCGTGACCTCGTCCAACCGTGTCTTGTAGCGCTCAAGGGTCTGCAGGGCCTGGTTGGCGCGGGAGAGAATTGCTCCCGAGTTCTCCAGGACATGGCGCCGGTTTGCCACGTAGAGCGCGACGATCTGCATGGACTGGCTGACGGAGACCACGGGGAAGCCGGTCTGCTTGGCTACCCGCTCGGCAGTGCGGTGTCTGGTGCCAGACTCGTTGGTCTCGATCGAGGGATCGGGCAGCAGCTGGGTGGCGGCCCGCAGGATCCTTGAGCCTTCGCGATCGAGCACGATCGCGCCGTCCATCTTGGCAAGCTCGCGCAGCCGCGTGCTCGAGAACTCGATGTCGAGAGGAAAGCCGCCGCTCGACATCCCCTCGACAACCTTGTCGTTGCCCAGCACGATGAGCGCGCCGGTCCGCCCGCGCAGGATCCGCTCCAGCCCATCGCGCAGCTCCGTGCCCGGGGCCACGGCCGCCAGGGTCGCATGGAGCAACTTCTCGTCGCTTCGTTCTACGATGATCGGTGCCCCCTCGGACGCCTGGGTCATGTCGGTAGGTCTAGGTCGGTAACGGTCGTCGGTTCGCACTCCCGGCCTGGGGGCAGTCTATCGGGCAGAAGGCCGATGACACCTCTTGTACCCACCCGGGATCTGCGCGATGCCTCTTTCGGTCACTTCCGTGCCGGCACGGGAATCCCCAGGCTGACCGCTTCGCGGATGTCGCAGACCTCGATGACCTCCATTGAGTCGGGGGTGGTGGCGGCGTTGAGCGCCCCCGTGGGAACTACCGCTTTGCGGAAGCCGAGCCGGGCTGCCTCGGCGAGCCGGCGGGGGATGCCGGTGACTGCCCGGATCTCACCGGCCAGACCCACCTCTCCCATCGCGACACTGCCTGGTGGCAGAGCCCGATCGGACACCGAGCTGGCTATGGCGAGCGCGATCGCGAGGTCGCTGGCCGGCTCCGACACCTTGACGCCACCGACCGTGGACACGTAGCAGTCCGCTTGGCGGACGGGCACGTTCGCGCGCTTGTCCAGGACCGCAAGGATCATCGCGACCCGGGAGCTGTCCAACCCGCTGGTCGTGCGCCGCGGCGTCGGCGCCGAGGTGGCAGACAGCAGCGCCTGAACCTCGGTGACCAGGGGACGCTTTCCCTCCAAGGTGACCATGACGCAGGTCCCCGGGACGATCAAGTCACGACTGGACAGGAAGAGCCCGCTCGGGTCGGGAAGACCGACGATGCCGACGTCTGACAGGTCGAAGCAGCCCACCTCATCTGTCGGGCCGTAGCGGTTCTTTACNGCGCGCACCANTCGCAGCCGCGAGTGCCGTTCGCCCTCGAACTGGATCACGACGTCGACAAGGTGCTCAAGGACCCGCGGCCCCGCGATCGATCCGTCCTTGGTGACATGACCGACCAGCAGGATCGAGATGCCCCTGGACTTGGCAAGCTGGATCAGGGAGGCGGCCACCTCGCGGATCTGGGAGACGTTGCCGGCCGCGCCCTCGACATCACCACTAGCGATGGTCTGGACGGAGTCGATGATGACCAGATCGGGCTCTATCTGGTCGATATGACCCAGCACTGTGGCCAGGTCGGTCTCAGCCGCCAAGAAGAGGTTCGTGGCCATCGCTTCGATGCGCTCGGCCCGCATCCGGATCTGCGCGGCCGATTCTTCGCCACTGACGTACAGGACGGTCTGTTCCTGCCGAGCGGCTCTGGCGGCGACATCCAGTAGCAGTGTCGACTTCCCGATCCCAGGCTCGCCGGCCACCAGGACCACGGCGCCACGGACCAGGCCACCCCCGAGCACGCGGTCGAACTCGCTGACGCCCGTGGAGCGTGCCTGAGCCTGGCGGGCATCGACCTCACCGATCCGGATGGCGGGCCGTTCGACGACAACGGCGGCAGTCGTCCTGACCCTGACCGTCCCGATTTCGCTCACGGTGCCCCAGGCCTGGCACTCTCCACAACGGCCGACCCACTTGACGCTTGACCAGCCACATTCGGAGCAGCAGTGGCCGGCAGAACGGGTCATCGCCTTGGTCGCCATGCGGGTGAGGCTACGACGCGCCCCTGACATGCATCCCCGCCGCTCAGTCGAACGTGCGCCACCACAGACTGACGGCGTAGTCCATTTCTGAACCCTCATGGTCGGCCAGGATGCCGTCGGCCAAGGTCTGGGTGAACTCGATCCGAAGGACTGACTCGAAGTCCTCGCGAGACCCGAAGGACCATCGCATGTCGATGCGCTCACGAGACCAGCCCTGGCGGGTCCAGAAGCGTTCGACCGCGACCGGGTCATAGGCCGGCATGCCTCTGCGGAACCACTGACCAAAGGTGGATCTTGAGGCGTCGTTGTCGATCACGAATGCCGTGCCGCCCGGTCGCAGCACGCGCTCCACCTCGGCCAGCCCTGGCTCACAGCCTGGACCGAAGAAGTAAGCCCAACGGGCATGCATCACGTCGATGCTGTCATCGGCCAGGGGGAGACGCTGGGCGGTGCCGTCCAGAACGGACGCGTTGACCAGCGAAAGGTCCCGCACGCGGTGCCGCGCGAGGCTGGCCAGTGGCTCGTGGGGTTCGACTCCCACCACGCTGGAGGCGGTCCGTGCAAACACCGGCAAGTGGAAGCCGCTGCCGCAGCCAACGTCCAGGACGCGCTGCCCGGCCCAGTCATGGATGCCGGCCATGGCGGCCTCGATCAGTCCGTCAGGATCGACCCCGGAGTTCTCGACCTCGTAGACATCGGGGTGTTCCCAGATGTTGGGGCTGGGAATCACCGGCGCTTCTTTGGCTGCCCGCGGTCTGGATCCGTGTCTGCTGCCAGACTCTGCGCGGCCAGCGTCGCCGGGTGGACCAGAAGTGGCAAGAGCTTGTGTGCCCCGATGGTCCGGGCGGCCTGTACGGCGGCCATATGAGCGTCGCAGCGAACGACGAGCTCGTCGTAGGCAGCAGAACCCATGAGCTCAGCCAGCTCAGCGCGGTTGCCTCGATAGACCGGCTCCGCAGCGATGTGTGCAGCCGGGTTGCCCGAGCAGTACCAGTCCAGGTCATGGCCGCCAGGACCCCAGCCTCGGCGGTCGTACTCGGTGATGGTCACCTCGAGGTAGGAGGTCTCGTCGGGCAGCTCCACCTTGCGATAGGTACGACGGATCGGCAGCTGCCAGCAAACATCCGGCTTGACGGTGTGTGGCTCGACACCACTGCGCCGAGCGTGCTGGTGCAGCGCGCACCCGGCGCCAGCGGGGAAGCCTGGACGGTTCTGGAAGATGCAGGCCCCATCGACTACCCGGGTCTTGGGCTGCTTGTCCTCCTTGGTCTTCCAGCGGCCACCCTGCCCGGCCGAGTGGTACTGCCACTCGTCCGGCCCGAGCTCGGCGACGGCAGCCTTGACCCGAGAGACGTCGTCCTTGTCCGTCAGGTGTGCGCCGAGGGTGCAGCAGCCGTCGTCGGGGCGCTCCTTGTAGATCCCCGCGCAACCGCTGCCGAAGATGCACGACCAGGACGACGTGAGCCACGTCAGATCGCAGCGGAAACGCTGGTTGGTATGGGCTGGGTCGGGAAACTCGACCCACATGCGCGGGATATCGAGGGGGGTCTCTGGCATTCGCCCAGACTATGCGGCCCCCGTGCTGCTCTCACCTCGGTAGATTCACCACATGCGACTTGGCGTGATCGACGTGGGATCCAACACCGTCCACCTTCTGGTTGTCGACGCACACATCGGCGCCCATCCCCTGCCAGCATCGTCGCACAAGATCGAACTGCGGCTCGCGGAGTATGTGGACCCGGACGGCTCGATCGGCCGACCGGGGGCTGACGCCCTGGTGGAGTTCACCCGCGAGTGCCTCACCATCGCCGAGGATCAGGGAGTCGAGGACCTGCTCGCTTTCGCTACCAGCGCACTTCGCGAAGCGCCAAACGGGGAGGCAGTTCTGGCGCGCGTGCGTGCGCAGACCGGGGTCGAGCTGCAGGTGCTGTCTGGTCAGGACGAGTCGAAGCTGACCTTCCTTGCGGTTCGGCGCTGGTTCGGCTGGTCAAGCGGGCGGTTGCTGGTGATCGACATCGGCGGTGGTTCGCTCGAGATCGCGGCCGGCATCGACGAAGTGCCAGACGTCGCACTCAGCCTGCCGCTGGGGGCTGGGCGCCTGACCAGGTCTGGCCTCGCCGGGGACCCGCCGAGGCCGGCGCAGGTCAAGGCGGTGCGCAAACAGGTCCGTGCCGACATCGCCAGAGTGCTGCGCGACGTCAACAAGGCGGGCGAGCCCGACCGGTTCGTCGGAACGAGCAAGACGTTGCGCTCTCTGGCCCGCATCGCTGGGGCGGCGCGTAGCGCTGAGGGGCCGTATGCGGTCCGCATGCTGGAGCGAAAGCGCGTCGCTACCCTGGTGGCCAAGCTGGGTGAGATGACGGCTGCTGAGCGTTCTCAGCTGCCCGGAGTCTCTGTTGGACGTGCGCCACAGATGCTCGCGGGGGCAATTGTTGCCGAGGCAGCCATGGACCTGCTGGGGATCGAGCGGCTTGATATCTGCCCCTGGGCCTTGCGTGAAGGCGTGATTCTTCGGCGCCTGGACTGGATTTCGGCGGAGTGAGGCCCGTGCCTTTAGGCTCGATGTCATGACCGCAGTTCAGGTGCCCCGGGCGCGAGTAGCGTTGTCAACCTCTTCGGTCTACCCCCAGAACTGCGCCACGGCCTTTGACCTGGCCCAGCGACTCGGTTACGACGGGATCGAGGTGATGGTGTGGACCGACCCGGTCTCGCAGGAGGCCGGCGCGCTCAAAGCGCTCTCGGACCTGCACGAGATTCCGATCGTGTCGATCCATGCGCCAACCCTGCTTCTGACCCAACGCGTCTGGGGCCCAGAGGAGTGGCCCAAGATCGACAACTCGATTGAGCTGGCCCTGGCCGTCGGGGCGGACACCGTCGTGCTCCATCCGCCATTCCGCTGGCAGAAGGAGTACGCCCGCACTTTCACCGACGGGGTGGCCCTTCGTGAGGATGAATCTGGCATCAGGCTCGCCGTCGAGAACATGTTCCCCTGGCGGGCAGGCACGCGTTCGGTCGAGGCCTACCTGCCGCACTGGGACCCAGTCGAGCAGCCGTATGACCACGTGACCCTGGACCTTTCGCATGCCGCGATCTCCGGGTCGGACGCGATGGTGATGGCTGCGGCACTGGCGCAGCGACTCGCGCACGTTCACCTGGCCGACGGACGGGGTTCTCCTCGGGACGAGCACCTGGTGCCCGGTCGTGGCGAGCAGCCGTGTGCGGAGTTGCTCGAAGCCCTTGCCGTGCAAGGGTTCTCCGGATCGGTCGTCGTCGAGGTCAGCACCCGGCGGGTGTCCGAGGAACAGCGCGAGACGGACCTTGCCGAGTCGCTGGCGTTCGCCAGGTTGCACCTGGCCGCAGCGGCTGTGCCCCGGATCTGACCGTCTCGGCCCTCAACGGGCTCACGCCGCACGGTGTGAGATGCGGCATAAGTCATGGCTGTTGGATCTGGCGCCCCATAACGTTCCGCTTTGTCCCCACCATGTGGGACATTGCTGTGTCCCGCTGGTCTGGGGCCGCGAGGGGAACACGAACACTGACCGGGAAGCAGGATTTTCCATGGGTAAGAGCATCAAACTGAAAGTGAGCTCCTTTGCCACCGTTCTCGGTGGCCGGCGTCACCAGGGGCGCCATCGATGCGGTCCCACCTCCACGGCGCGGGGCGGCCGGGACGCGATCTTGCCCGGGCCGCCGCAGACGGCCACCGTTGACCAGGCCAACCAGGGCACCGGCTCAGCTGACTTCTACGTTGTCTTCCCGAACCTGCCGGAGGGGCCCAGCAACCTGGGCTTCTAGCCAGGGACCCGCTCCGGAAGGGAGCGCTGTTCGATGGGCGCGTTGTGGGGCCTAGCCTTGTGCGAAACTCAATGAAGAGCGCATGAGGAGGAACAGGTGTTGGATCCAAGCGGCGTGCTGCGCCAAGGGCTGTTGCGTTTGTCCAAGAGCGATCGTGTGCATGACCTGGTTGAGAGGGCTCCGGTCAGCAGAGACGTCGTGCGGCGGTTCGTTGCTGGGGACTCGACCGCGGACGCCGTCCGGGTGGCGGGCGAGCTCGACCTCACGGGGCGCCTGTGCACGATCGACAACCTCGGTGAAGACACCCTCGACCTGGCCCAGGCGCAGGCAACCCGGGACGCTTACCTGTCCCTGCTGTCGGCCCTCGGCGAGGCGGGACTGGCCAAGGGCGCCAAGGCCGAGGTCAGCCTCAAGCTGAGTGCCGTGGGCCAGTCGCTGCCCATGGACGGCGCAAAGATCGCCCTGGATCACGCTCGGGAGATCTGTCACGCCGCCGCCAACGTCGGCACCAACGTCACCCTCGACATGGAGGACCACACGACGACCGACGGGACGCTCGAGACGCTGCGTGAGCTTCGCCAGGACTTCCCGTCCGTGGGAGCTGTGCTCCAGACGTACCTGTACCGAACCGAGGCCGACTGCCGTGACCTCGCCCATGAGGGCAGCCGGGTGCGCCTGTGCAAGGGCACCTACAAAGAGCCCGAGTCGGTCGCCTTCCAGGGCAAGAAAGAGGTCGACAAGTCCTTCGTCAGGTGCCTGAAGATCCTGATGGAAGGCCATGGCTACCCGATGGTGGCCAGTCATGACCCACGCCTGGTCGAGATCGCGGGCGCGCTCGCTCACCAACAGAACCGCGCCGCGAACTCGTTCGAGTACCAGATGCTGTATGGCATCCGGCCTGAGGAGCAGAAGCGGATCGCCGATCGCGGGGACCAGATGCGCGTGTACATTCCGTACGGCCCGCAGTGGTACGGCTACCTCATGCGCCGGATGGCTGAGCGTCCTGCCAACACCATGGTCTTCCTGCGTGGACTTGCGACCAGGGGCTGAGATCGGGGGAGTTATGCAGATTTCGCGTGGAGATGGTGGCGAGAACGTCACGGACGATCAGGGTGCCCTCAGACCAAGGATCGTCGCGATCCTGGGCACCGGTGTCATGGGTTCCACCCTGCTGTCAGGTCTGATCCGTTCGGGGCGAGATGCCTCGGAGCTGATCATCACCGGCCGCAACGCCGAGCGAACCGGCGAGCTGGCCCGCCTTTACGGCGTTCGCCAGATGACCAATGTCGACGCGGCCCACGGTGGTGACACCCTGGTCCTGGTGGTTAAGCCCCAAGACATGGAGGGCCTGCTCGCGGAGATCCGCGGCCATGTTGCACCGGGGACGCTTGTGGTCAGCCTTGCCGCCGGCATCACGACCGCCTTCCTTGAGGAGCGCCTGCCGGTGGGTAGCGCAGTCGTGCGGGTCATGCCGAACACCCCCGCCCTTGTCGACGAGGGCATGGCCGCTGTCAGCGCGGGACAGCACTGCGATGAGGTGCACATGCAAGAGGCCGAGGATCTGCTGCGTTCCTGCGGCAAGGTTCTCCGGGTCGCGGAGAAGCACCTGGACGCCGTCACCGCGATCAGCGGTAGCGGACCGGCGTACATCTTCTACGTGGTGGAGGCGATGATCGAGGCTGGCGTGCTTCTCGGTATGCCCCGTTCGACCTCGACCGAGCTCGTCGTTCAGACGCTCTACGGGGCCGCGACCATGCTCAAGGAGACCGGTGAGCATCCCACCGTGCTGCGTGAGCAGGTTTCGAGCCCCGGTGGTACGACGATGGCTGCGCTGCGCCAGCTCGACGACCACAAGGTGAGGGCGGCGTTCGTCACCGCCATGGAAGCCGCCGCCGAACGGTCCAAGCAGCTTGCCTCGGGCAGTGGCTGAGGACCAGGGCGTCGCGATCACACGGCTGGTCGGCGACGACTGGCAGACATATCGCGCGATTCGGCTGGCTATGTTGCAGGACTCGCCTTCGGCCTTCGGCGGCACCCATGACGAGGCGGCCCGCAACGAGGAGCACGTGTGGAAGCGACGGCTCACCGACAACGTGGTGCTCCTGGCCCGGGTTGGGGGGGCACCAGCCGGCTCGGTGACGTACTCGGTCGTCGGCGCGACCAAACCCGGCGACTGCTTCCTGTTCGGGATGTGGGTTGATCCAGGCTTTCGTTGCGCCGGGATTGGGCAGGCCTTGGTCGACGCCGTCGCGGCGCAGGCCGGCGCCGCGGGCAAGGCACGCGTTGTTCTTCACGTCGTCGCCGACAACGTCGGTGCGAGGCGGCTGTATGAGCGATCCGGCTTCCACGCCACTGGTCGCAGCGTCCCGTACCCGCACGATGACCGGCTGACCGAGGTAGAGATGGAGCTCATCGTCCAGGACGGTTTACTCGCAAGGTCCCCGATCTGAGATCGTGACCCCTGTCGGCACCCTCGTCGCCAGGGCGGAGCCCGCCGACTTATGGTGTGCCCATGAGCGAGATTACTGTGCGTGCCCTCTCTGAAGAGGACTGGGAGCAGTTCCGCGCCATTCGCCTGACGGCGCTGGAGGACTCCCCGCAAGCGTTTGTCGCCGCTGCCGCACAGGAGGCGGAACTGGGCGAACACGTGTGGCGGGAGCGTATGCGCCGGGCGCGCCGGCTGGTCGCCGAACTCGAGGGCAGGCCGGTGGGAGTCGTCAGCCTGGGCCAGGGTGACCCGGAGCATTCCTGCACCGGCGAGCTGTTCGGCCTCTGGGTCGCGCCTGAAGGGCGGGGCACTGGCGTTGCCTGGAAGCTGGTGGAGGCCGGCGCCGCCGCAGCCCTGGCAGAGGGGCACAAGAACCTGGGCTACTGGGTCGGCACGGACAACGGCCCGGCCGTGGCCTTCGCCAGTAGCTTCGGATTCCGCCCGACGGGCCATCGCCGACCGATGAGGGTCACCAATGAGACCGACGGAGCCGAAGAGATGGTGATGGTTCTGCCTCTGGGCGTGGACCCTGGCGCGGTGCCCAGCACCGAGGTCCGCTGACGTTGTCCGGGCTCGTTCCCTGATGGGGTCTGCGTTGTCCCTGCGCCTGGTCAGGGGCGGGCAACCAGCTGTTCGAGGAGCTCGCTCGGGCCGCTCACGATCAGGGTGTGCTCGGCGTTCACTTTTGTCTCTGGGACGGCGTGGGCGAAGTCCTCACCGGGTGCCTTCACGCCGACGACGGTGACGCCGTACTTGGTGCGAATGGCGCTCTGCGCCAAGGTGAACCCGATCGTCTCCTGTGGTGGAGACATCTTCACGATCGCATAGCCATCCTCGAATTCGATGTAGTCCTGCAACCTGCCGTTGACCAGGTGCGCCACCCGGCGGCCCGAGTCGACCTCCGGCCGGACGACGTGTTGCACCCCGATCCGCTCCAGGATGCGAGCGTGCTCGGAGCTGACGGCCTTGGCCCAGATTGACGGGATCCCCGCGTCGACCAGGTTACCGGCGGTGAGAACCGACGCCTCGACAGACNTGCCGATGCCGATGACCGCGAACTTGTAGGTGTTCGTGCCCCGCGCCTCGATGATCTGTGGCAGTGAGGCGTCACCGACGATGACCCGGTTCAGCCGGCCGGAGAAGCTTTCGGCGACCTGCGGATCCTTCTCGATGGCCACCACCTTGTGCCCGAGCCGATGGAGCCCGAGCGCAGCCTCGGACCCAAATCGGCCGAGTCCGATGACGAGGACGTCATCCTGGTACAAGCGGTTCTTGGCCATGACTCTCCTTGGAGCGTGCAGGTTCATCTCAGACGGCGGCTCAGACAACCTGCCGGTACCGTGCCATTATGCCAACACAGGCGCGCGTGGTCTGGGACCAGAGCTTCACCAACTACGACTTCGGCGTGGATCACCCCATGAATCCGGTGCGCCTTGACCTCACCGCTCGGCTGTGCGGAGCGTTCGGGCTCTTCGATGGGTCCGACGTCGAGGTCATCAACCCGCAGATGCCCGGCGACGAGGTCCTGCTCACGGTCCATGACGCGGACTACGTGGCCGCCGTCCGACACGCCTCCGTTCACCCGGGTGAGGCGGACCAGTCTAGGGGTCTGGGCACCGAGGACGACCCCGCCTTTGTCGGGATCCACGAGGCAAGTGCTCGTATTGCGGCGGGTTCCCGGGGCGTGGCGGCTGCGGTCTGGCGCGGTGAGACCGAGCACGGCGTCAACTTCTGCGGCGGACTTCACCACGCGATGCGCGAGAGGGCGTCGGGTTTTTGTATTTACAACGACGTCGCCGTGGCCATCCAGTGGTTGCTCGACAACGGCGCCGAGCGAGTCGCCTATGTCGACGTGGACGTCCATCACGGTGATGGGGTGGAACGCATCTTCTGGGACGACCCGAGGGTACTCACGGTCTCCGTGCACGAGACAGGAAAGGTGCTGTTTCCCGGCACAGGCTTCCCCGGTGAGACCGGGGGGCCGGGTGCACCGGGCAGCGCCGTCAACGTGGCACTGCCGCCCGGTACCGGCGATGCGGGGTGGCTGCGAGCGTTTCACTCGGTCGTACCTGCGGTGGTACGCGCGTTCAACCCCCAGATCCTGGTGAGCCAGCACGGGTGTGACTCACACGTCCTGGATCCGCTGGCTCACCTGGCACTGTCAGTGGACGCGCAACGTACGTCCTACGACTCCATTCATGACCTCGCCCACGAGGTGTGTGGTGGCAAGTGGGTCGCGCTCGGCGGTGGTGGCTACGAACTTGTCGACGTGGTGCCCAGGGCGTGGACACACCTGACGGCGATCGCCGCACATCGCCCGATCTCGCTCGACACGTTGGTGCCGGCGCAGTGGCGGGACTATGTCCAGGAGCGGTTCAAGCGGCCAGCGCCGACTCACATGGGCGATGTCCTGACCACGGGTGGGCGGGTGTGGTGGCGCTCCTGGGCGGTCGGGTTCGACCCGGAGGACCCGGTGGACGTTGCCGTCATGGCGACTCGGGAAGCAGTGTTCCCCTTTCATGGCCTTGACATCTGGTTCGACTGAACGCCTCGCTTTGGGCAGCCCGGCCTGACGTTGCCCGCTGCGCCAGTTCGCGCAGTCTCACGGCGGTGTCCCAGGTTTTTGCCCGTGCCCCTATTCTGAACCTTGCAGGGAAGCGGAGGTCGGCCGGAGGGGATGTCGGCGTGGCGTCGAACGTGAAAGAGCACGAGGTGCACGATGGCTCAGGAACCCCGACTGGCCGATGTACGGTTTGTCACCGTCGCTGAGGTCGCGTTGCTGATGCGGGTCTCGAAGATGACGGTGTATCGCCTGGTCCACAGTGGCGAGCTTCCGGCCGTCCGGGTCGGTCGCTCCTTCCGGGTCCCGGAGAGTGCCGTTCACGACTACCTGAGAGGTTCGTTCATCGACACCACATGAGCCAGAGTTTGGGGTGGGGGAAGTGTGGGCGGTACGCTGTCGCAGAATGCTCGGCGTGGTGCAGAGTTCGTGCCTGCAACACTCGTGCCTGTCATGTGCCTCACGGCCACGGCAGGTCGACACAGTATTTGGTAACAAACTCAGCGCAACAACTCAGCACTGCCCACTTATTCAGGCTTGAAGGCAAAGGACACTCATGGGCTCAGTCATCAAG
>JGI24140J50213_10000616_pt1 | contig 16419 bp, 12 predicted proteins | sample BarGraIncu00222A_FD_50213 | JGI IMG/M metagenome (IMG submission 50213)
CGGCGCACGCGCGGCAAGCGTCTTCGCGAGCGTCGGAACGATGTCGGGCAGCAGCTCGGAGAGGTCGCGTGTCAGGTCAGCGACGCGCTGCGCCTTCTCGGCATAGGCCGGATCGTCGCGCAGCGTGTGGCCGTATTCCTTCACCGTCACGCCGCATCCCGACGCGTTCATGACGATCGCCTCGACGCTGCCGGCCGCGACGAGCGGCCACCAGGCGTCGATGTTGCGCCGCATCTGCGCGAGCGCCCCGGCGCGGTCGCTGCCGTGCAGGCGGATCGCGCCGCAGCAGCCGGCCTCGGCGGCGACGAGCGTCTGGATGCCGGCCGCGTCGAGGACGCGCGCCGTCGCGCTGTTGATGTTCGGCGCCATCGCCGGCTGCACGCAGCCCATCAGGAGCAGCACCTTGCGCGGGTGCTCGCGCACCGGCCAGCGGTGCGCGCTCGCCGGCGCCGCGGCCGGGACCTTGGCCTTCAGCACCGCGGGAAGGATGCCGCGCACGAGCTGACCGAACTTCAGCGCCGGCGTGAACAGCGTCGACGTGAGTCCTTCCTCGAGGGCGAAGCGAAGCATCCGTTCGCCGGCCGGGCGCGGCACCCGCTCGTCGACGAGACGCCTGCCGATCTCGACCAGGTTGCCGTACTGCACGCCTGAAGGACACGTCGTCTCGCAGTTGCGGCAGGTGAGGCACCGGTCGAGATGGAGCTGCGTCGATCGCGTCACCGGCTCGCCTTCGAGTACCTGCTTGATGAGGTAGATGCGGCCTCGCGGCCCGTCGAGCTCGTCGCCGAGGAGCTGGTAGGTCGGGCAGGTCGCAGTGCAGAAGCCGCAGTGCACGCACTTTCGCAAGATCGACTCGGCCTCGATGCCGTCGGCCGTGCCTGCGAATTGGGGGGCGATCGCGGTCTGCATGGCTAGTCGCGCTCTCTAGAGGCCTCGATAAAGCCGGCCCGGATTGAGGATGCCGACCGGGTCGAAGGCACGCTTGAGCCGCTCGTGGATGAGGCGCAGCGGCGCTGGAAGGGGCGCGAAGGCGCCGGCCGACTTGTCGCGGCCNCGAAAGAGCGTCGCGTGTCCGCCGGCGGCGCTGGCCGCATCGCGGACGAGCGCTGCCGGCAGCGAGGTCGCGAGCCAGCGCTGCCCGCCGTGCCACTCGATCAGCTCGTCGCCGGCGAGCGCCAGAAGCGGCGCCGTCTGCGGCAGCGACAGCCGCCACAGCGCCGCGTCCTGGTGCTCGATGGCTTCGTTCGCGGCGTCGAAGAACGGATCGCTGTGGTCGCGCAGGCCCTGCCAGAACGGGCCGGCTGCGGCCGCGGCGATCGCGTCGCCGCCGAGCTGCGCGCTCGCCGCGTCGACCGCCGCGGCCGAGCCGCGCAGGCGAACGACGAGGTTGCCGTTCCACCACGCGCTGGCGTCGAGCGGCAAGGGCAGGGTGCCCCAGGAATGGAGCGCGGCCAGCGCTTCGCCCGGCTTCATGTCGAAACGAAGCGTCGCCTCGGCCTCGGCTTTGGGCAGGACCTTCAGCGATGCCTGGACGATCACGCCCAGGATTCCCATCGATCCGGCGACCAGGCGCGAGACGTCGTAGCCGGCGACGTTCTTGATGACGCGGCCGCCGAAGTGCATCAGCTCGCCGCTGCCCGAGAGCAGCGAGACGCCCAGGAGGTGATCGCGCAGCGACCCGGCGCGCGCTCGAGCCGGCCCCGACAGGCCGGCCGCGATCATGCCGCCGACGGTCGATCCTGGCGTGAAGTGCGGCGGCTCGAACGCCAGGCACTGGCCGCGCTCGGCGAGCTGCGCCTCGAGCGCCGCGACACTCATGCCGGCCGGCGCGGTGACGACAAGCTCGGTCGGCTCGTGCTCGGCGGCGCCGTCGAGGACGCGCGTGTCGANCAGCTCGCCGCTCGGCTCCTCGCCGTAGAAGTCCTTGCTGCCGCCGCCGCGGATGCGCAGGGCGCGCCGCGATGCGGCGGCATCGCGGATGCGCTCGGCGAGCGCGGCCAGGCCCGAGGTCGTTGAAATCAAAACCGCGGCAGATCGGCAAACGCGACGAGGCCGCGCTTGACGTGCATCTTCCCGTACTCGGCGCAGCGGACGAGCGTCGGAATCACCTTGCCGGGGTTGAGCAGGCCGGCCGGATCGAAGGCCCGCTTGACGGTCAGCATCTGCTCGCGCTCGGCCGGCGAGAACTGCACGCACATCGACGACAGCTTCTCGACGCCGACACCGTGCTCGCCGGTCACCGTCCCGCCCATCGCCACGCTGAGCTCGAGGATCTCGGCACCGAACGCTTCGGCACGGTGCAGCTGGGCGGTGTCGTTGGCGTCGTAGAGGATCAGCGGATGCAGGTTGCCGTCGCCGGCATGAAAGACGTTGACGCAGCGCAGGCGGTGCCGGCTGGTCATCTCGCCGATGGCGACCAGCATCTCGGCGAGGCACTTCCTCGGAATCGTCGAGTCCATGCACATGTAGTCGGGGCTGATGCGCCCGCTCGCCGGAAACGCGTTCTTGCGTCCGCTCCAGAACTTCAGCCGCTCGGCCTCGTTCGCGCTCGCCGCCAGGCGGGTCGCGCCCGAGGCCTTCAGTACCTCGACCATGCGCGCCACCTCGTGCTCGACCTCGTGCGGCGTGCCGTCGCTTTCGCAGAGCAGGATCGCCGCCGCGTCGAGGTCGTAGCCGGCGTGCACGTAGTCCTCGACGGCGGCCGTCATCGGCGCGTCCATCATCTCGAGGCCGGCCGGGATGATCCCGGCGGCGATGATCGCGGCGACCGCGTCGCCGGCCTTGACCACGTCGTCGAAGCTCGCCAGGATGCAGCGCGCCGCGGTCGGTCTGGGCAGCAGCTTGACCGTTACCTCGAAGATCACGGCGAGCATGCCTTCGCTGCCGACGACGAGGCTGAGCAGGTCGAGCCCGGCCGCATCTAGCGCGTCGGAACCGAACTCCACGCCCTCGCCCTCGGCCGTGAAACCGCGCACCTTCAACACGTTGTGCAGCGTCAGCCCGTACTTGAGGCAATGCACTCCGCCCGCGTTCTCGGCGACGTTGCCGCCGATCGTGCAGGCGATCTGGCTGCTCGGATCGGGCGCGTAGAAAAGGCCGAAGGCCGCCGCCGCCTCGCTGATCGCAAGGTTGCGAACGCCGCATTGCACGGTCGCCGTACGCGCTTTGGCGTCGATCGCGACGATGCGGTTGAACTTGGCCAGGCTCAGCGTCACGCCGAGCGCGTTCGGCAAGGCGCCGCCCGACAGCCCCGTTCCCGCGCCGCGGGCGACCACCGGAACGCCCAGGCGATGGCAGATCGAAAGCACGGCGGCGATCTGCGCCTCGCTTTCCGGCAAGGCGACGACGAGCGGCTGCTCGCGGTAGGCGGTGAGCCCGTCGCACTCGTACGGAACGGTGTCTTCGCGTTGCCAGAGCAAGGCGTGCGCCGGCAGCGCCGCGCCGAGCGCGGCGACCACTTCGGCCCTGCGTCGAGCACGCTCCGCGCCCGGCGGCGCTGCCGCGGCGAGCAGCTCGGCTCCGGGCGTTGCGGCGTTCATCGTGCGCTCGATGAACAGGGCTAACGCCGGGGCGCGGCGCGCTTCTTCGCCGCCTTCGGACGCGACAGGGCCTGGCCCGCGGCGCCCAGGGCAGCAGCGCCGGCGGCTCCGGCGGCACTGGCAACCTTGGCCGGCGCGCCGGCCGCCGCCTTGAATGTCGCGGCGGCACCGTCGAGCGATTGCTTGAGCATGTTGCCGGCCACCGCCTTCGCGGCGTCGGTGGCGGTGTCCTTGAGGGCCGTCGTCGCGAGCTGGGTGAACTGGTTCGTGAGCGCGCTCCACCATTGCATCGGATCGATGACCTGGGCCGGCGCCACGCCCTTGCGCGCGCGAACCGGCGGCGTCGGCGCGGCGACGTTCCTGGCCGCGGCAGCCGGTGTCTTCAGCTGCAGCGACTCGCGCAGGTCGCCCATCTGCACGTTCATCGTCTGCAGGGTCGAGAGCGTCATGCGCTGGACCTCGAGCGCCTGGATCGTCGCCGCCAGCATCTTGGCGTTCTGCTCCAGCCAGTACTGGACCGCGCGCAACTCGTTGATGCGCTTGTCGAGCTCGGCGGGATCGAGCGTCGGCGCGACCCATTGGCCGATCCCCGGAAGCGCCGCGCCGGCGTTCTTGACGAGGCTTTGCAGAAAGTCGAATCCGGGGACGAGTTTGCTGAAGCTGCTGGCGTCGCTCATCGTGTCTCCTTGTCGCCGCCGGGCGGTGCGCGCCGATTGTCGCCCCGCCACGGCGGACTTCGGCCGCGTCGGGGATTCGTCGTCAGTGCGAGAGGCGCTCCAGGCGCGCCAGGCGCTCGTCGTCGGGTCGATCGAGCGAGGGTTCGGCGGAGAGCAGCCGCCAGGCCTTGCCGAAGTACGGCCGCGCCGCGTCGAGCTTCTGCTCGGCGGCGAGGTTCTCGGCGATCTCCTCGTAGACGTAGCCGTCGGCGCCCTCGGCTTCGAGACGACGCAGGATCGCCATCGCTTCGTCGTGACGATGCAGCGAGCGCAGCGTCCAGGCGATCATCCAGTGCGCTTCGCGGATGCGCGCCACGTCGCCGATGCGCTGCCGCGCGGCGAGCGCGGTCTGAAAGCTCGCCAGCGCCTCGTCGTCGCGGCCGGCGTCGTGCAGGCTCATGCCGATGTTGTTGGCCAGCGATGCGTCCCAGTTGCGCGCGGCAGGATCGGCCGATCGGCTCGCCACGGCAAGGGCCTCGCGGCTCCAGCGGATCTGCGCTTCGGGATCGGGCTCGACGAGAGCGATCATGTGCAGGGCATCGACCTCGAGGGCGTCGAGCCCCGCCGCGTGGGCGCGCGTTGCACCCTCGACGAAGAGCGGCCTGGCGCGTTCGGGCGCCTTCGCCGAGCGAAAGGTGCGGCCCCGCTCGAGCAGATAGCGCACGCGCGGCTCGGCGCCGGCCGTGGCCAGGCGCGGCTCGATCTCGTCGAGAAGGGCGTGCGCGTCGGCAAAGCGAGAGCGCAGGCCGTAGGTGCGAGCGATCTGCGTCTGCAGCGTCAGCTCGTCGTCGCTGTTCGCGACCGAGCCCAACGCCTTGCGAAACGCCGCTTCCGAGGCGGCAGGATCGGAGAAATTCCAGAGCGTCGCAACGTCCATGGCCAGCACTTCGAGGGGCAAGAAGAGGAAGACGGCGGCGCCCGCGGCGGCGAGACGGGCGGTCGGCTTCACCGCAGACTGCTAGCGGCCGAAGTCGCCCTGTTCGACCTTGTAGCCACGCTGGCGCATCAGCGCGGGCAAGCCGTTCGGCCCGATCATGTGCAAGGCGCCGACGGCGGCGAAGACCTGCTTGCCGCTCGCGTGCAGCGCGTCGATGCCGGCGGCCAGCGCCGGATTGCGATCGTCGAGCAACCGCTTCGTCGCAACCCGCTCAGCCGCCGTTCGTGTGCAGTCGCACCATTGCTCGTAGCGGGCGAGCTCGGCGTAGTCGCTGTCGGTCCAGGCCTTGGCGATGTGCTTGAGGAGCGGCCGGGCCCGGCCCGACTCGAGGTCGTCGAGGCCGCTCGTCACGAACTCGATCGTCTCGGCCTGCGTCGGCATCTGCAGCGCCTGCATCTGCGACTCGGGGGTTTCTAGCGAGACGATCGGCTTGGCGAGCTGGCGCGCCAGGATGGCGAGGACCAGATCGATCGCGTAGGCCGGATCGAAGCCGTCGCGACGGGCCGCCATCACGGTCAGCGATGCGATCTGGAATTCGGGAGCGAACCTCGCGAACGCCGATGCATCGACGCACTCGACTGCGAGCTGCCGGTCGATGCGACGCACCAGCGCATCCGGCAGCGGCTCGTCGCGCTGCGGACCGATGTGCTCGACCAGGCGGCGCTGGATGTCGGGATCGAGGACGTCGAGCTCGAGCGCCATCACGTCGCTCGAGCGGACGGCGTCCTGCACCGTCGGTCCGGGGAACATCCATTCCGGACGTGCCGCGTGGATCGTCCCGTAGAGATACGAGCTCCGTCCGTCCTTGCTGATGCGCCAGAGAAAGCCGTGGTCCTTCGCGTCGCGCATTCCGTTCTGCAGGCGATCCATCGTGAGCGGCAGGGCGGCGGGCGGACAGACGACGTCGGCGTTGTCCGCGGCAGCGCGCGCCGCCGCGAACGGCAGCAGCGCTGCGAGGGCGATCAGCGGCACGCTTGCGAGAACGCGGCGCGCCCCTCGAGCGAGACGATGCGCGAGGCGCCGCGAAGTCGTGGTCATCGTCGTCATCATGGTGCAAGCTTAGCGCCGCTCGCCGCCGGGCGAAGGTCGATACGCAAAGCCCCGCCCTGCTGCTGCCAGGGCAGACGGCCGAGAACGTCCATGCCGAGCAGCGGACTCTCGAGGTGGGGCAGGGCGACCATGCGCAGCCGCTCGACGCGCACGCCGCCGTCGAGGCCGAGATCGGCGCGGACGACCTGCCCGATGACCGGGCCGCCCGCCGTGCTCGAGCGCACCGATCCTTCGCCCTGCAGGCCGAGCTCGCGAGCCAGCTCGGCGGGAATCGCGACCCCGGTGGCCCCGGTGTCGACGAGGAAATCGACCGCGCGCCCGTTCAACGTTCCGGGCCAGTGGTAGTGCCCGTCGTCACTGCGCCGGATCTCGATGACGTCTCCGACGGCGCTGAAGCTCGCCCTCTGCGCCTCGTGCTCGCGCCACTGGAAGCCCACGAAGACGATCGCGCCGAGCAGCAGCCAGATGGTCGCGAACTTGAGCGTGCGCGGAAGCTCGTCGCTCATCGACGCTTCTTCGGGCCTTGCGTCACCTTCTGCTCGATCGCCCCGAACAGGCTCGCCCCGTCGCCGTCCTTCATCTCGATCCGGATCGTGTCGCCGAACTGCATGAAAGGCGTCTTCGGGCTGCCGCCCTCGATCGTCTCGATCGCACGCTTTTCGGCGATGCACGAGTAGCCGCGCGACCAGTCCTTGTTGCTGACCGTGCCGCTGCCGACGATCGACCCGGCGCGGCAGTTGCGCGTCTTGCAAAGGTGCGCGATCAGCTGGCCGAAGTGGAAGGTCATTTCCTCGCCGGCGCTGCACAGGCCCGCACGCTGGCCGTTCCAGGTGCTTTCGAGGTCGAGGTGCAGGCGCCCGCCGCGCCAGGCGTCGCCGAGCTCATCGGGTGTCACGGCGACCGGGCTGAACGCCGTCGCCGGCTTGCTCTGGAAGAAACCGAAGCCCTTGCCGAGCTCGGCCGGGATCAGGTTGCGCAGGCTCACGTCGTTGACGAGCATGACGAGGCGGATGCCTTCGAGCGCGGCGTCCGCGCTCGTTCCCATGGCGATGTCGCCGGTGATGACCGCGACCTCGGCCTCGAAATCGATACCCCAGTCGACGCTGAAGGCGACGATGGCGTCGCACGGGCCCAGGAAGTCGTCGCTGCCGCCCTGGTACATGAGCGGATCGGTCCAGAAGCTCGCCGGCATCTCGGCGTTGCGGGCGCGGCGCACCAGCTCGACGTGGTTGACGAAGGCCGAGCCGTCGGCCCACTGGTAGGCGCGCGGCAGCGGCGCCATGCAGCGCGCCGGCTCGAAGGCAAAGGCGTGGCGCGCCTTGCCGCCGTTCAGCGTCGCGGCCAGGTCCTCGAGCTGCGGCGACAGGAAATTCCAGTCGTCGAGGACCTGCTGCAGCCGGCCCGCGATGCCGCTGGCATAGTGGGCGCTGGCGAGGTCGCGCGAGACGACGACGAGTTGTCCGTCGCGCGAGCCGTCGTGGTACGTGGCGAGCTTCATCGTTCGTTGGCCGGTATGGAGCTGCGATCGAGTCGCATTGTTGTCGATGCCGGATCCGATGTCGTTGCCAGCCCCGCCCCCCTCGTCCCCCGACCGCCGCCGCCGCAGCGCGCGGCGGCGTGCCCTCGTCGCCTTCACGGCGCTGGCGATCGCGCTGCACGCCGCGTTGCTCGGCGGGATCGACGTGTCCCGGCTCGGTGCGAGCCGCGAGCCGGTGCCGCCTGCGTCGATGCTCGTTCGCAGCGTCGATGCGAAGGCCGACGCGGCCCAGGCGAACGAGCCGCCCGCGCCGCCCATCGCAGCCGCGCCGCGGCCGCGCCCCGCGCAGCCGCGACGGCCGCGCGAAGTGAGCGCTCCGGCTGCCGAGCCGGTCGCAATGCGCCCGGCCGAGTCGCCCGAGCCCGCAGCGAGCGAGCCGGTCTTCGAACCGGTCGAGCCGATGGCTGCTGCCGCTTCCGCAGCCGGAGCCGCCGGCGACGCCGCATCGGCGAGCGCCGGCGGCCAATCGCCCGCCGCCCCGGCACCGCTGCAGGTGGCCGCCGAGCCGGCCGCCGCGTCGCAGTCGGCGTCCGCGCCGTCGCCTGCCGCGTTGAGCTCTTTCCTCGCCTCCGGCGAGGAGCCGCCGCCGACCTACGCGACGAAACTGCCGCCGCCCGTGACGCTGCGCTACGAAGTGCGCCGGGGCTTCTTTCGCGGCACCGGAGAAATCCGCTGGCAGCGCAGCGGCGACACCTACGAGCTGCGCCTGGAGGCGCGCATCGCCGGCCTGACGCTGCTCGCGCAGACCAGCGAGGGCCGCATCGACGCGAATGGCCTGGCGCCGCTGCGCTTCGTCGACCAGCGCGCGCGTCGCGCCGCTCAAGCCGCGAACTTCAGGCGCGACAGCGGAACGATCACTTTTTCCGGGCCGTCGACCGTATGGCCGCTGCTGCCGGGAACGCAGGACCAACTGAGCTGGATGATCCAGCTCGCTGGCATCGTCGCCGCCGAGCCCGATCGCGCCAGCGTAGGAGGCCGCGTCTCGATGGTCGTCGTCGACGCGCGCGGCCAGGCGAGCGTGCGCACCCTGCGCTGCGTCGGCCGCGAAAGCGTCGAGACGGCCGCGGGAAGGGTCAGCGCGGTCAAGTTCGTCAGCGACGCGCGCTCGGCCTACGACTCGAGCGACGAGATCTGGCTCGACCCGGAGCACGACTTCGTGCCCGCGCACGCCACGCGGCGCAACAGCAGTGGCGAGTCCGAGTACGACCTGCTGCTCGAAGCGATCGAGCCGGCCCGCTGAGGCGCTTTCCGCCGACAGGGCGCAGGGTCGCCTTGTCGGCGGACCAGTTCCATGGCTGATGCGCTCCTTCTTGCAATCGGCGCGAAGGGCCGCAATTGCGGGTCAGCAGGAGATTTTCGTCATGCACGTGCTTTACAACTCGGACAGCTACGCCGTCGTCGCCTTCGACCTTCCGCAAGCGGCGAGCGAAGGAAGCTCTTCGCCGCCGACGCCGCGCGGCGGCTTCGAGATCGTCGACAAGTTCGCGAAGAAGGACATCTTCATCGAGGGTGCGATCGCCGAGACCTTCAAGGCCGGAGCGCTCGCCCTGATGGCCAGTCAGCCGAGCGAGGAAGACATCGACGAATACATTGGCGGCTTCACCGCGCTGATGCAGCAGCCGCTCGTCCTGCACTGAGGAGCTTGCGGCGCCACGCTGCAGGCGCTCGTCGCGGCGGCCCGACCGTGCGTCCGCGCGGGCCTGAGCGCATCTCAAGTTCCGCCGTCGCCTGTCGATAAGCTGCTGCGACGCCGGATCCGTCCGTTCGCCGTCGCGTGTGACTTTTTGCGCGTGAAAGGTGCATGGCAGCCGAGCTGGTGATCAATTCCGGAACGCAATCGGCAATGCCGGCGGCGCTCATGCTGCTGCTCAGCCTGTTCGTCAGCACCCTCGCTTCGTACGTGGCGCTCGACCTGGCGCGGCGGGTTCGCGTCCTGCGCACCCGCTCCGGCGCGCTCTGGCTCCTCGGCGCCGCGGGGGCGCTTTCGCTCGGCATCTGGTCGTGCCAGATCATCGGCGTCGCCGCCGAGCCGCTGCCCTTCTTCCTCGGCTACGACGGCTTCGGCACGCTCGGCTCGCTGGTCCTGGCGGCGGCGGTCGCACTGATCGGCCTCGGCGCGGTCAGCGGCCGGGTCGCGACGCCGGTGCGCGTCGGCTTCGGCGCGTTCGCCCTGGGCGTCGGCGTCGTCGGCGCGCACATGTTCGCGCTCTCGCCGCTCGAGTTCCGGCCGGGCATCTCGTGGCACCTGTTGCCACTCGTCGCCGCCGTCGCCGGCGCCTGCGGCGGCTGCATGGCGGCGCTCGGCGCGTTCTTTCGCGGCGGCGACCGGACCCGGCCCGCCACCGTGCCCTGGCAGGCGACGGCGGCCTTCGTTCTCGGCGCGACGCTGGTCGCCAGCCAGCAACTCGTCATCGGCGCCGCTGGCCTGAACGAGCAGGTCGCTTCGGCCAACGTCGAGCAGCTCTCGTCGTCGACGCTGACGCTGCTGGCGTCGGTCGGGTCGATCTCGCTGCTCCTGGTCGGCTTGATCCTGTCCATTCTCGAGGCGCGGCTGCGCCTTTCGCTGCGCCGCGCCGAAAGCGAGCTGCAGCGGCGGTCGTTCCGCGACGGGCTGACGCGGCTGCCGAACCGCCTGATGTTCGACAGCACATTGGCCCAGGCGGTGCAGCACGCCGAGGTGAGCGGCGAGCGGATGGCGATGCTCTTCATCGACCTCGACGGCTTCAAGCCCGTCAACGAATCCCTGGGCCACCACATGGGCGACCTGATGCTGCGTGAGGTCGCGGCGCGCCTCAAGCGCTTCGCGCGGCCCGAGGATCGCGTCGCCCATCTCGGCGGCGACGAGTTCCTGATGCTGGTCCGCGCCAACCCGAGCGCCGAGGACGCTTCGATCTTCGCCGAGCGCCTGCAAGCTTCGATCGGCGAGCCGTGCAAGATGAACGGGCGCGAGGCGGCGGTGTCGAGCTCCGTCGGCATCGCCATGTACCCCGAGCACGGCGGCATGTCGGAGCTGATCGCCCACGCCGAAGCGGCGATGCGCGCCGCCAAGGCCGGCGGCGGCGCCTCGCACTGCTTCTTCGAGGCTCGGATGGTGAGCGGGGCGCGCGAGCAGTTCGACCTGCTGCGCGACCTGCGCCGGGCGCTGGCCGAGGGCCAACTGCACCTCGTCTACCAGCCCAAGGTGCACGCGCCGACCGGCGAGATCACCGGCGCCGAGGCGCTGATGCGCTGGCATCACCCGCAGCGCGGCCTGGTCGGGCCGACGACCTTCATCCCGATCGCCGAGCGCTTCGGCCTGATCGGCGCGATCGGCAACTGGCTGATCGATGAAGCCTGCCGGCAGGCCGGCGCCTGGCGCGACGAGGGCCTGCGCATGCGCGTTGCGATCAACCTGTCGGCGCACCAGCTGCGCCACGCCGACCTCGCCGACCGCATCGACGCGGCGCTGCGCCGGCACCACATCCATCCGCAACTGCTCACCTGCGAGATCACCGAATCGGTGGCGATGGAAGACGCCTCGAACGCGATCCGAATGGTCGAAAAGCTCGGTGCGATGGGCGTCAACATCTCGATCGACGATTTCGGCACCGGCTACTCGAGCCTGGCGTACCTCAGAAAGCTCAACGCCGGCGAGCTGAAGATCGACCGCAGCTTCGTCATGGATCTCGAAAGCAGCGCCGATGCGCGCGCCGTCGTCGACGCCGTCGTCAAGCTGGCCCAGGCGCTCGGCCTGAAGGTCGTCGCCGAAGGCGTCGAGACCGAGGCGCAGCACCAGATCCTGCGCTCCTTCGGCTGTCACGAGTTGCAGGGCTTCCTGTTCGCGCGGCCGATGTCGGCGGTTGCGCTGTCGGCCTGGGCGATGGACGACGAAGGCACGCGCGGCCTCGAGTTCCGCGATTCGCTCTATCGCCCGACCGAGGCCGGCGCGCTGCACTGAGAGCGGGCCGCGACGAAGGCCCTGGCCGGCGGACGAAAGGGCCCGTTGCCTACAATCGAGGCATGAAAACGCCGGCCTACACGCGCGCCGCGGCGCTGCCGCGGATCCTCGGGCAACGCATCGTCATCCTCGACGGCGCGATGGGGACGATGATCCAGCGGCACCACCTGTCCGAGGCCGACTATCGCGGCGAGCGCTTCAAGGACCACGCGAAAAGCCTGAAGGGCAACAACGACCTGCTGCAGCTGACGCGGCCCGACGTGATCGCCGCGATCCACGCGCAGTACCTCGAGGCCGGCGCCGACATCGTCGAGACGAACACCTTCGGTGCGACCGCGGTGGCGCAGGCCGACTACGGCCTAGGCGCCTATGCCCGCGCGATCAACGTCGCCGGGGCGCGTCTGGCGCGCGCCGCCTGCGATCGCTACTCGAGCGCCGACAAGCCACGCTTCGTCGCCGGAGCGCTCGGGCCGACGCCGAAGACGGCGAGCATCAGCCCCGACGTCAACGATCCGGCGGCGCGCAACGTCACCTTCGCCGAGCTGCGCGACGCCTATCGCGAGCAAGCCGAGGGCCTGCTCGAAGGCGGCTGCGACCTCTTCCTGGTCGAGACGATCTTCGACACGCTCAACGCCAAGGCGGCGATCTTCGCCCTCGACGAGCTGATGGAAGCGACAGGCGAGCGCCTGCCCGTGATCGTCTCCGGGACGGTGACCGATGCGTCGGGGAGGATCCTTTCCGGGCAGACGGTCGGCGCGTTCTGGCACAGCGTGCGCCATGCGCGGCCGATCGCCGTCGGCCTGAACTGCGCGCTCGGCGCGGCGCTGATGCGGCCGTATCTCGAAGAGCTCGCGCGGATCGCCGGCGACACCTTCGTCAGCTGCTATCCGAACGCGGGCCTACCCAATCCGATGAGCGAGACGGGCTTCGACGAGACGCCCGAGGTGACGGCCGGGCTGCTCGAGGAATTCGCCAGGGCGGGCTTTCTCAATCTCGCCGGCGGCTGCTGCGGCACGACGCCCGAGCACATCGCCAGGATCGCCGAGCGGGTCGGCCGCTACCAGCCGCGCGTGCCGCGTTTCCGCGACCTCGCAGCCGCTGCATGACCACCGACGTCGACGATGAGGAGGTTCCCCTCGGGGGAACCGCGCGAAGCGGGAGGGGCGACATGCCACCCGCCGGGGCGGTGGCGAAGCCGACGCCCCTCGGTGGAACGGCGCGAAGCGAGAGGGGCCCCATCCTGTCGACGAAGTCGGAGCCGGCGCCGCTGCGACTGTCCGGTCTCGAACCGATGTCGATCGGCGCCGGCTCCGTCTTCGTCAATATCGGCGAGCGCACCAACGTCACCGGGTCGAAGGCCTTCGCCCGCCTCATCCTCGCCGGCCGCTTCGAAGAGGCCCTCGCCATCGCCCGGCAGCAGGTCGAAAGCGGCGCCCAGATCATCGACATCAACATGGACGAGGCGATGCTCGATTCGAAGGCGGCGATGGTCCGCTTTCTCAATCTCATCGCCGGCGAGCCCGAGATCGCGCGCGTGCCGATCATGATCGACAGCTCGAAGTGGGAGGTGATCGAGGCCGGCCTGCAGTGCATCCAGGGCAAGGGCATCGTCAACTCGATCTCGATGAAGGAGGGCGAATCGGCGTTCCGGCAGCACGCCAAGCTGGTGCGCCGCTACGGCGCCGCGGCCGTCGTCATGGCTTTCGACGAGAAAGGGCAAGCCGACAGCTTCGCGCGCAAGACCGAAATCTGCGAACGCGCCTACCGCATCCTCGTCGACGAGGTTGGGTTTCCGGCCGAAGACATCATCTTCGATCCGAACATCTTCGCCATCGCCACCGGCATCGAAGAGCACGACAACTACGCCGTCGACTTCATCGAGGCGACGCGCTGGATCAAGGCGAACCTGCCCGGCGCGAAGGTGTCGGGCGGCGTTTCGAACGTGAGCTTCTCGTTTCGCGGCAACGACGCGGTCCGCGAAGCGATCCACACGGTGTTCCTCTATCACGCGATCCGGGCGGGGATGGACATGGGAATCGTCAACGCCGGAATGATCGGCGTCTACGACGACCTCGACCCCGAATTGCGCGAGCGCGTCGAAGACGTCGTCCTCAACCGAAGGAAGGACGCCGGCGAGCGCCTCGTCGAGATCGCCGAAAGCGCCAAGGGCGCGGCACGTGACGACTCGGTGCGTCTGGCCTGGCGCGGCACGCCCGAGCATCCGAAGACAGTCGACGAAAGGCTCAGCCACGCGCTCGTCCATGGCATCACCGACTTCATCGTCGAGGACACCGAGGCCGCGTGGCAGCGCATCCGAAGCGAAGGCGGCCGGCCGTTGCACGTCATCGAAGGCCCGCTGATGACCGGAATGAACGTCGTCGGCGACCTGTTCGGCCAGGGCAAAATGTTCTTGCCGCAGGTCGTGAAGTCGGCGCGCGTCATGAAGCAGGCGGTGGCGCATCTGCTGCCCTATATCGAGGCGGAAAAGAAGCTTTTCGTCGACGCCGGCGGAGAAGCGAAGGCCAAGGGCAAGATCGTCATCGCCACGGTCAAGGGCGACGTCCACGACATCGGCAAGAACATCGTCACCGTCGTCCTCCAGTGCAACAACTTCGAGGTCGTCAACATGGGCGTGATGGTCGCCTGCCAGGACATCCTGGCCAAGGCGAAGGTCGAGGGCGCCGACATCATCGGGTTGAGCGGCCTGATCACGCCGAGCCTCGAGGAGATGCAGCACGTCGCCTCGGAGATGCAGCGCGACGAGTTCTTTCGCATCCGCAAGATCCCGCTCCTGATCGGCGGCGCGACGACGAGCCGCGTCCACACGGCAGTGAAGATCGCTCCGCACTACGAGGGCCCGGTCGTCTACGTCCCCGACGCGAGCCGCTCGGTCGGCGTCTGCAGCGACCTGCTCAGCGACGAGCGCGCCGCCGCCTACATCGAAGGTCTCGAGGCCGACTACGTCCGCGTCCGCGAGCAGCACGCGAGCAAGAAGGCGACGCCGCTCGTCTCGCTCGCCGAGGCGCGCGCCAACAAGACGCCGATCGACTGGCAGGCCTACGTGCCGCCGGTGCCGAAGTTCATCGGCCGGCGCGTGCTGAAGAACCAGGACCTGGCGGAGATCGCCGAGGTCATCGACTGGGGCCCCTTCTTCCAGACCTGGGATCTCGCCGGCCCCTATCCGGCGATCCTCACCGACGACATCGTCGGCGAATCGGCGCGCCGCGTCCTCTCCGACGGCAAGCGCATGCTGCGCCGCGTGATCGAGGGGCGCTGGCTCACCGCGAACGGCGTCGTCGCCCTATATCCGGCGGCGACCGTGGGCGACGACGACATCGAGATCTACAGCGACGAGTCGCGCCGCGAGGTCCTGATGACGTGGCGCGGGCTGCGCATGCAAAGCGTTCGTCCGGTGGTCGACGGCGTGAAGCGGCCCAATCGCTGTCTCGCCGATTTCATCGCCCCGAAGGGCTCGGGACGCTCCGACTACATCGGCCTGTTCGCCGTGACGGCCGGAATCGGCGTCGAGCGCAAGGTAAGGCAGTGCGAGATCGACCTCGACGACTACAGCGCCATCATGCTCAAGGCGCTCGCCGACCGCCTCGCCGAAGCGTTCGCCGAAGCCTTGCACCGACGCGTGCGCACCGACCTGTGGGGCTACGCGGCGGGCGAATCGCTGAGCGTCGCCGACCTGGTCGCCGAGCGCTACCGCGGCATCCGTCCGGCGCCGGGCTATCCGGCCTGCCCGGATCATCGCGTCAAGCGCGACCTGTTTCGCGTACTCGCGTGCGCCGAGATCGGCATGAGCCTTACCGAGAACCTCGCCATGCTTCCGGCCGCGAGCGTCAGCGGCTTCTACCTCGCGCACCCCGACGCCGCGTACTTCAACGTCGGCAAGATCGGGCCCGATCAGATCCGCGACTGGGCGCATCGCAACGCGCTCGGCAACGCCGAGGCCGAGCGCGCCCTGACGACGCTGCTCTGAGGCTGGGCGTCTGCGCCGACCGCGGCGTCGTCACTGCGCCTGCAGGACGCGCCGGTACTGGATCGCCTCGGCGAGATGCGCCGAATCGATGCGGTCGCTCCCCGTGCACCGCGCGCAGCTCGCCGCCGAGCGAAAGCTCGCCGGCGAACTCGTACGCGGCCAGCCGCTCGGCGTCGATCTGTCCGGCGGCGGCGAGGATGCCGAGGGCGATCGGCAGGTCGAAGCGGCCCGATTCCTTCGGCAGGTCGGCCGGCGCGAGGTTGACCGTCACGCGCTTGTTGTGCGGAAACTCGAGCCCGCTCGTCTGCAAGGCGGCGCGGACGCGCTCGCGCGACTCCTTCACTTCGGTCTCGGCGAGGCCGACCAGTGTGAAGCTCGGCAAGCCGTTGGCCAGATGGACTTCGACCGTGACCTCGGGCGCCTCGAGCCCGCGCAAGGCCCTGCTGTGAAGGGCGGCGAGGCTCATGGGGAGGGCGAGCGAAATGGACGCGCGACGAAAGTCGAGGAGGCCCGGCATTGTGAACGCCGCGACCGGCGACACCCCCGGGGACGACCAGGGACGAGACGGCACCAGCACAGTGCAGCTCCCGCCGAAAGCGGCGCCTTGGCTTGGTGCTTCGGGCCGGATCTCGATGCGTGAATCGGCTTTGGGCCGCGGCACAGCCGCTTGGTGGTGCTTGGCACGCATCGTGCAAAAGTGCCACCAATCGCAACGACC